>Ga0209477_1000096_pt1 | contig 44343 bp, 39 predicted proteins | sample KloWWTupernatant_FD_187180 | JGI IMG/M metagenome (GOLD analysis project Ga0209477, IMG submission 187180) | Active sludge microbial communities from Klosterneuburg, Austria, studying microevolution and ecology of nitrifiers - Klosterneuburg... | ecosystem: Engineered > WWTP > Aerobic digester >...
CGAGAGATCCTCTCGGCGTGCGGCGTCGCCTGCAATGCGGCCACCGACGAAGACTGGCACACCGAATACCTCGCACCCATCCTGTCGATCCGCGTGGTCGCCGGCATCGACGAGGCGATCGAGCACATCGCGACGTATGGGTCGCAGCACACCGACGCGATCGTGACCGAGAACCACAGCCGCGCGATGCGCTTCATCCGCGAGGTCGACTCCGCGTCGGTGATGATCAACGCGTCGACGCGCTTCGCCGACGGCTTCGAGTACGGGCTCGGTGCCGAGATCGGCATCTCGACCGACAAGCTGCACGCCCGCGGCCCGGTCGGCCTCGAAGGCCTGACGTCGCTCAAGTACGTCGTGTTCGGGCACGGCGAGATCCGCGGCTGAGCGATGGGCGCACCGACACGCGGCACCGGCCGCGAAGCCCGATCTCGCGCGCGCCACGACTCGATGCAGCGCGACCGAAGCGGGGCTTGCGCCGGTTTCGCGCGCGGAGGCTGCGGCCCCGCTTCGCGGGGCTTCCGCCGTCTACCTCGCAATTCCGCACCCGCGGCCGACGCGCTGCGCGCGACGGCGACGGGTCCCGCGGAATTGCTTTCGGTAGCACGGCGCTTGCCTACGCGCGCGAAACCGGCGCAAGCCCCGCTTCGGTCGCGCTGCATCGCGCACGCCACCCGGCAGGCGACGAGCGGTTCGCGGCCGGTGCCGCGCATCGGCGCGCCCATCGCCCTGCTGTGGGTCCGCTGATGTCGACGGGCTACTTGTGGGTCAAGGCGCTGCACATCGTCTTCGTGACCAGCTGGTTCGCGGGTCTGTTCTACCTGCCGCGGATCTTCGTGAACCTCGCGATGGTCGAGGCGCCGGGCGCCGAACGCGACCGGCTGCTGCTGATGGCGCGCAAGCTGTGGCGCTTCATGCAGCCGCTGATGTGGCTCGCGATCGTCGCCGGACTGTGGCTGTGGCTGGGCTATGGCGTCGGTGGCGGCTGGATGCACGCCAAGCTGGCGGTCGTCGTGCTGCTGCTCGGCTACCACCATGCGTGCGGGCGAATGCTGAAGCGATTCGAGGGCGGGCGCAGCCGGTACTCGCACGTGTGGTTTCGCTGGTTCAACGAGTTGCCGGTGATCGCGCTGCTGGCCGCCGTCGTGCTGGTCGTGGTCAAGCCCTTCTGATCGCCATGGCCCGCGCCGCGGCGTCCGGGCGGGCATCCGCCGACTGACGCACCCCCACGACGATGCCCGCTGCACGCGGCCCGGCGCCCGACGCCGACGTCCCGGACCTGTTCGCCGCCTGCCCGCGCGGGCTCGAAGTCGCGCTCGCCGCGGAGCTTGCAGGGCTGGGGGCGCACGATTGCCGCACGGTCGCCGGCGGCGTGCTCTTCGACGGCGACCGCGAGGTCGCCTACCGTGCGAACCTGTGGTCGCGGCTCGCCAGCCGCGTACTGCGCCGCGTCGGCCAGCGACGCTACCGCGACGACGACGACCTGTACCGGCTCGCGCTCGGCATCGACTGGGAACGCCTGTTCGACGCCCGGCACGGGCTGCGCGTCGACGTCAGCGCGGTGCGTTCGCCGCTGCGCAGCCTGAACTTCGCGACGCTGCGCGTGAAGGACGGCATCGTCGACCGCTTGCGCGAGCGCACCGGGACCCGCCCGTCCATCGACACCCGGGCGCCCGACGTGCGCGTGTTCGCGTTCCTCGAGGACCGGCAGGCCACGCTCTACGTGGACCTGAGCGGCGAGCCGCTGTTCAAGCGAGGCTGGCGTTCGGGACGCGACGACAAGGGCGAAGCGCCGCTCAAGGAGAACCTCGCCGCCGGGCTGCTCGCGCTTTGCGGCTGGACGCCGGCGACGCCGCTGTACGATCCGTTCTGCGGCTCCGGCACGATCGTGATCGAGGCCGCCCAGATCGCGCTCGACGTGGCACCCGGCGTATTCCGGGCGTTCGGGCTCGAGAAGCTGCTCGACCACGATCGCGCGCTATGGTCGTCGCTGCGCGCCGAGGCGATCCGGAGGACCCAGGCGGCGGGCCGGGTCGCGGGACCCACGCTGCGCATCGCCGCTTCCGACATCGACCCGCGCGCCGTCGAGCAGACGCGTCGCAACCTCGAGCGCGCCGGGCTGCCCGCCCGGGCGATCGGCATCGACGTCGTCGACGCGGCGCGCGGGCGGCCCCCCTTCGATGCCCCCGGATTCATCGTCGCCAATCCGCCCTACGGCGAGCGCGTCGAAGCCAACCGCGAAGCCCCACCGTCGCGCGGCCGGCCGCGCGACGCCGCTCGACACGATCAGGCGATGCGCGCGTTCGGGACGAACCTGCGCACCGCCTTCACCGGGTGGCAGGCGTGGCTGCTGACCAGCGATCGCGAGTTGCCGCGACAACTCGGCATGAAGGAGCGACGCCGCACGCCGCTCTACAACGGCGCGATCGAATGCCGCTTCTTCGGTTTCGAGATCTTCGGGCGCGCCGGGCCGGTCAATGCGGCCGGCGAGGCGCCACCAACGCCAGCCACGCCAGGCAAGCCCAGCCGGCAATGAACGCCGCGCCGCCGACCGGCGCCACCATCGCCGCCGCGCGCAGGCCGGTCAGCGCGTAGACGTAGAGTCCGCCGCTGAAGAGCAGCGTGCCGAGCGCGAACAGCGCTCCGGCCAGCTGCGACGCGCGCCCCTCGAAGCGGCCCACCGCCCACGCGACGATGCACAGCGCGACGGCGTGGAACATCTGGTAGCGCACCGCGGTCTCGAACACCGCCAGCCGGTCCGGCGTCAGCGTCGACTGCAGTGCGTGCGCGCCGAGCGCCCCGGCCGCGACCGCGATGAGCGCGAACACCGCGCCGACGAACAGGAACAGGCGGTCGGCACTCACGGCTTCCTGGGCACGACGTCTTCGCAGCGCCCGTCGCGCATCGCGCGCTCGAACGCCACCACGACCAGCGCTTCCTTCTCGGGACTCCCCGGCGGCGCGACGCGCGGCACGAGGTAGCCCCGCACGACGGCGAGCACGGGATCGCCGGGAGCGAGACTCACTGCCCGGTGCGCGGCATCCAGCGCCGACCGCGCATCCGCGAGCATCTGCGCGGCCCGTGGCGCGCCGCTCGCAGGTGTCCCGGCAGCGAGCGACAGGCGACGTCCCGTCAGGCACTCGACGAACACCGCCTCCTCGCCCTCCCGTCGATAGCTGCCGACGAGCCGCAACGGCCCCGCCAGCGGGTCCACCCCGGGCGCGCGAGGCAGCGTCGTGCCGTCGAGGCCGCGGATCTCCCGCCCGTCGTTGTCGACGGCCGCCAGGCCATCCGGGAGCACGCGCCGGAAGAGCCGCGCGCCCTGCGTGTCGCCTTGCAGCACGATCATGTCGGCCGACTCGCGCGACGTGCTCCAGCGGCCGATGTCGTACCGCGGCGCGCCGACGCCGTCCGCGACGCCGCCCTCGCGGAGCCGGAACGTGCCGTCTGCGAAGATCGTCAGCGTCAGGCGCCGTGGCGTGCAACCGGCGCACGACAGTACGCCCGAATAGGTTCTCGCTCCGCTGTAGGCAACCGCCGCCGCGGCCGCGTCGATTCGCGGCGTCGCCGCAGCCCACGCCGACGCGTCCGCGGCCGGCGTCGAGCCCGCCGCCGCACCGACGCCGCCTTGCTGGGGCGCCCCGGCCGGCAGCGGAGCGCACGCCTGCGCCGCGACGAGCAACGCCATCACCGCTATCGCGCCACGAAACGGCATGTCACCACCCATAGCCGAGTCCGATCAGCCAGGTGGCATCGGTGCCTCGCCGTCCCGGCGCCGGTTCGCTTTCCCAGTCGAGGTTCAGCTGCAGCGACGCAGTCAGGCCCGAAACGAACGGTATCCGCAGGCCGGTGCGACTGCGGATGGTCACTTGCGAGGGGTCCTCGAGGTTGAGGAAGCCCTGCTGGTCGTGGAACAGTTCGGCCGACAGCGTGTCGAGCCTGTGACCGAGATTGACGCCCCAGCCGAGTGCCGGCCAGGTGTCGTCGGCACCTGCGGTGCGTCGCACGTCGATCAGGTCGAGGCCGCCGCGCATCGAAAGCTTGGTCCTCTCCGTCTGCACGAGCTGCAGGCCATAACCCGCTCCCGCCGCCGCGCGCGACGAGATGTCCCGAAAGCGATCGCGCTCGAGCGAGCCGCGCACGTAGGCGAATCGCCGGTCGCTCAGGAAGCGGTCGAAGTTCCCGCCGGCGAGCCAGTTCGACGCGGTCGTGGCCTCCCCGTCGCGTTCGCGCCGCAGCTTTCCGGTCAGCGCATAGCGCCAGTCCTTCGCGCGCGCCGCCAGATCGCTCTCCACGTAGGCGCGATCGACCGTGCTGTTGCCACGCACGATCGCCCCCGACACCGTGACCCTGCCTTCGTAAGAGACCCCTTCGCCGCTCTCCTCCGGCTTGGGATTGATGTACCGCAAGCGTGCGAGCGGCACGACCGGCGCCGGCGGCGCCGAGGGTTTCGGCGCGGCGGCGTCGGCCTGCGCGCCTTCCGATTGCTCGCGCGGGCCTGCGCGCTCGAGCCGCTCGGGGGTCAGCGTGACCTGTCCGGGTGCGGCTGGCGTCACGGTGACCGACTCCGTCTGCCCGACGCGCTCGCGCAGCACGTCGACCGGCTTGTCGGTCTCGATCGTGCCGACTTCGTAGCGCGGGATCCGCAACTCGCCCGCCCACGTGGTTTCGATCGTCAGTGTCGACGGCGAGAGGTGCAGGATGCGGCCCGTCAGCCGGTCGCCGTTGTGAAGGATCACCGTGTCGCCGCGCGCCTGCCCCGCGCAGAGCACGGATGCCGCGGCGATCGCGGCCAGCACGCGAGGGCTGGCGAAACCAGGAAAAAAGCAGGCCGGCATACCGGAAGGCGTGATGTCGATCGGATCGTGAAGGGCACCCATCGCGCGCGATGGGTGGCGGCGACAACGAGTATAATCGTCTCTTTTACGGCAATCCCTCCCGCTGCACCGCCGCCCGCGATCGGAGGAACCGCCAGGACGGGTCCAGGGCGCCTTCGCAGCCTGGCCCCGGGCGGGCTTGCCCCGGGTGGCATCCACGTTCCGCTGCTGCGTTCCCACGGGTCGCCAGCTACGCGGCGTGCAACCGAAACTACGTGGTCAGGACGGCGCCCGAAGACCGTCGACGTCGCCATGCCGCGCGCCCGCGCACATCGGCCGCGAACCAGGAGTCGAAATGGCCAAGGAAGAGCTGATCGAGATGGAAGGCGTCGTCGCCGAGGTGCTGCCCGACACGCGCTTTCGCGTGACGCTCAGCAACGGTGTCGAGGTCTCCGCCTATGCGGCGGGCAAGATGAAGAAGCACCGCATCCGCGTGCTGCCCGGTGACCGGGTCACGATGGAACTGTCGCCGTACGACCTGACGAAGGGCCGGATCCGGTTCCGGCACAAGGACTGAGCAATCGCGTCAGACGATGTCGAGGTGCTCGATGCCGCGCGTCAGGTCGCGTTCCGAGCGCTTGCTGTTCAGCTTGATGTTCAGGCGCAGGTCGTTGACCGAGTCCGCGTTGCGCAATGCGTCCTCGTAGCTGATGCGCCCCTCCTCGAACAGGTCGAAGAGCGCCTGGTCGAAAGTCTGCATGCCCAGTTCGCGGCTCTTCTTCATGATTTCCTTGATGGCGCCCACCTCGCCCTTGAAGACCAGGTCGGCGATCAGCGGCGAGTTCAGCAGTATCTCGACGGCCGGCACCCGCCCCTTTCCCGTCGCCATCGGGATCAGCCGCTGCGAGATGATCGCCTTCAGGTTCAGCGACAGGTCCATCAGCAGTTGCGCGCGCCGCTCCTCGGGGAAGAAGTTGATGATCCGGTCCAGCGCCTGGTTCGCGCTGTTCGAGTGCAGCGTCGCCAGGCACAGGTGACCCGTCTCGGCGAACGCGACCGCGTGCTCCATCGTCTCGCGGTCCCGGATCTCGCCGATCATGATGACGTCCGGCGCCTGGCGCAACGTGTTCTTCAGCGCCACCTCCCAGCTTTCGGTGTCGACGCCGACCTCCCGGTGCGTGACGATGCAGTTGCGGTGCGGGTGCACGAACTCGACCGGGTCTTCGATGGTCACGATGTGACCGTGTGACATCTCGTTGCGATGCCCGACGATGGCGGCGAGCGTGTTCGACTTGCCCGACCCGGTGGCGCCGACGACGATGATCATTCCGCGCTTGGTCAGCGCCAGGTCCTTCAGCACCGAGGGCAGTTGCAGATGCTCGAAAGTCGGAATCTCGGTGTTGATGGTCCGCATGACGATCCCGACGCGGTTCTGCTGCATGAACGCGTTCACGCGGAATCGGCCGATGCCCGCGGGGCTGATCGCGAAGTTGACTTCCTTGTGTGCCTCGAACTCGGCGGCCTGCTTGTCGTTCATCAGCGCGCGCGCCAGTTCGACGGTGTGCTGCGCACTGAGCGGCGCGTTCGAGACCGGCTGCACCTTGCCGTCCACCTTGAATGCAGGCGGGAACTCCGCGGTGAGGAAGAGGTCCGAGCCGTTGCGCGTCATCATCAGCCGCAACAGGTCGTGCAGGAATTTCGAGGCTTGTTCGCGTTCCATGGCCGGTCTCGGTGGTTGGCGGGGCCGTGATCAGCCCGGGAAGTTGTCTTTCACGGTCGCGACGGCGCGCGCCTCGGCCATCGAGATCTGGTTCTTGCGGACGAGGTCGGCGAGGCACTGATCGAGCGTCTGCATCCCCACCGATGCGCCGGTCTGGATCGCCGAGTTCATCTGCGCGACCTTGGCCTCGCGGATCAGGTTCCGGATCGCCGGCGTCCCGATCATGATCTCGTGCGCCGCGACCCGTCCATTGCCATCCTTGGTCTTCAGCAGCGTCTGCGAGATCACCGCGCGCAGCGATTCGGACAGCATCGACCGGACCATGTCCTTCTCGGCAGCCGGAAAGACGTCGATCACGCGGTCGATCGTCTTGGCGGCCGACGACGTGTGCAGCGTGCCGAAGACCAGGTGACCGGTCTCGGCCGCGGTCAGCGCGAGCCGGATCGTCTCCAGGTCGCGCAACTCGCCGACGAGGATGATGTCGGGATCCTCGCGCAGCGCCGAGCGAAGCGCGTTGTTGAACGACAGCGTCATCGGCCCGACCTCGCGCTGGTTGATCAGGCAGCGCTTGGACTCGTGGACGAACTCGATCGGGTCCTCGACGGTCAGGATGTGCCCGTACAGGTTCTCGTTGATCTGGTTGATCATCGCCGCGAGCGTCGTCGACTTGCCCGATCCGGTCGGCCCGGTGACGAGGACCAGGCCGCGGGGCGTCATCGAGATCTCGGTGAAGATCTTCGGTGCATTCAGGTCCTCGAGCGTGAGGATCTTCGACGGGATCGTCCGCATCACCGCGCCGGCGCCGCGCTGCTGCACGAACGCGTTCACCCGGAAGCGCGCCAGCCCTGGAATCGCGAACGAGAAGTCGCACTCGAGGCTCTCCTCGTACTGCTTCCTCTGCGAGTCGTTCATGATGTCGTAGATCATGCCGTGGACGTCCTTGTGCTCCATCGGCGGCAGGTTGATCCGGCGCACGTCGCCGTGCACGCGGATCATCGGCGGCAGTCCCGCTGACAGGTGCAGGTCGGAGGCCTTGTTCTTGACCGCAAAGGCCAGCAGTTCGGCAATGTCCATCGCACTTCCTCTTTCGGCCGGGGCGCCGCCGGGCGCGGCACCGCCGTCATTCCTGCTATCTTCGGAAAGCCCGGGTCCCCGGGCAGCCCCGCGCGGGCGAAACGGCAAATTCCGCGATGAACGGCAATCACGCGTTGCGCCAAAACTACGAGCAGGTCCTGCACCGGATCCGCGACGCCTGCGAGGCCGCAGGCCGGCCGGCCGGCTCGGTCCGCCTGCTCGCGGTCAGCAAGGCCTTCCCGGCGGCGCGCGTCCTCGAACTCGCGGCCCTGGGGCAGCGTGCGTTCGGCGAGAACTACCTGCAAGAGGCGCTGGACAAGATCGCCGCATGTCGCGACGGGCGGTCGGCGCCAGCCGCCGAGCGCCGGGCGATCGAGGGGCCCGAGCGCGATACGCGCGAGTGGTCCCAGCGCGATACGCGCGAGTGGTCCCAGCGCGATACGCGCGAGTTGCTCGAGTGGCACTTCATCGGTCCGATCCAGTCCAACAAGACGCGCCCGATCGCCGAGCACTTCGACTGGGTCCATTCGGTCGACCGCGAGAAGATCGCGCGCAGGCTCGCCGAGCAGCGGCCCAGGGGGCTGCCGCCGCTGAACCTTTGCCTGCAGGTGAACGTGTCCGGCGAGGAAAGCAAGAGCGGCGTCGCGCCCGGCGAGACCATGGCGCTCGCGACGGCGGTAGCCGCGCTTGCGCACGTGCGGCTGCGTGGACTGATGGCGATCCCGGAACCGTCCGCGGACGCGACGCTACAGCGCGCGCGCTTCGCCGCCCTGCGAGGGCTTCACGAGCGCATCCGGGTCGCGCTCGCCGCCGATGCGGCGCGCGATTTCGACACGCTCTCGATGGGGATGTCCGCAGACCTCGAGTCCGCGGTGATGGAAGGTGCGACGATCGTCCGGGTCGGCAGCGCGCTGTTCGGCTCGCGCCCGGCGAAACAGGCTGTCAGCCCATCGACTTGATCGCGGCGGCCAGGCGGCTCTTGTGACGCGACGCCGCGTTCTTGTGGATGATCTTCTTGTCTGCGATGCGGTCGATCACGCTTTGCGCGGACTGCAGCGTCGTCGATGCGGCAGCCTTGTCACCGGCCAGGACGGCCTTTCGAACCGACTTGATCGCGGTTCGCAGCCGCGAGCGCAGGCTGGCGTTGTGCAGGTTGCGCTTGACGGCCTGGCGGGCGCGCTTGCGGGAAGAGGCGATGTTGGCCATGAGAGAATCTCGCTGGTGTCGTCCCCGGGGCCGCGGCGGCCCCGGAAAATATTCTGGAAAGCTTTGAATAATAACCGATTTCCTGCCGCCGCCGCAACTCGGGCCGCCGGTGGACGCGGGCGGGGCATTCGGGGATGAACCTGCTGCGTGCTGCCGCCACCGTCAGCGGACTGACCCTCCTGTCGCGGATCACCGGCCTGGTCCGCGAGAACCTCACCGCCGCGATCTTCGGCGCGTCGGCCTACACCGACGCGTTCTTCGTCGCCTTCCGGCTCCCGAACCTGCTGCGGCGACTGTTCGCCGAAGGGGCTTTCTCCCAGGCCTTCGTGCCGATCCTGGCCGAATCGCGGACGCGGGCCGAGCAGGCCGGGGGCCCCGACGCGCTCGCGGCGACCCGCGAGTTGATCGACCGCATAGCGACCGCGTTGTTCTGGGCGCTGGTGGTGGTCTCGCTGATCGGCGTGCTCGCGGCGCCTGTCCTCGTCTGGGCGATCGCTGCAGGCCTGCGCGAGCGACCGGATGCTTACGCCGCGGCGGTGGTGATGACGCGCTGGATGTTCCCGTACATCCTGTTCGTGTCGATGGTCGCGCTGTCGGCGGGCATACTGAACACGTGGCGACGGTTCGCGGTGCCGGCGTTCACGCCGGTGCTGCTCAACCTGTGCTTCATCGGCGCGGCGCTCGGCCTGTCGCGCCACTTCGACCCGCCGATCTACGCGCTGGCCGCGGGCGTCGTGCTGGGCGGCATCGCGCAGCTCGCCATCCAGGTTCCGGCGCTGCGCCGGATCGGCATGCTGCCGCGCATCGGACTCAACCTGCGCCAGGCGCTCGCCGACCCGCAGACGCGCCGCGTGCTCAAGCTGATGGGGCCGGCGGTCCTGGCCGTCTCGGTGGCGCAGATCAGCCTGGTGATCAACACCCACATCGCTTCCCGCCTCGCGGCCGGCAGCGTCTCGTGGATCTCGTACGGCGACCGGCTGATGGAGTTCCCCACCGCCCTGCTCGGTGTGGCGCTGGGAACGGTCCTGCTCCCGACGCTGGCGCGCGCGCGAAGCAGCGGCGACGATCGCGAATACAGCGAGTTGCTCGACTGGGGGCTGCGGGTGTGCGTGCTGCTGGCGCTGCCCTGTACGGTGGGCCTCGCGCTGATGGCCGAACCGCTGACCGCCCTGCTCTTCCACTATGGTCGGTTCAGCGCGCACGACGTCGAGATGACCCGGCTTGCGGTCAGCGGGTACGCGGTCGGCCTGACCGGCCTGATCGCGATCAAGGTGCTGGCGCCGGGCTTCTATGCGCAGCAGGACATCCGCACGCCGGTCAGGATCGCGATCGCGGTACTGGTCGCCACGCAACTGCTCAACCTGGTCACCGTGCCATGGCTCGCGCACGCCGGCCTGGCGGTGTCGATCTCGATCGGCGCGCTCGTCAACGCGGGCTTGCTGCTCGCTGGTCTGCGGCGACGCGGCGCCTGGCGCCCGGCGCCTGGCTGGCGGAAGTTCCTCGGCCAGACGCTCGCGTCGTCCGTGCTGATGGCGGCCGCACTGGCGGCGACGGTCCCGCGCTTCGACTGGATCGCGATGCGCGCCGCGCCGTTCGAGCGCATCGGCCTGACGCTCGGACTGGTCGCACTGGGCGGACTCGTCTACCTGGTGGCGCTGCTCGTGCTCGGCGTGCGACCGGTGCAGTTCATGCGACGCCGGTCCTAGCGCAGACTGGCCCGAGGCCCTTGCGCGGCGACCGCGGCAGCAACGATCCTTTCGATTTCCCATCGGAGCGCGTGAGCATGAAGATCGGATTCATCGGCGGCGGCAACATGGCTGCGGCACTCGTCGGCGGGTTGCTCGGCCGGGGCACGCCGGCCGCATCGGTGCGCATCGTCGAACCGATGGCCGCGCAGCGCGACGCGCTGCGCGCACGCTTCGGCGTCGAGACCTTCCACGCGGCCGGCGAAGCCGCGCTGGACGGCGTCGACCTCGCGGTGATCGCCGTCAAGCCCCAGCAGATGCGCGAGGCCGTCGCGCCGCTGGGTCCGCTGCTTCGCAACGCGCTGGTCGTCAGCGTTGCCGCCGGCATCCGCGCGAGCGACCTGTCGCGCTGGCTCGGCGGACATCGGCGGATCGTGCGCGCGATGCCCAATACGCCGGCGCTGATCGGGATGGGCGTGACCGGACTCGCGGCGCTGCTGGGCACCAGCGAGGCCGACCGCCAGACTGCCGAGCGGGTTCTCGCCGCGGTCGGCCCCACGGTCTGGGTGAACGACGAGTCGCTTCTCGACGCGGTCACGGCGGTCAGCGGCAGCGGACCAGCCTACGTCTTCCTCTTCATCGAGGCCTTGCAGGACGCGGCGCTCGGCCTCGGCCTGGACGCACGCCAGGCGCGCGAGCTCGCGCTGTACACCTTCGCCGGCGCGGCGCAACTGGCGCTGCGCTCGGAAGAAGCGCCGGCGACGCTGCGCGAGCGGGTCACGTCGAAGGGCGGCACCACGGCCGCGGCGCTCGCCGTGATGGAAGCGGGCGGCCTGCGCCCGCTCGTCGCGCAGGCCGTGCAGGCGGCGTGCCGCCGCAGCGTCGAGATGGGCGAGGAGTTCGGGCGCGGCTGACGATCCGGGCCGCCCGTTGGACACCCTCACGCGGCGAGGTAGTGCGCGAGCAGCCCGCCGAACACCGCCGCGCCGAACCAGTTGTTGTGGTTGAAGGCGCGGAAACAGCCATCGCGGCCTCGGTCGCGAATCAGCGTGAAGTGGTAGACGGCGATCGCAGCCGCCACGAACAGGCCCGCGTAGTAGAGCGGACCGAGTGCCTCGATGCGTCCGACCAGCCCGAGAAGCACCAACGTGACCGCATAGCAGGCCATCACCGCCGCGACGTCGTAGCGGCCGAACGTGATCGCTGCGGTGCGGATCCCGATCTTCAGGTCGTCGTCGCGATCGACCATCGCGTACTCGGTGTCGTACGCGAGCGCCCACGACACGTTCGCGGCGAGCATCGTCCACGCCGCCGCCGGCAACTCGTGCCGGATCGCCGCGAAGGCCATCGGGATCCCGAAGCCGAACGCGATGCCGAGATAGGCCTGGGGCAATGCGAGGAAGCGCTTGGTGAAGGGATAGCTGGCTGCCAGGAACGCAGCGACCACCGCCAGCACCCAGACCAGCCGGTTCATCGGCAGGATCAGGAGCAGCGCGAGCAGCGACAGCGCGACGAAGACCGTCACGGCCTCCCATGGCTGGATGGCGCCCGCGGTCAGGGGCCGGTCGCGCGTTCGCTCGACGTGCCGGTCGAAGTCGCGATCGGCCCAGTCGTTGATTGCGCAGCCGGCCGAGCGCATCAGCAGCGTGCCCAGCACGAAGGCGAACAACGGATACGGGCCCGGCCAACCGCCCGCAGCGATGAACAGCGCAGCCAGCGTCGGCCAGAGCAGCAGCAGCGTGCCGATCGGCCGGTGCATCCGCGTCAGGCGCCAGTACAGGCCGGCGCGCCTCCGGATGGCGGCGATTCGACCTGGGGCGTCCGGAGATGACGTCACGGCGAGAGCCGGCGGCGGACGCAGCGAGCTAGCGGCGCGGCGCATCCGGCGACGCGGCGGACCTGCCGGCCACGCGCTCGCGCTTCGCGCGCGCCGGCGCCTGCCCGATGAAGGTCTGTACGCGTCCGGACGGGCCCACGGCGAGTCCGGCCTCACGCATGCGTCGCAGGTTCGCGTCGCCGATGCCGCGCACCCTCGCCTTCAGGTCGTCGAGGTCGACGAACGGCTGCGTGCGGCGCGCTTCGACGATCCGCGCCGCCAGTGCTGGCCCGACGCCCCGGATCGCCTCGAGTTCGGCCTGCGTCGCCGTGTTGGCGTCGAGCGCGAACGCGGCGCCGGCGACCGCGCCGCCCAGCACGCTCGCGGCCACGGCGCGCGCGATGCGGGCAAGCCTCATCCGAACAGCTCCTGCGGGGTGACCGCGGCAGTGCCCAGCTTGCCCACGACGATTCCCGCCGCACGATTCGCCAGGTCGACCGCCTCGGCGATCGGCCGCCCGGCCGCGATCATCGACGCCAGCACCGCGACCACGGTATCACCGGCGCCCGAAACGTCGTAGACCTCGCGCGCCAGCGCGGGAACGTGCAGGACGCCGTCGTCGGAGAACAGCGTCATGCCCTCCTCGGAGCGAGTGAGGAGCAGGTGGCGCACGCCGAGCGAACGCCGCAGCGACTGCGCGCGACGGGCCAGGTCGGCCTCGTCGCGCCAGCTGCCCACGACCTCGCGCAGTTCGGCGCGATTCGGCGTCAGCACGGTGACGCCCGCGTAGCGCGTGTAGTCGTCGCCCTTCGGATCGGCGATGACGATCCGCTCGGCCTTGCGCGCCAGCGCGACGATCCGGTCGATCTGCGCCAGCGCACCCTTGCCGTAGTCCGACAGCACCAGCACGTCGGCCTCGCCGATCGCGGCCCGCACCGCCTCGAAGGCGCGATCCAGTACCGACCCGGCCGGAGCCTGCTCGAAGTCGACGCGAAGCAGCTGCTGCTGGCGTCCGATCACGCGCAGCTTGATCGTCGTCGCCAGCTGCGGATCGTGCGCGACGCGCAGGTCGATGCCCTGCTCGCGAGCCAGCGCCTCGATGCGACGGCCGGGTTCGTCCTCGCCGACGACGCCGACCAGCGTTGCGCGCACGCCGAGCGTTGCGACGTTGAACGCGACGTTGGCTGCGCCGCCAAGGCGCTCCTCGCTGCGCGTGACGCGCACGACGGGGACCGGCGCCTCGGGGGAGATGCGCTGGACGTCGCCGAACCAGTAGCGGTCGAGCATCAGGTCGCCCGCCACCAGGACGCGGGCGCGCGAGAAATCGATGCGCCCGGCCTGCCCGGCCCTGCGCGGCTTCGGTTCAGCCACGTTCCAGCTCCTCGCTGCGCTTCGGCGGGTAGGTATCCCAACGGTTGCATCCCGGGCATTGCCAGTAGAACTGCCGGGCCTTGAATCCGCAGTGCCCGCAAACGTAGCGAGACAGCCTCTGCGCCTGCACCTGGATCAGTCGCTGCGCGAGCTCGACCTCGGTGCGATCGCCGTCGCCGAGCAGCGCCGCCTTCATCGCCAGCAACTTGTCGAGACCCAGCAGCGAAGGCGCCGCCTGCAGCGCCCGTTCTGCCCAGGCCACCGCCGATGCGCCGCCATCACGCTCGGCGCGCGCCGCCGCGAGCGCGGCGAACGCGTCGATCGACGGATGCGCGCGGTGCACGGCTTCCAGCGCGTCGATGCCCTCGTCGCGGCGATCGATCGCGGAGAATGCCGCCAGCCAGCCGGGCGCCACCAGGCCAAGCCACGCCGGGCTGTCTCGTTCGACGCCTCGCCACGCTTCGACCGCCGCCGCAGGGTCGCCCTCGGTGGCCGCCAGCTCGCCGCGCAGCAGCCGCGGCCGCGGGTGATCCGGGTCGGCACGGGTCGCCTGGTCGAGTTCGCGCCGCGCGACCTCGAATCGCGACGGCGAGTCGCCGGCGAGCGCGCGCGCCGCCAACTCGCAGCGAAAATGGGCGATCTCGCGGGCGCGGTTCTCGCCGACGTCGCGCTGCAGGCGCTCGGCGAGTTCGATGGCGAGCGGCCAGTCGCGCACCATCTGCGCGATCTCGAGCCGGTGATGCAGCGCCGACGCGCCATAGCGCGTCCCTTCGAGCCGGTTGAAAGCGTCCTCGGCGCGGTCGAGCAGGCCCGCCTTGAGGTAGTCCTGACCGAGTTCGAACAGCGCATGCTCGCGCTGCGACGCGTCGAGGTCGCCGCGCTCGACGAGATTCAGGTGCACCCTGATCGCGCGATCCGTCTCACCGCGCCGTCGAAACAGGTTGCCGAGCGCGAAATGCAGGTCGATGGTCTCCGGGTCGAGTCGGACGACGTCGATGAACGCGTCGACCGCCTTGTCGGACTGCTCGTTGAGCAGGAAGTTCAGCCCGCGGAAGTAGGCGTCGGGCAAACCGCCGCCGTCGCCGCGCCGCTCGCGACTGCCGAGCCGCGCCTCGTGCCGGGCCGCGAACCAGCCGAGCCCGAAAAACAGCGGAATCGCCAGCAGCCACCACGCTTCGAACTCGAGCATGGGCCCGCCCGGCCGCTCAGACGCCCAGCCCGACCGACGAGCCGGGCGTCGTGTCGGTGACCGGCGTCGCCGGCGCCTGCGCTGCCGGCGCAGGCCGGCCCGCGTGGCGCAGTTCCTTGGTGAGCCGTGTGATCTCGCGGCGATGCCGGAACAGCGCCGGCACCGCGGCCAGCAGCCCCAGCACGACGCCTGCGGCGAGGAAGATCAGCAGGAACACGACCAGCGGCGCGCGCCAGACCAGGTCGCCGAGCATGAACCGCAACTCGACGCTCGCGGTGTTCGACAGCGCGAACCCCAGCGCCAGCAGGAAGAGCGTGAGGTTGAACAGCCAGGTGACGACTCGCATCGGCGACTCCGTGCAGGCAAGAGCGTGAACAGGACGCTATTCTGACCGAGTGCCAGGCGAACGTGGCAAGCGGAAGGACTCGTTCCGGCGAATGGGCCGGACGGTCTAGCCGGGTTCCCGATTCGCCGCCAGCAAGGCGGCCCTCGTCCGGGCGTGCCCGTTCAGGAGGTGCTCTTGTCGAGCCCGGCGTCGACGCGCTCGCGCAACGCCTTGCCCGGCTTGAAGTGCGGCACGCGCTTCTCGGGCACCAGCACCTTCTCGCCCGATTTCGGGTTGCGGCCCACGCGCGGCGGACGATGCGACAGCGCGAAACTGCCGAATCCGCGAATCTCGATGCGCCGGCCGTCGGCCAGCGTGCGCGCCATTGCGTCGAGGATCGTCTTGACGGCGAACTCGGCGTCCTTCGCGACCAGCTGCGGGTAGCGCTCGGCGAGCCGCGCGATCAACTCCGACTTCGTCATCGTCGGGTGATTGGCGTCGCCCCCGACATCGTCTTCGTCCGGCTGGAAGCCCATTTGCCTCGCCCGGTTGTAGTGCCCGTGGTCGATATGTCGCGACGGATCGGCAGCGCGTCGCCGGCCTCTGGCCGGCGACGCGCCCCCGCTCACTCCTTCGGCGTGTCGAGCTTGGCGCGCAGCAGCGCGCCGAGGTTCGTCGTGCCGCTTGCCGCGCCGCTCTCGGCCTGCATCCGCTGCAGCGCCTCGGCGGTTTCGACCGTGTCGCGGGCCTTCAGCGACAGGTTGATCGAGCGGTTCTTGCGATCGACGTTGACGATCATCGCCTCGATCTCTTCGCCTTCCTTCAGGTGGTTGCGCGCGTCCTCCACCCGGTCGCGCGAGATCTCGGAGGCGCGCAGGTAGCCTTCGACGTCGCCGCCGAGGTCGATGACCGCCCCTTTCGGATCGACCGCCTTGACCGTGCCCCTGACGATCACGCCCTTCTCGTGGGTCGCCGCGTAGTTGGTGAACGGGTCGCCTTCGAGCTGCTTGATGCCCAGCGAGATGCGCTCGCGATCGGTGTCGATCGCCAGGACCATCGCCTCGACTTCGTCGCCCTTCTTGAAGTTGCGCACCGCTTCCTCGCCCGCCACGTGCCACGACAGGTCGGACAGGTGGACCAGCCCGTCGATGCCGCCCGGCAGGCCGATGAACACGCCGAAGTCGGTGATCGACTTGATCGTGCCGCGCACCTTGTCGCCCTTGCGATGGTTGTCCGCGAACTCCTCCCACGGATTCGGGCGGCACTGCTTCATGCCGAGCGAGATCCGGCGGCGCTCCTCGTCGATCTCGAGCACCATGACCTCGACCTCGTCGCCGAGCGCGACGATCTTTCCGGGGTTGACGTTCTTGTTGGTCCAGTCCATCTCGGACACGTGCACCAGTCCCTCGATGCCAGGCTCGATCTCGACGAACGCGCCATAGTCGGTGATGTTCGTGATCTTGCCGAACATCCGCGTGCCCTGCGGGTAGCGCCGGCCGATGCCGACCCACGGGTCGTCGCCGAGTTGCTTGACGCCGAGCGAAACGCGGTTCTTCTCCTGGTCGAACTTGAGCACCTTGGCGGTGACTTCCTGGCCGACCTGCAGCACCTCGGAAGGGTGGCGCACGCGGCGCCATGCCATGTCGGTGATGTGCAGCAGGCCGTCGATGCCGCCGAGGTCGATGAACGCGCCGTAATCGGTGATGTTCTTGACCACGCCGTGGACGATCGCGCCCTCGTGCAGCGTCTCGAGCAGCTTGGCGCGCTCCTCGCCCTGCGTGAGCTCGACCACCGCGCGGCGCGACAGCACCACGTTGTTGCGCTTGCGGTCGAGCTTGATGACCTTGAACTCGAGGGTCTTGCCCTCGTACGGCGTGGTGTCCTTGACCGGGCGCGTGTCGATCAGCGACCCCGGCAGGAACGCGCGGATGCCGTTGGTCATGACCGTCAGGCCGCCCTTCACCTTGCCGGTGATCGTGCCGTCGACGTGATCGCCGGACTCGAGCGCCTTCTCCAGGCTGATCCACGCGGAAAGCCGCTTGGCGCGGTCGCGCGACAGCCGGGTCTCGCCGTAGCCGTCTTCGAGCGCCTCGATGGCGACCGAGACGAAATCGCCCGCCTTCACGTCGAGTTCGCCGCGATCGTCGTGGAATTCCTCGATCGGGATGAAGCTCTCGGACTTCAGTCCGGCGTTGACGACCACGAAGTTGTGGTCGATGCGCACCACCTCGGCGGTGATGACCTCGCCCTGGCGCATCTCCTGGCGCGACAGGGATTCCTCGAACAACTGGGCAAAACTCTCGGTCGGGGTTGCGGTTGCGGTTGCAGTAGTCAATGTGGTTCCAGTGTTTTCAAAACACGCCGAACGGCCGATTCCTGCGCCCGGCCGGACCTCGGTCCGGTACGCGCGCCGGGCGGCAACCCAGCGGAGTTGACGACCATCCCGCCGCACGCGGCGGGTACCTCTCCGCCGCGGGGGCAACGCCCCCGCCATCCGTGGCGGGCCGGGCCGCGTCGCCGGCGGACCGTCGGCGACCGGTCAGCGACGCACGCAGTCGCGATACGCCCTGAGCACCTCGGCGACCGTCTGGTCGATGTCGAGATGCGTGGAGTCGATCACCACTGCGCCTTCCGCGGGCCTGAGCGGCGCGACCTCACGATTGCGGTCACGTTCGTCGCGCTGCTGCAGATCCCGTAAAAGGTCGGCGAGATTAGCAGAAAAACCCTTTTCGATCAACTGCTTATACCGGCGACCCGCGCGCGACCCGGCGCTCGCGGTGAGGAAGACCTTCAGCGTCGCGTCGGGAAACACGATCGTACCCATGTCGCGGCCGTCCGCGACCAGCCCCGGCGGCCGCCTGAAGCCGCGCTGCAGGCCGAGCAGCGCGGCGCGCAGCGCCGGGTACACGGCGATCCGGGACGCCACGTTGCCGACCGACTCGTCGCGGATCGCCGAGCTCACGTCGTGCCCGTCGAGCTGGATCCGATCGCCGACGAAACGCACCGGCAGCGCCGCCGCGAGCGCGGCCAGCGCCGGCTCGTCGTCGAGATCGACGCCGCTGCGAAGCGCCGCCAGCGCGCACAGCCGGTAGAGTGCGCCGGAATCGAGGTAGCCCCACCCGAGCGCCTGCGCGACACGCTGCGCGACCGTTCCCTTGCCGGAAGCGGTCGGACCGTCGATCGCGATGAGCGGGACTTCCATCGCGGAGCCGTTCACGCTTGCACGCGCTCCTCGATCGACAGGCCGGCGGCCTTCGCCAGCGTCCCGAACCCCGGGAAGGAGGTCGCGACGTTGGCCGTGTCGCGGACGACGATTTCGCCGCCCGCCCGCAGGCCGGCGATGGCGAACGACATCGCGATCCGGTGGTCGCCGTGCGCCTCGACCGCACCCGACGAGAACACCTCGGGCGCGCCGCCACGACCCTCGATGACCATGCCGTCGGAGGTCGGCGTCGCGTCGACCCCGAGCGTGCGCAGCCCGTCGGCCATCACTGCGATCCGGTCGGACTCCTTGACGCGCAGTTCGGCAGCGCCGGTCACGGTCGTCGTCCCGCGAGCGCAGGCGGCAGCGACGAAGAGCGCCGGGAACTCGTCGATCGCCAGCGGCACCAGTTCGGCGGGCACGGCGACGCCGCGCAGCGCCGCCGCGCGCACGCGCATGTCGGCCACCGGCTCGCCGCCGACGTTGCGTTCGTTGCGCACCTCGATGTCGGCACCCATGAGCCGCAGGATCTCGACGACGCCCGTGCGGGTCGGGTTCATGCCGACGTGCTCGAGCAGCAGGTCCGAGCCCGCCGCGATCGACGCGCCGACGAGGAAGAATGCCGCCGACGAGATGTCCGCGGGCACGTCGATCGCGGTGGCACGCAAGGTCTGGCCGCCGCGCAAGCTCACCGCCGCGCCGACTCGCTCGAGTTCGACGCCGAATCCGCCGAGCATGCGCTCGGTGTGGTCGCGGGTCGGCGCAGGTTCGACGACGGTGGTCTCGCCGCGCGCGTACAGCCCGGCCAGCAGGAGCGCCGACTTGACCTGAGCGCTCGCCACCGGCAGCCGATAGCGGATGCCGTGCAGGGTGTCGACGGGCAGGATGCGCACTGGCGGGCAGCCGTCGCGCGTCTCGATGCGCGCCCCCATCTGCGCGAGCGGTTCGGCGACGCGGCGCATCGGACGCTTCGACAGGCTCTCGTCGCCGACCAGCGTCGACTCGAAGGCCTGCCCGGCCAGCAGCCCCATCAGCAGGCGCATCGCGGTGCCGGCATTGCCGCAGTCGAGCGGCTGCGGCGTGCCGCGCAATCCCCGCAGACCGACGCCGTGCACCGTGACGCGCCCGGCGCGCGGACCGTCGATCCGCACACCGAGTGCGCGGAACACGTTCATCGTCGAGATCGCATCGGCGCCTTCCAGGAAACCGGTGACTTCGGTCACGCCATCGGCGAGCGCGCCCAGCATGACCGAGCGATGCGAGATCGACTTGTCGCCCGGTACCCGGACGGTTCCGGTGAGCCGGCCTCCCGGGGCGATGCAGAAACGGCGGGACATGACGTTTTTCCTGTGGCGCCGATCGCGCCGACGCTAGATTGCACCCATGAACCGGGAGCCACGCATGATTCTACAGAGCGGTGACAACGCCTCTCCGTCCCCCCGGCTGGCGACAGCGGACGATCGCCCGCCACTCCCGGTCCCGGTGGTGATCGGGCACCACGCGCATGCCGAGCCGATCGACGTGCGGGCACAACGCCTGTTCGCGTCGCTGCCGTACGCCTTCCGGCTTTCGATCACCCGGCAGCACTTCCCGCACGTGTTGAACCGCATCGCGGCGGAGTGGGAAGTGCCCAGGCGATTCCTGGCGCTGATGGACGATCTGCTGATCGATCGGCGCGGCAATCGCGAGGGCTTCCCGTTCGAGTCCGTGCTCGAACTGACGAACCTTCGCGAGTACTACCTGAACGAAGTACACGTCGGCCTGCGCAAGCAGATCGAGGCCCGCAAGACGCCGTGGTGAACCGGCGCGGGCGCCGGTCCCGACGCGCACCCTAGCCCAGCCGGTTTCGCCAGCGGCTCGCGGTCGAAAAGAGCGCCACCAGCGCCTCGCGATCGCCGGTTTCCAGTGCGGCGACGATCGCATCGTTGCAGGCCCGGAACCGCGCCGCCGATGCCAGGCACGCGTCGCGATTGTCCAGCAGGATGTCGGCCCACATCGTCGGCGAAGAGGCGCCGACGCGCGTGGTGTCGCGCAGGCCTGCTCCCGAAAATTCCAGTGCCCGCTCGGCCAGGTCTCCGCCGGCAATCGCGGCGGACAGGCCGAACGCAACCGCGTGCGGCCAATGCGAGGCTTCGGCGAAGATGCGGTCGTGCAGCGACGGATCGAGGGTCGAGACCTGCGCGCCGGTCGGCTCCAGCAGGCGTGCGACCGCCTCGCAATGCTGCTGCGGCGTCGCGTCCAGCGGGCAGAGCAGCCAGCGTCGGCCGCGGAAGAGGTCCGGGTCGGCCGCCTGCGGCCCGCTTCGCTCCGAGCCGGCGATCGGGTGGCCGGGCACGTAGCGCATGAACGCGTCGCCGAGCGCACGGCGCGCGGCGTCGATCACGCTGCGCTTGGTGCTTCCGCAGTCGGTAATGATGGCCTGCGCGTCGAGCGCGTCGCGGATCTGTGCGAACAGCGTCGGCATCGCGGTCACCGGCGCGGCGACGACGACGAAGCCCGCCCCCGTCACCGCCTCGGCGACGCTGTCGCAGGCGACGTCGACGTAGCCGAGCGCACGCGCGACCCGCGCGTCGTCGCCCGGCGAGTAGCCTGCGATCTGCCCGATGCTTCCAGCCCGCTTTAGCGCGGCGGCCAGCGAGGCGCCGATCAGCCCGACGCCGAGGATCGCGAGTTTCGGGACCGCCGGCGGCACTCGGCGCCCCTCAGCGGCCGAGCACGCGCGCGAAAGCGTCGAGAAACGCGCGGTTCTCCCCGGGCAGGCCGACGGAGACGCGCAGCCATTCCGGCAGGCCGTAGTTGCCCACCGGCCGCACGATGATTCCGGCGCGCAGCAGGCCCTCGTAGACGGCAGCCGCATCGCCGACGCGAACCAGCACGAAGTTGCCGTACGACGGCACGTACTCGAGTCCCATCCTGTCGAACGCCGACTGCAGCATTGCGAGCCCTTCGCGATTGAGCTCGTAGCTGCGCTGCAGGTATTCGGTGTCGTCGAGCGCGGCGATCGCTGCCGCCTGCGCAACCGAGCTCACGTTGAACGGCTGGCGCACGCGATTCATCAGGTCGGTGAGCTCGGCCTGCGCGAGGCCGAAGCCGACGCGCAAGCCCGCGAGCCCGTAGGCCTTCGAAAACGTCCGCGAAACGAGCAGGTTGGGGTGATCGCCCAGCCAGCGCGTCGAATCGAAACGCAGCGCCGGCTCGAGGTACTCATTGTAGGCTTCGTCGAGCACGACGACGACGTCGCGCGGCACCTCCGCCAGGAACGCGGCGATCGCGTCGGCCGGCAGGAAGGTGCCGGTCGGGTTGTTCGGGTTGGCGATGAACACCAGCCGCGTATCGGCGGCGATCGCCGCGCGCATCGCGCCGAGGTCGTGGCCGAGATCGCGGGCGGGAACGACGATCGCGCGCGCGCCGGTCTCCTGCGTCGCCAGCGCGTAGACCGCGAACGAATATTGCGAATAGACCGCCGAGCATCCCGGTTGCAGCAGCGCGTGCGCCGCCAGCTCGAGCACGTCGTTCGACCCGTTGCCCAGCGTGATCCACTCCTGCGGTACGCCGTAGCGCTTCGCGATCGCGGCCTTGAGTTCGAACCCGTTGGAGTCCGGGTAGCGACCGAGTTCGGCCACGGTCGCCGCCATCGCGTCGCGCACCGGCCCGGAAATGCCGAGCGGATTCTCGTTCGACGCGAGCTTGATGATCCGGTCGGCCTGCAGGCCGTACTCGCGGGCGAGCTCGGAAATCGGCTTGCCGGCCTGGTACGGCGCGATCTGCCTGACGTACTCGGGTGCGTGGATGCTCATGGTGGTCGGTACCGGACGTGATCGCCGCGGGCAAGCCCCGTGGCCGGCGTGCAAGGATAACCGAGTCGACGCTCAGGCCGCCCGCGGATACGAACCGACCACCTTGCAGAACGCGGCCTGCGACCTGAGTTCGGCCAGCGCCGCCGCCACCGGCGGATCGTCGCGGTGACCGATCACGTCGATGTAGAAGTAGTACTCCCACAGGCCCTGGCGGGCCGGACGCGACTCGAAGCGCTTCATCGAGACGCCGTGGCGCGCGAACGGCTCGATCAGCCCGTGCACCGCGCCCGCCCGGTCCGGCACCGACAGGATCAGCGAGGTCTGGTCGGCGCCCGACGGCGCGCAGGCGTGGCGGCCGATCACGGCGAATCGCGTCCGGTTGTTCGGGTCGTCCTGGATGCTGCGCGCGATCATCCGGAGCCCGTAACGCTGCGCGGCGTGCTCGCCGGCAATCGCCGCCGTCGACGCGTCCTCCGAAGCCAGCCGCGCCGCCTCGGCATTGCTCGACGCCGGCACGCGTTCGATGCCGGACGCGTGACGATCGAGCCAGCCGGTGCACTGCGCGAGCGACTGCGGATGCGAAACGATGCGCCGCACGCCGTCGAGCGTGCCGTCGCGGCTCATCAGGTTCTGGCGCACCGGCACCGACACCTCGCCGCTGATCGCCAGCGGCGACTGCAGGAACATGTCGAGCGTGCGGTTGACGGCCCCTTCCGACGAGTTCTCGACCGGCACGACCCCGAAATCCGTGGCGCCCGCCTCGGTGGCGCGAAAAACTTCGTCGATCGTCGCGCACGGCACCGCGTCCACCGACGACCCGAAGTGCCGCAGCAGCGCCTGCTCCGAGAACGTGCCGGCGGGCCCCAGAAAGGCGATCCGCAGTCGACGCTCGAGCTCGCGGCACGCCGACACGACCTCGCGCCAGATCGCCTCGATCGCGTCGCCCGACAGCGGGCCGAGGTTGATCTCGCGCAGCCGAGCCATGATCTGCGCCTCGCGTTCGGGCCGGTAGACCGGCGCGTCGGTGCGATGCTTCAGTTCGCCGACCTGCTGGGCCAGGCGCGCTCGCCGGTTCAGGCGTTCGACGAGTTCCCGGTCGACCGCGTCGATCGCGCGGCGCAACGCGTCGAGCTCGTCGCCGGCGCCGTCGGGCTGCGGGGTCGATTGCTCAGCCATGGCGGCGCTCGCGGTCCTTGGTCGAGGGGGTGGACTTCGCGGATCGTATCAAACGCGTGCCCGCCGGTCAGGCACGGTCTCGACGGGTCTCAACGGCCCGGCAGCCACAGCAGCAGCCACGGCAGGCTCAACGCGGCAGCGAGCGTCGACAGCGTGACGGCCGCGCTGACCTCGCCGACCTGGGCGTCGTAGCGCTGCGCGAACAGGTAGACGTTGGCGCCGATCGGCAGCGCCGCCGTCACGGTGGCGATCGCAAGCGGCAACGGCCCCACGTCGAACACGAAGGCGCCGGCCAGCCAGACCAGCAAGGGGTGAACCGCGCTCTTGAGCACCACCAGCGCCGCGGCGGTCGCGATGCCTCGCCTGAGGTCGAACTGCGCCAGCGACGCGCCGAGCAGCACGAGGCAAAGCGGCGCGGCCGCGCCGCCGAGCATCGTCAGCGTCGTGTCGACCGGCCGCGGCAGCTTCGCGCCCGCCGCGGACCACGCCAGGCCGGCGAGGATCGGCAGCACGACCGGATGCATCAGCGACGCGCGGATCACCGGCAGCAGGCTGCCGGCGACCGCGCGCCACGCAGGCTGCGCGACGTCGGTGCGCCGCCCCAGCACGGTCGCGACCTCGAGCACCAGCGTGCTCAGCGTGAGGAAGATCAGCGCGTGCACCGCAATGATCGTCAGCAGCAGCGCAAGACCGGTTTCCCCGTACGCGAGCGTGACCACCGGAATGCCCAGCATCACCGTGTTCGCGAACACCGCGCTCAGCGCCTGCACGACGGCGTTGGCGACCTGCACGCCACGGCGTACCTGGACGACGAGGGCCGCAGCGTACAGCGGCAGACCGGCGCCGTAGTAGGCGAGCGCCGCGCCCGGCGACAGCTCGTCGAACTCCACGCGCCCGATCGCGCCGAACAGCAACGCCGGCAGGAACACCAGGAACGCCGCGTCGGACAGCGCCTTGACCGCCGGCGCGCCGAGCAGGCCGGTGCGCGCGGCCGCCACGCCGATCAGGATCAGCAGGAAGACCGGTAGCAGGATCTCCGCGAGGGGCGCCACGCGCCGTCCGTCGACAGGGCGACGCGCGCGCCGTCAGGCGCCGTCGACCTGCGGTCTCCCGGCAGCGCCGTCCGCCTCGCCGTCGCCGCCGATCGAGCCCGCCGCGCCATCCCCGTCGGCTTCGTGGCCGTTCTCGGCAGCATCACGCTCGACGACCCGCTGCACGCCGGTGAGCGTCGTGCCTTCGTCGACGGCGATCAACGTCACGCCCTGGGTGGCGCGGCCCATCTCGCGGATCTCGGCGACGCGGGTGCGCACGAGCACGCCGCCGGTCGTGATCAGCATGATCTCGTCGCGCTCGTCGACCAGCACCGCCGCGACCACCCTGCCGTTGCGCTCGGAAGTCTGGATCGCGATCATCCCCTTCGTGCCGCGGCCGTGACGCGTGTACTCCGCGATCGACGTCCGCTTGCCGAAGCCGTTCTCGGTCGCGGTCAGCACCGACTGCTGCTCGTCGCCGGCCACCAGCATCGAGATCACCTGCTGCCCGTCTTCGAGCATCATGCCGCGCACGCCGCGCGCCGCCCGGCCCATCGGCCGAACGTCGTTCTCGTCGAAGCGCACCGCCTTTCCCGAGTCGGAAAACAGCATCACGTCGTGCTCGCCGTCGGTGACCGCCGCGCCGATCAGGAAGTCACCGTCGTCGAGATCGACTGCAATGATCCCGGCCTTGCGCGGGTTGGAGAACTCCGACAGCGGCGTCTTCTTCACCGTGCCCAGGCTGGTGGCCATGAACACGAAATGCGACTCGTCGAACGACTTCACCGGCAGCACGACGGTGATCTGTTCGCCCTCGGCCAGCGGGAACAGGTTGACGATGGGCTTGCCGCGCGAGTTCCGGGTGCCCTGCGGCACCTCCCAGACCTTGATCCAGTACACGCGGCCGCGGTTCGAGAAGCACAGGATGTACTGGTGCGTGTTCGCGATGAACAGCTGATCGATCCAGTCCTCTTCCTTCGTCGACGCCGCCTGCTTGCCACGCCCGCCGCGCCGCTGCGCGCGGTATTCCGACAGCGGCTGGCTCTTGATGTAGCCGGCATGCGAAAGCGTCACGACCATGTCCTGCGGAGCAATCAGGTCCTCGGTGTCGAGTTCGGTCGCGTTGAGCTCGATCACCGAGCGCCGCACGTCGCCGTACTCGGCCTTGATCGACTTCAGTTCGTCGCCGATGATCTGCGTGATCCGCTCCGGACGCGCCAGGATGTCGAGCAGGTCGATGATCTGCTCGATGACCTCGCGGTACTCCTGCACGATCTTGTCCTGCTCGAGGCCCGTGAGCCGCTGCAGCCGCATCTGCAGGATCTCCTGCGCCTGCACGTCGGACAGGCGGTACGCGTCGCCCGAAAGCCCGACCGACGGGTCGAGCCCTTCGGGCTTGAACGCCCCGATGTCGGCGCCGGCGCGCTCGAGCATCTCCCGCGCGATCCCGGCGCTCCAGCTGCGCGCCATCAGGCGCTCCTTGGCGATCGGCGGGGTCGGCGACGCCTTGATCAGTTCGATCATTTCGTCGACGTTGGCGATCGCGACCGCCAGGCCTTCGAGGACGTGCCCGCGTTCGCGCGCCTTGCGCAACTCGAACACGGTGCGCCGCGTGACCACCTCGCGCCGGTGCGCGAGGAACGCCTCGAGCATCTGGCGCAGGTTCAGCAGCCGCGGCTGCCCGTCGACCAGCGCGACCATGTTGATGCCGAACGTGTCCTGCAGCTGCGTCTGCTTGTACAGGTTGTTCAGCACGATCTCGGGCATCTCGCCGCGCTTGAGTTCGATGACGACGCGCATGCCCGACTTGTCGGACTCGTCGCGGATGTCCGAGATGCCGTCGATCTTCTTGTCGTTGACCAGGTCGGCGATGCGCTCGAGCAGCAAGCGCTTGTTCACCTGGTAGGGCAGCTCGTCGACGATGATCGCGCTGCGGTTGCCGCGGTCGATCTCCTCGAAGTGCGTTGTCGCGCGCATCACCACCCGCCCGCGCCCCGTGCGGTAGCCTTCGCGCACGCCCTGCACGCCGTAGATGATGCCCGCCGTCGGGAAGTCGGGCGCCGGCACCAGTTCGATCAATTCGTCGATCGTGGTCTCGGGTCGCCGCAGCAGCGCCAGGCAGGCCTCGACGACCTCGCCGAGGTTGTGCGGCGGGATGTTGGTTGCCATGCCCACTGCGATGCCGGCCGAGCCGTTGATCAGCAGGTTCGGGATGCGCGCCGGCAGCACCGTCGGCTCGCTCTCCTTGCCGTCGTAGTTCGGCTGGAAGTCGACGGTCTCCTTGTCGATGTCGGCGAGCATCTCGCCGGCCAGCCGCTGCAGCCGGCACTCGGTGTAGCGCATCGCCGCCGCGTTGTCGCCGTCGACCGAGCCGAAGTTGCCCTGGCCGTCGACGAGCAGGTAGCGCAGCGAGAAGTCCTGCGCCATGCGCACCAGCGTGTCGTAGATCGACGCGTCACCGTGCGGGTGGTACTTGCCCATGACGTCGCCGACGATGCGCGCGCACTTCACGAACGGTCGGTTCCAGACGTTGTTCACCTCGTGCATCGCGAACAGCACGCGCCGGTGCACCGGCTTGAGGCCGTCGCGCACGTCGGGCAGCGCGCGCCCGACGATCACGCTCATCGCGTAGTCGAGGTACGAGCGGCGCATCTCCTCTTCGAGGCTGATCGGAAGCGTTTCTTTGGCGAACTGGTCCATGGGTCGGAATCTCGGCGGAGCGCGATCGGGAGAGCGCAGCTAAACCTTTGAATTTTAACATGTCGCACCTCGCGCTCCGGACCGTGCACCGGCGGGCGCCGCGCCTGTGCTTAAATCGCGCCGGGAGCCGCGGGCACCCCGCCCGCAGCCGCCAGGTCCGGATCACGCCTTGCCAAGCCCTGTACTGCTCGCCCCGCAGTGGATCGCGCCGGTCGCCCCGCTCGCCGACGCATCCGCCGCTCCGCGGGCAGCCGGTGTCCCGCACGACGTCCTCACCGGCCACGCCGTCGTCGTCGACGGCGACCGCATCGCCGCGCTGCTGCCGCTGGCCGAGGCGCAACGGCGCTATCCGCAGGCCGAGACGATGCCGCTGCCCGACCACCTGCTCGTGCCGGGGTTCGTCAACCTGCACGCCCACGCGGCGATGGCGCTGCTGCGCGGCGTGGGCGACGACCTGCCGCTGCACCGCTGGCTGCACCAGCGCATCTGGCCGCTCGAATCGAGGCTGGTCGGCGCGCAGTTCGTGCGCGACGGATCGATGCTGGCGTTCCACGAAATGCTGCTCGGCGGCGTCACGTGCGTGAACGACATGTACTTCTTCCCGGAAGCCGCGATCGAGGCGGCGCAACGGCTCGGTTTGCGCAGCGTGCACGGGATCATCGTGATCGACTTCCCGTCGGCCTACGCCAGCGACGCCGGCGACTACCTGCGAAAGGGCCTCGACCTGCGCGACAGGATGCGCGACGAGCCGCTGGTCGACTTCTGCCTGGCGCCGCACGCGCCCTACACGGTCACCGACGAGGTGCTGCGCCGGATCGCCACGCTGTCACGCGAACTCGGCCTGTCGATCCATACGCACGTGCACGAGACCCGCGAGGAGGTCGAGGCCAGCGTGGCGCGCCACGGCATGCGCCCGCTCGAGCGGCTGTCCGCGCTCGGCGTCGTCGGCCCCGAACTGATCGCGGTGCACGCGGTGCACGTGTCGGATTCCGACCTGCGCCTGCTCGCCGACAGCGGCGCGTCGGTCGCGCACTGTCCGCATTCGAACCTGAAGCTCGCCAGCGGCATCGCACCCGCGGCGCGCATGCACGAACTCGGCATCGGCGTGGGCATCGGCACCGACGGCTCGGCCAGCAACAACCGCCTCGACCTGCTCGCGGAGGCGCGCACCGCCGCGCTGCTCGCCAAGGGACATTCGGGAAACGCCGAAGCCTGGCCGGCAGCGCGCACCCTGCGGGCGATGACGCTCGACGCCGCGCGTGCGCTCGGCATGGACGACCGCATCGGTTCGATCGAGCCCGGCAAGCAGGCGGACCTGGTCGCGATCGACCTGTCGGGCGCCGAACTCGCGCCCGTCTACGACCCGGTTTCGCAGCTGATCTACGGCTGCGGACGCGAGCACATCCAGCACGTCTGGGTAGCCGGCACGCATGTTGTCCGAAAGCGACAATTGCGTAACGATACCGTCAGATTTGAGATCGCCGAGGTGGTTGGGCGTACTGCCCTATGGCACAATCGTGTCGGCGAAATTTTGTCAGGTCAGGTCTGAATCCGGGCCGCCTTGCGCCTGTCAGCGTCGAATCCAGAATTGCGTTCTACCGAAAGGAGAAACATGAACAAACCGGCCAAACTGGCTTGCGTCGTCGCTGCGGCGATGCTGGCGGCTCCGTTGGTGTCGTTTTCGCAGACCGCCCCCGCCAACAAGACGGGCTATGTCGTCAGTCCCGATCGCACGGCCGTGAAGAGCGGCTCGGGCCTGTGCGTGCACACCGGCTACTGGACGCCGGCCGACGCCTTCGTCGGCTGCGACGACGACCTGTTGCCGAAGGCCCCGCCGCCGGCGCCGATGCCGGCTCCGGCTCCGGCTCCGGCCCCCGCCCCGGCTCCGGCTCCGGCCCCCGCGCCGAAACCCGCGCCGGCCCCGGCCCCGACCAGCGAAAAGGTCACGTTCGCTGCCGACACGTTCTTCGATTTCGACAAGGCCGTTCTCAAGCCCGAAGGCAAGGCTCGCCTCGACGACCTCGCTGGCAAGCTGGCGGGCGTCACGCTCGAGGTGATCATTGCCGTCGGCCACACCGACAGCGTCGGTGGCGATGCCTACAACCAGAAGCTGTCGGTGCGTCGCGCCGAAGCGGTGAAGGCTTACCTGGTCAGCAAGGGCATCGAGGCCAACCGGGTCTACACCGAAGGCAAGGGCGAGAAGCAGCCCGTGGCCGACAACCGTACCCGCGAGGGTCGCGCGAAGAACCGTCGCGTCGAGGTCGAGGTCGTCGGCACGCGCACGCGTCGCTGATCTCGTCGCCCGGCCGGCTCGTCCGGCCGGCCGCGACCGGAACCCCGCCTCGGCGGGGTTTCTTTTTTTCGTCCCGTAGAATCGCGGTTCGAACCTCTTTCCGACTGCGCCGTGACCACCGTTCGCTCCGACCGCCCCGCCAACGTCGACCCCGCCGAGCTCGCCAAGTTCCAGGCGCTCGCGGCCAAGTGGTGGGATCCGCACTCGGAGTTCCGGCCGCTGCACGAGATCAACCCGCTGCGGCTCGACTGGATCGACCGGCTCGCCGCCCTGTCCGGCAAGCGCGCGCTCGACGTGGGCTGCGGCGGCGGCATCCTCGCCGAGGCAATGGCGCAGCGCGGTGCACGGGTGCGCGGCATCGACCTTGCCGAGCGTTCGCTTCAGGTCGCCGAACTGCACGCGCTCGAGACCGGCGTCGCCGTCGACTACGAACGCATCGCCGCCGAGGATCTCGCGGCCCGCGAGCCCGGGGCCTGGGACGTGGTCACGTGCATGGAGATGCTCGAACACGTGCCCGACCCGGAGTCGACGGTGCGCGCGTGCGCAAGGCTCGTCGCGCCTGGCGGCTGGGTGTTCTTCTCGACGATCAACCGCAACGCCAAGGCGTTCCTGTTCGCGATCGTCGGCGCGGAGTACCTGTTGCGGATGCTGCCGCGAGGCACGCACGAGTACGAGAAGTTCATCCGGCCGTCGGAACTCGCCGGCGCCGCGCGGCGCAGCGGCCTCGAGCCGGTCTCGATGAGCGGCATGACCTACAACCCGATCACCCAGCGCTACCGCCTCGAGCCGACCGACGTCGGCGTGAACTACCTCGCCGCGTTCCGGCGCGCTGGCTGAGCCCGATGGCGGGTGCTGCGCGGCCGCTGGCCGTCTTCTTCGACCTCGACGGCACGCTGGCCGACACCGCCGAGGACCTGGCCGCGCCGATCCACGCGATGCGCGCCGCGCGCGGGCTGCCCGCGATGGCGCTCGAAACCCTGCGCCCCCATGCGTCGATGGGCGCGCGCGGCCTGATCCTCGAGGGCCTGGGGGTCTCGAGCGACGACCCCACCTTCGAGCCGCTGCGGCAGGAGTTCCTTCGACGCTACGAGGCCGCGATGCTGGTGCACACGCGGCTCTTCGCCGGGATGCCGGAGGTGCTCGACGCGCTCGACGAGGCGGGCATCCGATGGGGCGTGATCAGCAACAAGTTCGAGCGCTACGTGCGCCCTATCCTCGCGGGCCTCGGTGTGCTCGAGCGATCCGTGTGCGCGGTCGGCGGCGACACGACCCCCTACTCGAAGCCTCACCCCGAGCCGCTGCTGCACGGCGCCCGGATCGCGGCGGTCGAAGCGCAGCAGTGCATCTACGTCGGCGACGACCTGCGCGACATCGAGGCCGGCCACGCCGCCTCGATGCGCACGATCGCTGCCGCCTACGGCTTCTGCGGCGGCGAGGCGTCGCCCCGGCAATGGGGCGCGGACCACGTGATCGCGCATCCGCTCGAGTTGCTGCACCTGCTCGAGTTGCGCTAGGGTCCGTTCGGGCTGCGATCGTCGTCGCGGGGACGCGCGGCGGCGCGATCGCCGGCGGGCGCAGCCGCGGTCAGAGAAACCGGTCGAGCAGCTTGCGGCTGTTGCGATCGAGCGCCGCGATGTCGCGCACCAGGTAGTGGATGCCGTGGCTGTCGCCGATCAGCAGCGTCGAGCGCGACAGCCGCCGGATCGCGTCCTCGCTCGGCAGCACGAAACGCGTGTCGCCCCGATCGGTGCTCACCTCCCAGGTGCACGGGGTGATGAAGCCCGACACCGAGCGCAGGCCGCGGATCTCGGGCATGAACTCGCGTCGCGAAAGCTCGTCGTCGAGGAACGCGCGCGTGTCGTCGGGAAGTTCGGCGGGCCGCGGGATCCAGACCAGTTCATGTCCGTCGGCGTCGACCAGCGAAAGCCCCTCGGCGGGCGCCGAGATCGGAAACGCGCGGACCACGACGACGCCGACGTGCGTCGTGCCGTCGGCGAGGCGTGCCGACAGGCGGCCAAACCCGTCGCGACTCAGCGCGAAGTCCGGCGGCGGGGCGAACCCGGTTGCGCCGCGCTCGGTCATGCCTGCTTCGCTCCTGCGGCGATCGTCGCCGTCGCGACGACCTGCGCTTCGGCGCCCTCTTCGGCGCCCCCGTGGCTGCCGCCTGCGCCTTCGTCCAGGCGATCGGCCTCGGCACGCCGCTGCTGGGCCTGGTAGAGGCGGTAATAGGCGCCTTCGCAGGCCATCAACTCGTCGTGCGGCCCGACCTCGATCACCTGCCCGCGGTCGAGGACCACGAGCCGGTGCGCCTTGCGCAGCGTGCTCAGCCGGTGCGCGATCGCAATCGTGGTGCGGCCCTGTACCAGGTTGTCGAGCGCCTTCTGGATCTCCTTCTCGGTCGTCGTGTCGACCGCCGACGTCGCCTCGTCGAGGATCAGGATGCGCGGGTCGATGAGCAGCGCGCGCGCGATCGAAATGCGCTGCCGCTCGCCGCCCGACAGCGCCTGGCCGCGCTCGCCGACCAGCGAGTCGTAGCCGTGCGGCAGCCTCAGGATGAAGTCGTGCGCATGCGCTGCGCGCGCTGCGGCGACGATCTCTTCGCGCGTCGCTTCGGGCTTTCCGTAGGCGATGTTCTCCGCGATCGTGCCGAAGAACAGGAACGGCTCCTGCAGCACGAGCCCGATGTGGCGCCGGTACTCGGCGTTCGGCAGCGAGCGGATGTCGACGCCGTCGACGCGGATCGAGCCCTCGGACACGTCGTAGAACCTGCAGATCAGGTTGACCAGCGTGCTCTTTCCCGAGCCGCTGTGACCGACCAGCCCGATCATCTCGCCGGGCGCGATGTCGAGGTCGAGGTTGCGGATGACAGCGCGGTTGCCGTAACGGAACCCGATGTTGCGGATCTCGATGCGGCCATCCACTCGCGGCAGGTGAACCGGGCTGGTCGGCTCGGGCACGCTCGACACGTGGTCGAGGATGTCGAAGATGCGCTTGGCGCCGGCCGCGGCCTTCTGCGTGTGCGACACGATGCGGCTCATCGAATCGAGTCGCGTGTAGAAGCGCCCGATGTAGGCGAGGAACGCCGTCAGCACGCCGACGGTGATGCTGTTCTGCGAGACCTGCCAGATGCCGAAGGCCCAGACCACCAGCAGGCCGACTTCGGTCGCCAGCGTCACCGACGGCGAGAACAGCGACCAGACGCGGTTCACGCGGTCGTTGACGACGAGGTTGTGCTCGTTGGCGGCGCGAAAACGCTCGGCCTCGCGATTCTCCTGGGCGAACGCCTTGACCACGCGGATGCCGGGGATCGTGTCGGCGAGCACGTTGGTGACCTCGGACCAGATGCGGTCGACCTTCTCGAAGCCGTGCCGGAGCCGGTCCCTGACCAGGTGGATGAGCCACGCGATGAACGGAAGCGGAAGCAGCGTCACGGCAGCGAGCCACGGATCGATCGACACCAGGATCGCGGCGGTCATTGCGATCATCAGCACGTCGGTGGCGAAGTCGAGCAGGTGCAGCGACAGGAAGATGTTCAGCCGGTCGGTCTCGCTGCCGATGCGCGCCATCAGGTCGCCGGTGCGCTTGCCGCCGAAGTACTCGAGCGACAGCTTCAGCAGGTGCTCGTAAGTCGCCGTGCGCAGGTCGGCACCGAGCCGCTCGCTGACCAGCGCGAGGATGTAGGTGCGCGCCCAGCCGAGCACCCACGCGAGCAGCGCAGCACCCAGGAGCCCGCCTAGGTAGGTGCCCACCAGAGCCCGGTCGATCGGCTTGCCGTTCTGGAACGGGATCAGGACGTCGTCCATCAGCGGCATGGTCATGTACGGTGGCACCAGCGTCGCAGCAGTCGACGCGAGTGTCAGCAGGAAGCCGGCCAGCAGTCTGCGACGATACGGGTGCGCGAAACGCCACAGCCGCAACAGCGTCCAGGTCGACGGCGGCTCCTCGGATTCCGCGGCCTCGGCCGGCGCGACGGCTTCCGCCGGCCCCTCTTCGGCGCAACGCGAGCACGGCGCGCCGGCATCCGGCAGCGGCGCCCGGCACCGCGGACAAACCGCAGTCGCCGTCGCAGGATTCCGTGCCCCGACGAGCCGCGAGAACCGGTCGGCCACCCTGTGCGCGGCCGCGTGCTGGCCGAGCGTGAAGCGCCAGATCGCGATGCGCGCATTCGCGTCGCGCAACTCGAGCGAACCCACGCCGCCGTGGTCGGACAGCTCGAGCACCTGATCGCCCTGCAAGGGCCAGCTGCGCCACGCCGAGCGATCGGGACCGGCCGCGATCAGTCGGCGTTCTGTCAGCACCAGCAGCCCCGGCGCGTAACGAAGCCGATCGTCCAGGTCGAGCTCGACCGACGCGACCGGTCGCTCGTCCTGCTCGAGCCGCAGCTCCACCTCGCCGCGCCAATCGGCGGGGAGCGATGCGTCGGCGATCCGGGGCAATACGGCGGCTGCGGTCATGCAACTCCTGCCGCGATCCGGGACCGCGGGTGGGCAAGCTTAACGCATCCGGCGTCGAACCCCGGGCGTGGCAGGCGCCTGTGCCCGCCCGGCCGCGGCCCTCGCGTCAACCGAACCCCGCATGCCGCGTTGAACCGCGAAACAGCTTCCGGAACATTTCATGCCCGCAGCCAGTTCCCAGGGTTCCCCTGCCGTTGCCCGCAAGGACATCGAGATCCTCGAAGTCCGGTTCATCCGCGGCCCCGGTCGATGGACTTACAGGCCCGTCCTCGAGGCGATCGTCGACATCGGCGCCCTGGAAGACTTTCCCTCCAACCTGATTCCGGGCTTTCCGGAGCGCCTGGCGAGCTGGCTGCCGTCGCTCGAAGAACACCACTGCAGCTACGGCGAGCGGGGCGGGTTCCTGCGGCGCCTGAACGAGGGAACCTGGCCGGCGCATATCCTCGAGCATGTTGCGCTCGAGTTGCAGGGGCTTGCGGGAATGCTGGGCGGCTTCGGCCGGGCACGCGAGACTTCACGGCGCGGCGTCTACCGCGTCGTCATCCGCGCCTTCCAGGAAGAGGTGGCACTGGCTGCACTGCACGCCGCCCGGGACCTGGTGATGGCGGCGATCGAGAACCGCCCCTACGACGTCGCCGGCACGGTCGAAGAGCTGCACGCACTGTCGGACGAGCACTACCTCGGACCGAGCACGCTGTCGATCGTCGACGCGGCGGACGACCGCTCGATCCCGGCGATCCGCCTGAACGACGGCAACCTCGTCCAGCTCGGCTACGGCGCGCGCCAGCACCGGATCTGGACCGCCGAGTCGGACCTCACCAGCGCGATCGCCGAAGGCATTTCGCGGGACAAGGACCTGACCAAGCAGCTTCTGCAATCGTGTGGCGTTCCGGTCCCAGAGGGCCGGCTCGTGACGAGCCCCGAAGACGCGTGGCAAGCCGCCTGCGAGATCGGCGTCCCCGTGGTCGTCAAGCCCTACGACGGCAACCACGGCCGCGGCGTGTTCACGAACGTGATGACGCGCGAGGAAGTCGAGTCGGCCTGGCAGGTCGCCATCGAGGAAGGCAGCGGCGTCATCGTCGAGCGCTTCGTGCAGGGCAAGGAGCACCGGCTGCTGGTCGTCGGCGGCCGCATGGTCGCCGCGGCGCGTGGCGAGCCGGCCTTCGTGGTCGGCAACGGCCGTTCGACGGTGACCGAACTGATCGACCTGCAGCTCAATAGCGATCCGAGCCGCGGCAGCACCGACGACCGACCGCTGAACTTCGTGCGCATCGACTCGTCGGCGCGCATGGAACTGGCGCGCCAGGGCTACGACGCCGAATCGGTGCCGCCGCAGGGCCAGCAGCTGCTGATCCAGCGCAACGGCAACGTCGCGATCGACGTCACGGCCGAGGTTCACCCGAGCATCGCGCAAGCCGTGGCGGTGGCGGCCGACGTGGTGGGCCTGGACATCGCCGGCATCGACCTGGTCGTCGAGGACATCTCGAAGTCGCTTTCCGCCCAGCGCGGCGCGATCGTCGAGGTCAACGCGGGGCCGGGCTTGCTCATGCACCTGAAGCCGTCGGCGGGCTCGCCGCAACCGGTCGGTGCGGCGATCGTCGATCACCTTTTCCCCGACGACGACTCGGGCCGGATTCCGATCGTCGGCATCGCCGGCACGCGCAGCGGCACCGCGATCGCGCGGCTGATCGCCGAGTTCGTCCGCCTCGGCGGCATGCACGCAGGACTCGCGTGCGGCGACGGCCTGTACGTCGACGGGCGCCGCATCGCGAGCGGCGACTGCGCGCACTGGGAGCCGGCACGGCGGTTGCTGATGAATCGCCGGGTCGAAGCCGCGATCATCGAGAACGACGGCGAGGCGATCGTGTCCGAAGGCCTGGCGTACGACCGCTGCCACGTCGGCCTGGTGACCGGCATCGACGACGACGCGCAGATCCCCGCGTTCGACATCGCCAGCGCCGAGCAGATGTACGGCGTGCTGCGCACGCAGGTCGACGTCGTGCTGGCCGAGGGCGCTGCAGTGCTGAACGCCGGTGATCCGCTCGTCGCCAGGATGGCATCGCTGTGCGATGGCGACGTGGTCTTCTACGACACGGGCGCCGGCCAATCGGTGATCGACGCGCACCTCGCGACCGGGCGGCGCGCGGTGCTGGTGCGCGGGGGTCGCGTCGTGCTCGCAACCGGGGATCGCAGCCAGCCGGTCGCCGACGTCGCGCGCATCGAGCTCGGCGACAGCGCGGCGCAGGGTCCCGGGCGACTCGACGACCTGCTCGCCGCGATCGCTTCTGCATGGGCCCTCGGCATCAGCCCGGACCTGATCCGCACCGGCATCGAGACCTTGTGCGCGACCCGTTCCGAATCGAGCGAATCCGTCGTTGCCTGATCGCGCCGCCGCGCGCCCAACCGACCAGCCTGCCATGAACATCTCACGCATCCGCGCGCTGCGCGGCCCCAACCTCTGGACCCGGCGCACGGCGATCGAGGCGATCGTCACCTGCGACGAGGCCGAACGCTGCATCGACGACGTCCCCGGCTTCGAGGCGCGACTGCGCGCGCACTTTCCCGAGATCGGCGTGCTGCACGCGCTCGGGCGCACCGAATCGGGGTCGGTCGCGCACGTACTGACGGCCACGGCGCTCGCGCTGCAGGCGCAGGCCGGCTGCCCCGTGAGCTTCGCGCAAACCACGCAGACCACAGAGCCTGGCGTCTACCAGGTTGCGTTCGAGTACACCGAGGAAGCGGTCGGACGCTTCGCGCTCGAGCTGGCCGAAGCCTTGTGTCGCGCCGCCATCGACGACACCGGCTTCGAGCTCGGCGACGCGCTGGCGCGGCTGCGCGAGATGGACGAGGACCTGCGCATGGGGCCGAGCACCGGTTCGATCGTGCAGGCCGCGGTCGCGCGCGGCATCCCGTACCGACGCCTCACCGAAGGCAGCCTCGTCCAGCTCGGCTGGGGCAGCCGCCAGCGTCGCATGCAGGCCGCCGAGATCGACGCGACCAGCGCGGTCGCCGAGCAGATCGCCCAGGACAAGGAGCTGACGAAGCAGTTGCTCGCCGCGGTGGGCGTGCCGGTGCCGCAGGGACGCGCGGTGGAAAGCCTCGACGAGGCAATCGCGGCGTTCGAGGCGCTCGGCGGGGCGGTCGTCGTCAAGCCCCGCGACGGCAACCAGGGCAAGGGCGTGTCGGTCAACGTCGAGACGCGCGAGCATCTCGAAGCGGCATGGACCGCAGCCAGCGAAATCAGCTCGGACATCCTGGTCGAGCGCTTCATCCCGGGCCACGATTTCCGGGTGCTGGTCGTCGGCGGGGAACTGGTCGCCGCCGCCCGTCGCGACCCGGCTCACGTGATCGGCGACGGCGTTCAGGCGGTACGCGAACTCGTCGAGGAAGTGAACCTCGACCCGCGTCGCGGCGAGGGGCATGCGACCCCGCTCACGCGGATCCGCCTCGACGAAGTCGCCATCGCGCAGCTCGCGAAGCAGGGCTACACCGCCGACTCGATCCCGCCGCGCGGCGCGCGGGTGCTGTTGCGCCACAACGCCAACCTGAGCACCGGCGGCACGGCAACCGACGTGACCGACGACGTCCATCCGGAACTCGCCGCGCGTGCCATCGAGGCGGCGCAGGCCGTCGGTCTCGACATCTGCGGCGTCGACATCGTGTGCGAGAACATCGGCCGGCCGCTCGAGGAACAGGGCGGAGGCATCGTCGAGGTCAACGCAGCGCCCGGACTCCGCATGCACATCGCGCCGTCGTACGGCAAGGGTCGACCAGTCGGCGAAGCGATCATCGGCACGATGTTCGCCGAAGGCGACGACGGGCGAATCCCGGTGGTGGCGGTCACCGGAACCAATGGCAAGACGACCACGGTGCGACTGATCGCCCACCTGCTCGCCGGAACCGGTGCGCGCGTCGGCATGACCAACACCGACGGGGTCTTCGTCAACGGGCACTGCGTCGACACCGGCGACTGCAGCGGGCCGCGCAGCGCGCGCAACGTGCTGCTACACCCGCACGTCGACGCGGCGGTCTTCGAGACCGCGCGCGGCGGCATGCTGCGCGAAGGCCTGGGCTTCGATCGCTGCAAGGTCGCCGTGGTCACCAACATCGGCGTCGGGGATCACCTCGGGCTGAACTTCATCACGACCGTCGACGACCTGGCAGTGCTCAAGCGCGTCGTCGTCCAGAACGTCGCAATCGACGGCACCGCCGTGCTCAACGCCGCCGATCCGGTCGTGGCTGCGATGGCCGCGTCGTGCCCCGGATCCGTCACCTACTTCGCGGCCGATGCGCAGCTGCCGCTGATGGCGACGCATCGCGCGCAGGGCCACCGCGTGGTCTACGTCGACGGCGACGCGATCGTCGCTGCCCACGGCGATTCCGAGCAGCGCATCGCGCTGGCGGACATCGCGATCACGCGGCGCGGCACGATCGGCTTCCAGGTCGAGAACGCCATGGCCGCAGTCGGTGCCGCGTGGGCGCTGGGACTGGACTGGCACGCCGTGCGCGCCGGCATGCGCAGCTTCGTCAGTGACGCGCAAACCGTTCCCGGCCGGTTCAACGTCTTCGACCACCGCGGCGCGACCGTGATCGCCGACTATGGCCACAACCCGGACGCCATTGCGGCGCTCACGCGCGCCGTCGACGCGATGCCCGCGAACCGGCGCTACGTCGTCATCAGCGGCGCCGGCGACCGCCGCGACGAGGACATCCGCCGCCAGACCGAGATACTCGGCGCCGCGTTCGACGAGGTGATCCTCTACGAGGACCAGTGCCAGCGCGGTCGCGGCGACGGGGAGGTGCTCGCGTTGCTGCGCCAGGGGCTGGTCGGCGCGTCGCGCGCCACCCGTGTGCAGGAGATCCGCGGCGAGTTCCTGGCGATCGATACGGCGCTCGACCGTCTCGAACCCGGTGACCTGTGCCTGATCCTGATCGACCAGGTCGACGAGGCACTGGCGCACATCGCCAGCCGGGTCGCGCTCGCGCGGGCTGCCGCGATGCCCCTTCCCGCCTGAGCACCCCACTGAGCACCCCCTGAGTACCCGCGCGGGCGCGGCGCGCCGGCGCGCGCCCCGCCCGGCCCCGACGACAGCGCCCGGCGAATTCAGGCCTTCGGCGTTGAGCGTGCGACGATCGCCGCGCAGTCGACGCCACGCGGCAGCGCGCCGTAGTTGTGGTGGCCGCTCGCCGCCAGCCGCGAGCCGCAGAAGGCGTCGGAGATCGACGCCGGAGCGTGCTGCACCAGCAACGCGGCCTGCAGCGCGAGCGCCATCCGATCGACCAGGTCGCGCGCACGATACTCGAGTTCGTCGACGTCGGTGAACGCCTTGTGCAGCGCCGCCACGTAACGGTCCAGAGTCGCGTTGGCGCCGCGCGCTTTCGCCACTTCGCCGAAGAAGGCGCCGACCACCCCCGGCGTCTTCTGCATCGCACGCAGCACGTCCAGGCACTGCACGTTGCCGCTGCCCTCCCAGATCGCGTTGACGGGCGACTCGCGGAACAGCCGCGGGAACGGGCTGTCCTCCATCACGCCGCTGCCGCCGATGCACTCCATGGACTCGTAGGCGTGGCCGGGCGTGCGCTTGCAGATCCAGTACTTGCCGACCGCGGTGCACAAGCGCACCAGCAGGTCCTCGTGTTCGTCGTCGCGACGGTCGAGCGCGCGCGCCACGCGCATCGTCAGCGCCACCGACCCCTCGTTTTCCAGCACGAGATCGGCGAGCACGTTGCGCATCAGCGGCTGCTCGTTGAGCACCTTGCCGAAGGCCGAACGCAGCGAACAGTGGTGCAGCGCCTGCGCTACCGCAGCGCGCTGCCCGGCCGACGAACCCACCATGCAGTCGAAGCGCGTCATCGCGACCATCTCGATGATCGTGCGAACACCGCGACCTTCCTCGCCGACCATCCATGCGAGTGCACCGCGCAGCTCGGTCTCGCTCGACGCATTGGAGACGTTGCCCATCTTGCGCTTCAGTCGAAGCACCTGCATCGGGTTCCTGCTGCCGTCGGGGCGCCAGCGTGGCATCAGGAAGCACGACAACCCACCCGGCGCCTGCGCGAGCACGAGGAACGCGTCGCACATCGGCGCCGATACGAAGTACTTGTGGCCGACCAGTTCGTAGGGCTCGCCGGGCCCGCGCGCGCCGACCGGGAACGCGCGCGTGGTGTTGGCGCGCACGTCGGACCCGCCCTGCTTCTCGGTCATCGCCATGCCGATCGTCAGGCCGGCCTTCTCGGCGTCGGGGACGTTGCGCGGGTCGTAGACTCGCGCGGTGATCTTCGGTTCCCACAGCGTGGCCAGCTGCGGGGTCGTGCGCAGCGACGGCACGGCGGCGAAGGTCATCGTGATCGGGCACTGGTGCCCCGCGTCGACCTGAGAGTGCAGGTAGATGTGCGCCGCGCGCGCCACGTGCGCGCCGGGGCCGGGAGCGGCCCACGGCGACGCGTGCAGGCCGTGCTCGACCGCGGACTTCATCAGCGTGTGGTACGCGGGGTGGAAGCGCACGAGGTCGATGCGGTTGCCGAAGCGGTCGTGCGTGTCGAGCTCGGGCGGAACGCGGTTCGCGAGCGCGCCCAGCTCGATGTAGCCGGCGGTGCCGACCATCGCGCCGAACGCGGCGAGTTCGTCGTGCGCCCACGCGGCGCCCTCGCGACCCACCGCTTCCTGCAGCGCCGCGTCCTGCAGGTACGGGTTGTAGTCGACCAGGTCGCGGGCGACGTTGACGACCTCGTGCGTCTCGGCGAGATACAACGAATCCCTGCGCAGTGATTCGGGGGCGTTCATGACGGAGTCTCCTGGGTCGAAGTGGGAAGCGGCCGCGACGCATCGCGCGGCGGCCGGGTTCGATTGGACGCGCGATGCGCTCGCGCATTGGCACGGCGGGGGACGCCGTCTCGCAGGAATCGGTTCCAGATCGCGTGTCCGGCGGCATCGAAACGCACCACTGCGTCGACGAAGGCGCGGCGCGCCTCGACGTCGACCAGCGGAGCGGGCAGTAACGGATCGAAGACCAGCTGACGAATCGCGTCGTTGCCCAGCAGGAACGACTCGCGCGCGGCCGCGTCCAGCGCAAGCGAGTCGGCGCCGGCCAGCCAGGTTTCGAGACGCGCGCGCGTCTCGCGATAGGCGCGCGAGAGCGCGGGGCCATCCCACAGTGCCGCCGCGCGTCGCTCGCGCGCGGCATCCAGATCGCGCGCAACGAAGACCGCCGCTTCGGGCTCGAGGCCGAGCTTCGTCAGCCGCTCGCGCGCGACGGCGACGCCGCCGCCGAGATTGTCCGGGCGCACGAACAGCCCGCGATCGAGTTCGCGAAGCCCGAGCAGGCCGAGCGCGCGGTCGCGCGCACGCAGTGCGACCCGGTCGCTGCGGCCGAGGTCGCCGACGTGCACCGCGATCCAGCTGCCGTTCCAGTCGCGCACCCGGCCCTCGGCGCCGCGCCACGTGGCGACGTCTGCGGCGAGCCGCTCGGCACTCGGCCCCAGGCGATACTCGCCGCGGCCGATCGCCTTCACCCGCCCCGCGGCCGACAGCCGCACCAGCGCCACGCGCACGTTGTTTTCACGGATGCCGAACAGCGCGCAAGACGCGACGGCCTCGCGCGCCGCCAGGCGCTGCCCAGCGGCACCGAGCAGCAGGTTCATGATCAGGTGGCGGGCGTCGGCTTTCATGGCATCATTTTCCAGTATAGATTACACTTACTAGCGGTTTGTGCCAAATCCTGTAATATCTCGACCCAGCCCACCGGAACACGTCCAGACCCTCTGGAGCGCATCCTCCAGACTGCCCTGCCCTTGAAATCGGCGGCAGGGCCTATACTTTCGTCATGCGCGAGTCGTCGCGCAGTGTTGCGAAGTACTGAATTTCGGGGCCGACCTGGTTTCGACGTAGGTAACGAAGCGGCACAGGGCATGCCGAGGCGCCTTTTCCTCGTAAATCCATTGGCAAAACCACAAACGCCAACGACGAGCGTTTCGCTCTGGCCGCTTAAGGCCTGAGCCGCTGCACCGGGTCGCCGATAGCCCGGGTTCCGCAAGGAACAGCAGCGTCATTCATGTCGGATCGTGCCGCGCCGGGTCACTTGTCGCGGAGCTAAAACCAAGGTGACTGGATGCAGGTCGGCCTGTCGACCGGCTAAGCCTGCATCGAGATCCAAATTGATCGACTAAGCATGTAGAACTGGTCGTAGAGGACTTGCGGACGCGGGTTCGATTCCCGCCGGCTCCACCATCTACAAGGGCTCGGATGATCTCCGGGCCCTTTTTTCGCATGCGATCCCCGCGCCACACGGGGTTCCCGCTTACCGTGCTGCGGGTGCGCGCTCGCCCGGACTGTCAACGCCGGGCGAAAATTGCACAGAAGTGGCGGCTGAAAATTGCACACGCTGACCGCCCGGTCTGTTCAGTTGGTTGGTCTGGCCCTGGATCTGGGCGACCTTCTGCCGGCCTGTGCGTCGAGGTCGGCCTGAAGGGCTTGATGCAAGGCGGTGTGCTCGCGCATCCGGAAGCTGTTGCCCCGGATGTTGACCAGATGGCAGTGATGCAGCACCCGGTCGATGAGCGCGGCCGCCATGATTTCGTCGCCCAGGACGGTGCCCCAGTCCTCGAAGCCCTTGTTGGACGTCAGGACCGTCGAGGCGTGCTCGTAGCGCCGGTTCATGAGCTGGAAGAAGAGCACCGCGCCGGCGTGACTGACCGGCAGATAGCCGATCTCGTCGACCACGAGCAGCGACGGGTGCGTCAGCACCGCCAGGCGTCGCGACAGTTGGCCGGCGGCCTGCGCCTCTTCGAGCGAGCGGATCAGGTCGGTAAGCGTGCCGTAGTAGACCCGCCGCCCGCCCTTGGCCGCGGCGATCGCCAGGCTGATGGCCAGATGCGTCTTGCCGACGCCCGGTGGCCCGAGGAAGACGACGTTCTCCTTGCGCTCGATGAAGCCGAGCTCATGCAGGCTCTCGATCTGCTCGCGCTTGATCGAGGGCTGGAAGGAGAAGTCGAACCCCTCCAGCGTCTTGATCGCCGGCAGGCGTGACGAGCGCATCGCCGCCTGCAGGCGGCGATTGTTGCGCAGCGAGATCTGCGCGCCAAGCAGTCGGCTGACGGCGTCGGTCGCGCCGATCCGCCCGCCGTCGACCTCGCTCAGGATGGCGTCGACCGCCTCCAGCGAACCCGGCATCTTGAGGTCGGCCAGCATGCCTCGGATCGCGTGGCGCTGTGTCTGCGAGGTGCTCATGCGATGCCCCCGGCGATCTGCTCGTACACCGCCAGCGATCTGCGCTCGACGCTCGGCAGCGCCTGCGGCAGCCGCAACCTGCCCGCAGGTCGCGCCGGCTCCAGAACCAGCGAGCGGTAGGGCTGAAGCGCCAGCGGCTCGAGCAGCCCCCGCTCGTCTCGTTCGAAGCGGTCCTGAGGCGCTTCGAGGATCGTGCGGTGCAGCCGGACGTTGGCCGTGCGCGCCATCCACGACAGCGCCTGGGCGTTGAGGTCGTCGTCGTTGAGGAAGCTGCGACCGTAGAAGAAGCTCTGGCGCACGTAGCTGATCGGCCGCTCGACCTTGCCCTTGGTCCGGGCTCGATAGGGACGGCACGCCCTGATCCGAAAGCCCCAATGGGCGGCGAAGCGCAAGAACTCCGCGTTCTCCAGCAACCTGCCGCCGTCCAGCCGTTCGTCGTCGATGATGACGGCCTTGAGTTGATCGAACAGCAACTCGCTGGTCACCCCGCCGAAGAACTCGAACGCCTCCTCGAGCCCGCGCATCAGCACCGCCATCGTCTGGCGTCTGAAGAACTGCAGCCACAGCAGCCGGGAGTAACCGAGCACCACCACAAGCGCATAGCGCTTGCCCCACGGCAGGCGGAACTCGGCGAAGTCGACCTGCGCCTGGTGCCCCGGCGCCGTCTCGAAGCGCACGACCGGATCAACCGGCGGCGTCGGCCGCACCTGCCGGACGAACTCCTTGAGTTGCGTGTAGCCGCCGTCGTAGCCGGCCGCCTTGATCTCGTCGAACAGGCGTACTGCCGACAGCTTCGGGTACTCCGACAGGCGCGTCTCGACGATGCCGCGGAAGGCATCGACCTTGCGCGTTACCACGGGCCTCGGCTTGTACCTGAGAGGCTCGTCATCGAGCTCCCGCTCGAGCTGGCCGGAGTTGACCCAGTAGTAGACCGTGCGACGGCTGATCCCGAGCCGCGCGGCAACCTCGGCCTTGCTCAGCCCTTGCTCCAGATAGTGACGTAACAACACTCGCTGCTCCCTCCCATGCATGGGCGGCTCCACGGTCGCTCACAAAGTGAGCAACGTGCCCGAGTGTGCAAAATTCGTCCGCCAGATCTGCGCAAGTTACGCCCGCCACCGACAGAACGATCGCGCTTGCCCGTCGCCGCTTCGGCCACTACAATTGGGCAAAATCGAGCGTTGGGCACTACATCTAGTGCCCCGTACGACCCGGGCGACACGCCTGTTCGTGGCGCACCGGCTCTTCTCTCCGACCCGCGCAG
>Ga0209477_1000097_pt1 | contig 43854 bp, 53 predicted proteins | sample KloWWTupernatant_FD_187180 | JGI IMG/M metagenome (GOLD analysis project Ga0209477, IMG submission 187180) | Active sludge microbial communities from Klosterneuburg, Austria, studying microevolution and ecology of nitrifiers - Klosterneuburg... | ecosystem: Engineered > WWTP > Aerobic digester >...
CGCGCCGATCGCGATGGAAGACGGCCTGCGGTTCGCGATCCGCGAGGGCGGCCGCACGGTCGGCGCCGGCGTGGTCGCCAAGGTCATCGAGTAAGCGCGGCAAAACCCCACGAGCGTTGCAGGGTGTGCGCGCCCCGCAACCCGGACCAAGGAACCAGACCATGGCAGACCAGAAGATTCGAATCCGGCTCAAGGCCTACGATCATCGCCTGATCGATCGTTCGGCCAGCGAGATCGTGGAAACGGCGAAGCGCACGGGCGCGCAGGTGCGCGGCCCGATCCCGCTGCCGACCAAGATCGAGCGCTACACGGTGCTGGTCTCGCCGCACGTCGACAAGGACGCGCGCGACCAGTACGAAACCCGCACGCACAAACGCGTGCTCGATATCATCGATCCGAACGACAAGACCGTGGACGCGCTGATGAAGCTCGACCTCGCGGCCGGTGTCGACGTCCAGATCAAGTTGTATTGATCGCACGCATCTGCAGGGCATGACCATGAGCATTGGATTGGTGGGCCGCAAGTGCGGCATGACGCGGGTCTTCACCGCGGATGGCACGTCGGTGCCGGTGACGCTCATCGAAGCGACGCCGAACCGTGTCACCCAGGTCAAGACCAGCGAGACCGATGGCTATGACGCCATCCAGGTCACTGCGGGAAGCAAGCGCGCGGCGCTGATCACCAAGCCGCTGGCCGGCCACTACGCGAAGGCGAAGGTGGAAGGTGGTCGCGGCTTGTGGGAGTTTCGCGTGCCTGCCAAGGAGATCGGCGGCTTCCAGGTCGGCGCCGAGCTGACCGTTGACACCTTCAAGGTCGGCCAGATGGTCGACGTCGCGGGCGTCACCAAGGGCAAGGGGTTCGCGGGCACGATCAAGCGCCATCACTTCACCATGGGCGACGCGACGCACGGCAACTCGCTGTCGCATCGCTCGCCGGGCTCGATCGGCCAGCGCCAGACCCCGGGCCGCGTGTTCCCGGGCAAGAAGATGTCCGGTCACATGGGCGACGTGAACCAGTCGATGCAGAATCTCGAAGTCGTGCAGATCGACGCCGAGCGCCACCTGATCGCGGTGCGGGGCTCGGTGCCCGGCGCCGCCGGCGGGGACGTCGTGATCCGCCCGGCCAGCAAGGGTTGAGGAGAGGAGCCATGGAACTTAGCCTCGTCGGCTCCAAGAAGTCGCTCGCCGTGTCGGACGCCGTGTTCGGCGCCGACTTCCGCGAGGATCTCGTGCACCAGGTCGTCAATGCGTATCGCGCCGGCGGCCGCGCGGGCACCAAGAAGCAGAAGTCGCGCTCGGACATGTCCGGCACGACCAAGAAGTTCAAGAAGCAGAAGGGCGGCGGTGCGCGCCATGGCGACTATCGCGCGCCGATCTTCGTCGGCGGCGGCGTGACGTTCGCGGCGCGTCCGCGCGATTTCACCCAGAAGGTGAACAAGAAGATGTACCGCGGTGCCGTGGCCTCGATCCTGTCGGAGCTGCTGCGCCAGGACCGCCTCAAGGTGGTCGAGTCGCTCGACGTCGACGCGCCGAAGACCCAGGGCCTGATCGCGAAGCTGGCGGGGCTCCAGGTCGAGGGTCGCACGGTCATCGTGACCGAGAACGTCAGCGAGAATCTTTACCTCGCGTCGCGCAACAACAAGCGCATCGTCGAGGTGGTGGACGTCAGCGGCATCAGCCCGGCTGCCCTTGTCGGGGCGGATGCGGTGCTGATGACCGTGGACTCCGTCAAGAAGTTCGAGGAGTGGCTGGCATGAGCAGCGAGCGTCTCACCACCGTCCTGAAGGCACCGCACGTCTCCGAGAAGGCGGCGCGCACGCAGGAGCTGGCCAACCAGTACGTGTTCGAGGTTGCGCAGGACGCGACCAAGGCCGAGGTCAAGGCGGCCGTCGAACAGATGTTCAGCGTGAAGGTCGATCGCGTCACCGTCGTGAACGTCAAGGGCAAGGCCAAGGGTTTCAAGGGCCGCCCGGGCACTCGCGGCAGCTGGCGCAAGGCCTATGTTCGACTGGGCGAAGGCCAGTCGATCGACCTGATGGCGAAGGCCTGAGGCAGGAACCCATGGCACTGATCACATTCAAGCCGACTTCGCCGGGCCGCCGCCAGATGGTGCGCGTGGCCACGTCGGGGCTGCACAAGGGGGCGCCGCACGCGGCGTTGACCGAGGCCCAGCACAAGACGGGCGGCCGCAACCACCACGGGCGCATCACCACCCGTCATATCGGCGGTGGCCACAAGCAGCACTACCGTCTCATCGACTTCAAGCGCGACAAGGAAGGCATTCCGGCGCGCGTGGAGCGGGTCGAGTACGACCCCAACCGCACCGCGCACATCGCGCTGCTGTGCTATGTCGATGGCGAGCGCCGCTACATCATCGCGCCCAAGGGCGTGGCGGTGGGCGACCAGTTGATCGCGGGCCGTGACGCGCCGATCAAGAACGGCAACTCGATGCCGCTGCGCAACGTGCCGATCGGCTCGACCGTGCACTGCATCGAGATGCGTCCCGGCAAGGGCGCGCAGATCGCGCGCAGCGCCGGCGCCTCGGCCCAGTTGATCGCGCGCGAGCAGGGTTACGCCACGCTGCGCCTGCGTTCCGGCGAGATGCGCAAGGTGCCCGCCGACTGCCGCGCCACCATCGGCGAAGTCGGCAACGACGAGCACAACCTGCGCAAGATCGGCAAGGCCGGTGCCAAGCGCTGGAAGGGCATCAAGCCCACCGTGCGCGGCGCCGCGATGAACCCGGTCGACCATCCGCACGGCGGCGGCGAAGCCCGCGCCGGCCAGGGCAACCCGCATCCGGTTTCGCCCTGGGGCATGCCGACCAAGGGTTACAAGACCCGCAAGAACAAGCGCACGCAGAAGTTCATCGTGCGCGACCGCAGAAGCTGATAGGCGACCCTCATGGCACGCTCCCTTAAGAAGGGTCCCTTCGTGGACCTGCACCTGATGAAGAAGGTCGAGGCTGCTGGCAAGACCAGCAACAAGCGCCCGATCAAGACCTGGTCGCGCCGCTCGATGATCCTGCCGGAGATGGTCGGAATGACCATCGCCGTGCACAACGGGCGCCAGCACGTGCCCGTGCTGGTGAACGAGAACATGGTCGGCCACAAGCTCGGCGAGTTCGCGCTCACCCGCACCTTCAAGGTGCACTCGGGCGACAAGAAGTCGTCCGAGCCGGCGAAGAAGTGAGGAGCACGACGATGGAAGCCAAAGCCATCCTGCGTACCGCGCGGATCTCGCCGCAGAAGGCCCGCCTGGTCGCCGACCAGGTGCGCGGCCTGCCGGTCGGGCGCGCGCGCGACCTGCTCGCGTTCAGCAACAAGAAGGCCGCCCAGATGGTCAAGAAGGTGCTGTTGTCGGCGGTCGCCAATGCGGAGAACAACCTCGGCGCCGACGTGGACGACCTCAAGGTCGCCACGATCATGGTCGACGAAGGTCCTTCGCTCAAGCGCTTCGCGGCACGCGCCAAGGGCCGCGGCACGCGCATCCTCAAGCGGACCAGCCACATCACCGTGGTTGTCGGTACCGGCAAGCAGCAATAAGGACTTTCGACGATGGGTCACAAAGTTCACCCCACCGGTATCCGCCTTGGAATCTCCAAGGACTGGAACTCGAAGTGGTACGCCAACAAGCGTGACTACGCCCAGTACCTTGCCGCCGACCTCAAGGTGCGCGAGATGCTGCGCGAGAAGCTGGCCCAGGCCGGCATCTCCCGCATCAGCATCGAGCGCCCGGCCAAGACCGCGCGGGTAACGATCCACACCGCCCGTCCGGGCGTCGTGATCGGCAAGAAGGGCGAGGACATCGAGAAGCTGCGCCGCGACGTGTCGAAGATGATGGGCGTCCCCGCCCACATCAACGTCACCGAGGTGCGCAAGCCCGAGATGGACGCGCAGCTGGTCGCGGAATCGATCTGCCAGCAGCTCGAGCGCCGCATCATGTTCCGCCGCGCGATGAAGCGCGCGGTCGGCAACGCGATGCGCCTGGGCGCGCTGGGCATCAAGGTCAACGTGGGTGGCCGCCTCAACGGCGCCGAGATCGCGCGCTCGGAGTGGTATCGCGAGGGCCGCGTGCCCCTGCACACGCTGCGCGCGGATGTCGACTACGGCTTTGCCGAGGCCAAGACCACCTACGGGATCATCGGCTGCAAGGTCTGGATCTACAAGGGTGACGTGTTCGACCTGCACGCCGCGCAGGCGGAGCAACCTGCCGAGGCCGGCAAGCGCGATCGCCCGGCGGCGAAGTGAGGATTTGAGCCATGCTGCAACCAGCACGCCAGAAGTTCCGCAAGCAGCACAAGGGCCGCAACCGGGGCCTCAGCTATGTCGGCAACCAGGTCAGCTTCGGTGAGTACGGCCTCAAGGCCACTACCCACGGACACCTGACCGCGCGCCAGATCGAGGCTGCGCGCCGTTGCATCACGCGCTATGTCAAGCGCGGCGGCAAGCTCTGGATCCGCGTGTTCCCGGACAAGCCGATCACCAAGAAGCCGATCGAGGTCCGCATGGGCAACGGCAAGGGCAGCGTGGAATTCCACGTCGCCGTGGTCCAGCCCGGACGCATGCTGTACGAGATGGAAGGTATCGACGAGAAGACCGCGCGCGAGGCGTTCCGCCTGGCCGCGGCGAAGCTGTCGGTGCAGACCTCGTTCGTTACCCGGACGGTGATGTGATGAACGCCACGGAACTGAAGAAGAAGACCCCGGCCGAGATTTCCGAGCACATCGTCGAGCTGCGCAAGGAGCAGTTCGGCCTGCGCATGCAGAAGGGCACCGGGCAGCTGACACAGACGCACCAGCTCAAGCGCGTCCGCCGCGATATCGCCCGCGCCAAGACCGCGCTGGGCAAGGGCAAGTGAGGCCGGATGCCATGACCGAGAACAGCAAGCAGTCCCGCACGATCGAAGGTCGCGTGGTCAGCAACAAGATGCAGAAGACGGTCACCGTCCTGATCGAGCGCCAGGTCGAGCACGAGACCTACGGCAAGTTCCTGCGCCGCTCGACCAAGGTTCACGCCCATGACGCCAACGGCGAGTGCCGCGAGGGCGACCTGGTGCGGATCGTCGAGACGCGTCCCGTTTCCAAGACCAAGAACTGGAAGGTGGTCGAGGTCGTCACGCGCGCACAGCAGTGACGCGCACGACCCGACCCGGAGTGCAATGAAATGATCCAGATGCAGAGCCACCTGGCCGCCGCCGACAACAGCGGTGCGCGCGAGCTGATGTGCATCAAGGTGCTTGGCGGTTCCAAGCGCCGCTATGCCCACATCGGCGACATCATCAAGGTGTCGGTCAAGGACGCCATCCCGCGCGGCAAGGTCAAGAAGGGCGAGGTCTACGACGCGGTGGTCGTGCGCACCCGCAAGGGCGTGCGTCGCCCGGATGGTTCGCTGATCCGCTTCGACGGCAACGCCGCCGTGCTGCTGAACAACAAGCTGGAGCCGATCGGCACCCGCATCTTCGGGCCGGTGACGCGCGAACTGCGCACCGAGCGCTTCATGAAGATCGTGTCGCTCGCCCCCGAAGTGCTGTGAGGACCCGGTCATGAAGCGTATCCGCAAGGGCGACCAGGTGGTCGTCATCACCGGCAAGAACAAGGGACAGAAGGGCGAGGTCCTGCGCGTCACCGCCGAGAAGGTGGTGGTGCAGAACGTCAACCTGGTCAAGCGCCATACCAAGCCGAACCCGCAGGCCAACCAGCCCGGCGGGATCGTCGAGCGCGAGTCGCCGATCCACCTGTCCAATGTGATGTTGTTCAACCCCGCCACGAGCAAGGGCGAGCGCGTCGGTTTCAAGACGCTGGACGACGGCCGCAAGGTCCGCGTCTACCGCTCCTCTGGCGAAGTGGTCGACGCGTGAGGTTTGCAGCCATGACCCGGCTCGAAAAGCACTACAAGGAAACGGTCGTCCCGAAGCTGATGGAACGCTTCGGCTACGCCAACCCGATGCAGGTTCCGAAGATCACCAAGGTCACGCTGAACATGGGCGTGGGCGAGGCGGTCGCCAACAAGAAGGTGCTGGAGAACGCGATCGACGACATGTCGAAGATCGTGGGCCAGAAGCCGGTGGCGACGCTCGCGCGCAAATCGATCGCGACCTTCAAGATCCGCGACGGCTACCCGATCGGCTGCAAGGTGACGCTGCGCCGCGCCAAGATGTACGAGTTCCTGGACCGCCTGATCAACGTGGCCCTGCCGCGCGTGCGCGACTTCCGCGGCGTGAGCGGGCGCTCGTTCGACGGCCGCGGCAACTTCAACTTCGGGGTGAAGGAACAGATCATCTTCCCGGAGATCAACTACGACCAGGTCGATGCGCTTCGCGGGATGGATATCGCCATCACCACCAGCGCCGGCACCAACGAAGAAGCCAAGGCGCTGCTCGAGGCCTTCAGCTTCCCGTTCCGCAACTGATACTGGGCAGGACACCGAAATGGCAAAGACCTCGATGGTCGAGCGCGAGACCAAGCGCGCGAAGCTGGTCAAGAAGTACGCGGCGCGGCGCGCGGAGCTGAAGAAGGCCGTCGCCAATCCGAAGCTCTCGTTCGACGATCGCATGGAGGCGCAGCAGAAGCTGCAGAAGCTTCCGCGCGATGCGAGCCCGACGCGGCAGCGCAACCGTTGCGCGCTGACCGGGCGCTCGCGCGGGGTGTATCGCAAGTTCGGCCTTGGCCGGAACAAGCTGCGCGAGGCAACCATGCGCGGCGACGTTCCCGGCCTGCGCAAGGCCAGTTGGTGAGTTTGGCGGTTCGATCGCGGCCGATGTCGCGGGCGGACCATTCCTGAACATCGGATATCGATGCTAGAGAGAACAGCATGAGCATGACTGATCCCGTAGCCGACATGTTCGTCCGCATCCGTAATGGACTCGCGGCGGGCAAGGCGTCGGTCCGCATGCCCGCGTCCAAGGTCAAGCTGGCGATTGCCCGCTTGCTCAAGGACGAGGGCTACCTCAACGACGTCGCGGAGCGCGACATCGAGGGCAAGAAGGAAATCGAGATCGCCCTGAAGTACTACGAGGGCCGTCCCGCGATCGAGCGCCTCGAGCGCGCCAGTCGCCCGGGCCTGCGCCGCTACCGCGGCAAGACCGAACTGCCCAAGGTCATGGGCGGGCTCGGCATCTCGATCATCTCGACTTCGTCGGGCCTGATGACGGACGCGCAAGCGCGCGCCAAGGGCTTGGGGGGCGAGGTCATCTGCCTCGTCGCCTAAGGGAGATCCAGTCATGTCTCGTGTTGCCAAGATGCCGGTCACTCTGCCCAAGGGGGTCGAGTGCGCCATGAATGCCGAGGGTCTGACCGTCAAGGGGCCCAAGGGCACGCTCAAGATCGCCTCTACCGCCGGCGTGGACGTGAAGCTGCAGGGCCAGGAGTTGACGCTCGACGTGTCGGGCGGCGACTACACCATGGCCGGCACCACGCGCGCGCTGATCCAGAACATGGTCAAGGGCGTCAGCGAGGGCTACCAGAAGAAGCTCGAACTCGTCGGCGTCGGTTACCGCGCCACGATGCAGGGCAAGGATCTCAACCTGACCCTGGGCTTCTCGCATCCGGTGCTGTTCAAGGCGCCGGACGGGATCACGATCGAAACACCGAGCCAGACCGAAATCCTGGTCAAGGGCGTCGACAAGCAGCTGGTGGGCGAGTCGGCGGCCAAGATCCGCGCCTTCCGTCCGCCGGAGCCCTACAAGGGCAAGGGCGTGCGCTATTCCGGCGAGAAGATCACGCTGAAGGAAGCCAAGAAGGCCTGACGGCCGTTCCGGCTCCCCTGGAGAATGACTGTGGAAAAGAGAATTTCCCGCCTGCGTCGCGCCAAGCGCACCCGCATGCACATCCGCGACCTCGACGTGGCGCGCCTTACGGTGCACCGCACCGGACAGCACCTTTACGCCCAGGTCATCTCGGCCGGCGGCGAAAAGGTCCTGGCCGCGGCCTCGACCACGCAGAAGGACGTGCGCGAGGGCCTCAAGGGCACCAAGAACAAGTCGGCTGCCGCCGCCGTGGGTCGTGCGATCGCGCAGAAGGCGCTGGCCGCCGGCGTCGACACCGTGGCCTTCGACCGTTCCGGTTTCCTGTACCACGGGCGCATCAAGTCGCTCGCCGACGCGGCCCGCGAGGCTGGTCTGAAGTTCTAGGCGCGGAACGTCCGCCTACCACAATTCTAAGCGGCCCAGGCCGCAAGCAGACAGGTACACATGAGCAACAACGAACGCGAGAATTCCGACGGCCTGCTCGAGAAGCTGATCGCCGTCAACCGCGTCGCCAAGGTGGTGAAGGGTGGCCGGCAATTCGGCTTCACCGCCCTCACCGTCGTCGGCGATGGCGACGGCAAGGTCGGCCTCGGCTATGGCAAGGCGCGTGAAGTGCCGGTCGCCATCGCCAAGGCGATGGAGCGAGCGCGCAAGAACATGACCGGCGTGGCGCTCAACAACGGCACGCTGCATTACGCGGTCAAGGCGCACCACGGCGCGGCCAAGGTCTACATGCAGCCGGCTTCGGACGGCACCGGCGTGATCGCCGGCGGCGCGATGCGCGCGGTATTCGAGGTGGTCGGGGTCAAGAACGTGCTCGCCAAGGCGGTGGGCTCGCGCAACCCGATCAACCTGGTTCGCGCCACCATCAAGGGCCTGCAGGCGATCCACTCGCCGGCGAGCGTCGCGGCCAAGCGCGGCAAGAAGATCGAGGAGCTGGCGGGCCATGGCTAAGTCGAACGCCAGGACGATCAAGGTGCGGCTGGTCAAGAGCACCAACAGCTGCAAGGGGCTGCACCGGACCAGCGTCCGCGCCCTCGGACTGCGCAAGATCAACGATGTGCGCGAGCTCAAGGACAGCCCGTCCGTGCGCGGCTTGATCGGCCAGGTTAATTACCTGGTGCGGATCGAAGACTGAGCAACGGCGCGACCAAGGATTCGAGGAGTAGCACCATGCGTCTCAATACCATCAAGCCAGCAGCTGGCGCGCGTCGCGAACGCGTGCGCGTGGGTCGTGGCATCGGTTCGGGCCTCGGCAAGACCGCGGGCCGTGGACACAAGGGCCAGTACGCGCGCACCGGCAAGGGCAAGGTCAAGCCGGGCTTCGAGGGCGGCCAGATGCCGCTGCAGCGCCGCCTGCCGAAAGTCGGTTTCCGTTCGAAGCTGTCGCGCGAGACGGCCGAAGTCGGCCTGTACCTGCTGGCGCGCCTCGATGGCACCGCGGTCGACTTCGCCACCCTGCGCGCCGCCGGCCTGCTGCCGGCGGATGCCAAGAAGGCCAAGCTGATCAAGAAGGGCGAGGTCTCGCGCAAGTACGCCGTCAAGGGCGTCGCCCTGACCGCGGGCGCGCGCGAGGCGATCCTCGCGGCCGGCGGAAGCGTGGAGTAAGCGGGTGGCGAACACCGGCAAGCCGGCTTCCGGGCTCAGTGGCCTCGGCAAGCTGACCGAACTCAAGCAGCGCCTGCTGTTCGTGGTGGGCGCGCTGATCGTGTTCCGCTTTGGCACGTTCATTCCGGTGCCGGGCGTGGATCCGGAGGCGATGATCCGCCTCATGGACACGCAGCGCGGCACGATCGTCGACCTGTTCAACATGTTCTCGGGCGGTGCGCTGGAGCGCATGTCCGTGTTCGCGTTGAACGTGGTTCCCTACATCTCGGCCTCGATCATCATCCAGTTGATGGCGCAGGTGATGCCGAGCCTGCAGGCGCTGCGCAAGGAAGGCGAGTCGGGGCGGCGCAAGCTGACCCAGTACACCCGCATCGGCACCGTGTTGCTGGCCTCGTTCCAGGCGGCTGGCGTCGCGATGGCGCTGCAGAGTTCCGGCGCTGGCGGCGGAGCGCCGGTCGTGGTCAACCCCGGCCCGGGGTTCGTGTTCAGCGCCATCGTCGGCCTCACCGCAGGGACCATGTTCCTGATGTGGCTGGGCGAGCAGATCACCGAGCGTGGGGTGGGCAACGGCATCTCGTTGCTGATCTTCGCCGGCATCGTCGCCGGCCTGCCCGGCGCGGTCGCCTCGACCCTGGAACTGGCGCGCAACGGCGACCTCAGCCCGCTCAAGGTCATGGCGGTCATCGTGATCGTGCTGGCGGTGACGGCGTTCGTGGTGTTCATGGAGCGTGGCCAGCGCCGGATCACGGTCAACTACGCGCGCCGCCAGGGCGGGCCGCGTGCCTATCAGAACCAGTCCTCGCACTTGCCGCTCAAGATCAACATGGCGGGCGTGATTCCGGCGATTTTCGCTTCGTCGATCATCATGTTCCCGGCCACCGCGCTGTCGTGGATGAGCACGGCGGGCGAGGCGCGCTGGCTCCAGGAGCTGGCGAACCGCCTGGCTCCCGGCGAGGCACTGCACGACCTGCTGTATGCGGGCTTGATCGTGTTCTTCTCGTTCTTCTATACGGCGCTGGTGTTCAATTCGGCGGAAACCGCCGAGAACCTCAAGAAGTCGGGCGCCCTGATCCCGGGCATCCGGCCGGGGCGGGCGACCGCCGATTATGTCGATGGCGTCATCACGCGCCTGACCGGTGCCGGTGCCCTGTACATGGTCGCGGTCTGCCTGCTGCCGCAGTTCCTGCAGAACAGCTGGAAGGTGCCGTTCTACTTCGGCGGTACCTCGCTGCTGATCGTGGTCGTGGTGGTCATGGACTTCACGGCCCAGGTGCAGGCGCACCTGATGTCGCACCAGTACGAAAGCCTGCTCAAGAAGGCCAACCTCAAGGGCTACGGGCGCGGCGGCACGGTCCGGGGCTGAACGCCCCCAGGTCCGGCGGCCGTGCAAACGATTTGCAAGGGTGGGTTACGGCCCGCCCCGGGGGTTCCGTAACCCCATGAACGATTGTATACTTTCGCGTTCACTGCGCTGACTGCCTCACTCGGAGATTCTGCATCATGGCGCGCATTGCGGGTGTCAACATTCCGGTCCACAAGCATGCCTGGATCGGCTTGCAGAGCATTTACGGCATCGGCCGTACGCGTTCGCGCAAGGTCTGTATCGAGGCCAAGGTCGATCCCTCGACCAAGATCAAGGACCTCACCGAGGCCGAAGTCGAGCGCCTGCGCCACGAGGTCGCGAAGTTCGCGATCGAGGGCGACCTGCGCCGCGAGGTGGCGATGAGCGTCAAGCGCCTGATGGACCTGGGCACCTATCGCGGCCTGCGCCACCGGCGCGGCCTGCCGGTGCGCGGCCAGCGCACCCGCACGAACGCCCGGACCCGCAAGGGCCCGCGCAAGCAGATCAGAAAGTAAGCACTGAACGGACCCGGCCACCAAGCCATGAACAAGCCCGCCGCAGGCAGCGCAGCTGCCAAGCCGAAGAAGAAGGTCAAGCGAGTCGTCACTGACGGCATCGTTCATGTCCAGGCTTCCTTCAACAACACCGTCATCACCATCACCGACCGCCAGGGCAATGCACTGTCCTGGGCGACGTCGGGCGGCGCCGGCTTCCGCGGCTCGCGCAAGAGCACGCCTTTCGCGGCGCAGGTCGCCGCCGAGAAGGCTGGCCGTGCCGCGCTGGAATACGGCCTCAAGACCCTCGAAGTGAGGATCAAGGGCCCCGGCCCGGGCCGCGAGTCCGCCGTGCGTTCGCTGAACAACATCGGCTACAAGATCACCAACATCATCGACGTGACCCCGATTCCGCACAACGGCTGCCGTCCGCCGAAGAAGCGGCGCGTCTGACCTGCCGGAGAGCACGAAGAACATGGCACGTTACATCGGTCCCACCTGCAAGCTCGCCCGTCGCGAGGGCGCCGACCTGAGCCTCAAGAGCCCGGCGCGCGCGCTGGATTCGAAGTGCAAGCTCGAGACCAAGCCCGGCCAGCACGGCGCCAACAAGCGCGCGCGGCTGTCGGACTACGCGGTCCAGATGCGCGAGAAGCAGAAGGTCAAGCGCATCTATGGCCTCCTCGAGCGGCAGTTCCGCACGTATTACAAGAAGGCGGCGACCCAGAAGGGCGCTACCGGCGAGAACCTGCTGCGCATCCTCGAGGCTCGCCTCGACAACGTGGTCTATCGCATGGGTTTTGCGGTGACCCGCGCGCAGGCGCGCCAGCTGGTCTCGCACAAGTCGATCCTCGTCAATGGCAAGAGCGTCAACCTGCCGTCCTACCAGGTCAGGGCGGGCGACGAAATCACGGTGACCGAGCGCGCGCGCAAGCAGTTGCGCATCCAGGAAGCCCTGACGGTCAGCCAGCAGATGGACCTGGTGCCCGGCTGGATCGAGGTAGACGCGAAGAAGATGGCGGGCGTCTTCAAGACCCTGCCCGAGCGCTCCGACCTGCCCTCCGACATCAATGAGAATTTGATCGTCGAGCTGTATTCCAAGTAATCCAGGGACCAAGCTCTCATGGCAGTGTCTACGACTTCCGTTCTGCGCCCGCGCGGCATCAGCGCCGAAAAGCTCGGCGCCAATCGCGCCCGGGTCGTGGTTGAGCCGCTCGAGCGCGGCTACGGCCACACCCTCGGCAACGCGCTGCGTCGCGTGCTGCTCTCCTCTATCCCGGGTGCCGCGATCACCGAGGTCGAGATCGACGGCGTGCTGCACGAATACACCAGCCTCGAGGGGCTGCAGGAGGACGTGATCGAAGTCCTGCTGAACCTCAAGGACGTCGCGATCCGCATGCACAACGTGGAAGAGACCACCCTGACCCTGAGCAAGAAGGGTTCGGGAGTGGTCAAGGCTGGCGACATCACGACCGATCACAACGTCGAGATCGTCAACCCCGACCACATCATCTGCCACCTGACCAAGGACGCGGCGCTGAACATGCGCCTGCGCATCGCGCGCGGCGTCGGCTACCAGCCGGCGGCGTCGCGCCGGCGCCCGGACGAGGAGGCGCGCCCGATCGGCCGCCTGCACCTGGATGCGTCGTTCGGCCCGGTCCGGCGGGTCGCGTTCGAGGTCGACAGCGCCCGCGTCGAGCAGCGCACCGACCTCGACAAGCTGATCCTGGATGTCGAGACCAACGGCACGGTCGATGCCGAGGAAGCGGTCCGCAAGGCCGCCGACATCCTCGCCGACCAGCTGTCGGTGTTCGGGGACTTCACTCGCCGCGAAGCGGCCGGCGCCAAGCCCTCGGCCGGCGGCATGGATCCGATCCTGCTGCGCCCGATCGACGACCTCGAGTTGACCGTGCGCTCGGCCAACTGCCTCAAGGCCGAGAGCATCTACTACATCGGCGACCTGGTGCAGAAGACCGAGGTCGAGTTGCTCAAGACCCCGAACCTCGGCAAGAAGTCGCTGACCGAGATCAAGGAAGTGCTCGCCACGCGTGGCCTCAACCTCGGCGTCAAGCTCGAGAACTGGCCGCCGGCGGGTCTCACGCACGGTATGCAGACGGGCTGACGCCCGGACTGCCTCGATAGGAACACGTGTCATGCGCCATCAGAAATCCGGTCGCAAGCTCAACCGCACCAGCAGCCATCGCAGTGCCATGTTCCGCAACATGGCCACTTCGCTGATCACGCACGAGGTCATCAAGACCACGCTGCCGAAGGCCAAGGAACTGCGTCGCGTGGCTGAGCCGCTCATCACCCTGGCCAAGGTCGACGGCGTCGCCAACCGCCGCCTGGCCTTTTCGCGCCTGCGCGACAAGGCCGCGGTCGGCAAGCTCTTCAGCGAGCTCGGCCCGCGCTTCCGCGCGCGCAAGGGCGGCTACCTGCGCATCCTCAAGTGCGGCTTCCGCAATGGGGACGCCGCGCCGATGGCCTATGTCGAGCTGGTCGACCGCCCGCAGGCGCCGGCCGCCGAAGCCTGAGCCCGAACCGGGCCTTCGCATTGGACAAGGGCCCCGGTCGGCAACGACCGGGGCCCTTGCGTTTCCGGGGCCCCGGAACGGCACCTTCCCGAACGAGTGCCGACCGCCCCATGTTGCCCTGCAGCACGAAACCGGCTAGAACAGACCCATGAATCCACTGCGCTGGTCGTTCCGCGCCGCTTTCGCCTTCGCGGCCTTCCTGTGCGCCGCGTTCCTCGGCTTTGCCTGGTACGCGCAGTTCCGCCTGAATCTCGAGCCCTGCCCGCTGTGCATCCTGCAGCGCGTCATGGTGATCGTGCTGTTCATCGTGTTCCTTGCGGCCGCATTGCATGCACCGGGGCCGCGTGGCCGGCGCGCCTGGGGCACCTTGGGCTTCGTGGCCGCGCTGGTCGGCGGCGCCATCGCGGCACGGCATGTCTGGTTGCAGCACTTGCCCGCGGACAAGGTTCCGGACTGTGGCCCGGGCCTCGATTACATGCTGGACGCATTCCCGATCTCGAAGGCGCTGCGGATGGTGTTCACCGGCTCGGGCGAGTGTGCGAAGGTCGACTGGCAGTTCCTCGGCCTTTCGATGCCCGAATGGACACTGGCCTGGTTCGCAATCTTCGCCCTCGGTTCCATTTGGTACGGCTACCGCCGCTACGCGGCCTAGCGCACCCGGACCAGGCTCAGTCGGCGTCTCCCGCGCGTCCTGGGCCTGCGGCCCGGCAACGCGGCAAAACGCAGGATGATCCGACCATGAGCAAGGCTAGATTCGCGATGGCAGGCAACCCGGTCCAACCCGTGCACGAGGCGCCCGACTGGACGCCGGAATCGTGGCAGCGGCGCGTCGCCGCCCAGCAGCCGGCTTATCCGGACGCGCAGGCGCTGGCCGCCGCGCTGGACGAGATCCGCGCCTTGCCGCCGCTCGTCACCTCGATGGAGATCCTCGCCCTCAAGCGCCAGCTGGCCGACGCGGCCGAGGGCAAGCGCTTCCTGCTCCAGGGCGGCGATTGCGCCGAAAGCTTCTCCGATTGCGATTCGGGCACCATCTCCAGCCGCCTGAAGGTGCTGCTGCAGATGAGCGTGGTGCTGATCCACGGCCTGCGCATGCCCGTGGTCCGGGTGGGCCGCTTTGCCGGCCAGTACGCCAAGCCGCGCTCCACCGACGTCGAGGCGCGCGACGGCGTGACCCTGCCGAGCTACCGCGGCGACATCGTCAATGGCCCCGAGTTCAGTGCAGCCGCGCGCACGCCCGATCCGCGGCGCCTGGTGCGCGCGCATTCGGCCTCGGCCATGACGATGAACTTCGTGCGCGCGCTGATCGATGGCGGTTTCGCCGACCTGCACCACCCCGAGTACTGGGACCTGGGCTGGGTCGAGCACGCGCCGCTGTCGCGCGAGTACAAGCACATGGTCGAGTCGATCGGCGAGGCCGTGCGCTTCATGGAAACACTGGCCGGCGAGCCGCTGGGCAACTTCTCGCGCGTGGATTTCTACACCTCGCACGAGGCCCTGCTGCTGCACTACGAGCAGGCCCTCACCCGGCAGGTGCCGCGCCAATGGGGCTGGTTCAACCTTTCGACCCATTTCCCCTGGATCGGCATGCGCACGGCGGCGCTGGATGGCGCGCACGTCGAGTACTGCCGCGGCATCCGCAACCCGATCGGGGTGAAGATCGGCCCCGGCGTCGGCAGCGACGCGTTGTTGCGGCTGGTCGAAGCGCTCGATCCGCACCAGGAACCCGGGCGGCTGGCGCTGATCCACCGCATGGGCGCAGGCAAGATCGCGCAGGCACTGCCGCCGCTGCTCGAGGCCGTGCGGCGCAGCGGGCGCAGGCCGCTGTGGATCTGCGATCCGATGCATGGCAACACCGAATCGCTGGCCAGCGGGGTGAAGACGCGACGTTTCGACAATATCCGCGCCGAACTGGAACAGGCCTTCGACATCCATGTCGCGGCCGGCACCCAGCTCGGCGGCGTGCACCTCGAGTTGACCGGCGAGAACGTGACCGAATGCCTGGGTGGCGCCCGCGACCTGGCGGAGAACGACCTCGCGCGGGCCTACAAGTCGACGGTCGATCCGCGGCTCAACTACGAGCAGTCGCTCGAACTTGCGATGGTGATCGTGCGCAAGCGCGGCGTGCATCCGGCGCCATTGCTGGAGCACTGATCCGGACAGGGGCCGGACGCCTTCGTGCAGCCTGGTCGGGGCTCCCGCCGTGCGGGCGGGCAGCCCGGGACTCAGGCGGCCTCGCGCGAAGCCTTCTTGCGGTCGTTCTCGGTCAGGTGCTTCTTGCGCAACCGGATCGCGTTCGGCGTGACCTCGACCAGTTCGTCGTCCTCGATGAACTCGAGCGCCTGCTCGAGGCTCATCTTGACCGGCGGGGTCAGCAGCAGGTTGTCGTCCTTGCCGGCGGCGCGGAAGTTGGTCAACTGCTTGGCGCGCAGGGCGTTGACCGTGAGGTCGTTGTCCTTGGCATGGATGCCGACCAGCTGGCCCTCGTAGATCTCCTCGCCCTCGCCGATCAGCAGGCGGCCGCGCTCCTGCATCGCGAACTGCGCGTATGCAGGCGACGGACCGGTGCCGTTGGAGATCATGACGCCGTTCTGGCGCTTGGCGATCGCGCCCTCGGCCTTGGGGCCGTAGTGGTCGAAGACGTGGAACAACAGGCCGGTGCCGGCGGTGATGGTGCGGAACTCGGTCTGGAAACCGATCAGTCCGCGCGCCGGGATCATGTACTCGAGGCGCACGCGGCCGCGGCCGTCGGGCTCCATGTTCTTGAGCTGGGCCTTGCGCTCGCCCAGGCGCTGCATCACGCCGCCCTGGAACGCCTCTTCCATGTCGACCACCAGATGCTCGATCGGCTCCATCGCCTGGCCGTCGATCTCCTTGATGATGACCTCGGGGCGCGACACGGCGAGTTCGTAGCCCTCGCGGCGCATGGTCTCGATCAGGATCGACAGGTGCAGCTCGCCGCGGCCGGAGACCTTGAACTTCTCGGACTCCTCGGTTTCCTCGATGCGCAGCGCCACGTTGTGCATCAGCTCGCGCATGAGGCGGTCGCGCAGCTGGCGGCTGGTGAGGAAGCGCCCGCCGCTGCGGTCCTTGCGCCCGGCGAACGGCGAGTTGTTGACCTGGAAGGTCATGCTGATGGTGGGCTCGTCGACGGTCAGCGCGGGCAGGGCCTCGGGCACCGCCGGATCGCACAGGGTGTCGGAGATGCCGAGGCCCTCGATGCCGGACACGGCGATGATGTCGCCAGCCTGCGCCTCTTCGGCCTCGCGGCGCTCCAGGCCCATGAAGGCCAGTACCTGCAGCAGCTTGCCGTTGCGGCGCTTGCCTTCGCGGTCGACGATCGCGACCTGCTGGTTGGGGCGGACCTTGCCGCGCTGGATGCGGCCGATGCCGATCACGCCGACGTAGTTGCTGTAGTCGAGCTGGCTGATGCGCATCTGGAACGGGCCATCGGGATCGACGGCCGGCGCCTTGACGTGCTTGATGATGGTCTCGAAAAGCGGATCCATGTTGCCCTCGCGCACATCGGGCGAGAGGCCGGCATAGCCATTGAGGGCCGAGGCGTAGACCGTGGTGAAGTCGAGCTGCTCGTCGGTGGCGCCGAGGCGGTCGAACAGGTCGAAGGTCGCGTTGAGCACATGGTCGGGACGGGCGCCAGGGCGGTCGATCTTGTTGATGACCACGATCGGCTTGAAGCCCATCTGGAACGCCTTCTGGGTCACGAAGCGCGTCTGCGGCATCGGCCCGTCGAAGGCGTCGACCAGCAGCAGGACCGAGTCGACCATCGAGAGCACGCGCTCGACCTCGCCGCCGAAGTCGGCGTGCCCCGGCGTGTCGACGATGTTGACCCGGTAGTCGCGCCAGGTGATGGCCGTGTTCTTGGCCAGGATGGTGATGCCGCGCTCCTTCTCCAGGTCGTTCGAGTCCATCACGCGGTCGGGGACGACGGCGCGCTCGGACAAGGTGCCCGACTGCTTGAGCAGCTGGTCGACCAGGGTGGTCTTGCCGTGGTCCACGTGGGCCACGATGGCGATGTTGCGGAGCTTGGCTATGGACATGCGCAAACGCGCCCCGGGTAGTCCCCGCGGCGATCCTGGTTGGAGTCAAGTGGCGGATTATAGCCTGCCCGGGCCGGCTTGTCGCAGCGCAGCACGGCAGCCGTCGCCGGCGCGCTTTGCAGTCGTTCACCCGCTACCATCGCCGCCCCAACCCGGAGCGCCCCATGGCCGACCTCACTGCCGTCATTTCCACCCCCCGCGGTGTCATCCGTGTACGCCTGACTCCCGAGCAGACGCCCGCGACGGTGGCCAACTTCGTCAATCTGGCCAAGCGCGGCTACTACGACGGCCTCTCGTTCCACCGCGTGATCCCGGACTTCATGATCCAGGGCGGATGCCCGGAGGGTTCGGGCCGCGGCGGACCGGGGTATCGCTTCGCCGACGAGATCGTGCCGTCGCTGCACCACGAGCGCGGCGTGTTGTCGATGGCCAACGCCGGGCCGGCGACCAACGGCTCGCAGTTCTTCATCACCCACATCGCCACGCCGTGGCTGGACGGCAAGCACACCGTGTTCGGCAAGGTCGAGGGCGCCGGCGACCAGGCCGTGGTCGACGCCATCCGCGGCGGCGACGCGATCCAGTCGATCAGGATCGAGGGCGACGCGACCGCGCTGCTGGCCAGCCAGCAGGCCCAGGTCGAGCGCTGGAACTCGGTCCTCGACGGACGCTGAATTCCCTCAGCGCCAGCGCGCGCGCACCAGGGCGGCGCGCCCCGGGTCGCGCAGGCCCTGATCCCGGGCCGCCCAGGCCTCGCGTCGCGCGCGCTGCAGCGCCAGCCATTCGCCCGCTGGGGCAGGGTCGGGCGGTGCCCTCGCGGTTGGCAAGGCCCGCATTGCCGCGAGCCTGGCTTCGATCGCGTCGCGCACGGGTGCGCGTTCGGGGTCGCCGGCCAGTTCCGTCGCAAGCGCCTGCAGCAGGGTGACCCCGGCATCGTCGCGATGGCCCATGGCGGCGATGCGGTCGCGTGCCCAGCGGTCGGCCTGGCGTTCGAGCGCCGGGTCGGGCATTCCCGCGCCGCTCGCGCTCGCCACATGGCCCAGGCGTGCGTGGCCGAGCTCGTGGGCGAGCAGGAAGGCCAGTTCGTCGTCGTCGACCACCCGCAACAACAGGTCGGTCGAGAGCAGGACCGCGCCGGGTTCGCGCCATTCAGCGCGCAGTCCCGGCGCCCGCACCAGGATGCTGGCCGCAGTCGGCCCCGCGGGCGCGATCGCGGCCAGGCGCTGGTCGAGGTAGCGCTCGAGCGGCGGATCGCGCAGCGCGTCCGGCGCCATGCGCCAGTGCGCAACCGTGGCCACCGGCACGCCCGGGGTCGCGCAGGCGCCGAGCAGCGCGAGCAGGGCACCGAGACCGGCGCGCGCGACCCGGTCGGCGGGGAGGCATGGCATGACTGCATGCTAAACTATGGCGGTTTTCGACCCTGCTGCACCTGCTCCGAGGAGCCACATGCTCAAGCTTGCCGAGCGGATGGGCCGTGCAAGGCCTTCCGCAATCATGCTCGTCGCCGAGAAGGCCAAGAAGCTCAAGGCCGAGGGGCGCGACATCATCAGCTTCTCGATCGGCGTGCCGAATTTCCTGCCCGGCGAGCACGTCTATGACGCCGCCCGCCAGGCCCTGCTCAAGGACACCGGCGCCTATGGTTCGAACCGCGGGCGCGACGACCTGCTCGACGCCTTCCTCAAGCATCTGGGCGAGCGCGGTTTCGAGGGCTACGAGCGCAAGCACCTGGCGACCGGCGTCGGCGCCAAGCACGTGCTGTTCAACCTCATGTACGCCCTGCTCGACGAGGGCGACGAGGTCCTGATCCCGACCCCGTTCTGGACCTCGTACCGCGACATCGCCGACATCCTCGGCGCGAAGAGCGTGTTCCTGCATTGCGGTCCCGAGCAGGACTACAAGCTCACCGCGGCGCAACTGGAGGCCGCGATCACGCCGGCCACCAAGCTGCTGATGTTCAACAATCCGTCCAATCCCACCGGCATGGTCTACACGGCCGCCGAGGTGCAGGCGCTGGCCGACGTGCTGGTGCGGCACCCGGTGTGGGTGCTCTCGGACGACATCTACAACCGCATGATCTTCGACGGGCTCGACTACGCGCACCTGGTCAAGGCGCGGCCGCAACTGCGCGACCGCGTGGTCCTGATCGACTCGATTTCCAAGACCTACGGCATGCCGGGCTGGCGCGTGGGCCTGATCGCGGCGCCGGAAGCGGTGGCGCAGGCGATGGTGAACCTCAATTCCAACCACATCACCAACCTGCCCGAGGTGGTGACGGCGGCGGCGGTCGCGGCGATGAACGGCCCGCAGGACATCCCGCGCCAGAAGGCGATCGACTTCGCGCGCAAGCGCGACGAGGTGTACGCCGCGCTGGTGTCGATCCCGGGCGTGGTGTGCCCGCGGCCGCAGGGCGCTTTCTATGCGTTTCCCGACATCTCCTGCGCCTTCGGCAAGTCGCACGCCGGCCATGCGATCAAGGACGACGTCGGTTTCTGCAGCGCGCTGCTCGAGGCCAAGGGCGTCGCCTGCGTGCCGGGCAGCGCCTTCGGCGAACCGCGCGCGGTGCGCATTTCGTACACCTGCAAGCCGGCCGAGCTCACCGAGGGCCTGCGCCGCTTCCGCGAATTCTTCGCCGAGATTGAATAGGGCGCGCCGCGCCGCCACGAAACCCGGACAGCCGCGGGGCGCCATCCCCGTGGTCCATGGCAAACAGGAGGCTAGACCGTGAAAAACCCCGTCCGCGTCGCCGTTACCGGTGCAGCCGGCCAGATCGGCTACAGCCTTATCTATCGCATCGCCTCCGGCGAGATGCTGGGCAAGGACCAGCCGGTGATCCTGCAGATGCTCGAACTGCCGATGGAGAAGGCCCAGGCGGCGCTCAAGGGCTGCATGATGGAACTCGAGGACTGCGCCTTCCCGCTGCTGGCCGGCATGGTCGGCACGGACGATCCCAAGGTCGCGTTCAAGGATGCCGAAGTCGCCCTGCTGGTCGGCGCGCGCCCGCGCGGCCCCGGCATGGAGCGCAAGGACCTGCTGCTGGAGAACGCCAAGATCTTCACCGAGCAGGGGCGCGCCCTGAACGCGGTCGCGAGCCGTGACATCAAGGTGCTGGTGGTCGGCAATCCGGCCAATACCAACGCCTACATCGCGATGAAATCGGCACCCGACCTGCCCAAGGGCAACTTCACCGCCATGCTGCGCCTCGACCACAATCGTGCCCTGTCGCAGCTGGCCGCCAAGACCGGCAAGCCGGTCGGTTCGATCCGCAAGCTGGTCGTCTGGGGCAACCACTCGCCCACCATGTATCCCGACTACCGCTTCGCCACCATCGAGGGCAAGTCGGTCAAGGACTCCATCAACGACGAAGCCTGGAATCGCGAGACCTTCATCCCGAAGGTAGGCAAGCGCGGCGCCGCGGTGATCGAGGCGCGCGGCCTGTCGTCGGCGGCTTCCGCGGCCAACGCCGCGATCGGCCACGTGCACGACTGGGTGCTCGGCACCGGCGGCGAGTGGATCACGATGGGCGTGCCCTCGGATGGCAGCTATGGCATCCCGCAGGACGTTATCTACGGCTTCCCGGTGGTATGCGGCGGCGGCAGGTACGACATCGTGCAGGGACTCGCCATCGACGACTACTCGCGCGAGCGCATGAACCACACGCTCAAGGAACTCGAGGAAGAGCGTGCCGGCGTGGCCAGCCTGCTGGGTTGAGTCCGGCAGGCGTCCGGCGCTTCCGACCATGACATCCCGGGGCCGCGCGCGGCATCCGGCCTTGCCCGGGAGTTCCCATGAACCATGAATCCGCCGGCGCGCGCTTCCGCGCCGCGGTCGCGGCCGAACAGCCACTGCAGGTGGTCGGCACGATCACGGCCTACGCGGCACGCATGGCGCGCAGTACCGGCTTCAAGGCGATCTACCTCTCCGGTGGCGGCGTGGCCGCCAATTCGCTCGGCATGCCCGACCTCGGGATCAGCAGCCTCGAGGACGTGCTGGTCGACATCCGGCGCATCACCGAGGTCTGCGACCTCCCGCTGCTGGTCGACGCCGATACCGGCTGGGGCGGGGCCTTCAACATCGCGCGCACGGTGCGCTCGCTGGTCAAGGCCGGCGCCGGCGCGATGCACATCGAGGACCAGGTCGCGGCCAAGCGTTGCGGGCACCGTCCCGGCAAGGCGATCGTTCCCGCCGCCGAAATGGTCGATCGGGTCAAGGCCGCGGTGGATGCGCGCACCGACGCCGGCTTCGTGGTCATGGCGCGCACCGACGCGATCGCGGTCGAGGGCATCGATGCCGCGATCGAGCGCGCGGTGGCCTGCGTCGCGGCCGGCGCCGACATGGTCTTCCCCGAGGCGATCTACACGCTCGAGCAGTACCACCAGTTCAAGCAGGCGGTGCAGGTGCCGATCCTGGCCAACATCACCGAGTTCGGGCAGACGCCGCTGTTCACCACCAGCGAGCTGGCCGGCGCGGGCGTCGACATCGTGCTGTATTGCTGCGGCGCCTATCGCGCGATGAACAAGGCGGCGCTCGAGGTGTACCGGACCATCCGCCGGGACGGCACGCAGAAGGCGGCCCTGCCGCTGATGCAGACCCGCGCGGAGCTCTACGAATTCCTCGACTACCACGCCTACGAGCGCAAGCTCGACGCGCTGTTCGGCCAGTCGCAGGATTGAATCCCACGCAGGACGCAAGGCGGGCACCAGTCATGAACTCACCCGAGCAGCAATCGTCCCCGAAGGCCAAGAAGTCGGTCGCGCTCTCGGGCGTCGTGGCCGGCAACACGGCGGTGTGCACCGTCGGCCGCAGCGGCAACGACCTCCACTACCGCGGCTACGACATCAAGGACCTGGCCGAGCACGCCACCTTCGAGGAAGTCGCGTACCTGCTGGTCTACGGCGAGTTGCCGACCGCCAGCGCGCTGCGCGCCTACGTGGCCAAGCTCAAGCGCCTGCGTGGGCTGCCCCAGCCGGTCAAGGCGGCGCTGGAACTGCTGCCTGCCTCGACCCATCCGATGGACGTGATGCGCACCGGCTGTTCGGTGCTGGGGACGGTGTTGCCGGAACGGGATTCGCACCCGGTGGCCGAGGCGCGCGACATCGCCGACCGCCTGATGGCCTCGTTCGGCTCGATGCTGCTGTACTGGTACCACTACAGCCACAACGGCCGCCGGGTCGAGGTCGAGACCGGCGACGAGACCATCGCCGCGCACTTCCTCCACGTGCTGCACGGCCGGCCGCCGAGCGCGTTGCACGCGCGCGCGCTGGACCAGTCGCTGATCCTCTACGCCGAGCACGAGTTCAACGCCAGCACCTTCGCCGCGCGGGTGATCGCGGGCACCAACAGCGACTTCTACTCGGCGATCACCGGCGCGATCGGCGCCTTGCGCGGGCCCAAGCACGGCGGCGCCAACGAGGTCGCGATGGAGATCATCGCGCGCTATCGCTCGGCCGACGAGGCCGAGGCCGACATCCGCGCGCGGATGGAGCGCAAGGAGATCATCATCGGCTTCGGGCATCCGGTGTACACCATCGGCGACCCGCGCAATCCGATCATCAAGTCGATCGCGCGCGAGTTGTGCGCGGAGGGCGGCAATTCCGAACTGTTCGCCGTGTCGGAGCGCATCGAGGGCCTGATGTGGGACCTCAAGCGCATGTTTCCCAACCTCGATTGGTACAGCGCGTCGAGCTACCACATGATGGGCGTGCCGACGGCGATGTTCACGCCCCTGTTCGTGATCAGCCGCACCAGCGGCTGGAGCGCGCACGTGATCGAGCAGCGCCTGGACGGCAAGATCATCCGCCCCAGCGCCAACTACACCGGCCCCGACGACCGCGCGGTGGTGCCGCTCGCCGACCGGCGCTGAAGGCGCCGCGCGGCTACGGCAGGCGGCGCAGCGCGATCAGGGTCTGGTCGTCGATGCCCACGCTGCCGCCCTGGTGCGCGTGCACCGCGTCGCGCACGCGGGCCATGGTCGCGGCCGGCCCGGGATCGCCGCTGCCGACCAGGGCGGCGAGGCGCTCGATGCCGAAGGCGTTGCCGCTCGCGTCGCGGGCTTCGATCATGCCGTCGGTGTAGAGCACCAGCAGGTCGCCGCGCCGGAATTCGGCGCTGGCGTTCTCCCAGCGATGGTCGCGCAGGATGCCGAGTGGGATGCCGGCATCATCGCCCTGCCCGAGGAGCGTGACCTGGTCGCCGCGGCGGTGCACGGCGGGTGGGTGGCCCGCGCAGATGTACGTCAGCATGTCCTGTTCGGGTTGGCAGCCAGCGCCGAAGATGGTCATGAAGTGGCGCCGGTGGCGCCGCGAGAAGAAATACCGGTTGGCGTAGTTGAGGACCCCGGCCGGACCGCCTGGCGGTTCGGTTCCCGCGTAGGTGCGCAGGATGGCGTCGAACTGCACGGTCTCCATGGCGGCCGCGGCGCCGTGGCCCGACACGTCCGCCAGCATCACGCCCCAGGCGTCCCCGCCGGTGGCGGACTCGGGCAAGGGCATCAGGTCGTAGTAGTCGCCTGCCGCGGTATCGGCAGGCTGCCAGTGGATTGCATAGTCGAGGCCGCGGATCGCCGGATTGTCGGGGTGCAGCAGTCGTTGCACGTCGGCGAGTCCCTCGATCTCGCGATGGTGCCGCCGGGCCTCGGCGGTGATCGTGCGCAGCGCGAGGGGACGGGTCAGCAACGCATAGGCCAGGGTCGCGTCGCGCAGCGCGGCATTGGGATCGGTGCCCTCGAAGCGATGGCGCGCGTCACTGGCAAGCACCAGCCAGTGGTCGACGCGCCCCTCGTTGGGCATCGGCAAGGCCAGCAGCGAGGCAGGACCCAGCAGCGCCTGCGCCAGCGGGGCGCCGCGCTCGTTCGGCGCGAGGTCGACCGCATGCGGGCCGCGACCGCCGACCAGCCGCCGGCTCAGCTCGTCGTCGAATCGCGGCAGGTCGGCGCGCCCGAGGGGATCGTTGACCGGGAACAGTTCGGCGCCATCCGGACCGATCAGCCCGGCGAGGCGGCACTGTCCCGCGGCCGCGCCGCGAACCAGCAGCAGCGCGACCGCAACGTCGTGCCAGTGCCGCGCGAGGTACGAATGCAAGGCGCGCCCGGCAGCCGCCGAGTCGCCGTCGAAGGCGCTCAACGCGCGCAGGCCTTCGAAGGTGTCGTCGCGACCGTGCACGCGCGTGCCTTCGCCGGTCAGAGCCGGGCGGCCAGGCGCACGGCCTGGTCGATCGCGCGCTTGGCATCGAGTTCGGTCGCCACGTCGGCGCCGCCGATGACATGGACCTCCTGGCCGCCCGCCTGCAGCGGATGCAGCAGTTCGCGGTTGGACTCCTGGCCGGCGCAGAGCACGATGTCGTCGACATCGAGTACGCGGATGTCGTTGCCGATGCGCAGGTGCAACCCGCGGTCGTCGATGCGCTCGTAGACCACGCCGCCGATGGTCTGGACCCTCATGGCCTTGAGCGCGGCCCGATGGACCCAGCCGGAGGTCTTGCCCAGCCTGGCGCCGAACTTGCCCTCGCCGCGCTGCAGCAGGTAGACCTCGCGCGCGGGCGGCCCGGGCTGCGGGGCCACGCCTGCGACCCCGCCACGCGCCGCCATCGTGGTGTCGACGCCCCATTCGCGGAACCAGGCCGGCGGATCGAGCGTGGGCGAATGCCCGCCATTGACCAGGAATTCGCTCACGTCGTAGCCGATGCCGCCCGCGCCGATCACCGCCACGCGCCGGCCCGGCACGCGTCCCCGCGCCAGCACGTCGATGTAGGAGCAGACCTTGGCATGATCCTGGCCGGGGATGCCGGGATCGCGCGGATTGACCCCGGTGGCCAGCACCACCATGTCGAACGCCGGACGCGCCAGCCCTGCGGCGTCGGCGCGCGTGCCCAGGTGCAGGGCGACGCCGGTGGTCTCGATCCGGCGCGCGAAGTAGCGCAGGGTCTCGTGGAACTCCTCCTTGCCCGGGATGCGCTTGGCCATGTTGAACTGGCCGCCGATGGCATCGGCGGCCTCGTACAGCGTGACCCGGTGCCCGCGTTCGGCCAGCGTGGTCGCGCAGGCGAGTCCCGCGGGGCCGGCGCCCACGACCGCGATCCGCCGTGGCGTCGCGGTCGGCGAAATCACCAGTTGGGTCTCATGGCAGGCGCGCGGGTTGACCAGGCACGAGGCGGTCTTGCCGGCGAAGGTGTGGTCGAGGCAGGCCTGGTTGCAGGCGATGCAGGTGTTGATCTCCGCGGCGCGCCCGCTCGCCGCCTTGCGCACCCAGTCGGCGTCGGCCAGCAGGGGGCGCGCCATCGAGACCATGTCGGCATCGCCCTGCGCCAGCACCCGCTCGGCCACGTCGGGCATGTTGATGCGGTTGGTGGTGACCAGCGGGATCGCGACCTCGCCCTTGAGCCGCCGCGTGACCCAGGTGAAGGCGGCACGCGGCACGCTGGTGACGATCGTGGGGATGCGCGCCTCGTGCCAGCCGATGCCGGTGTTGATCAGGGTCGCGCCGGCTGCCTCGACGGCCTTGGCGAGCACCACGATTTCGTCCCAGCTCTGCCCGTCCTCGACCAGGTCGAGCATCGACAGGCGATAGATGATGATGAAGTCGCGCCCCACCGCCTCGCGCATGCGCCGCACGATCTCGACCGGGAAGCGGATCCGGTTGGCGAGGCTGCCGCCCCAGTCGTCGTCGCGCCGGTTGGTGCGCGCCACCAGGAACTGGTTGATGAGGTATCCCTCGGAGCCCATCACCTCGACCCCGTGGTAGCCGGCCTCGCGCGCCAGCACCGCGCAGCGCACGAAATCCCGGATCGTGCCTTCGATGCCCTCGGCCGAGAGCGCGCGCGGGCGGAACGGCGAGATCGGCGACTTGACCGGCGAGGCCGACACCACCAGGGGCTGGTAGCCGTAGCGGCCGGCATGCAGGATCTGCATGCAGATGTGCCCGCCCTCGGCGCGCACCGCGCGGGTCACCTTGCGGTGGCGGGCGACCTCCCAGGGCCACGACAGCTTGGATGCGAACGGGGCCAGCCAACCCTGCACGTTGGGCGCGATGCCGCCGGTGACGATCAGGCCGACCCCGCCACGCGCGCGTTCGGCGAAGTAGGCCGCGAGCCGCTCGTAGTCCCTGGCGCGGTCCTCGAGCCCGGTGTGCATCGAGCCCATCAGCACGCGGTTGGGCAGGGTGGTGAAGCCCAGGTCCAGCGGGGCGAGGAGGTGGGGATAGTCGGTGGTCATGGCGCTGGCCGGGGCATCGGGTCGCTACGGTGCCCGCTCGCGCGCGGCGCGGCAAGGGGCGTCGCGCGGCGTGGGCGGCTGCACCCGGATCAGCCCGCGACCGGTGCCCGAACGCCCGATTCGCCGCCCCGGCGCCTGGCTTATCATCGGGCCAGCTCGCCCCGGGGGAACACCCATGCGTCACCTGCTTGCCATGCTGATGCTTGTCGTGGCGACCGCGGCGCGCGCCGAGCCCGCGCTCGAGCAGTTGCAGCTGCCGCCGGGTTTCCGCATCGCGTTGTTCGCCGACGGGGTACGCAACGCCCGCTCGCTCGCGCTGGGCGACGCGGGCACCGTGTTCGTGGGCACGCGCGATGCCGGCAACGTCCATGCCATCGTGCACGATGGCGAGCGCGCGACGGCGGTCAAGCGCATCGCCAAGGGGCTGGACGCGCCCAATGGCGTGGCCTTCCGCGACGGCGCGCTCTACGTGGCGGAAAACAGCCGCATCCTCCGCTTCGACGCCATCGAGTCCCGCCTGGACGATCCACCCGAGCCGGTGGTGGTGAGCGCGGGGTTTCCCGACGACGACCACCATGGCTGGAAGTTCATCGCCTTCGGGCCCGATGGCAAGCTCTACGTCCCGGTCGGCGCGCCGTGCAACATCTGCGAGCCGTCGGCGCGGCATGCACTGATTTCGCGGATCGCGGCCGACGGCAGCGGCTACGAGGTGGTGGCGCGCGGCGTGCGCAACAGCGTGGGCTTCGACTGGAACCCGGCCGACGGGTCCCTGTGGTTCACCGACAACGGCCGCGACTGGATGGGCGACGACACGCCGCCGTGCGAACTCAACCAGGTGACCGCCACCGGCCAGCATTTCGGCTACCCCTATTGCCATGGCGGGGACATTGCCGATCCCGAATTCGGCGGCGAGGCGCACCCCTGCGCCGATTACGTGCCGCCGCAACTGCGCTTCGGCGCCCACACCGCGCCACTGGGCATGCGCTTCTACGCCGGCGCCATGTTTCCGCCGGAGTATCGCGGCGACGCCTTCGTGGCCCTGCACGGGTCGTGGAACCGCAGCCGCAAGTCCGGCTACCAGGTGGTGCGGGTGCGGGTCGACGGAGGCAAGGCCGTGGCGGCCGAACCCTTCGTGCAGGGCTGGCTGCAGGGCGAGAAGGTGCTGGGGCGGCCGGTCGACCTGCTGGTCATGCCGGACGGGTCCATGCTGGTTTCCGACGACAAGAACGGGGCCATTTACCGCATCACGCACGCCAGCGATTGAGGCCAGCGACGCCTGCGAGCCGCCGCGACGCCGGCCGCGGACGGTTCGACCGGCTCAGTCGAAGCGCCACGCGTCGAGGCACAGCGTGCGGAATTCGAAGGCATGGTGGAGGCGGGTCGCGCGGGGAGCGGCGCCGCCGGCGCCCAGCGCGGTGTAGAGCGGCATCAGGTGTTCGCTGCTGGGGTGGTTGCGCCGGGCCTGGGGCGCATCGTGCTCCCAGTCGAGCATGGCCTCGACCTGGCCCTCGACGAGGCGCCCATGCGCCCACTCGGCGAATGCCGCCGCGTACGCCGCGGGCGGCGCGTCGTCGCCGGCGTGCCAGGCCAGGTCGCCGAGGTTGTGGGTGAGGCCGCCCGAACCAATCACGAGCACGCCTTCATCGCGCAGGCCCTCCAGTGCGCGTCCGATGGCGTGGTTGGCCGTTGCGCCGCCGGGGCCGGAATCGACCGAGATGCCGACCACCGGCACTGCGGCGCGCGGATACATGCGCAGCAGCGGTACCCACATCCCATGGTCGAGGCCGCGCTGCGGATCCTCCGCAGCCGGCAGGCCGGCCGCGTGCAGGCGCGCGACGATGCGGCCGGCCAGCGCGGGGTCGCCCGGCGCCGGATAGCGCAGCTGGTACAGCGACGCGGGGAAGCCGCCGAAGTCGTGGATGGTCGCGGGTTCGGCCGCGCTGGAGATGCGCGTGGGCCTGGCCTCGAAATGCGCGCTGGCAATCACGATCGCGCGTGGCTGCGGCAGGCTGGCGCCCAACGCGTCGAGGAAGCGCCCGGTCGCGGAGTCCGCCAGGGCCAGGGTCGGCGCGCCGTGGGAAACGAACAGGCTGGGCATTCTCATGGAAGCGGGTTCCTGACGGGCGTGGCGGGCGCCAGCGCGGCGTTTCCTGCGCCATTGTGCCGTCGCAAGGCCGGCCGGTGCCAAGTCGTTGCGGGACGCTGCGCCGGGGGCGTGCGGGAATCCCGGTGCGCACGCTGGCGGCCGCTGCCCGGATCGCGCCAGCTGCGCGTCCGATGGGTCCGGGACGCGCGGCCTTCTGGCACAATCGGCGCCCCGTTTTTTCCGGGGCGCGCGTTCCGCGCCGCTCCGTCCACTTCCCGAGGATCGCCATGGCGCATTTCGACATCCGTTCGGCCAAGCGGCCGGATCCCGACCAGCCGCTGGTCGACATCGCCAACTACATCGCCGATTTCCATATCGGTTCGGCCGAGGCGTTCCAGACCGCGCGCTACTGCCTGCTGGACTCGATCGCGTGCTCGATGCTGGCCATGCGCTTCCCCGAGTGCGTGAAGATGCTGGGCCCGATCGTGCCGGGCGCGAACCTGCCCGGCGGGGCGCGGGTCCCGGGCACCGCCCATGAGGTCGATCCGGTGCAGGCCGCGTTCAACATCGGCACCCAGGTCCGCTGGCTGGATTTCAACGACACCTGGCTGGCGGCCGAATGGGGCCATCCCTCGGACAACCTGGGCGCGATCCTGGCGGTGGGCGACTACCTGTCGCGCACGGCGGCCCGCAGCGGCGGCAAGCCGGTCAGCGTGCGCGAGATCCTGCGCTGGATGATCAAGGCGCACGAGATCCAGGGCTGCTATGCGCTCAAGAACAGCTTCAACCGGGTCGGCCTCGACCACGTGATCCTGGTCCGGCTGGCTTCCACCGCGGTGGCCACGGCGATGCTCGGCGGCAGCAAGGACGACGTCATCAACGCGGTTTCCAACAGCTGGATCGACGGGGGCGCGTTGCGCACCTACCGCCATGCGCCCAACACCGGCTCGCGCAAGAGCTGGGCCGCGGGCGATGCCTGCCGGCGCGCGGTGATCCACGCGCTCAACGCGCTCAAGGGCGAGATGGGCTATCCCTCCGCGCTCAGCGCCAAGACCTGGGGCTTCTACGACGTGCTGTTCAAGGGCAAGGCGTTCGAGTTCGAGCGCCCGTTCGGCAGCTACGTCATGGAGAACGTGCTGTTCAAGATCAGCTTCCCGGCCGAGTTCCACGCCCAGACCGCGGTCGAGTGCGCCCTCAAGCTGCACCCGCTGGTGGCTGGCCGGCTGGACCAGATCGCGAAGATCACGATCGAGACCCAGGAGGCCGGCGTGCGCATCATCGACAAGACCGGCCCGCTGGCCAATCCCGCCGACCGCGACCACTGCATCCAGTACATGGTGGCCGTCCCCCTGGTATTCGGCCGCCTTACCGCATCCGACTACGAGGACGCGGTCGCCCGCGACCCCCGGATCGACGCCCTGCGCGACCGGATGGAGGTGCGGGAGAACCCGCAGTTCACCCGCGACTACTACGACCCGGACAAGCGCTACATCGGCAACGCGGTCCAGGTGCACTTCGCCGACGGCAGCGCCACCGAGCGGGTGTCGATCGACTTCCCCATCGGGCAGCGCCAGCGGCGGGCCGAGGGCATACCGGTCCTGGTGCGGAAATTCGAGGACGCGCTGGCCGGGCAGTTCCCGCGCCGGCGGGTCGAGCAGATCCTGGCCATGGTCAACGACGTCACCCGGTTCGAAGCCACGCCCATCCATGAATTCATGGACTTGCTGGCGGTCTGACCGCCCCGCGGCCTGGCGGCCGGCGACGGGGTCAGGGCAACCCGGGGTGCCCCGGGGGCCCCGCCATGTCCGGGCGGGGGGCGCACACGCCGGCCGTTTCGCGCTACCCTTGCCAGAGGCTGAACAGGTCGTTCGTAAAAGACTTGTTAACCGTTTTCGTCTATACTTGCCCGCGCCGCGAGTTCCGGCGGGTCCGGTCCGCGCCGTTCAGAAAAATAGGAGATGCCGATGAATCGCAAGAGCTTGAGCGCCCTGATTGCCCTTGCATTGGGGGCGGCCACGACTGTCCAGGCGCAGGACTACGATGACCGCTGGTACTTTGCACCGTACCTTGGTTACTACAACAACGACGATGATCGCCTCACCGACGACGGCTCGCTGCTGATCGGCGGCGGAATCGGTCGTTATGTCGCTCCGAATGCGTCGGTCGAGTTCTTCATCGACCGCACCAGCCGCAGCTTCAACAACGACGAAGCCTGTGCCTTCCTGGGCGAGTGCAGCAATGCCACCGACTTCCAGGCTGGCCTGTCCGGTCGTTTCTTCTTCGGTCCGGCCGACGGCTTCGCGCCGTTCCTCATGGCTGGCCTGATGGCGAACAACCACCGCGGCGGCGTCGAGGATGGTTGGGGCCCGGCCGCGCAGCTCGGCGGCGGTCTGCAGACCGCGATGACCGAGAACGTCAAGTTCCGCGCGGAAGCCGGCTACCGTTACATCTGGGATGACGAAACCATCCCGGGCGAAGACAATTTCGGCGACTGGTTCGTCAACCTCGGCGTCGTCATGATGATCGGCGAGCTGCCGGCAGCACCGCCGCCGCCGCCGCCGGCTCCGCCGGCTCCGGTCGTGGATTGCTCCACGCTGGACGACGACAAGGATGGCGTGAACAACTGCGACGACAAGTGCCCGGCCAGCGCGCCAGGCGAAGTCGTGGGCCCGGATGGCTGCCCGCAGGAAGTCGTGATCGATCTGCGTGGCGTCGAGTTCTACTTCGACCGCCCGCGTCCGGGTCAGGAAATGTCGGTCGACACCGCCGGCCTGTTGCCGGGCTCGATGGACATCCTGGCGCAGGCCGTGGACGTTCTGAAGCGGTACCCGAACATGCGCGTCGAGGTGGCTGGCCACACCGACTCGATCGGTACCGAGGAGTACAACCAGAGCCTGTCCGAGCGTCGTTCCAAGGTGATCTTCGATTACCTGGTGAGCAACGGCGTCGATGCGGGTCGCCTGGTCGGTCCGGTGGGCTTCGGCGAGTCGCAGCCGATCGACACCAACGACACCAAGGAAGGCCGTCAGCGCAATCGTCGCACCGAGCTCAAGGCTCAGCGCTGATCGCTGCAGGCAACGCGTGACGAAAGGGGCCCGGCTTGCCGGGCCCTTTTCATTTGGGGGGCGCGGGTCATAATTCCCGCAGGGGTCGGAGACGGCAGATGCGGCGAATCGGAGTCGGTGCTGCGGTGGCGCTGGTCGCAATGGCGCTTGCGGGCTGCGCCAGATCGTCGTTGCGGCCCGACTACGAGCGCATTCCCTTGGAATCGCTGGCGGTTGGCGAGGCGACCGCGATCGGACGGGCGTTCGCGCCGGTATTGGCGAACCACCCGGGCGACTCCGGCTTCGTGATGCTCGACGACAACGTCGTCGCGCTGCTCGCGCGGGTGATGCTGGCCGACCGCGCGGAAAGCTCGATCGACCTCCAGTACTACATCTACCACGGCGACGCGACCGGCCGGCTGCTGACGCAACGCCTGCTTGCGGCCGCCGACCGCGGCGTGCGCGTGCGCGCGCTGCTCGACGACATGTACGTGCTGGGCAACGACGCGAGCGTCGCGGCGATCGATGCCCATCCGCTGATCGAGGTGCGCGTTTTCAACCCCTTCATGGCGCGCAACGCGTCCATGGGGCGCCAGTTCGCCGGCGATGCCAAGCGCCTGAACCGGCGCATGCACAACAAGGCCTTCATCGTCGACGGGCAGGTCGCGGTGGTCGGCGGGCGCAACATCGGCGACGAGTACTTCGGGGCCAAGGAGGAGTTCAACTTCCGCGACCTCGACCTGGCCGCGGTCGGTCCGGTGGTCGCGGACGCCGCGGCCAACTTCGACCGCTTCTGGAACAGCGCGCAGGCCTACCCGATCGGCGCCTTCCAGGAAGTCCAGGCGGGGCCAGCGGAGCTCGACCAGGCACGCGAGCGCCTGCGCAGCGACGTGCGGCAGTTCGCCGAATCGGACTACGTGCGCGCCGCGCGGAAGGTCGATTTCATCCAGCAGGTCAAGACCGGCACGCTGACGATGTACTGGGGCAAGGCCGAGCTGGAGTCCGACCTGCCGGAAAAGGGCGATCCCGCGATGGCGGAGTCGACCGCGGTGCGGATGACTCCCCGCCTGCGCCCGCTCGTCGAGGCATCGCAAAGGCAACTGGTGCTGATCTCGCCCTATTTCGTGCCCGGCCCGGGTTTCACGGACCTGCTGGTGGCGCTCGAGGCGCGTGGCGTCGAGGTGCTGCTGCTGACCAACTCGCTGGCGGCCAACGACGTCGCGGCAGTGCACAGCGGATACTCGAAGTACCGCAAGCGGCTGCTGGCCGGCGGCGTCGAGATCCACGAGTTGCGACCGGCGCCCGGGGGCGCGTCCGGCTCGGGCTTCGGTTCCGGTGGCGGTTCGGCGAAGGGCGGCTCCTCCGGATCCGAGTCGTCGGCGGGCGCGAGCCTGCATGCCAAGGCCTTCGTGGTCGACGGCGAGTTGGTGTTCGTCGGCTCCTTCAACATGGACCCGCGCTCGGCCGCGCTCAACACCGAGATGGGCGTGGTCGTGCAAAGCCCCGAACTCGCGCAGGCCGTGCTCGACTACTACCGCCGCGGAACCTCGCCGGAGTCCAGTTACCGGGTCTCGCTGGACGAATCCGGCAGGCTGCGCTGGGATGCGACGGTCGACGGCCGGCCCGTCACGTACGACAAGGAGCCCGAGACCAGTGCGTGGACGCGCACCAAGGTCGCGCTGCTGCGGGCGCTGCCGATCGAGGACCAGCTCTGAGCGCATCGCGGGCGCAAGCGCGAACCGCTCTTCAGGGTCGCACGAACCGGTAGTGCGCGACCATCCACTCGGTCCCGCGGCGGTAGCCGAACAACTCGGCGCATGACATCCAGAACATGCGCCAGCGCTGGTGCAGGATCCGCGCCTGGTCGCGTCCGCCGAACCCGGCCAGGACCTCGAGGACTTCGTCGCGCCGCCGGTCCTGGTTCTGCAGCCAGTGCTCCGCCGTCCGCTGGTAGTGGGTGCCCGGCAGGCGCCACTGCTCCTCGATGCGCAGGTCGCGCTGGAAGTGCAGCAGGGTGTCGGCCGCCGGCATCAGGCCGCCGGTGAAGAAGTGCCGACCCATCCAGTTGTCCTCGCCCTCGGCCTGGTAGGGGTACATCAGTTCGCGATGGCAGAAGATGTGCACGAACAGCTTTCCGCCGGGGACCAGCCAAGCGGCGATGCGCCCGAGCAGCGACTCGTAGTTGCGCACGTGCTCGAGCATCTCGACCGAGACCACGCGGTCGAAGCGCTGGTCCAGCGCGAGTTCGTTGACGTCGCGGGTCAGCACCTGCACGTTGCCGAGGCCGCGTTCGCGGCACTGGCGCTCGATGTGCTCGCGCTGTGGCGCCGAGTTGGAGACCGCGACGATCCGCATGCGGGGATAGCGCGCCGCCATCCACAAGGTGAGCGAGCCCCAGCCGCACCCCAGTTCGAGCACCGCCTGTCCGTCGGCCAGCTGGGCGCGCTCGGCATACAGCGCCAGCATCAGCTCCTCGGCCTCGTCCAGGGTCTCGGTGCCGCGCGGGTAGAGGCAGCATGAGTACTTGAGCCGGCGCCCGAGGCACAGTTCGAAGAAGCGCGGCGGCACTTCGTAGTGCTGCGCATTCGCGGCGTCGGTGTGGATCGCGACCGGGCTCGCGCGCAGTTCCGCCAGCATGGCGCGGAACCGCTCCCAGGCGCGCTCGGGATCCGCGGCCTCCTGCTCGCGCAGGCGCGCCCGGCACAGGCGTCGAATGCCGATACGCGTCAGCACGTCCGGCACGTAGCCGCGTTCGCAGAGTTCGATCGTCGTCATGCGCAGTGGCGCTCGTTCCAACGGGGCGGGGTACGTGTCGTCATGGCCCGCTGCGCGGGAACCACGGGAAGAAGGCGCTGGTCCGGCGCTGGTACTCGCGATACGCCTCGCCGCGTGAACGCAGCGATTGCGCCTCGACGAAGGGGATGCCGGTGACCCACGCCAGGGATGCGCCCATCAGCGCCGCGCCGATGGGCGTGATCCACCACCAGGGCGCGCCGACGCCCAGCAGCACGTAGCTGAACCAGTGCAGCCACTCGAAGAAGTAGTTGGGATGGCGCGAGTAACGCCACAGGCCGATGTCGCACACGCGGCCGCGGTTCGCCGGGTCGGCGCGAAAGCGGGCGAGCTGGCGGTCGGCGATCGACTCGCCGGCGAGCGCAACCCCGAACAACACGATGCCGGCGCCCAGCCACGGGGTCACCCCGACCACCGGGTTCTGGGCCACCACCCAGAACGGCAGCGAAAACAGCACCGTGAACCCGGCCTGCAGCATGAAGAAGGCCAGCCACTTGCCGTCGTGGTTGCCGATCGCGCCGCGCATCTGGCGATAGCGGCCGTCCTCGGCCTCGTTCCACACGCGGTGCGCGAGGTGGGTCCCCAGGCGCACGCCCCAGGTCGCGCCGAGGATCCCGACCGCGAGCCGCGGCAGGGTCGCGCCAGCGCCGGTCGCCGCATACACGATGGCCGCCGCCGCCATCAGGTAGGACCAGGCCACGTCGACCCAGCCGGCATTGCGGGTCCGCCGCTGCACCTGCCAGACCGCCAGCATCACCGTGACGGCGAGCAGGGCGACGCCTGCAATCGGATGCATGGCGGGTCAGCCGGCCGCGCCCGCTTCGCGGACCGCCAAGTGCTGCGCCAGCGCGACCAGGGCGGGCGTGAGCACGCCCCAGGCCAGCGCCAGCGCCGCCATCGCAGGCCACGGGCGCAGCAGGTCGACCGCGTCCCAGGCGTTCGCGGCGATCCAGTAGGCGAGCGGACCCGCTGCGGTGCCCAGCACCAGGGCCAGCGCCGGACGCTGGCGCAGGAAGCGCAGCGAGTGGTTGAGCGTGAGCGCAAAGGCCATCCACAGGCCGACGATCCACACCGGGGCGAATCCCGGCCACGGAACCGGCGCGCTGAAGCGCATCAGTCCCCCTTGCACGAAGGCCGAGTCGACCGCGAAGCCCAGCAGCGCCGCCACGCCCACCAGCAGGACATCGGCACGCGGCGACCGGCTGATCCGCAGTTGCCACAAGGCGAAGGGCAACAGCAGCGCGAAGCCGATCCACCAACGTCCGTGCGGGGCGCCGGCCACGAATCCCAACCAGCAGGCCTGGAACATCAGCGCATTGGCGACCAGGCTCATGCGAGGTCCGGCAGGAACTGCGGCGGTCGTGCTCCGGGCTTGACCAGCAGCAACTGCACGGCCCCGATCGAGCGCTCGAGGAAGCCGCCCTCGCAATAGCAGAGGTAGTAGTTCCACATGCGCACGAAGCGCTCGGGATATCCGAGGTCGCGCACCTGCGCGAGGCCGGCATTGAACCGCTCGCGCCAGCGCCGCAGCGTGATCGCATAGCTGGGGCCGATGTCCTCGAGGTGGAAGGGCTTGAGGTCCGTGCGGCGGGGCAGCGCCCCGAGCATGGCCGACACCGACGGAATGAAGCTGCCCGGAAAGATGTGGCGCTGGATGAAGTCGACGTTGCGCAGCGCCTGCGCGTAGCGGTGGTCCTCGATGGTGATGGCCTGGACCAGCCCCATGCCGTCTGGCTCGAGCAGGCTCGACGCCTTGGCGAAGTAGGTCTCGAGGTACTGCGGCCCGATCGCCTCGATCATCTCGATCGACACCAGGCGGTCGTAGCGGCCCTCGAGGTCGCGATAATCGCGCATCAACAGCGTGACGTGCTGCTCCAGCCCGGCTTCGCGGACGCGGGCGGTGGCCAGTTCGTGCTGCTCGCGCGAGATCGTGGTGGTGGTGACGTGCACGCCATGGCGGCTTGCCGCGTGCAACGCGAATCCCCCCCAGCCGGTGCCGATCTCGACCACGCGCATGCCGGGGCGCAGGCCGAGCTTGGCGCAGATCCGCTCGAGTTTGCGCTCCGAGGCCACCTCGAGCGGCTCGGCCTCGTCGCGGAAGATCGCCGAGGAGTACATCAGGTTGCGGTCGAGGAACACCCGGAACAGCTCATTGCCCAGATCGTAGTGGGCGGCGATGTTGCGCCGGCTTGCGCCGCGCGAATTGGGCCGCAGTCCGCGCAGTACGCGCAGCAGCGCCGCGCCGAGGCGCGCCAGGCCGCCCTCCAGGCGATCGAGGAGCTGGCGGTTGCGGACGAAGATCCGCACCAGCGTGGTGAGGTCGCTGCAATCCCACCATCCGTCCATCCAGGCCTCGCCGATCCCCACCGTGCCGCCCAGCGCCGCGCGCTGGTACATCGCGGGATCGTGCACGACCAGGGTAACCCGCAGGGTTTCCGTGCCCGCCACCGGGCGGCCGAGGCGCAGGCGCTCCCCGGCTTCCTCGAGCACGATCTCGCATCCTTCCAGGCGCCCCAGCAGCGCGAGCATGCGGCGCCGGAACAGGCCGCCGGCCACGGGACCAGCGGTGGCCGCCAACGCAGTGGAGTCGGGGTTCGCGTCCATACTCATCGGGAATCAGGTCCGGGACTTCGAGGGATGATCGTAGACCGGGTTGCGTCGAAGCCAGATCAAGAGCGCTTGCCAGTGGATCGCGCCGACCACGCGCAGGGTCATGAGCGGAAAACGCGCGAGGCAGGCGGCGAGCCCGGCCCCGTCGAGCGGCCGCCGCTGCATCACCAGGGTCGCGTCGAACTCGGATCGCGGCCCGTCGAGAACTTCCATGTGGACTTGCAGCGATGCCGCCGGCTCGGTGAAGCGCCAGCGGTACTGGCGTTGCATGGGCAGGAACGGCGACACGTGCAGGGACTTGTCGAAGCTCCAGACGCGCGCGGCGGCATGGCGCGCGGCGCTGGCCAGCGGCAGCACGTAGGCATGCCGCTCGCGCCATGGCGTATTGGTGACCTCCGCCACGATCGAGTGCAGGGTCGCCCCGTCGGCCTCGTAGCAGTAGTAGAACGCCACCGGGTTGAAGCAGTGGCCGTAGTAGCGCAGGTGCGCCAGCAGGCGGACCGGACCGGCCGGCGCATCGCCGGTCGCCTCGCGGACGCGCGCGCGGACCGCGGTTGCCAGCGGCATCCCTGGATCGCCGAGGTAGTCGGCACGGCGGAAGCTGGCCAGGTTGGCGCGCTCCACGGACCACAGCCAGCGGCCCCGGAAGACCCGATCAAGCTCGTCGAGGTCGAGGCTGAGCATGAACATGCGGTAGCGGAACGCGTGCGGGTGCGGGGCATGGCGCCGGTGCCGGACCCAGCCCTCGTAGATCGCGCTGGACAGCGTCTCGCTCATGGCCACCGCGCGCCCAGCGCCGCGGCCACTTCGACGCCGCTGCGCATGCCGTCCTCGTGGAAGCCATAACCCCACCACGCACCGCAGAACCAGGTCCGGTTCACGCCATTGATCTGCGCGCGGCGCTGGCGGGCAGCGGCGCTGGCCAGGGTGTGGACCGGATGGTGATAGACCATCCGGCGCAGGATGCGCGCCGGATCGATCGCCGCGGTGCGGTTGAGCGTGACCACCAGCGGCACGGGTGCGTCCAGCGATTGCAGGATGTTCATGCAGTAACTCACGGTGCAGGCGTTGCCGGCGTCGCGCGGCACCAGCGCATTCCATGCAGCCCAGGCACGCGGGTTGCGCGGCAGGAGGCTGGCGTCGGTGTGGAGCACGGTCTCGTTGGACTGGAAGGAGATCGCGGACAGGATCTCCCGCTCCGATGTGCTGGCATCGTCGCCGAGCAGCGCCAGGGCCTGGTCCGAATGGCAGGCCAGCACGACGTGGTCATAGCGTTCCGGACCGGACAGGCTGGTCACGGTCGCGCCGGCGCCGTCGCGCAGCACGGAGCGCACCGCATCGCCCAGCCGGACCCGGGCGCGCCAGCGCCGCGACAGTTCGCGCACGTAGGCGGACGATCCCCCCTCGATCACCCGCCATTGCGGCCGGCCCCGGACCTGGAGCATGTGGTGGTTGGCCATGAAGCCGACCAGCGTATGGAGCGGAAACCGCAGGACCTGCCCCGCGGATGATGACCACAGCGCCGACGCCATCGGCACCAGGTGGTCGTCGCGGAAGGCGTCCGAATAGCCGCCGAGCTCGAGCCATTCGCCGAGCTCCGGGCCGGGGCCCTCCTGCGCCAGCAGGGTCGGGGCCTCGCGATAGAAGCGCAGGATGTCGCGCACCATGCGCCAGTGGCGCGGCGACAACAAGCGGCGACGCTGCACGAACAGCGTATCGAGCGAGGTGGCGTTGTACTCGAGGCCGCTGCGGTCGTTGCGCAGCGCGAAGCTCATCGTGGTCGGACGCGTCGCGATGCCCAGTTCGCCGAGCATGCGGAAGAACAGCGGATAGTGGTCGGGGTTGCACACGATGAAGCCGGTGTCGACGGCAAGGCGCGTGCCTGCGATCTCGACGTCGTGCGTGTGGGTATGGCCGCCGAGGCGGTCGGCGGCCTCGTAGACCACGACGTCGTGGTCGCGTGCCAGCAGCCAGGCCGAGGCAAGCCCGGCGATGCCCGATCCGACGACGGCGATGCGCATGGCGAGCGGTCGCGCGCGGCGCGTCAGTCGCCGCGCCGCAACCCGGCGGGCAGCTGCTTGAGGTCCCAGACCAGGCCGGCCACGGACATCGCGCGCAGCAGGTACCAGGTCAGGTCCAGCTCCCACCAGTAGAAGCCCTGGCGCGCCGCGCCCGGATAGTGGTGGTGGTTGTTGTGCCAGCCCTCGCCGAAGGTGATCAGGGCCAGCAGCCAGTTGTTGCGGCTGTGGTCGCGGGTTGCGTAACGCCGCCGGCCGAAACGGTGGGCCAGCGAGTTGATGGTCACCGTGGCATGGAACAGCACCACCGTGGAGATGAAGAAGCCCCAGACCAGCAGCTGGGGCCCGCTGGTCTGCAGGCCCGGTGCGTGGGCTTCGAGCCAGGCGCCGCCCAGGAACAGCGCGATTGCCAGCAGTACCGGCATCAGCACGTCGAAGCGGTCGAGCCAGCGCAGTTCCGGGTAGCGCGCGAGGTCGGGTACCAGTGCATGGTCGGTGCGGAAGGCGCGCTGGGCGAGGAACCAGCCCATGTGGCTCCACAGGAACCCGTGCCGCACCGGGGAGTGCGGATCGAGTTCGGTATCGGCATGGCGGTGATGGCTGCGGTGGTGCGCGGCCCACCACAGCGGTCCGCGCTGGACGCTGGTGGCGCCGAGCACCGCGAATACGAACTGCAAGGGCCGCGAGGTGCGGAAGGCGCGGTGCGAGAAGTAGCGGTGGTAGAAGCCGGTGATCGCGAACATGCGCAGCGCGTACAGCGCGACGGCCGTCCACAACGCGAACCAGGAGAACCCCACCCAGTACACGCCCAGGCAGGCCAAGTGCATGCCGATGAAGGGCACGACCCGCAGCCAGTCGATGCCGTCGCCGGCCACGCCATCGGCCGCGCCGCGGCTGGAGTCGAACCAGCGCGCGAGCGCGGTCATGGCGCGGCGCGCCGCGTTCACGCCGCGCGGCGGCGGCGATGTGGGGTCGGCAGGGGGGTCGATCACGATGGCCCCGATTCTGCCGACCCGGGGTGAGCGGGCGGTGAAACCTTGGCCCGCCGCCGATGCGGCCTACTCGATCCGCGCCTCGACGCGAACGCTGGTGCGAACCGAATTGGCGACGAAGCAGGCCTTGTGCGCGCGTTCGTGCAGGCGCTGGTACTCGTCCTCCGCGGGCACGTTGCCGGCGCCGAAGCGGACGCCTGGACGCAACAGCGCCGCCGTGACGGCGGTGCGGCCCTCGGCGTCCTTGCCCAGTTCCGCCTCGGCAGCGTCGACGTAGCTCTCGACCACGTAGCCGCGGTTGGCCGCCACCGCTAGGAAGGTCAGCATGTGGCAGGATGACAGCGCCGAGAGCAGCAGCTGTTCGGGATCCGCGTGGGCCGGGTTGCCGCCATAATCCGCGGCCGACGAGGCGGCCAGGCGTTGCCCGCCCTGGAACAGCACGCTGTGGTCGCGGCTGTAGTTGTTGCGTTCGAAGGGCGCGTCGCCGCGCGACCATGACAGGCGGATCGTGTGCAGTGACATGGGCAGGACTCCCGATCGCAGGACAGGCATTGTAGCCGGCGCGGCGCGGGGGCAACCCCGCCACGGCCTTGCGCGCGTGATCTCGAAGCTGGGCTGGTGCTCGCGCAGCGATGCCGAGGCGCGCATCCGGGCCGGGCGCGTCAGCGTCGATGGCCGCGTGGTCCTCGATCCCGAGCGCGCGACCGACCCGGACCGCGAGCGCATCCGCATCGACGGCGACGAACTGGCGGCGCCGGCGCGCCGCTACCTGATGCTCAACAAGCCGCGCGGACTGGTCACCAGCGCGCGCGATGAGCACGACCGTGCGACGGTCTATCGCTGCCTGGACGGCGCCGGGCTGCCGTGGCTGGCGCCGGTGGGGCGCCTCGACCGGGCCAGCGAGGGCCTCCTGCTGATGTGCAACGACCCGGAATGGGCGGCGCGCATCACCGATCCGGCGACCGGCCCCGACAAGACCTACCACGTGCAGGTGGACCGGGTGCCGGACGCCGCGCTGGCGCGCCTGCTCGAGGCCGGCGTGGTCGAGGCCGGCGAGTCGCTACGCGCGAAATCGGCGCGCATGCTGCGCGCCGGCGCGCGGCACGGTTGGATCGAGGTCGCGCTGGACGAGGGGCGCAATCGGCACATCCGCCGCCTGCTGGGCGCGTTCAATGTGGCCGTGCTGCGACTGGTCAGGGTCGCGATCGGGCCGTTGCAGTTGGGTACCCTGCCCAAGGGCGCTTGGCGCGAACTGTCGGCGGCGGAAGCTCGGACATTGGCGGTGCCTTCGCCGACGAAGCGGGATTGATCCGCGACGAGTGGTGGCGGGTTTTGGCGACAAATCCGTTACTCGTCCGCGACCATGTAGCGACGGCTTGCACCTCGCGCGACTGCCGATACACTCTGGCCTCATCGCGGGGGCGCGCAAACGGGAACGTTCGCGATGCAGGGGATGCAGGGGGATGTGGGGGAGATCGAGGCCGGGGCTGCGCAGGCCGCACCCCGCAGTGATGTCGTGACCGGCCAATGCCGCCAGCGCCGAGTCCGCGCCCTGCTGTGTGCCTTCGCGCTGCTCGCGATCATTCCCGGGGCCGGCGCCCAATACGCGGTGCGCAACGGCACGGTGGCAGGCGGCGGCGGCGTCAGCGCGGCTCCGCCCTACCGACTGGTCGGCACCGTCGCCGAGCCGGTGCAAGGCGCTACCTCGAATCCACCCTACCGGCTGATCAGCGGCTATCCCGCGACGATCGGCACGCCAGTGCCGGTGGTGGATGGATTGTTCCAGGACAGTTTCGAGAATCCCTAGGGGAACCACCATGAACCTCAAGCCGCTTTGCGGCGCCGTTGCGGTTGCGCTGGGCCTGTTCCTGCCGGCCCCCGCACTGGTGCATGCCGAAACGCTCGCGCCGCAATTGCCCGACTTCACTTACCAGGGGCGGCTCGAGGACAACGGCGTCGCCGTCAACGGCCCGGTGAACCTCAGTTTCTCGCTGTGGGATTCCGAAACGGGAGGCCTGCAGATCGGCAGCACCATCACCGCGCCGAACTACCCGGTCGTGAATGGCGTCTTCACGATCAACCTCGACTTCCCGAACGCATTCGTCGGTCAACAGCGCTGGCTGCTGGTCGTCGTCAACGGCGTGCCGCTGCCGCGGCAGCCCATTTCGACTTCGCCCGTCTCGCAGTGGGCGCTGAACAACCAGGTCGGGCCGCCAGGGCCGATCGGCCCGCAGGGTCCGCAAGGCAACGTAGGTGCCCAAGGCCCGGTCGGGACCCAGGGTGCCGCTGGCGCGCAGGGTTCGGAAGGCGCACAGGGCGCTGCCGGTGCGCAGGGTGCCGCAGGTGCGACCGGCGCCGACGGCGCGCAGGGCCCGCAAGGTCTCACGGGAACTGCGGGTGCGGCCGGCGCTGATGGTGCGCAGGGCCCGCAGGGATTTGCGGGTGCAGCCGGCGCTGACGGCGCGCAGGGCCCGCAAGGATTCACGGGCGTTGCGGGTGCGGCGGGCGCCGATGGTGCGCAAGGCCCCCAGGGCTTCACGGGTGCAGCCGGCACTGATGGCGCGCCAGGTCCGCAAGGTCTCACGGGTGCCGCTGGAGCAGCGGGCGCCGATGGTGCACAGGGCCCGCAGGGCTTTGCAGGTGCAGCCGGTGCGGATGGTGTGCAGGGTCCACAGGGACTGACGGGCGCCGCTGGTCCGCAGGGCGACCTTGGCGCGACCGGTGCCATCGGTCCGCAGGGCGCGATCGGAGCGCAGGGCAACCCGGGCGCGACCGGCCCGCAAGGCGATATCGGGGCCACGGGCGCGGCTGGCCCGCAAGGCGACATCGGCGCGACGGGTGCCACGGGCCCACAAGGCGATATTGGTGCGACAGGTGCCGCCGGTCCACAAGGCGTGATCGGTGCGCAGGGCAACACGGGCGCGACCGGCCCGCAAGGCGATATCGGTGCCACCGGCGCGGCTGGCCCGCAGGGCGACGATGGCGCGACAGGTGCCACCGGCCCGCAGGGCGCGATCGGCGCGCAGGGCAGCACGGGCGCAACGGGTGCGACCGGTCCGCAAGGTGAAATCGGTACGACTGGCGCAGCCGGCCCGCAGGGCGACGTTGGCGCAACCGGCGCCATCGGCCCGCAGGGCGCGATCGGCGCGCAGGGCAACACGGGCGCGACCGGTCCGCAAGGCGACATCGGTGCGACTGGCGCGGCTGGCCCGCAAGGCGACGTTGGCGCAACAGGCGCCATCGGCCCGCAGGGCGCGATCGGCGCGCAGGGCAACACGGGAGCGACCGGTCCGCAAGGCGACATCGGTTCCACCGGCGCGGCTGGCCCGCAAGGCG
>Ga0209477_1000098_pt1 | contig 43826 bp, 34 predicted proteins | sample KloWWTupernatant_FD_187180 | JGI IMG/M metagenome (GOLD analysis project Ga0209477, IMG submission 187180) | Active sludge microbial communities from Klosterneuburg, Austria, studying microevolution and ecology of nitrifiers - Klosterneuburg... | ecosystem: Engineered > WWTP > Aerobic digester >...
GTCGCAGTCATGTCAGCGCGCCTCTCTCATGGCCTTCTGGTTACGGGCATTGACGAACACGATGGGCACCACCAGCAGGAACAGCAGCACGGCCCAGGCGGCGCCGAGCCCTTCGTTGTCTTGCGGGAAGCCCTGTTCGTACATCTCGTTGGCGATGGTGCTGGTGCCGAACGACCCACCCTTGCCCATGGTCTGGATGATGTCGAAGATCTTCAGCACGGCGATGGTGGTGGTGGTGGCCACCGTGATGATGGTGCCCTTGATGTAGGGCAGCACCACCTTGTAGAAGGCCTGGCGGTCGGTGGCGCCGTCGATCCTGGCGGCCTCGACGAGGTCGTCGGGCACGCCCTTGAGCGCGGCAGAGATGACCACGGTGGAGAAGCCCGCCTGGATCCAGATGACCACGATCATGATGAAGAACGTGTTGATGCCCGGAATGAAGTTGTTCTCGATCCCGAAGAACGTGTTCTCCTGCAAGAAGAACTGGGTCTTCTGCTCGCCCGGCAGCAGCTGGTACATCGAGTTGAGCAGGCCGTACTCCTTCGGGGAGTAGACGAAGTTCCAGATGACGCCTGCGCCCACCATGGAGATGGCAGTGGGCAAGAAGATGAGTGCCTTGGCGACCGGCTCGCCGCGCATCCGGTCGGCGTAGCGGGCGATGATGACGCCCATCACGGTGCTGGCGAGCGTGACCATCACGCCCCACCACAGGGTGTTGCGCATCACGAGCAGGTTGTCTTCGTCGGTGAAGATGTCGACGTAGTTGCGGAAGCCGTACCAGTCGTCGTTGCGGTCGTTGAACGAGAACCGCAAGTTGATGATGGCGGGCAGCACCAACCCGGTGAGCAGCACGATGGCCGGGCCCACGAACACGGCGACGCGTGCTCGCTCGCGCCATGGCTCGTGGAGCTGGCTGGCGAGCCAGTACAGGACGCCGAGGATGGCGGCGAACACGAGAATCCCTGCCCCGACGGTGAGCAAGGTCTTCAGAATCACGAGCATGCGGCCCCCACAGACTGATTCAAGAAAGCCGGCTCACCTAGGTGGCCGGCAGGAAAGGGAATCTACACGTACTCCACCTCGGGGGTGAACCGGCGAACCGGTCCACCCCCGAGAGAGGGGAACTACAGGTGGCTCACGGCCAGCTGGACTCGATCTCGTCGAGGGCTTCTGCGGTGGACTTGTTGCCCACCACCCACTCGACCATCTCGCTCCAGAACGAACCGGCGCCAACCGGGCCGGGCATCAGGTCGGAACCGTCGAAGCGGAACACGTCGGAGTCGGCGAGCAACTGAGCGAACGTCTGCTCCAGCGGATCGGTGACCAGCGAGATGTCGGCCTTCTTGTTCGGGGTCAGCCAGTTGCCGGCGGCGAGCCGGTTGTTGGCGTACTCGGCGCCGGTGAGGTACTTCGCGACGGCCTCGACCTCGGGCTTGTCGCTGAAGGCGGTGATCAGTTCGCCGCCACCGAGCATGACCTTCGGGTCACCCTCGTTGACCACGGGCAGGTAGAACGCGTTCACCTGGCCGTCGGGGCCCTTGGTCGTGCCCTCGGGGAACTGGTTGCCGATGAAGTTGGCCTGACGGTGCATGAAGCAGCTGCTGTCGAGCAGGCCCAACGGCGACTCCTGGAAGGAGGTGCTGGGAATGCTCTCGGCGCCGCCGACCACGAAGTCGTCGTTCTTCACGATCTGGCCGACTGCGTCGACCGCGGTGACGATGGCAGGATCGTTGAACGGGATCTCGTGTGCGACCCACTGGTCGTAGACATCGGGGCCACCGGTGCGGAGCACGAAGTCCTCGACCCAGTCGGTGAGCACCCAACCGGTGGCTCCACCGGACTCGGCGCCCACGCACCACGGCGTGCCGCCGTCATCGACGATCTGCTGGCTGAGGTCGAGCATCGCCTGCCAGGTGGTGGGGATCTCGTAGCCGGCGTCCTTGAAGGCAACCGGGCTGTACCACACGAGGCTCTTGATGTTGGCGCCGAACGGCGGGGCGTAGAACTTGCCGTCGACCGAGCCGAAGGCAACCCAACCGGCGATGTCGTTGGCCTCAACGTCGGCCTGCAGGTTGGTGAGCGGCACGACCTTGCCGCCGCTGACCAGGGTGGCCAGCAGGCCGGGCTGCGGAACGAATGCGAGGTCGGGCGAGTCGCCGCCCTCGGTGCGCAGCTTGATGTCGTCTTCGAAGGTTGCGGAACCCTCGTGCTTGATGTCGATGCCGGTCTCGGCTTCGAAGTCGGCCCATGCCGCCTCGAGGCGGTCGGCCTCGACGTCGCGGATCGAGCTGAGGATCGTGACGGTCTTGCCGTCGAACGGCTTGTCGCCGCCGCCGGCGGTGTCGCTGCTGCTCTCGTCACTGCCGCATGCGGCAGCGAGCAACGAGATCGTCAGCACTGTGGCCATGGTGGCCAAACGTCGTTGTGACGCCATGAATCTCCCCCTCAGGAAATGTCGAGCACCGGGTTGCGCTCGACGTATATGTAAGCGCTTGCAGAGTAGATCAGTGCGAGCACCTTCGTCAATACGATCGGGCAACGTTGACGAAATGTCAGCTCCGCCGACCGTCCGAAGCGGTGTCAGCTGGGCGGCGGACCGCAGGTGATGCGCTCGACCAGGTTGAGCTCGATCGGGTGGTGCATCACGGTGCCGAAGCCTTCCAGCTGGTCGAGCATGAGGCGCGCGCCCAACCGGCCGATGTCGCGAACGGGCTGTCGAATGGTGGTGAGGCCGAAGGCGTTGGAAGCCGGGTGGTCGTCGAAGCCGATCACCGACACGTCGCGCCCCGCCACCAGCTTCAGCTCGCGCAGCGCTTGCAGTGCGCCGAAGCACATCTCGTCCGACATCAACCACACCGCGGTGGGCGGCTTGGTGCGGCTCATCAGCGCGTGCATCGCCCGTCGGCCACCTTCGATGGAGAAGTCGCCGTCCTCGACGAACTGATGGGGCAGGCGCAGCCCAGCGGCCTCCAGCGCGGCGGCGAAGCCGGCGGCACGTTCGGTGGGCACGTTGTGCACGACGTCGAGGTGGGCGTGGCCGCCGACGAGGCCGATGCGGCGATGCCCGAGATCGATCAGGTGTCGTGCGGCCAGGCGGGCGCCGCGAGCGTTGTCGACCGAAACCGAGGTGACTGACTTGAGGCGTTCGCCCAGCACGATCGCCGGTGTATCGAGCGTGGCCAACTGGCGGGCACCGTCTTCCGAGCAGAACACGTCGACGAGGATGACGCCGTCGATCCGCTGCTGGAAGCGAGCGTCGCCGCGGAAGATCTTCTCGCGGGCGAGTGGGTTGGCGGTGCCGATCAACAGGTCGTAGCGCGCGTGCGCGAACACTTCTTCCACGCCGGCGACGACCTCGCTGGTGTACCAGCTGGTGAGCAGCGGAGCGAGCAGGCCAACGGTGCGGGTCTGCCCCGAGGCCAGCCGGGCGGCGTTGGAGTTGGCGACGTAGAGCAGGCGGTCGGCGGCCTGCAGCACCTTGCGGCGGGTGGACTCCGCGACGTAGGCGTGGTTGCGCAACGCTCTGCTGACGGTGGCGGTGGACACACCCGCCTCGCGAGCGACGTCGTCGATCGTTGCCCGACCGAGTGCGCTGCTGATGTCGTCCCCCATGGCGGTTGGCGAGGCTAGTCGGCCGCGATGCGAGCGACGATGGTTGACTCGCCTGCCACCCACACCTCGCCGTCGACGACCGAGACCGCATCGTCGACGGATTGGAAGATGATCTCGGCGTCGGCGAGCCACGCGGCCGGGACCCGCGCAGCACCCAGGTTGCCCACGATGCGCAGCCCGCCGCGAGCGATGACGAGATGCGTGGCGCCCTGCTCGAGCAGCTGGAAGGGCGCTTGCCACAGCTCGGGTTGCTGTTTGCGCAGGCCCACGAGCTGGCGGTAGCGGTGCCAGGTGGAGTTCGGCGAATCGGTCTGGAACTCGGCGGTCAGCTCCACCGGCAACGGCTCGGTGTGCAGCCACGCGACGGGTGCGGAGGTGAAGCCCTTGTCGTCGTCGCAGCTCCACGGCATCGGCCCGCGGGCCACGTCGCGACTCCACATCCCGGCACCGTTGCGTGCGCTCATCGGGTCTTCGATGTGACCCAGCACGTTGGCGTCGGGCAACCCCAGCTCCTCGCCCTGGTACAGGAACAACATGCCGTCGAAGGCGCCCATCAACGTGGTGAGCGCCAGCGTGCGCCGCAGGCCCAGCTCGCCCCCGCCGTAGCGTGAGACTGCACGTGCCTGGTCGTGGTTCGACACCTCCCACGCGGCACCGCCATTCGACTTCGCCTGGTACTCGAGCATCGTGGTGACGGTGGCTTCGGGCTCCCACTCGCTGAGCCCGACCTGCAGCACGAAGGCTGCATGCAAGGCGTTGCCGTCCTTCACGTACTCGCTGAACCGGTCGACGTCGCGGGTGTCCATCTCGCCCACCAGCACGGCGCCGAGGTCGTCGACGGCATCTCGCCACTGCCGGAACAGCACAGCGGTCTCGTGGCGGTGCAGGTCGTGGATGTGCTGGAACGAGGCGAACACGTCCATCGGATGCATGCCGGGATGCACCTCGCGCAACTGCGGGTTGCTGCGCAGTGCGGGGTCCTTGGTGAGGCCGTGCGCGACGTCGATTCGGAACCCATCGGCACCGCGCTCGCACCACGTACGCAAGATGGCGGCGAACTCTTGCATCACCTTCGGGTTGGCCCAGTTCAGGTCGGGCTGCTCGGGCAGGAACAGGTGGCAGTAGTACTGGCCGCTGCCGCCCGGGTCGAGGGTCCAGGCGGGGCCGCCGAAGTGACTGACCCAGTTGTTCGGCGGGCCGCCGCCCGGGCTCGGCTCGGCCCACAGGTAGTAGTCGCGGAACGGGCCGGTGGGGTCGGTGACGGCCTGCCGGAACCACTCGTGCTCGCTCGAAGTGTGGTTGGGCACGATGTCGACGAACAACCGCAGCCCGAGCTCCTTGGCCCGCGTGGACAGCGTGTGCCAGTCGTCGAGGGTGCCCAGCATCGGGTCGACGGCCAGGTAGTCGGCGACGTCGTAGCCGTGGTCGAAGCCTGGGCTGGCGAAGAAGGGGGTGAGCCACACCACGTCGATGCCCAGCGACGCGAGGTATGGCAGCCGTTGGGTGACGCCGGCGAGATCGCCGACACCGTTGCCGTCGGTGTCCTGGAAGCTCCGCACGTACACCTCGTAGCCCACGGCGCCGCGCCACCAATCGGGGCCCGCCAACCGAGGGGTGACGGCAGGGGCGCTTCCGGAGCCGGCTGCGTTGCCAGAGTGTGTAAGCGCTTGCATTGCGAAGACAATACACTTCTCCGAGTGTTGTGGCACGGGGACACCGCAGGAGTCGAGCAACAAGTCGCGAACCGTGGTCCAGTGCTGGCCGCGCGCATGCACCGCCACTGGGCGACGGTCGAGCACGGCCTCGCGAGCCTCTATCCCGACGATGATGGCTCGCTGCTCGCCGCGTTGCGCGAGATGGTCGGTGCTCACGTGGGTCGCCGCCCGGCAGCGCTGTTCGTTCGCGACCTTGCGCGTGAGGCCGATCCCGGCTGGTTCCAGGGGCCCGACCAGATCGGTTACGTCTGCTACGCCGACCTGTTCGCGGGCACGTTGGCCGGCGCGGCCGACCACCTCGACTACCTCCGCGAGTTGGGCATCACGTACCTCCACCTGATGCCCCTGCTGCGGCCGCGCGCCGGCGAGAACGACGGCGGCTACGCCGTGGCCGCGTACGACGAGGTCGACCCGCGACTGGGCACGATGAGCGATCTCGGGGCGCTGGCCGGCTCGTTGCACGAGCGTGACATGAACCTGTGCATCGACCTGGTGGTGAACCACACCGCCGCCGAGCACGACTGGGCCGTGAAGGCTCGCGCGGGCGACCCGGCGTACCGCGACCGGTACCTGTTCTACCCCGATCGCACACTGCCCGACCGTTACGAGCGCACCCTGCTGGAGGTGTTCCCCACGTTTGCGCCGGGCAACTTCAGCTGGCTGCCCGATCGGCAGGAGTGGGTGTGGACGACGTTCAACGAGTTCCAGTGGGATCTCAACTGGGCCAGCCCGGATGTCTTCCGATCGATGTTCGAGGTGATGCTGCATCTGGCCGATCAAGGCGTCGACGTGCTGCGGCTCGACGCCGCCCCATTCATGTGGAAGCGGGAGGGCACGATCTGCCAGAACCTGCCGGAAGTGCACCTGTTGCTCACCACGCTGCGCTCGCTGATGTCGGTGGCGGCACCGGCGACTGCGTTCAAGGCCGAGGCGATCGTCGCGCCCGAGGAGCTGCCGCCGTACCTGGGTGCCGGCGAGCCCGAGCGACACGAGTGCGACCTGGCGTACAACAACCAGCTGATGGTGCTGCTGTGGAGCAGCCTCGCCACCGGTGACGCAGCGCTGATGACCAACGCGCTGCGGCGGCTGGGCGCGATTCCCTCCACTGCGGCGTGGGTGAACTACGTGCGCTGCCACGACGACATCGGCTGGGCAATCACCGAGGCCGACGCGGCATCGGTGGGCTGGAGCTCCCTCAGCCACCGCGACTTCCTGCTGCAGTTCTATGCCGGCCAGTTCCCGGGTTCGTTCGCCAAGGGCGCCGTCTTCCAGTACAACCCCGAGACCGGCGATGGCCGCACATCCGGCAGCGCAGCCTCGTTGTGCGGCATCGAGCGCGCGCTCGCCGACCACGACGACGTGCACCTCGAGCTGGCGTGTGCGCGTCTCGAGCTGCTGTATGCCGTCACCTACGCATATGGCGGCATCCCCTTGCTGTACATGGGCGACGAGCTCGGCCTGTGCAACGACACCACGTACCTCGGCGACGCAGCCAAAGCCGATGACAACCGCTGGTTGCACCGACCGCGCATGGACTGGGCGCTCGCCGAGCGTCGTCACCAGCCCGGCACCCTGCAGGCTCGCCTGTTCGCGATGTTCGCCGCCCTCGGTGCCGCTCGGGCAGGCATCGGTGCCCTCGACGCATCCGGGCGAGTGGTCGTGCAGGTCTCGCCCGACCCGCACCTGCTCTGCTTCACCCGTTCACATCCGGTGCACGGCTCGTTCGTGATGCTGGCCAACTTCGGCCGCGGCACCGCTGTGGTGCGGTTGGCCGACGTGGGTGCCGGCGGCGCCGCAGTGCAGCGATCCGTCGGTGCGGTGGTCACCGTCGACGGGGTCGCCCAGCTGAGCGCCAACGGCTACCTCTGGCTCACCGCTTCCTGACGATCCCTGCCACCCGCCCAAGTCCGAGGGTGCCCTGCCCGAGGGGTCAGTCGGTGGGGGGAACCAGTTGCTGGAGGAAGGCGGAGAGGAAGACTGCAGGGTCGCTGCCGCGCTTGAGGGGCACCACCACCTGCTGTTGCTCCTCCTTGTAGATCGCGTCGCGGCTGAGACGGCGCAGACGCATCTCCTCGCTGAACTTCAGATCGATGGGGCCGAGGCGGGCTTGGTTGCCCACGATCTGCACGTCGCGCAGGCCCAGCCGGTTGCACTCGGCGCGCAGCGAGCCGACGGCCAGCAGCGCCTCTGCCGCAATTGGCACCGGGCCGTAGCGGTCCTCCCACTCACTGCGGATGTCGGCCACCTCGGCGGCCGTGGTGACCGCCGCCAGCCGACGGTAGGCCTCGAGGCGCAGCTCTTCCTTGGCCACGTAGTCGACGGGCAGGAACGCATCGGTGGGCACGTCGAGCTTCACTTCGCTGGCTGCCTTGGGAGGTGCCTCGCCCTTCATCTCGCCAACGGCCTCGGTGACCATCTGGCAGTACAGGTCGTACCCCACAGCTGCGATGTGACCGCTCTGCGACTCGCCCAGCAGGTTGCCGGCGCCCCGAATCTCCAGGTCGCGCATGGCGATCTTGAAGCCGCTGCCCAGCTCGGTTGCTTCGCCGATGGTCTTCAGCCGCTCGTAGGCCTCCTCGCTGAGGCGAGCCTCGGGAGGATGGAACAGGTACGCATAGGCGCGTGACCCGGAACGGCCCACTCGCCCGCGCAGCTGGTGCATCTGGCCCAGGCCCAGCAGGTCGGCGCGCTCCACCACCAGCGTGTTCACCGTGGGCATGTCGATGCCGCTCTCGATGATGGTGGTGCACACGAGCACGTCGAAGCGACCTTCCCAGAAGTCGACGACCACTTGCTCGAGCGAGCCTTCGTCCATCTGCCCGTGAGCGATTGCGATGCGGGCCTCGGGTACCAGTTCGCGCAGGCGACCGGCCGCCATGTCGATCGACTGCACCCGGTTGTGCACCCAGAAGACCTGGCCCTCGCGCAGCAGCTCGCGGCGAATCGCCTCGACGGCCACTCGCTCGTCGTAGCCGCCGACGAAGGTGAGGATCGGCTGGCGATCGGCGGGCGGGGTCTGCAGCAGTGACAGGTCGCGGATGCCTACCAAGCTCATCTCCAGTGTGCGCGGAATGGGTGTGGCGGTGAGCGTGAGCACATCCACGTTGTGCTTCAGCTTCTTCATCGTCTCCTTGGCCTGCACGCCGAACCGCTGCTCCTCGTCGACCACCAGCAGGCCGAGATCCTTGAACACCACGCCGTCCTGGAGCAGACGGTGGGTGCCGATGACGCAGTCGACCTCGCCGCTCTTGAGGCCCTCGATGACCTTCTTCGCCTCCTTGGCGGTGAGGAAGCGGCTGAGCACCTCCACCCGGATCGGGTAGCCGGCGAAGCGATCGGCGAACGTGTTGCCGTGCTGCGTGGCCAGCAGCGTGGTGGGCGCGAGGACCGCCACTTGCTTGCCATCCTGGATCGCCTTGAACGCCGCGCGAATGGCCACCTCGGTCTTGCCGAACCCCACGTCGCCGCACACCAGGCGATCCATCGGGAAAGCGCGCTCCATGTCGACCTTGATGTCGTCGATGGCCTTGCGTTGGTCGGGTGTCTCGACGAACGGGAAGGCTTGCTCCATCTCGTGCTGCCACGGGGTGTCCATGCCGAACGCGTGGCCGGTTGCGTTCACCCGCTTCTGGTACAGCACCACCAGCTCCTGCGCGATCTCGCGCACTGCGGAGCGCACCTTGCCCTTCGCCTTGGCGAAGTCGCTGCCGCCGAGGCGGTGCATCACGGGCGTCTCGCCACCCACGTACTGGCGCAGCGCATCGATCTGGTCGCTGGGCACGTAGAGCTTGTCGCCGCCTTTGTACTGCAGCAGCAGGTAGTCGCGCTCGGTGCCGCCGATGGTGCGCTTCACCATGCCCTGGTACTGGCCGACACCGTGCTGGTAGTGCACCACGTAGTTGCCGGGCTTGAGGTCTTCGAACAGCCCTGTGCCCTGCCGCTTGCGCGGGCGGGCGGTGCGGTGCGCGCGGCGCCGACCGGTGAGATCGGCCTCGGCGACCACAGCCAGCTTGGCGGCGGGCACGCTGCAGCCGCGGTGCAGTGCGGCCGTGGTGACGTAGCCGCCCGGCCTGGTGAGGTCGATCGCTGGTGCTCCGGCCGCCTGTATGACGGTGGCGAAGCTGAGGCCGCGGTCGAGCAGCAAGCTGCTCATCCGTTGCGCCGAGCCCTCGCCGTCGGCGGCCACGATCACGCGGTACCCGTCGGCCAGCAGGTCGCGTAGCCGGCTCGCCAGGCCCTCGCCGTCGCCGACCACCGGCCCCCAGCCGCTGGCGTTCAGCATCGGTGAGTCGGGGGTCTCCGGTGCGTTGCTGATGGTCCACATCGACTGCCCGCCGGCCAACAGTCGATCCGTCTCGGCGTGCAGCCGCGGGAACGTCTTGCTGGGGTCGCGTGCCCAGGTGCCGGCGAGCGCGCGCGCAAGGTCGTCCTCTTCGGCGAGCAGGTCGTTGGCGCGGTCGCGCATGCGGCGCGGCTCGACGAGTGCCACCTTGGCGGTGGCCGGCAACGCGTCGGTGAGCAGTTGGTCGCCGTCGACCAGCCACGGCAGCCAGCTCTCCATGCCGTCGAACAGCGTGCCTTCGGCCAGGCGCTCCCACTGCTCTCGGCCCCACGGCTCGGTTGCCACCAGGCCCGCCGCACGCGCGCGCACTTCGTCGGTGGGGATCAGCTCGCGAGCGGGAAAGACCAGCGCCTCAGCGAGGTCGAGCGTGCTGCGCTGATCGTTGACGGCGAACTCGGTGAGCCGGTCGACTTCGTCGCCCCACAGGTCGATGCGGATCGGTGCGTCGGCGGTGGAGGGGAAGATGTCGATGATGGCGCCGCGTTGAGCGACCTCGCCACGGTGCTCGACCAGCTCCTCACGGCGGTAGCCGAACTGGATGAGCTGTGCCAGCAGTGCGTCGGGATCGAGGATGGCGCCCTTGGTGATGCGCACCGGGTCGACGGCGGTGGCCCCCGGGCCGAGCCGCTGCAGCAGGGCACGAACGCCGGCCACCACGATGGCGGGGCAGCGGTCGGGCGAGCGCAGCCGCCACAGCACTTCCATCCGGTGCCCCATGGTCTCCACACTTGGGCTCACCCGCTCGAAGGGCAGCGTCTCCCACGCCGGGAAGAGCATCACCTCATCAGGGGGCATGTACTGCACCAGATCGTCGTACAGCTGGCCGGCGTCGGTGCCGGTGGGGCAGGCGACCACCAGTGGGCGCCGGTCGCCCAGCTGTGCGAGTGCCGCGATGGCCAACGCCCTGGCAGATTCGGGCACTGCCACGAAGCCGCTGGGGTCGCCCAGGGCCTGCGTGAGGGCAGGGTCGTTGCGGAGCAGCCGGGGGAGCGAAGCGAGCGACATGGGGGAGGGCAGGGTATCGCCGGCGGCGCAGGCCTAGAGCCCGTTGAAGCGCTGCATCGCGCTGTCGGCGCCGTCGGTCACGATGAGCTCCACGATGTCGGCGGCGCGCTCGATCATCACGTCGAGGATCTCGCGTTCGGCTTTGGGCACTCGCGACAGCACATGATCGGCGCCCTGCTCCTTGCTGCGAGGTTTGCCGATGCCGATGCGTACGCGCAGGTAGTCCTGCGTGTGCAGGTGCTGGGTGATGCTCCTCAGGCCGTTGTTGCCCGCCAGACCGCCGCCCACCTTCACTCGCACGACGCCGGTCTCCAGGTCGAGCTCGTCGTGCACGATGATCAGCTGTGCCGGGTCGATGATGCGGTGCCGGCGCATGAGCGCGCCGACGGCCTGGCCGCTCTCGTTCATGTACGTGGTGGGGAAGGCGAGCACCACGCGCTTGTCGCCGATGCGGGCGTCAGCGACGAGCGCCTTGTCGCGGCCCGCCTTCAGTTGCTCGCCGAGTCGCTTGCACAACAGCGCGATCGTCTCCTCGCCCACGTTGTGGCGAGTGCGTGCATAGTCCTTACCGGGATTGCCCAGGCCGACGATGATCGCGTCGATCACGCCGGCGTGCGATCACTCTGCGGCAGGGGTGTCGCCGGCTTCGCCGGCCTCGGTGCCTTCAGCGGCGCCGGCCTCGGCCTCGTCGGCAGCAGCTTCGGCGGCCGACGTGATGAGGATGGTGACGATCGGCATCTCAGGATCGCCCAACGGGGTGACGCCCTTGGGCATCGGCACATCGGCGAGGCGGATGACATCGCCGGGCTGCATGTCGGTGACGTCGATCTCGAACGCATTCGGCATGTTGTTGGGCGTGCAGCTGACCTCGATGGTGTCGACGGCGGCGTCGACCAGCCCGCCTTCGGCAGCAACGGCCTTGGCCTCGCCGGTGAGGTGAACGGCCACCGACACGGTGATCTCCTCGTTCATGTTCACCTGCAGGAAGTCGATGTGGGCGACGGTGCGACGGATCGGGTGACGCTGCATCTCCTTCACCACGGCCGGGTAGCTCTTGCCGTCGACCTCGAGCGTGAGCACGGTGTTCGAGCCGGCCGGGCCGCTGAGGGCGAGGCGCAGCTCGCGACGCTCGACGGTGACGCTGACGGGGGTCATGCCCTGGCCGTAGATGACGCCGGGGATGTGCCCTTCGGCACGCAGCCGGCGGGCGGCGGGGGAACCCGTGGTATTGCGGGGCTGGGCGGCGAGCTTGGTGTTGGACATGACGAGGCCTCGATCAGAGCGTTACAGAACGACGGAAAATGTTACCTGGGTTGCGGCCGGAACGGCCACCTGTTGGCGTCGGGCTTGGGTCGCCAGGCCGGGAGGTGTGCCATCGGGTTCACCTCTTTCAGATTTGGCCGCTGTACCCGACGGGCCAGAAGGCGAAAGTGCTGCTTCCGCCGACGTGTGTAGCGGCAGCTATCGCGGTCGTTGCGAGCGAGGATTCAACTCCGCGGCTCGCGGCCGTAGGCTCCCCGACCTGAGTGGCCGAATGCTGCCATCGGCGCCTCGTTCGAACTTGCCCTGGACGATGGCAAGTTCATCCAGACTTGGCCCGTCGCGGCCTGTTGCGCCGAGCCACGGCAGGAGCCGCGGCAACGCTGTCGTGAGGAGACGGATCCTGTCGGACGCACGACGCGTTGCCTCGACTGCGCGTTCGATGACGTCGATTCTGTGGCGCTCTGTTCGCTGCGACAGCCAGTTTCTGTCATGGGTCAATTGCAGAAAGTGGTGCGGGTCCTGGGCCTGAAGATCGCTCAACCAGATGTCGTGCACGTATGTTCCGCACGGAATGGGCGTGCTCGGCGGCGGAGAGGGCATCTCTCGCGGTCGCGGCCCACGGTTCCGGCAGATCAGCCAATCTGAGCATCGTGCGACCCGAGCTCAGCAGGGTGGCGAATGTGACTGGAGGGACGGCACTTCCAAGGCCTGGGCCGGCGAGGGATCGATAGAGGGACTCAGGCTGTATTCGAGCCACACGTCGGCTTGGCAGACTCGGCCGATAGCGAGCGAAAGACGGTCGCTGGGACTGAACGCTGGAGAGGGCGAAGGCACTTCTTGGATGTCGGAGATCATTGCAGAGTCGTGCGGTGTCGGTCTGCGAGTGAAGTCTGAAAGAGGTGACCCGGCGAGAGGTGTGCCGGCAGCGATCCCACGGGTGGGAGTGGCGTCCGGGCCGGCGGGAGGCGGGGCGGCGCCCTCTATGACTGGTTCTCGCCGCCGAAGATCTCGCTGACGCTGGTGTCGTCGAAGACGGCGCTGAGCGCGTCGGCGATGAGCGGCGCGATGGAGAGCACTTCGATCTTGTCGATCTGCTTCTCCGGCGCCAGCGGCAGCGTGTTGGTGACGACGACCCGGGTGATGACCGACTTCTGCAGGCGCTCGATGGCGGGGCCGCTGAGCACACCATGCGTCGCCATGGTCCAGACTTCCCGTGCCCCACGCGCCATCAGCACGTCGGCCGCCGAGCAGATGGTGGCGCCGCTGTCGATCATGTCGTCGGTGAGGATGCACAGGCGGCCTTCGACATCGCCCATCACTTCCTTCGCTTCTGCCACGTTGGTCGTGCCCTTCGGGCGACGCTTGTAGATGAAGGCCAGGTCGGCGCCGCGGTCGCCGAGATGCTGCGCCATGCGCTCGGCCACCTTGATGCGACCAGCGTCGGGGGAGACGATCACCGGTGCGTCGGCGTGTTGACGCAGGTAGTTCTCGAGCACCGGCATGGCCGTCAGGTGGTCGACCGGGCCTTCGAAGAAGCCTTGGATCTGGCCGCTGTGCAGATCGATGCTGACCATTCGCTTGGCACCAGCCGACTTGAACAGGTCGGCCACCATGCGGGCGGTGATCGGCTCGCGGCCTTCCGCCTTGCGATCCTGGCGGGCGTACCCGTAGAACGGGCAGACGGCGGTGATGCGCTTGGCGGAGGCGCGGTAGGCGGTGTCGATCATGATCAGCTGTTCCATGATCGAGTCGTTGATGCTGCGTCCGTTGTGCCCGCAGTGCGTCTGCATGATGAACACATCGCTGCCGCGGATGCTCTCGCTGAAGCGAGCGCGCACCTCGCCGTTGGCGAACTCGACGAGGCCCGGGTTGCCCAGACCGATGCCGAGGTGGTCGGCTACCTCCTGCGCCAGCTCAGGGTGCGTGCGCCCCGAGTAGAGCGACATTCGCTTGGTAGTGACCTTCTCCATGGCTCCCCGTTGTGTGGTCATTGATACGGCGTGAACTGTCGAACGATCATTCGCCAGGCGCAGTGTAGAAGGCCCCGGTGACCGCGCCAGAGCCCACCGAGCTTCCGGTCGGAAGAAATGCGTACGGACCGACGCGCGCGCCGCTGCCGACTTCGCTGTCGTGTCCCACCGTGTGCTCTACGACGGCGCCGTCGCCCACGCTGCAGTCGGTGAGTCGCGTGTCGGGGCCGATCTCGCAGCCGTCGCCCACGACCGTGTCACCCTGCAGGATGGTGCCCGGATACAACGTCACGTCGCGGCCCAGCTGCACGGTGACATCGACGAAGGTCTGGCGCGGGTCGAGCATCGTGACGCCGTTGAGCAACCACCGGCGATTGGTGCGGCTGCGCAGCTCTCGCTCGGCCAAGGCCAACTGCCAGCGGTCGTTCACTCCCTGGGTCTCGGCTTCGGGGGCCTGCACGCACCCGATGCGGTGGCCCATCGATGCCAACGAACCGATCACATCGGTGAGGTAGTACTCGCCCTGTGCGTTGTCGGGGCTCAGCCGGCGCAGCGCGGGGGCCAACAGGTCGCGTCGAAACGCGTACATGCTGGTGCACACCTCCCGCACGGCCCGTTCGTCGGAGTCGGCGTCTCGTTGCTCGACGATGCGCAGCACGCGCCCGTCGCCGGTCTTCGATGCAGCTCTGATGACGCGGCCGTAGCCGGTGGGGTCGTCGAGCACGGACGTGATGAGCGTGGCGGCGAACTCGTTGGAGAGATGCGCTGTGACGAGCGCGTCGATGGTTGACGGCTGCAGCAGTGGCGTGTCGCCGGGCAGCACGATCACCGTGGAGGTGTCGTCGAGGTCGTCGCCCGGAAACGCGCTGAGGCCGACCATTGCGGCGTCGCCCGTGCCGCGCTGCACGGTCTGCTCGACGAAGGTCACATGCGCCCAGTCGGGCGACTGCTCCTGCACCTTCTTGGTGACGCGCTCGGCGCCATGGCCGACGACCACGACGGTGCGCTCCGGCGACACCTCCGCGAGTGCGTGGATGACGTGCATCACCATCGGCCGGCCGCAGATGAGGTGCAGCGGCTTGGGGCGAGACGATCGCATGCGCGAGCCCTCGCCGGCCGCGAGCACGATCGCCGAAACTGTCATGACGCCGTTCTATCGCGTGCGACGGGTTGCGCGAGAGGTGGTGCTGCGCGGATCGCCGCCGGCCCGAAGGTGACCGAGCAGCGCCGGCACCAGAAGCCTTGCTCCAGCTCGGTGCCACATGGAGCGTGCACCAGCACCGTCTCGGCACTCCCTTCGGCCAGGTGGTGCTCGCCCCACCGGATCAGAGCGACCAACGCCGGCGACAACGCCACTCCGGCCGCAGTGAGGCGGTACTCGTAGCGCGGTGGATGCGCCTGGTACTGCTCCTTGGCCATCACGTCGCCGTCCACCAACCGTCGTAGGCGGGTGGTGAGGATCGGTCTGGCAATGCCCAGGTCGTCGGCGAAGTCGTCGAAGCGGCGGATGCCCCGCAGGGCCGCACGGATGATGAGGATGCTCCACCGGTCACCGACCAGCTTGAGGGTGCGTTCGAGCGTCGTTGCGTCGTCTGCCGGCGTTGGGGGAGTTGCCGCGGTCGCCACTCCCCGGACTGTACCCGCCCCCGCAATCACCCCCCTCGCATCCGACCCCCTTTACGTAGAGCGTGGGATGGACGGAGCGAGGGGGGACCGGGTTCTGTTTTGGCACTTACTTCGTATATGGTGCCTCGATGACGCAGGAACTGCTCGCCGCCTCGCTCGACCAACTGCTGGCGCGGGCGCGGGTTGTGCGCGACGACGCCCACGGCACACGCATCACGTACTCGCCGAAGGTGTTCATTCCGCTCACCATGCTCTGCCGCGACAAGTGCGGCTACTGCACGTTCGCTCAGCCGCCGGCCCGCTTGGAGGCGCCGTACCTCACGCCCGAGCAGGTGCTGCGCATTGCCAAGGATGGGGCTCGCATGGGGTGCCACGAGGCGCTCTTCACGTTGGGTGAGGCACCGGAGGAGCGCTACGAGGTGGCCAGGTCGTGGCTGCGCGAGCACGGCTACGAGAGCACCGTTGCCTACGTGCATGCGATGGCCAAGCTGGTGCTCGACGAGACCGGGTTGCTGCCCCACGCCAACGCCGGCGCGCTCGACGAGGCCCAGCTGCGCCTGCTCGCCGAGGTGTCGCCCAGCCAAGGAATGATGATCGAGACGTTGCGCGGCGACCTGCCCTGCCACCGCGGCGCTCCCGACAAGACCCCCGAGCGACGGCTGGCGACGCTGGAAGCAGCAGGTCGGGCCGGTGTGCCGTTCACCACCGGCATCCTCGTCGGCATCGGCGAAACCCGTGAAGACCGCATCGCCGCGCTCGAGGCGATCGCCGCCTCGCACCTCGTGCACGGTCACGTGCAGGAGGTGATCGTGCAGAACTTCCTGCCCAAGCCCGGCACCGGCATGCAGCACGAGGCGCCCTGCCCGCACGACGAGTTCCTCTGGTCGATCGCCGTTGCTCGCCTGATCCTGCCCCCGGAAGTGCACCTGCAAGCCCCACCGAACCTCAGCGACGACTTCGGTGCGCTGCTCGATGCCGGCATCGACGACTGGGGTGGCGTCTCGCCCGTCACGCTCGACCACGTCAACCCCGAGCGGCCGTGGCCGGGCCTCGACCGGCTGCGTGAGGTCACCGAAGCTCGCGGGTTCGCGTTGGCTCCACGCCTGACCATCTACCCCGAGTTCGTGCGCCGGCCGGAGCGCTGGCTGCACACGTCACTGCGCTTCCGGGTGATGGATCGCAGCGATGCGGAAGGCTTGGCGCGAGACGACCCGGGGTCGTTCTGGCCGGAGAAGGTCACTGCCGCCGACGTGGTGCAGGACGGCGCCGAGGTGGTACTGGTCGGGCATCGCAGCACGCAGTGGTACTCGGGCGCCACCAACCCGCCGCCGACGCTGTTGCCGTCGCCTCGCGCCGGGCGCGCTGCCGGCGCGATCGCAGAGGTGCTGGCCGGGGTGCACGCGGGCCAGGAGCTCGGCTTCGAGCAGATCGTGACGCTGTTCCGGGCTCGCGGGCCGGAGGTCGTCGCCATCGCCGAACTGGCCGATCAGCTCCGCCACGACGCGGTCGGCGACGCCATCACCTGGGTGCACAACCGCAACATCAACTACACCAACGTGTGCACGTTCAAGTGCAAGTTCTGCGGGTTCTCGAAGGGGCCGCTCAGCCTCAACCTGCGCGGCACGCCGTACTTGCTCACCCTCGACGACATCGCGCAGCGCGCCGCCGAAGCGTGGGAGATGGGTGCCACGGAAGTCACGTTGCAGGGCGGCATCCACCCCAACTTCGACGGCGACTACTACATCGATGTCACCCGTGCCGTGAAGCAAGCAGTGCCCGACATGCACGTGCACGGCTTCACCGCGCTCGAAGTGACCGAAGGCGCCAAGCGGTTGGGCGAAGACCTGCACACCTACTTGCGCCGGTTGAAGGACGCGGGCCTTGCGTCGCTGCCCGGCACCGCCGCCGAGATCCTCGACGACGACGTGCGTGCGATTCTGTGCCCCGACAAGATCTCCACCGACGAGTGGCTCGATTGTCACGCAGCCGCGCACGAGATCGGTCTTGCCTCCAACGTCACGATCATGTTCGGCAGCATCGAGCATCCCGAGTCGTGGGCGAAGCACATGATCCGTACGCGGGCGCTGCAGAAGATCACCGGTGGCTTCACCGAGTTCGTGGGTCTACCCTTCGTGCACATGGCCTCGCCCATCTACCTGCAGAAGGCATCGCGGCGCGGCCCCACGTTCCGCGAGAACCTGCTGATGCACGCCGTTGCTCGGCTGGCGTACCGCGGTCTCATCAACAACATCCAGCTTTCGTGGGTGAAGATCGGCGAAGCAGGCGCGGTGCAACTGCTTCGTGCGGGCTGCAACGACCTGGGCGGAACGCTGATGGACGAGAACATCTCTCGCGCCGCCGGCGCCGCGCACGGCCAGGCGATGACCGAGCAACGCTTCACCGATCTGGTGGCGCCTCTCGGCCGGCGCCTGCAGCAGCGCACCACCACCTACGGCCGTGTCGACACCGTTCACCATTGAGCCCGACGGCGGCGCCACTCGTTGGTGGCCGCGGCGAGTGCGGCTCGACGATGCGGCACGGGGTGTGGGGTACGAGTTCGATCGCCCGCTGCGTACCTGGGTGGCGGGCTGCATCGACGAAGTGGTGGGGGTGATCTCGCAGGCAGAAGCGGCAGCGGGCGAGGGCCGGTGGGTGATCGGCTTCGTCACCTACGAGGCCGCTCGCGCGTTCGATGCTGCGTTTCCCGTCGCGGAGCCGTCGGCAACGCTGCCGCTCGCCTGGTTCTGTGCGTTCGAGGAGCGCCGCGAGGTGCCGCTCGCCGAGCCGCCCACCAGTGGCCCGTTCGTGGACGGCGTGGTGCGCACGCATGGCAGCGCGTGGTATCGCGATGGTGTGCAGCAGGTGCGCGAGCTGATCGCGACCGGTGGCGTCTACCAGGTGAACCTCACCGATCGTGTCCGTTGTCGTTTGGTGGCCGACCCGTTCGACCTGTATCGCTCGATGGTGTCCACGCAGGGTGGGTCGTTCAACGCGTTCCTCGATCTCGGCGAAGCCGTGGTGGCCAGCGCCTCGCCGGAGCTCTTCCTGCGCATCGACGGCGACACGATCACGACGCGACCGATGAAGGGAACCCGCCGCCGCCATGGCCGGCCCGACACCGATCGCCTGCTGGCCGACGAGTTGCACGAGTCGGAAAAGGATCGGGCCGAGAACGTGATGATCGTCGACCTGCTGCGCAACGACCTGTCGCGCCTCTCCTCGCCCGGCGGCGTGAGTGTGCCCGACCTGTTTCGCGTGGAGCGCTACGAGACGGTGTGGCAGCTCACCTCCACGGTGCAGGCGACGCTGCGGCCCGACGTCGGCCTTGCCGACGTGTTCGCTGCGACGTTCCCCTGTGGATCGATCACCGGCGCACCGAAGGTGGCGGCCATGCGGGCCATCGCCCGCCTGGAGCCGTCGCCACGCGGTCTGTACTGCGGCGCGATCGGGATGATCACCCCCTCCCACGATGGCGCCAGGCCTTCGTCGATCTGGAGCGTGGCCATCCGCACCGCGGTGATCGACGCCGCCGATGGGAGAGTGGAGTTCGCATCGGGTGGCGGCATCACCTACGACTCGGTGCCCGCCGACGAGGACGACGAGCTGGAGTCGAAGGTTGCCGTGCTCCGATCCGCTCGCCCGGCCTTCGAGCTGTTCGAGACGTTGCGCCTCGACGAGCATGGAGCGCGGAACCTGCCGCTGCACCTGCGTCGCCTGGCGGCCTCGGCCGAGTACTTCGGCTTCCGTTGCGACGTGGCGGCCATCGAGGCCGAGGTGCTGGCCGCGGTGGTTCCCCTTGTCGCGCACCGGCTGCGCATCGTGCTCGATCGCCGTGGCCGGCATCGACTGGAGATCTCGGCCCTCGAGGACGCGCCCGATCATGTGCGGCTCGGTGTGGCCACCGAGCGCGTGCGCAGCGACGACCCGTTCCTGTGTCACAAGACCACGCGTCGGGCCATCTACGACAGGGCTCGCTCGGCGAACCCCGCGGCCGATGACGTGCTGTTGGTGAACGAACGCGACGAGGTGGTGGAGACCACGGTTGCCAACCTGCTCTACCGGCTGGGCGATGCCTGGTTCACCCCACCGCTCACCAGCGGCGGGCTGCCGGGTGTCGGTCGTGATGTGCAGTTGCAGGCGGGAGCCGTTGTCGAGCGAGTGCTGCCGCTGCACGAGCTGGCCGAGTGCGATGAGCTGGCGGTGGTCAGCTCGCTGCGCGGTCGACGCTCGGCGGCGATACTGCAGGGATGAATTCGGATCAGTTCCTCGGCGCGCTGGCGGCAGATGGCGTGTTGCTGATGGGCGTGGTCAACGTGACACCGGATTCGTTCTCCGACGGCGGCCGTCACTTCGACCACGACTCGGCGGTGGCGCACGGCCTGCGGCTGGTGGAGGAGGGTGCCGACATCGTCGACGTCGGCGGCGAGAGCACCCGGCCCGGTGCCGAGCCGGTTGGGCTGGACGAGGAGCTGCGGCGCGTGTTGCCGGTCGTCCGCGTGCTGGCCTCCGCCGGAGTCGCCGTGAGCATCGACACCCGCCATGCCGTCGTGGCCGAAGCGGCGGTTGCCGCCGGCGCCTGCTTGCTGAACGACGTCTCGGGCTTGCGTGATCCGGCGATGCGGGAGGTCGCCGCGCGTCATCGCGTACCCGCGGTCGCGATGCACATGCCGGTCGACGACCCGGCCACCATGCAACAGCACACCGACTACACCGATGTCGTCGACGATGTGGTCGCGTTCTTGCGCGACCACGCCGCGATGGCGTTGGCCGAAGGTGTGCCGGCGGTGATCCTCGATCCGGGTCTCGGCTTCGGCAAGACGGTCGAGCAGAACGTGGCACTCGTTCGCCGGCTCGACGAGCTGGTGTCGCTCGGGTACCCGGTGATGGTGGGCGCGTCGCGCAAGCGGTTCATCGGCGTGCTCACCGGTGTCGAGCGGCCCGAGGATCGCGTGGCGGGCACGCTCGCCGTGCATTTGGCCGGTGTGCAGCACGGCGCCAGGTTGGTGCGTGCGCACGATGTCGCCGCCCACCGACAAGCGCTCGCGATGTGGCGCCACGTCGCCCGCTGATCCTTCGCGATCTCAGAGCACGAAGGCGATGGGCGGCGACATCGTGCGCACACTCCTTGGTAGCGCGGGCGGTTCTCCGCGTCGCGCGTCGCTCATGGTGATGTGGTTCCGGGGAGAGGGCTCGAACCCCTATATGCGGGACCAAAACCCGCTGTCCTACCATTGAACGACCCCGGAAGGATCGGCCCCGAGGCTAGCGGACGACGCGCAATCCGCGGCGGGGGTTTGGGCACGGGGTGCGCGCCCGATAGCGTCCCACGAGCTATGGGTTCACTTATCAAGAAGCGCCGTAAGCGCATGCGCAAGAAGAAGCACAAGAAGATGCTCCGCCGTACGCGGCACGCGCGCCAGCGCGGCAAGGGCTGATTCCAGCTTCGTTCTGCAACCTCAATTCGATCTGTTCACCGACCGCCGGCAGCATGCTGTTGGCGGTCGGTGCGCGTCTGCACCACCGTCGCCTCGGGCAATGCCGCGGCGAGTGAGTGGTGACCCACCAGGAACCATGCCGCGCCGCTGCCGGCCAGTGTGGGTGCAACGCCTGTCGCTTCGGTGATCCGGTCGCGCCAACGAGCCAACAGTGGCTGCACCAGCAGTGCCGCCGGTTCCAGGTCGTTGGGGCCGTGCGCTCGCGGGCCGCCCAGCTCGTCCCACGCTCGGTACACCGCAGGGGTGCTCACCACCAGCGGTGGTACGACGAGCGTGATGTCGAGCGGCCGCTGTTCGAGCGGTTCCACGAGCTCGCCGATGCCCCGCACGCGAGCTCGGCCGCCGACGAGGCAGAAGCTGACGTCGGCGCCCAGCCGCGAGGCACCCACGACATCGGTGTAGCCCGCCCAGCGCAGCACGGCAGCGGCGTCGCTGCTGCCGCCCCCGAGGCCGCCACCATGGGGGATGGCCTTGTGCAGGTGCACTGAAGCCGAGCGCCCGGCCAGCACGAGCGCCTTGGCGACGAGGTTGCTGCCGTCGAGGGGCATGCCGGCTGCGAACGGGCCGTCGGCGCTGAGATGGCTGCCGGCCGGGTCGATGGTGAGGGTGTCGGCCCACTCCAACGACACCATCTCGGCGTCGATCAGGTGGTACCCGTCGCCGCGTACGCCGATGACCCGCAGGCCCAGCGTCAGCTTCGCCGGCGCGGTGACCTCCACGACGGCGAGGTGGCTGCTCACTGCGCTGCCCGCCACGCGAGGGCCAGTCGCCCCCATTCGTGCACGTCGAGCTCTTCCGGCCGGCGTTGGCTGTCGATGCCGGCAGCTTCGAAGACCTCCGGGGAGACGACGTCGGCGAGCGAGCGACGCAGCATCTTGCGTCGCTGCCCGAAGCCGGTGCGCACGAGGTGGAACAGGTCGGCGGCGGGTACATCGACCGCCGGCTGAGGAAGGCGCCGGATGTCGGCGAGCGCCGACTCGACGTTGGGCCGCGGTACGAACACGCTTGCTGGCACGAACCCCGCGATGCGCGCCGTTGCCCAGTACGAGATCTTGACCGTGACCGCCCCGTACTGCGGGGTGCGGGGTGCTGCGCAGAAGCGCTCGGCTGCCTCGCGTTGCACCATCACCAGCATGCGATCGATCTGCGGCACGCCGTCGAGCAGATCGCAGATCAACGGGGTCGCCACGTTGTAGGGCAGGTTCGCCACCAGCACCCAACCGGGTTCGTGGCCCAGCAGCGCGGACCAGTCGGCGGCCATCGCGTCGGCTTCGACGACGGTGATGTTGGGGTACGGCTCGGCGATCTCGCGCAGCAGCGGCACCACGCCGCGGTCGACTTCCACGGCCAGCACCGTTGCGCCCGTCTCGGCAAGGGCCAACGTCAGCGACCCGAGCCCGGCGCCCACCTCCACCAGGCGGTCGCCCGGCCCCACGTCGGCGAGGCGAGCGATGCGGCGCACGGTGTTGGCATCGGCGACGAAGTTCTGGCCGAGATCGCGGCGCGGGCTCAAGCCGCCACGCGCCAGCAACTCTCCGATTGCCGCTCGGTTGTGCAACCCGGCTACCAGCTCACGTGGACGGGGAGCGGCGCGTCGGCGAGGTCGCCGATCTCGCCGAACACGTCGGTGTGCAACACGATGTCGGCGCCCGTTGGCATGGTCATGCCCAACGTGTTGGTGCACGTGGTGATCTGCCCGTTGTCGATGTTCTCCACGGTGAGGAGTGCCCCGTCGGGTGCCAACAGCGTGGTGCACTGCCGGCTGCCGGCCGTGTATCGGCGGAAACTGGCCTTGGCCAGTACCTGGTTGATGCCCGCCGGTGGTGGCACAGCAACGTTGACGGCCTCGGGGAGGATGGGCTGCTCGTCGCCACCCACGAACAGTGGCGGCTCGGGCTGATAGGCGTTGGTGATCGGTGCCGCCTGGCCGCCGCTGTTGATGTCGACGCCGGCGGCACCCACGCTGGGCGACCCGCTGGTGGCGGCCGACTCGCGGTTGAACACCCACAGAGCAGGGAGGGCCGCCAGCGTGAAGAGCGAGGCGACGACTACGCGACGACGGTCGTGGGTGATCATGAGATGAGGCGTGTGCGAACGCCCGACCGATGCCGACCGCCCACGGTGAAAAGGCTACGGACCCAACGCCGGGAACGCAAGGCGAGCGTTCGCCGATGTCGCGTCGCGAACGCTGTCGGTGGTGGTGTCGCGCAGGCCGGCGAGGGCCTGCACCACGTACGTGACGTACGCCGGCTGGTTGCTGCGGCCTCGGTGCGGCACCGGGGCGAGATACGGGCTGTCGGTCTCGGCGAGCAGCCGATCGATCGGGCACAGCCGCGCGGCGTCGTGCAGCGCCGTGGCCGACTTGAAGCTGACGATCCCGCTGAAGCTGAGGTAGGCGCCCAGATCCAAGCACTGCTGTGCTTCCTCCGGGCCCCCGGTGAAGCAGTGGAAGACGGTGCGCTCCGGCATGCCTTCTGCCGCGAGGACGTCGAACGTGTCGGCCCACGCGTCGCGAGTGTGCACGATCAGCGGCAGCCCGCGAGCGTGCGCGAGCTGGATCTGCGCTGCGAAGACGTCTCGTTGGATCGAGCGCGGAGAGTGGTCGTAGTAGTAGTCGAGGCCGCACTCGCCGATGGCGATCACGTGCGGGTCGTCGAGGAACTCGACGATCGTGTCGACACCGAACTTCGCTTCGTGCGGGTGCAGCCCGGCCGTGGCGTAGATGCCGTCGTACCGGCTGGCGGTGTCGATGGCGCTGGCGGTGGTGGTCGCGTCGCAGCCGACGGTGATCATCGTGGTGACGCCGGCGGCGTGCGCGGCAGTGATCACGTCGTCCTGCGCCACGCCACGCGTGTCGTAGAGGTGACAGTGCGTGTCGGTGTAGCCGGTCGTCGCGTTCGTGGTCACGTCCCCCACGCTATGCGGCGGCCCCGGGTGTCACGCCGACACCGACGTGACAGCCCGGTGCCGCTAGCGGCGGGGGAACAGCGACTCGCCCTTGGTGACCGGCAGGCCGCCGGGGTAGCCGCCCCAGTTGGCTGCGGCAGGAAGCCGTTGGTCGGCGACGTGGCCGGGAAGGCCCAAGCGCTGCCACACCTCCTGGCAGGTGGCCGGCACCGCCGGGCTGGCAAGGATGGCGACGATGCGCAACGCTTCCAGCGCATCGCCCATCACCGCATCGACGGCCGGACCGGCCTCGGTCTTCCACGGTTCGTTGGCCTCGAGGTAGGCGTTGGTGGCGCGAATCAGCTGCCAGGTGGCATCGAGCGCGCGTGACGGTTGCACGGCCGCCCAGCCTTCGATCGCACCGTTGAGCGCAGCGGTGGCGGCAACGGCCAGTGGCGAGTCGGCGCGCGGTGCGGGACCGACGCCGTCGCACTTCTTGCCCACCACGGTGGCCACGCGCGAGAGCAGGTTGCCCAGGTTGTTGGCCAGGTCGCTGTTGTAACGGGCGATCAACCCCTCGTAGGTGAAGTCGCCATCCTGGCCGTACGCGGTTTCGGCCAGCACGTAGTAGCGGAAGCCGTCGACGCCGATGTCGTCGATGAGATCGAGCGGGTTCACCACGTTGCCGCTGGTCTTGCTCATCTTCTCGCCGCCCACCAGCAACCAGCCGCCGACGGCCCATCCGGCGGGCGGCTCGATGCCGGCGCTCATCAGCATCGCCGGCCAGTAGACGCAGTGGTGGCGGATGATGTCCTTGCCGATCAGGTGCCGGCCGGGCCACCAGCCGTTGAACTGCTCGTCATCGGCGCCGAAGCCGATGGCGGTGATGTAGTTGGCCAGCGCGTCGAACCACACGTACGCGACGTGCTTGCTGTCCCATGGCAGCGGAATGCCCCATTGCAGGCTGGTGCGGCTGACGCTGAAGTCGCGCAGCCCGCCGCGGATGAGGCCCAGTGCCTCGTTGCCGCGGAACTCGGGTTGGATGGCGCCGGGGTGAGCGTCGTACCACGCGAGCAGGCGGTCCTGGAAGCGGCTGAGGCGGAAGAAGTAGTTCTCCTCCTCGTAGTACTCCACCGGACGTTTGTGGATCTTGCACAGGTCGCCCGGGTCGAGCTCGTCGTCGGTGTAGTACTCCTCGCACGCCACGCAGTACTTGCCCTTGTAGACATCGAGCTCGATGTCGCCGGCGTCGTAGCAGCGCTGCAGCAGCTCGGCCACGCCGATCCTGTGGCGCTGCTCGGTGGTGCGGATGAAGTCGTCGTTGCTGATGTTGAGCCGTTGCCACGCCTGCTCGTAGAGCGGCGCGATCTCGTCGACGAACTCCTGGGGGCTCTTGCCGGCGGCCTCGGCGTAGTCCTGCACCTTCTGGCCGTGCTCGTCGGTGCCGGTGAGGAAGTGCACGTCGTCGCCGAGCAGGCGATGCCAGCGGGCGAGCGCATCACCGATGATGGTGGTGTAGGCGTGGCCCAGATGCGGCTTGGCGGTGACGTAGTAGATGGGGGTGGTGAGGTAGTAGCGACTCATGGGAGGTCCTTTCAGGGAATGGCGAACAGCGGCTGGGTCAGGAGCCGGTGCACATTCGACGCGTGAAGGACTGATTCGTCATGGCGCAAGCCTACGCCCGGCGTGGGAGCGGCGGTCAACCGCTTTGTCGGCGACCGGGTCACCGCCGTGACTGCCGTGACGGTGTCGTCGGTGCCCGGGATGCGCGACCCGGTGAGGCGTTCGGTACGGTCTCGGGATGGTCGCTGTGCAACGTTCGCTCGGGTCGTACACGACGGTGCTGTTCGGCGCCGACCAGGGGAAGTATCCCGATGGCAACAGCGTGCTCGTGCGCGGCACGAACGGGTCGGTGCTGATCGATCCGTCGCTCACGGTGCGCGCCGCGGCGGTGCCCATCGCGGTGGATCGCGTGTTGCTCACGCATGCGCACGAAGACCATCTGGCAGGGTTGTCGGCGGTGCGTGCCGACGAGATCGGCGTGCACGAACGCGACCTCGCCGCACTGCACTCGATCGAGGGGCTGATGGCCCTCTACGGCATCCCCGCGGCAGGAGTGCCGGCGATGACACAGCTGGTCACGGAGCGCTTTCACTACGTCGGCTGGCCTGATGCCGTCGGGTTCGCCGATGATGCCGTGTGGGATCTCGGAGGGGTGTCGGTGCGTGCAGTCCCGGCGCCCGGCCACACCGGCGGCCACTGCCTGTTCTCGATCGAGCCCGACGACGGCTCGCATCGCGTGGTGGTGCTCGGCGACATCGACCTCTCCGGTTTCGGCCCCTACTACGGCGACGCGCAGAGCAGCCTCGACGAGTTCGACGCCACGCTGCAGATGTTGCCGTCGTTGGTCGCCGACCACTACGTGACGTTCCATCACAAGGGCGTTGTCGACGGGCATGCGGCATTCGTCGATGCGGCCACCACCTTCGCGTCCATGATCGCGACGCGCGAGCACGCGCTGCTCGGGCTGGTGGGCGAGCCGCGCACGCTGGCCGAGCTGTGCGACATCGGCATCGTCTATCGGCCCGGCACGCGGCCACCGCTGTTCGGTGATGGCGTCGAGCAGCACTCGATCGAGCGCCACCTCGATCGACTCCTCGCCGCCGGTCGGGTGGTGTCGGATGGCACGCGGTACCGACTCGTCTGACAAGGGGCTGGTCACTCAGAATGGCGGCCATGAGTGAGTTCGATGATGCAACGCACCTGAATGACGACGGTGCCGGCGAGATCCACAGCGGCTGGGACATCAACGGCAACGCCAATGGCGGCTACCTGCTGGCGCTGGCGGCCAGGCATCTTCGTGCCGTCAGCGGTCGGCCCGACCCGGTGTCGATCACCGGCCACTACCTTGCGCCCGGCAAGCCGGGGCCGATGCAGGTCGATGCCTCGGTGGTGAAGGCCGGGCGCCGGTTCGCCACCGTGAGCGGGCAGATGCACGCCGCCGGTCGGCCGCTGCTGCAGCTGGTGGGTGCGTTCGGGGATCTGTCGCAGCCGGGTTCCGGCTACGAGCACTTGGCCTCCGGCCCACCCGAGCTGCCCCCGTTCGCGGCGTGCGTGCCGCGCAGTCGCCGGCAAGGCCAAGTCGAAGTGGCGATGATGGACCGCCTCGAAGTGCGCATTCATCCCGACCATGCGGGCTGGGTGCACAACGATCGCAACGGGGTGGCCGAGATGGCGGGTTGGTTCGGCTTCGCCGACGGCCGCGCCGTCGACACGCTGGCGCTGCTGATGGTGTGCGATGCGTTCCCGCCGGCTGTCTTCCATCTCGACATGGCGCCGGGGTGGGTGCCGACGGTGGAGCTGACGGTGCACGTTCGCGGCATCCCCGCGCCCGGGCCTGTGCAATGCGTCTTCCGCAGCCAGTTCGTGCAAGGTGGCTTCTTCAACGAGGACGGCGAGGTGTGGGATTCCGACGGCCGCTTGGTTGCGCAGAGCCGCCAGCTCGGCCTGACGCCGCTCGCCTGACGCCAACCGACGGTGTGTCGGCCCCGTTCGGGCGGTTCGTCGAGGGGATCAGCGGTGACGGGCCCAGCGAATGCCGCCGGCGAACCCGCCGGCCGTGAGGCCGACCGCACCCACTGCCTGCGTGGTGCGCCGGATGACGGCCTTGGTGCGCTTGCTGAACACCACCACCGGCCAGCCGCGCTGCCCGGCGAAGCGCTCGAGCTTGCTGTCGGGGTTCACCGCCACCGGATGGCCGACTGCCTCCAGCATCGGCAGGTCGCTGGCACTGTCGCTGTACGCCCAGCACTGACCGAGATCGAGCCCTTCCCAACGCGCCAGCTCGCTGATGGCCTCCACCTTGCCCGGGCCGTAGCAGAACGGGCCGGCCAACTCGCCGGTGTAGACACCGTCGACGATGGCACTGCGGGTGCCGATGCCGGCGGTCATGCCCAAGGCTTTGGCGAGCGGCTCGACCAGCTCGACCGGCGACGCCGACACGATGTACGTGGCGCGGCCGGCGTGGCGATGTTGCTCGAGCAGTCGAGCCGCCTCGGGCCGCACCATGGCCATCAACTTCGGCACGATGTCGGCGTTGAGGGCCACCAGGTCGTCGAGACGCACGCCCTTCACTGCGCCCAGGATGCGGTCGCGCACGCCTTCCGACGTCTCGTCGCTGGCGCCCGCGAACTTGAACGCAACGGCGCCCGCAGCATCGCGCAGGAACTGATGCGTGGGCACCAGCTTGCCGCGCCAGGCGGCGATGCCCAGCACGAACGCGCTCGAGCCACTGATCAACGTGCGGTCGAGGTCGAAGAACGCGGCGCTCGGCCCGGTGGAGTAGATGGGCAGGTCGGTCATGTCGTGTACCTGGCGTACGTGGGGTGTGCCTGATCGGGAGGGAAGGGTCAGCGCGGGATGGTGAGTGCGAGGTCGTACACCCGGCGCTTGGAAGCACCAGTGCTCGACATCACCGTAGCGATCGCCGACCGTCGATCGGCGCCGCCTGCAAGTGCCATCCGTAACGCGCTCAGCACCGCAGCGTCGTCGGCCGCGTCGGCCGCCGGAGCGCCCTCCAGCACCACCACGTACTCGCCGCGTGGGGCGCGCTCGGCCAGGTGCAATGCAGCGTCGCCAAGGGTGCCGCGCCACACCTCTTCGTGCAGCTTGGTGAGCTCGCGGGTGAGCGCCACTCGGCGACCCACCCCACAGGTGGCACCCAGGTCGGTGATGCTGCGCGCCACTCGATGAGGTGCTTCGTAGAGCACGACGGTTCGTCGTTCGGCGGCCACCTCGGCAATGCGGTCGGCTCGTTCGCGCCCGCTGCGGGGCAGGAAGCCCTCGAAGACGAATCGCGTGCTGTCGAAGCCGCTGATCACCAACGCCATCACCAGCGCGGCGGGGCCGGGGACGGCCGAGACCACGTAGCCGGCCTCCACCGCGGCGCGCACGAGGCGGGCGCCGGGGTCGCTGATGCCGGGTGTGCCGGCGTCGGTGACCACCGCCACGTCGCTGCCTGCTGCGAGCAAGCCGAGCACCTCGTCGAGGCGGGCGAGCTCGGTGTGTTCGTTGGCGATCGCCAACCGAACGCCGCTGACACCGGCGTGAGAGAGCAGCTTGCCGCTGTGGCGTGTGTCCTCGCAGCAGATGAGCGCGCACGAGCGCAGCGTCTCGACGGCACGTGGCGACAGGTCGCCGAGGTTGCCGATGGGGGTGCTCACCAGCACCAGCCGACCTGTGGCGGTCATTCGCGCAACTCCACCTGGTCGCCCACCTTCAAGCCCCAGCGTTCGAACGCTCCGGCCTCGGCCTCCACCACCGTGGTCGCCTTCCACACCGGTACGCCGATTCGGTTGCGGCGCATGTGGGTGATCTTCAACACGGTGCCCTCACCATCGAGGTGGGCGACATCGATCGCGAACTTCATCCCCAGGGTGTGCACGCTGCGACACTGCGAGAGCACCAGCGCGCCGCTGATGCCTGACCGACCGAGCAGCCCACGGGCGCGTGAGCGACGATCGTCGGCACGCTCGGCGCTGGCCAGCACGTGACCCTCGCAGACCAGCCAGCACTCGCCGCTCATCGACCCGTCACTATCAGCACGTCACCATCACCCACGTCACCATCAACACAGGATTGCACGTTCTGCATCGCCGCCGGGCGGCGGTGCATGCACCCCGCAGCTCGTCGATCGGCGCCGTAGCGGTCACATCAGTGGCACATCGGGAGCAGTGGTCAACTCCGGAGGCAGCCCGCCGCGGGTGTCGTAGACGGCCTTGCCGATGACTGCCGCGAAGATGATCGCCCCGCCCAGCACGGCCAATGGAGCCGGCGTCTCGTGGAGGATGAAGTACGCCCAGATGGGTACGAACACCATCTCCGCCTGCGCGAACACGGTCATCGGCACGGCCGGCACATGTTTCGACGCGGCGTTGAACATCAGGGTGCCGACCACGATGAACACCGAGCCGTGCAGCACCGCGCGGAAGATGTCGTCGCCGGCGGGTACCAGTGGCCTGTCGCGGGCGACGGTGACGATGCTGCACACGACGATCATCAGCAGCCCGTAGCCGGAGAGCACCGGTGACCAATCGCGTGTCGGGTCGGAGCGCACGCTGATCGTGTAGATCGCGAACCCCACCGAAGCCAGCAGGGCCGAGGCGTTGCCCAACATGTTGCCGGCATCGATGTCGCCGAAGACGGTGAGCAACAACCCGACGATGCCGACCGCGATGGCAACGATGGTCGACGTGGAGAGGCGTTCGCCGAGGAAGCGGGTGAACACGACTGCCACCAACGGGGTGAGTGAGCCGAGGAAGGCGGCGTTGGCGGCCGTGGTGGTGTCGACCGCGTAGACGAATGCGATGGAGGCCAGGAAGAGGCCCAAGTTGGCCAGCGCCATCCACCGACCGCTGCGCCATGCGCGGATCGTGGGGAACGGCTGCCGCTTGAGCGCCGAGAGGATCTCGATGACGACGATGATGCCCACCGATCGCCAGATCAGGTACTGGAACGCGTCGACATCCTCGGAGAGCCGCTTCAAGATCGCGCCGAAGCTCCACACGACGCCTGAGCCGATGGCCATCAACGACGCGACGACGGAGAGACGCTGATGCTCCATGACGGCGGCGACAATAGCGGTACACCCGTACTGCCAACGGTGCGGACCGTCTCCGAGCCTCCGGCCGTTGTCGCACGCTGCGCTGGTAGCTATGAGGGGCGTGAGCACGTCGCACCCACCCACTCGCAGCTTCCAGCCGCGCCGCAGAGCGCTGCCGCCGGCGCGCGCCGAGCGCTACCAACGGCTGCTCACACAGTGGGCGCTGCCCGTGACCGGTGAGATGCTGTGCTTCGAGGATCTGTTCGCGGCGGCGGGCTGCAATCCGGAGGTGGTGCTCGACATCGGCTTCGGTGGCGGTGAGGGGTTGATCGAGTTGGCGGCCATCCGGCCCGCGGAGGCGCTCATCGGGGTCGATGTGCACACACCAGGGGTCGCCACGGTGTTGGAAGCCATCGACACCGAAGGGTGGCAGCACGTGCGCGTGGTGGAGGGCGACGTCCTCGAACTGCTGCCCCGCATCCCCGTGTCGTCCCTGGCAGGTGTGCGCCTGTTCTTCCCCGATCCGTGGCCGAAGAACAAGCAACGTCATCGACGGCTGGCGCGGCCCGACGTTGTCACCCGGCTCGTCGACCGACTGCGCATCGGCGGCACGCTGCACGTGGCCACCGACATCGCCGACTATGCCACGCAGACCCTCGCGGTGTGCGGCGCCGAGCCTCGGCTCAGCGGTGGCATCGTGCCCCGGCCATCCTGGCGGCCGCTCACGCGCTTCGAGCGACGGGGCCTCGATGAGGGTCGTACTCCCACCGATCTCATCTACGAACGAACGAGCTGACGTGGCGCCGCCTCAAACCCACCATGTCTCGTCTCGTCGCCGCGTCAACCTGGCCGGGTTGGTCGGCTTGGTGGCCGGAGCTGTCGCCGCGTGGTTCGTGCCGTGGCAGTTGGCCACGTTGGTCGGCTGGGTCACGTTGGCCGGTGTGCTGCTGGCGTGGATGTGGTCCGACATCGGTCCGTGCAACGCCGCCGATACGCAGGCTCGCTCCATCCGAGAGGACGACAGCCGTGTCACCGCGGTGGTGGTGATGGTCATCGCCAGTCTGGTGAGCCTGATCGGTGTCGGGTTCGCACTCGCCAAGGCCCGACACGTCGAGCGGCCGATGGAGGCAGCGCTCACTCTCGTGTCGGTGCTGGCCGTGGTGCTCTCGTGGTGCGTGGTGCACACCGTGTTCACCGTTCACTACGCGCACCAGTACTACATCGACCCGGTTGGCGGCATCGAGTTCCCCGGCAGCGCCGCACCCGACTATCGCGACTTCGCCTACTACGCGTTCACCGTCGGCATGTCGTTCGCAGTCAGCGACACCGACGTCACCAGTCGCGAGATCCGGCGCATCACCCTGCGGCACGCGCTCGTGAGCTACCTGTTCGGCACGGTCATCGTCGGTCTCACGATCAACGTGCTCGCCACCTTCATCCAGTAGGTGTCGCCGGCGGGCGGGGCTGCATCACACCGGGCTGGGGTCGGGCAACCGGCCGATGCCGCCGTCGCGCAGCAGCATGCCGGTGAGCTGGCGATCCAGGTGGTGCTGACGCCAGAGCAACATCTGCTGCGCGAGGGGCAGCACCACCGCCGGCTCGGTGACCAGCGTCTGCCAGGTGGGGTCGGCGGCCAGGTCGTAGCACAGCCAGTCGCCGGTGCCGAACTGCACGTAGGCGTGGCTGTCGGTGCGCACGACAGCCAGGTTGTACCGCTCGAGCCCGCGGTCCCAGGGCTCGCCGACCACGCCGGCGGGGATGAACGTGTCGCGCCAGTCCCATTCGTAGTGCGCCGCGGTGCGCCACCGCACCGGCCGGTCGCCGCCGAGGAACGGTGTGAGCGGCACGCCGTCGCATTGCACGGGTACCGGCACGCCGATGGCCTCGCACAGCGTGGGCATGATGTCGACGTTCTCGGTGAACTCGTCGACGACGGTGCCGTGGCCGGCCGGCTGCGATGGGTCGCGGACGATGCCGAGAATGTGGTAGCTGCTCTCGAACCAACCGCACTTCTGTTGCAGGCCTTGGTCGCCCAGTTGCTCGCCGTGGTCGGCGGTGATGATGATGATCGTGTTGTCCCACTCGCCGCGGGCCTTGAGGGCATCGCAGATGCGACCCAGGTGGGCATCGACCTCGCTGATCATGCCGTAGTACTGCGCGCGCATGTGGGCCAGTTCGGCGAGGTCGGCGGGCGCGGTCACCCAGCTGACGCCGAGCAGGATGTCGTGCAGGCGGTGCCGCTGTTGGGGGATGGGCAGTGCCGGTGGGCAATCGGCCGGGTCGTACATCGTGGCGTAGTGGCCGGCCGCGACGTACGGCGGGTGCGGCCGGATGAACGAGGTGTGCGCGAACCAGGGGCCGTCCTGTCCATCGAGCCACTCCAGGAAGCGGTCGGTGAGGAACTGCGTGACCGAGTGCTCGGCGGGGCGTTCGTTCTCCGTCTCCAACGCGAGATCGGGGTTGTTGACGACCTCCCCGTCGTAGCCGAGGGTTCGCAGCCATGCGAGCCAGGGTTCGTGGCGTTCGTCGAGGCACAGCAGCTCCTCGAAGCCGGGCAGCACGCCTTCCCAGTGCGACAGGCGCGGGTCGGCGGGGTCGGTGATCTCGCGAGGGTCGGCGCCCTGATCGGTGTACCCGAACATCACCGGGTGGTAGCCACCGCGCACAGCAGCACGGGCCACGTTGTCGAAGCGGAAGTCGAGGGGGGTGCCGTTGGCGACCACTCGGTTGGTCATCTGGTAGGTGCCCGTGTACAGCGCGGCGCGGCCGGGGGCGCAGGGTGCCGCCTGTGCGTAGTGGCGGCCGAGGCGCACACCCTGAGCAGCGATCGCGTCGAGGTTGGGCGTGCGAACCAATGGGTGGCCGGCGCAGGAGAGCGAGTCTCCCCTGAACTGGTCGAGGGTGACGAAGAGTACGTTCGGGCGCATGTTGCTACGAGATCTTCCGTTGGAGGGTGGCCCCGTCGAGGTTCGGGGTGCGTTCGAGTTGGATCGTACGCCTGATGGCGTGCTGCCTCGGCGGCTGCCGGCGTGGACTCGGTCACAGATCCCTGATGTCTTCATGAACACGATCGTGCAGATGACCTCGGGTGTGCGCGTCGTGTTCCGAACCGACTCGCCGGTGGTCGAGCTGGTGGTGCACCCGCGCACGCTGCACACCGTCGGCAGCCCGTTCGTGCCGCCGGTGTTCCAGTTGGTGGCCGACGGCGTGGTGCAGCCCGACGTCGTCGCGCATGGCGGTTCGGCCGTGCACGTCGATCGCATGGCCGGCCCGGAGGGCATCACGTTCGAGCACGGCGTGGCGGCCACACTGCACTGGGCACAGCTCGCGCCCACCGAGAAGACGATCGAGATCTGGTTCCCCACCAACGCCTCGGTCGAGATCCAGGCCGTGCGGGTGGCCGAGCACGCGACAGCGTCTGTCGCGCCGATCACGACCCGCCGGTGGACGCACTACGGCTCGTCGATCAGCCACTGTGCCGATGTCGAGCGCGCCTTCGATGCATGGCCGGCGCAGGTGGCAACGGCGGCCGGCGTCGAGCTGACCAGCTTCGGTTTCGGCGGGCAGTGCCAGCTGGATCCGTTCATGGGTCGTGTCATTCGCGATCAACCGGCCGATGTGATCAGCCTGAAGTTGGGCATCAACCTCGTCAACGCCGGCTCGATGAGCCAACGCACCTTCACGCCGGCAGTGCACGGCCTGCTCGACACCATTCGCGAGGGCCGGCCGCAGGTGCCGGTGCTGGTCGTGTCGCCCATCTTCTGCCCGAGCTGCGAGGCCTACCCGGGCCCAACGGTGCCGCAGGTCGACGGCACCTTCGACATCGTGAAGGCCCCCGCTGCGGTGCGCCCCTTCGGGCTGACGCTCGAGTGGATTCGAGGGGCGCTCGACTTCATCGTGCAGTCGCGCCGCGAGGCGGGTGACGGCAACCTGCACTACCTCGACGGCCTCTCGCTCTTCGGCCAGGCCGACGAGGCACTGCTCTACGACCGGCTGCACCCATCGCCCGCCGGCTATCGGTTGCTGGGCGAGCGATTCCTCGGGGCGGCGTTCGGCGCGGGTGGCCCGCTGGCCTAGCGGGCGAGCTCGGCGCGGAGCTGGTCGAGCCCGATGGCGCCCAGCGCGAGGGCCTTGGCGTGCCATGCCTTCAGATCGAAGGCGACACCGTCGCGGGCGACAGCATCGGCACGAGCGGCCTCCCACTCGCGCTGGCCGATCTTGTAGCTGATGGCCTGTGCCGGCCAACCGAGGTAGCGGTCGATCTCGCTGCGCATGAACGCCTCGGTGTTGCCCGTCTCCTTCACGCTGAACTCGAAGGCGAGGTCGGGGTTCCACACCTCGCCGCCGTGGAAGGGTGTGCCGTCGTTGAGCGTGGTTCCCTCCGGGATGCGGAAGCCCAGGTGCATGCCGATGTCGATGATGACGCGCACCGTGCGCAGGATCTGGCCGCCGAGGAAACCGAGACGGTGATCCGGGTTCTCGAACCAGCCGAACTCGTCGCACAGCTGCTCGGCGTAGAGCGCCCAGCCCTCGCCGTGCCCGCTGATGAAGCTGCTGCGCTGAATGCGGCTGAGCGACGAGGCCTGCACCATCGCGTACGCGATCTGCAGGTGGTGGCCGGGCACCGACTCGTGGTAGCAGGTGGTGACATCGCCCCACTTCGGGAACATGGTGCGGCCCAGCGTCGGGTACCAGGTGCGGCCGGGGCGGCTGAAGTCTTCCGACGGATTCGTGTAGTACGCCGCGGCGGCCGACCCTGCCGGCGGGATGAGCGCCTCGCAGCGGTCCATCTCGGCCGGGATCTCGAAGTGCTCCTTGCTGCGGGTGAGGGCTTCGTCGGTGAGCGCCTGCAGCCACTGCTGGTACGCATCGGCGCTGTGCAGTGCCCGCGCCGGCGAGGGGTCGGTGTCGAGCAGGTCGATCACCTCCGCGAAGCCGGCGCCCGGCTTGATGCGCTGGCAGGTGGTGGCGATCTCGGCGCGCAGGTGGTGGAAGTCGCCCCACGCCCACTCGTACATCTCTGCCGGGTCGAGGTCGGCGCCGAGGAACGCTCGCACGCCGAGGGCGTAGCGTTGCGGGCCACAGCCATCGTTGGGGTCGGCGTCGGGTGCGTAGGTGTCGCGCAGGTACGCGGCGAACGCGCCGTAGGCGGTGTTGGCAGCCGCGGCTGCCTCGGCGAGCGCAGCCTGCAGCGGTGCGGGCACGTCGTCGCGGCCGGCAGCCTCGCGGACGAGGCTGTCGAACCAACGGTCGGTGGCCCAGGTGGCGGCCTGGTCGGCGGCCGCGAACGCCTGGCGACGTGCGGCCACGATGCCCTGGGCTCGGCCCTGGTCGTAGGTTGCCTGCAGCTGGCCGAGCGAGTTGGGTACCGCTGCGACGCGGGCGACGATGTCGGCCCAGGCATGCTCTCCGTCGCGCGACATCAGGTCGAACGTGCTGCGCAACCGCCCGGCGGGAGAGGAGATGGCGCTGATGGCGCGCATCCACTCGCCGGCGTCGATCGCCGCGAGTGACGTCGTGAACCGTTCGGTGATGAACTCCTTGGCGCGGCGGTCGTCGTCGTTGGTGACGGGCAGTGCTCGCAGCGCGGCAAGCGATGTGCGCAAGTGCGCCGCCCGCGCCTCGTACCCGGCCGGCGACAGGTCGGTGAGCAGGTGGTCGAACCCGGCGACTCCACGACTGGTGGCAAGGTTCGGGTCGAGCGCCGACTGCTCGTCGACGAAGCGGTCGGCGAACTCGAAGATCGGGGAGAGTGTTTCCGAGGGCATGTCCAGCAGCGTAGTTGCGACCCGTTCGGTGCTGTTCGGTGAGGTGAACATGGAGGGCGTTCGACCCTGGTCGCATGCTGTGGTGTCGGTGCACTCTTCTGTTGGGTGACCCGCCCGAACACGGGGCCCAGGGGGAACGCCATGCGACGCATCCTGATCATGGGAGCCGGCGGGCGCGATTTTCACAACTTCAACGTGGTCTACCGCGACGATGCGACCAGCGAGGTGGTGGCGTTCACGGCTGCCCAGATCCCGGGCATCGACGATCGTCGCTACCCGGCCGCTCTGGCCGGGCCGAGGTACCCCAACGGCATTCCCATCCGGCCCGAGGCCGAGGTCGCCGAGCTGATTCGGGCCAACGCTGTCGACGAGGTGGTGTTCGCCTACTCCGACCTGTCGTACACCGAGGTGATGCGCCGATCGGCGATCGTGCTCGCTGCCGGCGCCTCGTTCACCTTGCTCGGCCCTGCGGCGACGATGATCGCCTCCACCCGCCCGGTGGTGGCCGTCGTCGCTGCTCGCACCGGTTGCGGCAAGAGCCAGACCAGCCGCCGTGTCGCGCAACTGCTGCGCGATGCGGGCATGCGAGTGGCCTTGGTGCGGCACCCGATGCCGTACGGCGACCTGGTGGCCATGCGCGTGCAGCGCTTTGCGACGCAGGCCGACATCGACGCGTCGAACCCCACGATCGAGGAACGCGAGGAGTACGAGGAGCCGGTGCGGCAGGGCATGGTGATGTATGCCGGTGTCGACTACGAGGCGATCCTGCGCCAGGCCGAGCAAGAGGCCGACGTGATCGTGTGGGACGGCGGCAACAACGACTTCTCCTTCTACCGACCCGATCTCACCATCACGGTGGTCGACCCGCTGCGCCCCGGGCACGAGCTCGGCTACCACCCGGGTGAGGTGAACCTGCGACTGGCCGATGCGGTGGTGGTCAACAAGATGGATTCGGCGAGCACCGAGGCGGTTGCCCAGGTGGTGGCCAACGTGCACGCGGTGAACCCGTCGGCATTGGTCGTGCGCGCCGCCTCACCCGTGGTGCTCGAAGGCGACGGTGCCGTGGATGGCGGCGAGTCGTTGGTGGGCCGGCGCGTGCTGGTGGTGGAGGACGGGCCGACCGTCACGCACGGCGGCATGCCGTTCGGTGCCGGCACGGTGGCCGCTCACCACGCCGGAGTCACCGACTTCGTCGACCCGCGACCGGTGGCGGTGGGCAGCCTCGCTGCCACGTATCGCAAGTATCCGCACATCGGCCCGGTGCTGCCGGCGATGGGTTACGGCGCCGAGCAACTGGCCGACCTGACGGCCACGATCCTCGCGTCCGGCTGCGAGGTGGTCGTCAATGGCAGTCCGTTCGCGCTGTCCCGGCTGCTGCACCTCGACGTTCCCATCCGTGACGCCACGTACACGCTCAGCGAGGTGGGTCACCCCGACCTTGCCGACGTGCTCGCACCTTGGATCGCACGGTGGCGGTCATGAGCCGTCGGCGGAAGGCGCGCAGCGCACCGTTGCTGGTCGTCGCGATCGGTGGCAACGCGTTGCTGCACCGTCGCGAACGGCCCAACATCGCCAATCAACGTGCCAACGTGGCGGGCGCGGCGCGGGTGCTGGCGGGGTTGGCCGACGGCCATGGCCTGGTGGTCACGCATGGCAACGGCCCGCAGGTCGGGCTGCTGGCCCGCCAGAACGAGGCGTTGGCCGGTGCCGATCCGGTGCCCTTCGACGTGCTGGTGGCAGAGAGCGAGGGTCTGATCGGCTACTTGCTGGCGGAGGAGCTCGGTCGCCAGATCGGGCCCGAGCGGGTGGTGGTGCTGCTCACGTTGGTGGTGGTCGATCGACGCGACCCTGCGTTCGCCCGCCCGTCGAAGCCCATCGGCTCCATGCTCACCGAGGCCGAGGCGCGCTTGTTGGCCGCCGAGCGTGGTTGCGTGGTGGGGGTCGACGGCGATGGTTGGCGTCGCATGGTGCCATCACCCGACCCGTTGGAGATCGTCGAGTTCGCCGCCATCCGGTCGCTGGCCGACGCGGGTTACGTGGTGGTGTGCGCCGGCGGTGGCGGCATTCCTGTGGCACGCGACGGTGGGGTGCTGCGCGGGGTGGAAGCAGTGGTCGACAAGGACCTCACCAGTGCACTGCTGGCCTGCGAGCTCGACGCCGACGAGCTGCTCATCCTCACCGACGTCGACGCCGTCGTCGCCGGTTGGGGAAGTGAAGGGGCACGACCCTTGCGCACGGTGACGCCCGCCGAGCTGCGCGCTGGTCAGTGGGCGTCGGGGTCGATGGGCCCGAAGGTGGAGGCCGCCTGCCGGTTCGTGGAGAGCACCGGCCGCGTCGCCCGGATCGGCTCGCTCGAGCACGCGGGCGAGGTGCTCGCCGGCATCACCGGAACCAGGATCGAATGATCAGCCCGGGTTGCGCACCTTGCGGTCGATGAAGAGCGCGATGAGGTCGGCCACCTGCCGGCCGAGGTCGGGGGCGGCATCGAACGCATGCGGTACCCCGTCGAAGACGTGCAGCTCGACCGCGGCGCCGGCACCGACGAGCGCCCGGTACATGGCGAAGCTGGCTTCCACGGGAACCACCGTGTCGGCGTTGCCGTGCACCAGCATGGTGGGCGGGTAGCCGGCATGCACGTAGCTGAGCGGGCTGGCCGCATCCTCCGCTTCGCGGCCCACTGCGCCGCCCAGCAGCAGGCCGATGGCATCGTCGTGACTGCCCACGCGCAGCTGCGTGGGCGGGTAGATCGCCACCACCGCGGCGACGTCGGTGGACGCATCGGCGTGGCCGCCGTCGCCTTCCAGTTCGCCGTCGGCCAGACCGGCCAGCATCAACGCCAGATGAGCCCCGGCGCTGTTGCCCGACACAGTGATCTTGGTGGGGTCGACGCCGTAGTGGTCGGCATTGGCACGCAACCAGCGCAACGCGGCCTTGACGTCGTTGATCTGCGCCGGCCACACGGCTTCGCCCGACAGCCGGTACTCCGAGGCCACGCACACGAAGCCGTAGCGTGCGAGCAGGATGCCGTAGCCGCGCAGCTGGCTGCGATCGCCCTGCAACCAGCCGCCACCGTGCACGAGCAGGATGGCCGTTCGGTCGCTGCCCGGTTCCGGCGGCAGGAAGACATCGCAATGCAGGTCGCGACCCCCTCCGGTGCCGAAGACGACGTGCTCCTCGACGCTGACGCGCCCTTCCTGACGAGTAGGCATGTGGCGAGTGTTGTACACCGTGGTCCGCGACGGCGAGGCAGGCGGTTCGGCCGTCGATCGGTGTGCCGCGGGTCCTCGTCGGTACAGTGCTGGGGCTGTTGGATGGGAGTCACATGAACGGGAACGCCAGTTTTACGCATCGCCGAGCGGGAGTGGTCACGGTGGCAGCGGTCGAGGCGCCCGAGGTCATCACGTCGGTCTGGATCGACGAGCAGCTCGCGCCCACCTACCAGCGTTGGGGCATGCGACCCGGGCTGCTCGCCGAGCTCGCCGGCATCGAGGAGCGCCGCTGGTGGCCCGATGGTGTCACGTTCGATCAGGCTGCGGCGATGGCCGGCCGCAAGGCCATCGACGAGTCGGGCATCGATCCGTCCGAGATCGGCATGCTCATCTCCACGTCGGTGTGCAAGCACCACCTCGAGCCGTCGGTCGCCTGTGCCGTGCATCACCAACTCGGCCTCTCCACCGCGTGCATCAACTTCGATCTCGGCAACGCCTGCCTCGGGTTCATGAACGCCATCCATCTGGCATGCACCGCCATCGATGCCGGGTTCATCAAGTACGCGCTCATCGTCGATGGCGAGGGCAGCCGGCAGACGCAGCTGGCCACCATCGCCCGCCTGCAACTCGACAGCGCCTCGTTCACCGATGTGTTCGACGAGTTCGCGTCGCTCACTCTCGGCTCCGGGGCGGCGGCGATGGTGCTCGGCAACCTCGACGATCATCCCGAGGCCCACCGGGTGGTGGGCGGCATGGCTCGCGCCGGTACCGAGCACCACACGTTGTGCATCGGCGACCTGGAGAAGATGACCACCGACACCAAGCGGTTGCTGGAGGCCGGGCTCGATCTGGCCCAGCACGCCCGCGAGGCGGCGTCCTTCGGCTTCGAATGGCCCGGTGCGGTCGATCGGTTCATCATCCACCAGGTCAGCTCGGTGCACACCAAGCTCATCTGCGAACGCCTGGGCATCGATCCGGCTCTCGTGCCGCTCACCTACCCCAAGTTCGGCAACGTCGGCCCGGCGGCGATCCCCATCACCCTCGCCGGTGTGCAGCACGAGTTGCTGGCGGGCCAGCGCATCGTGTGCCTGGGCATCGGGTCGGGGTTGAACACCAGCCTCACCGAGATCACGTGGTAGCAGCACCTGCAACACCGACGGCCGATCAGTGGCGGCGGTGGCAGGTGGAACCGCAGTGGTCGCGGTTCGTGGACGTACCGGGGCACGATGGCGTCACGCGGCGTTGGCATGTGCTCGAGCGTCGTCCGGCCGCGCCGGTGGGCACCATCGTCTGCGTGCACGGCAACCCCACCTGGTCCATCCTCTGGCGCAGCGTGCTCGCACGGCTGGGTCACCGCTATCGCGTGGTCGCCGTCGATCAGCTGGGCATGGGCTACTCCGAGCGCACGGCGCCACGGCGTTACGCCGATCGAGTTCGCGATCTCGGCGACGTGATCGAGGCGTTGCAGATCGAAGGGCCCATCATCGTTGCCGGGCACGATTGGGGTGGCGCTGTCTCGATGGGCTGGGCCGTTGCAGCCGGTGATCGGTGCGCAGGGATGGTGCTGTGCAACACGGGCATCGCGGTGCCGGCGGGCCGGCGGGCTCCATCGCTCATCCGTCTCGCGGCAGCTGGCCCCATCACCGATCTGGTCGGGCACCGCACTCGCATCTTCGTCGACGGCACGCTCGGCCTGTCCTGGCGGCGCATCGCGGCCTCGGCGCGCGAGGCCTATCGCGCGCCGTATCGAGCAGCTCGTGATCGTCGGGCCATCGCCGAGTTCGTGGCCGATGTGCCGTTCACCGCGGCGCATCCGTCGGCTGCCGCGCTGGCCGAGGTGGCCGAGCAGTTGCGCTCGCTCACCGTGCCCACGTTGTTGGCATGGGGTGCTGCCGACCCGGTGTTCGACGACTCGTTCGCGCTCGACCTGGCCGCGCGGATGCCGCATGCGGATCTGCAGCGATACCCCGGCATCGGCCACCTGTCGATCGAGGAGACCGACGTGGCAGGTGCCATCGACGCCTGGTTGCACGATCGACTCGAACCTCAGGCGCCTGTCGTCGGCGGCGGTGCGGTACGTGAGGTCGGGGTCGACGCTCCGCTCCCGGATGTGGCCGCCTGGACAGCGCTCGAGCAACGAGCCACCGATCCCGCCACCGCGTTCGTGGATGGCGCCACCGGCGCTCGAACCTCGTTCGCCGAGCTGCACGATCAGGTGATGGGAATCGCCGGCGGGCTCGCTTCGCTGGGTTTGCGGCCCGGCGATCGGGTCGCGATGCTCACGCCGCCGGGGGTGGATCTGCTCGCCGCCGTCTACGCCGTGTGGCGGGCCGGAGGCATCACGGTCATCGCCGATCGCGGCCTCGGGTTGCGCGGGTTGGGGCGCGCCGTGCGTGGTGCGCACGTCTCGTGGTTGATCGGGCCGCCGCAGGCGGTTGCCGCCGCCCGCACGTTGCGCTGGGCACCGCGAGCACGAGCGATCGTTGTCGGCCCCAAGCAACGGTTCGGCGCCGTTGCCACCTTGGCCGATCTCGCCCGTTCGACGGCTCCGCTTCCGGCGCTGCCCGGTGCCGACGACGCAGCTGCGGTGCTGTTCACCTCCGGGGCCACCGGCCCCGCGAAGGGGGTGCGGTACCGCCACTGTCAGTTGGTCGCCCAGGCACAAGCACTTGTCGACACGTATGCGATCACCGCAGATGATCGCCTCGTTGCCGCGTTCGCTCCGTTCGCGCTCTACGGCCCCGCGTTGGGTATCCCGTCCACCATTCCCGACGTCGATGTCACCGAGCCCGGCACGCTCACGGCCGGCGCGTTGGCAGCGGCATGTGCCTCGATCGACGCGACCATCGTGTTCGCGTCGCCCGCTGCGCTCGCGAACGTGGTGCGCACCGCGACGCCGGGCGATGCTCGCCTTGCCGGTGTACGGCTGCTGCTGTCGGCGGGGGCGCCGGTGCCGGTGGCCACGCTTCGCTCGATGGCCGCGCTGTGCCCTGCCGCCGAGCTGCACACCCCCTATGGGATGACCGAGTCGTTGCCCGTTGCCGACATCTCCCTGGCCGAGATCGAAGCGGTGGGCGCAGGGCGCGGCGTGTGCGTGGGACACCCGGTCGCCGGTGCTTCGGTGCTGATCGCACCGCTCGGCTTCGATGCCGGCGAGGTGGTCGCAGGGGTGGCGCCGCTCGCCATGGGTGAAGTACTGGTGCGCGCTGCGTGGGTCTCGGAAGGCTACGACCAGCTGTGGCGCACCCAGCGCGACTCGCGGCCGGCCGACGCCGCCGGCAACGTGTGGCACCGGTCTGGTGATGTCGGCCACCTCGATGCAGCCGGCAGGCTCTGGATAGAGGGTCGGGTCGTGCACGTCATCCACTCCGACCGCGGGCCGCTCACGCCGGTGCCGGTGGAGGTCGCGGTCGAGCGCCTCGAAGGCATCGACCGCTGTGCCGCTGTCGGTGTCGGGCCCCTCGGCTGCCAGCAGTTGGTCGTGGTCGTCGAAGACGCGCATGGCACCGATGGGCTCGCCGACGACGACGTTGCCCGCCGTGTTCGGGGCGAGGTGAACGAAGCGCTGGCGGCCGTGCTGTCGGTGCGGGCACTGCCCGTCGACATCCGGCACAACACCAAGATCGATCGCACCGCCTTGGCCGTGTGGGCGTCGGCGGTGCTTGCCGGCGAGAAGGCATCGCAGCCGTGGCGCTGATCGCGGGGCAGTCGTGAGGGTGCTGGTCACCGGCGGCACCAGCCTGCTGGCACGTCGCTGCGCCGAGACCTTGCTGGCCCGAGGTGACGAAGTGGTGCTGTTGCAGCGTCACCGGTCGCCGCTCGACACCACTCAAGTGCTCGGTGACGTGCGCGATCCGGCGGTGGTGGCGCGCGCGGCAACCGGCTGTGATGCCGTCATCCACGCAGCAGCCAAGGTCGGCGTCGTCGGCACGTTCGAGGAGTACCGCAGCATCAACGTCGACGGCACGGCGCACGTCGTCGCGGCGGCGCGCCGCCACGACGTGGGCCGCATCGTGCACGTGTCCACGCCGTCGGTCGCCCATGCGGGCCACTCCCTCGTCGGCGTCGGTGCCGAGCCTCCGGTCGTCGGGCGCAAGAACGCCTGGTACGCGGAGTCGAAGGCGATGGCCGAGCAGTTGGTCATGGCGGCGGTCAGCGACTCGTTGGCCGTGGTTGCGATTCGCCCTCACCTGGTGTGGGGTCCGGGCGACACGCAGCTGGTGGGTCGCATCGTGCAGCGCGCCCGCGCCGGCCGGTTGGCATTGATCGGTGGTGGTGCCGCGCTGGTCGACACCACCTACATCGACAACGCCGCTTCCGCGTTGGTGGCGGCG
>Ga0209477_1000099_pt1 | contig 43638 bp, 47 predicted proteins | sample KloWWTupernatant_FD_187180 | JGI IMG/M metagenome (GOLD analysis project Ga0209477, IMG submission 187180) | Active sludge microbial communities from Klosterneuburg, Austria, studying microevolution and ecology of nitrifiers - Klosterneuburg... | ecosystem: Engineered > WWTP > Aerobic digester >...
GTTCTGGGCCACGGTGACCGCCTTCGCCGTGAGCTTCTTCCACCGCGAGACGGCGCTCAGGCCGAGGCGCTTCATCAAGGCGATGGAGACGGGGACCACCGGCGTGCTCAACGTGGCGGCCACCTGCGCCTCGGCCGGCATCATCGTGGGCGTGGTGACGCTCACGGGCCTGGGGCTCAAGTTCTCCTCGATCGTGATCGCGTACGCGGGCGGCAGCCTCGCGCTCACCGCCGTCTACACCGCGCTCATCGTGTGGATCGTGGGCCTCGCGGTGCCGGTCACGGCCTCCTACATCATCTGCGCCGTCATCGCCGCGCCCGCGCTCATCACGCTGGGCGTGCCGGACTTCGCCGCGCACATGTTCATCTTCTACTACGCGCTGCTCTCCGAGGTGTCGCCGCCCACGGCGCTCTCGTGCTTCGCCGCGGCCGCCATCACCGGCGCGGACCCGTACCGGACGACGCTGCAGGCCTGGAAATACACGATGCCCGCCTTCGTGGTGCCGTTCTTCTTCGTGCTGGACCCGATGGGCACCGGCGTGCTGCTGCAGCTGCCCAAGGGAGCCTCGTGGGCGGAGGCCTCCTGGGTGATCTTCCTCATCTTCGTGGCCATCGCCTCGCTCGCCGCGGGCCTGCAGGGGTGGCTGCTTCGCCGCACCAACGTCGTCGAGCGCGCGCTCCTCGTGGCCGCCGGCGTGCTGGTGATCATCCCCGCGAAGGACCTCGACGCCCTGGGCGTCGGGCTCTTCGCCGCGGTCTTCGTCCTCCAGATGCTGCGCCGGGGAAGATCCGGCGCCCCCGCCACATGACCGAACGCTTCGCTCCCGCCTCCCTCCTCGACCTCATGCGCCGCGCCCTGGAGAAGTCCGGGGCCACGCCGGCCATGGCCTCCCACACCGCCGCGGCGCTCCTCGCCGCGGAACTCGACGGCATCCCCTCGCACGGCGCCTCGCGCATCCCGCAGTACTGCGGGCACGTGAGGAACGGCCGCGCGACGGGCTCCGCGGTGCCGCGCGTAGCGCGGGAGCGCGGCGGCGCCTGCCTCGTCGATGCCGGCGGCGGGCTCGCCTTCGAGGCCTGCGCGCTTGCGGTGAAGGAGTCGGTCGCGCGCGCGAAAGCCCACGGCGTCGCCTTCGCGTCGGTCGCCAACAGCAACCACTTCGGCGTGGCCGCGTTCCACGCCGAGCCCATCGCCGAGGCCGGCCTCGTGGGCCTCGCCTTCGGCAACTCGCCGGCTGCCATGCCCATGTGGGGCGGCAAGCGCGCGCTCTTCGGCACCAACCCCATCGCGGCCGCATTCCCGCGCCGCGACGCCCCCCCGATGGTGATCGACCTGAGCCTCTCGGAAGTGGCGCGCGGCAAGCTCATGGTGGCCGCGCGCGAGGGCAAGCCCATTCCCCCCGGCTGGGCGCTCGACAAGGACGGCAACCCGACGACGGACCCGAAGGCGGGCCTCGAGGGCATGATGCTTCCCGCTGGCGGCGCCAAGGGCGCGATGCTCGCCCTCACCGTGGAGCTGCTCGCCTGCGCCCTCTCCGGCGCGGCCTTCGGCTTCGAGTCGGACAGCTTCTTCACCGAGGAAGGCCGCCCGACCCGCATCGGCCAGGCCTTCCTCGCGATCGACCCCGACGCGCTCGCGGGCCGCGAGGTCTTCCTCGAGCGCATCGAGACGCTGGTGGCCGCCATGCTCGCCGACGCGGGCGTGCGCCTGCCCGGCGATCGCCGCCGCGCCAACCGCGAGCGCATCGCGCGCGAAGGCATCGCCATCGCGCCCGACCTCGCCGCGAAGATCCGCATGCTCGCGGGGGAAGGCTGAGTGGCGCCCTTCCAGGCCTGCGTGCGCGCGCCCTTCGGCACCGTGGGCATTTCCGCGACCGACACGCACGTCACCGGGATCCGCTACCTCTCGCCCGACGTGCCGGCGCTGGCGCCCAAGCGGGGCACGGTTGCCTTCCTCGCCTGCGTGCAGCTGCAGTCCTACCTCGACAACCCTGCGTTCGCCTTCGACCTGCCGATGAAGCTCACCGGCACGCGCCACCAGCTCTCCGTGTGGGAGGCGATGTGCGCCATCCCGGCGGGGGAGACCCGAACTTACGGGGAGCTCGCGAAGTCGATCGGCTCCTCGGCGCGCGCCGTGGGCGGCGCCTGCGGCGCCAATCCGCTGCCCATCGTCGTGCCCTGCCACCGCGTGGTGGGCGCCAACGGCTCGCTGGGGGGCTTCATGGGCGCGCGGCAGGAGGGCTTCGAGCTTTCCATCAAGCGCTGGCTGCTGGCCCATGAAGGCGCCCGCGGAGCCTGACCTGCGGCTCGTCGAGCGCTTCTGCGACGCGGCCTGGCTCGCCGACGGGCTCGCGCGGAACACGCTGGAAGCCTACCGCCGCGACCTCACGCAGTTCGCCGCCTGGCTCGCCACGCAGGGCGGGCCGGGGCTGCTCGCGGCGGGCGCGGCCGACCTCTCGCGCCATCTCGCCTGGCAGGTGGAGGCGAAGAAGGCGAAGCCGCGCACCACGGGCCGGCTCGTCTCGTCGCTGCGCCGCTTCTATCGCTTCCTCCTGCTCGAGGGCCTGCGCCAGGACGACCCCTGCGCGCAGATCGAGGCGCCGAAGCTGCCGCGCGCGCTGCCGAAGTCGCTCTCGGAGGCGGAGGTGGAGGCGCTCCTCGCCGCGCCCGAAACCGCGAGCGACCTCGGGCTTCGCGACAAGGCGATGCTGGAGACGCTCTACGCGAGCGGGCTGCGCGTCTCCGAGCTCACCGGCCTCAAGGTGCAGCAGGTGAGCCTCGACATGGGCGTGGTGCGCGTGCTCGGCAAGGGCGCCAAGGAGCGGCTCGCCCCCTTGGGCGAGGAGGCGCTCGACTGGATCCAGCGCTACCAGGAGCTCGCCAGGCCGGCGATCCTCGGGGCGCGGAAGTCGGACGCGCTCTTCGTCACGGCGCGCGGCGCGGCGATGACGCGGCAGGCGTTCTGGGGGCTGGTGAAGCGCTACGCCGCGAAGGCGGGCATCCGCACGGCCATCTCGCCGCACACGCTCCGCCACGCCTTCGCCACGCACCTCATCAATCACGGCGCGGACCTGCGCGTGGTGCAGCTCCTGCTCGGGCACGCCGACATCTCCACGACGCAGATCTACACGCACGTGGCGCGCGAGCGCCTGAAGCGCATCCACGCGAAGCACCACCCGCGCGGATGAGCGAGCTCGCGCAGCTGCCGCTGGCGTTCTGGGTGGTGGCCCCGCTCACCCTCGTCTTCGCCTACACCGTGTTCGGGATGTCGGGGTTCGGTTCCACGGTGATCGCCGTGCCCATCCTCGCCATCTGGCTGCCGCCCACGGTGGTGATCCCGCTCATGACGCTGGGCGACCTCGTCGCCGCCGTCACCGTGGGCACCGCCGGGCGCAGGCAGGTGAGCGTGCCGGAGTTGAAGCGCATCATGCCGTTCATGGTCGTGGGGATCGTCGCGGGCGTGGCCGCCCTCGTGACCGTGCCGCAGGAGCCGCTGAAAGTCGCGCTCGCGCTCTTCACGCTGGCGGTGGGCGTGCACTCGATCCTGAACCCCTCGCCCAAGGGCACGATCTCGCCGTGGTGGTGCATCCCGGCCGGCTCCGCGGCGGGGTTCTGCGCCTCCGCCTTCGGCGCGGGCGGCCCGATCAACGTGGCCTACCTCGCCGGGCGGCTGCGCGACAAGGGCGAGATCCGCTCGACCGTCTCCACCATCATCTCGATCTCGGCCACGCTGCGCACGGCGCTCTACGCGCTGGCGGGCCTCGCGCTCAAGCCCGTGATCCTCGCCGGCTTCGCGGCGGGCATCCCGTTCGCGTGGCTGGGGCTGCGGCTGGGCTCGCGCATCCACACCGGCTTCACCAACGAGCAGATGCGCCGGGCGGTGGGCGGAATCCTCCTGGCAAGTGGCACGGTACTCCTCGCGCGGACGCTCGCCGCATGACAGCGCGGCGCTCGCAGGAGCAGTCGCGCAGGCGCTAGAATTCCGGCTTCTTCGATCTTGGAAGGAAATGCAATGGAATCTCCCGACGATCTTTCGCCTCGCCAGAAAATCGTCTGGCAGGTCGCCAGCGTCGTCGAGACCATCGGAATCTGCCTCGTCGTCGCAACACAGGCCGATCTCCGCGACCCGGTAGTCGCCGGAATCACTTCCGCGTCTGCGTTGGCTGCTGCGTGGTTCACGCGCAAGTGGATCCGCACGAGCGTTCCTCGGTAGTCCCGTACAGGCTGACGGAATGGCCAAGCACACCGGCACTCCCGCCACCGCCTTCCTCGCCGCCCACGGCGTGAAGTACACCGAGCACTTCTACGACTACGTGGAGCACGGCGGCACGGCGGTGTCGTCGTCGTCACTGGGCGTGCCCGAGCACGAGGTCGTGAAGACGCTGGTGATGGAGACGGACAAGGGCGAGCCGCTCGTGGTGCTGATGCACGGCGACCGCAAGGTCTCGACGAAGGAGCTCGCGCGCGTGGCGGGCGCCAAGCGCGTCTTCCCCTGCAAGCCCGAGGACGCCACGCGCCACTCCGGCTACCTCGTGGGCGGCTGCTCGCCCTTCGGCACGCGCAAGCGCATGCCTGTCTACCTCGAGCGCACGATCCTCGACCTCCCCCGCATCCTCATCAACGGCGGGCGGCGCGGCTACCTCCTGGGCATGGCGCCCGCCGAGATCACGCGCGTGCTCTCGCCCGTCCTTGTTGAGGTGGGGCGCGAAGAGTAGCCTTCCGCTCACCCCACGGAAACAAGAACACGCGCATGCACGCCAACGAACCGGGCCTCCCGCTGCCCGGGCCGGCCGCCAACGACCCCGGCCCGCCCGCCCTCGTGATGCCGGGCCGCAAGGTGCGCGCCGGCGCGGGCGTGGACTGGATCGGCGACGCCTGGCGGCTCTTCCGCCGCGCCTCCGTCATGTGGATCGTGTTCATGGTGCTCTTCGTGCTCGTGCACCTCGGGCTCTCGATGGTGCCGTGGGTCGGCACCTGGGTGGGGAGCCTCGTCTCGCCCATCCTCATGGGCGGCATCGTGCTCGGTTGCCGCTCGCTGGAGACGGGCGGCGACATGGAGCTCGAGCACCTGCTGGCGGGGTTCCGGCGCAACACGGGGCTCCTCCTCGCCATCGGCATCATCTACGTGGCGGGGGAGATCATCGTGATGGGCGCCTTCGCCCTGGTGGCGGGGCCCTCGCTGCTGTGGGCGGTGATCCGCGGCGACGAGGCGGGGATCCTGAATGCGCTGCCGGAGGATCCGCTGCGCATCCTGCTCGCGGGTCTGGTGGCGATGGCGCTCGCCGTGCCGCTCATGGCGGCCTACTGGTTCGCCCCGGCGCTCGCCATGCTGCACGACGTGCCGGCGATCCCCGCCATGAAGGCGAGCTTCGCCGCCTGCCTGCGCAACTTCGTGCCGTTCCTGGTCTACGGGATCGTGATGCTGCTGCTCTTCATCGTGGCCGTCCTCCCGGTCGGGCTGGGGCTCTTCGTGTGGGCGCCGGTGCTGCTCGCGACCGCCTACACCTCGTACCGCGCCGTCTTCACCGAGCCGGACGACGCCGAAGGCTAGATCAGCCGCCCCAGCGCCGTGAGCGCGAGCGAGATGAGCACGGTCGTGGTGATGGGCAGGTACACGAGCCGCCCGCGGAAGCGCACGGTGATGTCGCCCGGCAGCCGCCCCAGCCCCATCCGCGAGAACTGCGGCGCGAAGAGCGAGAGCACCACCACCGCCACCACGATCACCAGGGCCCACTTGAGCATGGCGGCCTCAGCCCTTCGCGGCGCGGCCGCGCTCGATCGTCACGCCGACCTTGCGCACGTTGCGGATGTGGCCCAGCTTCGCCACCGAGATCCGCACCCAGGGCGCCTTGAACTCGCCCGTGACGATGCCCGCGAGGTGCTCGGCCAGCGCCTCCAGCAGGCCGAAGCGCTTCTCCGCGAGCTCCGCCGTGAAGCGCTCGACCACCATGCCGTAGTGCACGGTGTCGTGGATGTCGTCGGACTTCCCGGCCGCGTCGCCCGGGATGCCGATCTCGATCTCCAGCTCCAGCGTCTGCGGGCGCAGCTTCTCCCAGTCGTAGATGCCGACCCAGGCGTCGGCCTTGAATTCGCGGATGAAGATGGTGTCCATCGGGGGGCGGGCGCCGGCGGGCGGGGGAGGGCGGTGGCGAGCGCGTATTGTAGAGTATCGCCATGACCGCGCTCCTCGCCGCCGTCGCCGCCTACCTCGTGGGGTCCATCCCCTTCGCCGTGCTCGTGAGCCGCGCGATGGGCCTGCCCGACCCGCGCTCCTTCGGCTCCGGCAACCCCGGCGCCACCAACGTGCTGCGCTCCGGGAGCAAGGCCGCCGCCATCCTTACGCTGGCCGGCGACGCGCTGAAGGGCTGGTTCCCCGTCTGGGTGGCTGTCCGGCTCGGCATGGACGACACGGTGGTGGCCGTGGTGGCGCTGGCGGCCTTCCTCGGCCACGTGTTCTCCGTGTGGCTGCGCTTCAAGGGGGGCAAGGGAGTGGCCACGGCGGCGGGGGCCATCCTCGCGCTGGATTGGCGCGTCGGCGCCGCGGCCTTGATGGCCTGGGTGGCGGTGGTGGTCGCCACGCGCTACTCTTCGCTCGGTTCCCTCGTGGCCGCCATCGTCGCGCCGGCCGCGGTGTACGGCTGGCGCGGCGCCGGGCCGCTCTTCGCCGCCACCTGCGCCATGTGCGCGGTGCTCGTCTGGCGCCACGAGGGCAACATCCGCAAGCTCCTGCGCGGCGAGGAAAGCCGCATCGGGGACAAGAAGGCCGCCACATGAACGCGAAACCGCCCGCGCCCGAGGACGACGACCTCGACTTCACCAGGCCCGCGAAGGTGCAGCCGCCCGCGCCCACGGCGCAGCAGCTGGAGACCGCGCAGAAGGAGGCCGCCTCCGGCGGCGCGGAGCTGCGCAAGGCCGGCTACTACGTGGCCATCGCCAAGCGCGCGGCGGCGAAGATCCCGCCGCGCAACGGCGAGCGCCACTGCCTGCTCGTGGTCGAAGACGACCCGGACCTCTCGAACCTCCTCGCGGAGGTCTTCAGCGTCGCGGGGTTCGAGGTTCGCCGCGCCGCCAACCGGGCGCAGATCAACGCCGAGATCAACAAGCCGATCCTGCCGGACCTGATCCTGCTCGACATCGTCCTGCCCGACGCCGACGGCCTGCAGATCCTCTCGCGCCTGCGCGCGCACCCGCGCTTCGTGCGCATGCCCGTGATCATGATGACCGGCAAGGCCGAAGCCTCCGACGTGAAGGCGGGCCTCGCCGCGGGCGCCGACGGCTACGTGAGCAAGCCCTTCAAGATGAGCGCGCTCGTGGCCGCGGTGAACCTGGTGCTCGGCCGGGCCTAGCCTCGCCTGCGCGGCGGCACCAGCCACCAGGTCGCCGCCACCAGCGCGCCGAACGCCGCGTAGATCGCCGTGAAGACCCAGGCCGGCGCGCTCCAGTAGAGCGCGGCGCGCACCCAGCGCTGGATGAACCCCTCGCCGCCGGCCGTGCCGCGCAGCGCGTCCTCCCAGATCGTGAGCGGGCAGGTGTAGCCCAGCACGGACTCCGCCACCACGAAGGCGATGGCCGCGAGGTGCAGGCCGCGGAACCACGGGTTCCTCGCCCACGCCTTCCCCATCGCCGCGCCGGCCCAGGTCGCGAGAAGGCCCCCGACCACGAACAGCACGAAGGCCGCGTGCACGAGCAGGATGAGGTCGGCCAGCATGTTTCCTCCCGCGACGCCGGCGGCCGTCAGGGGGCGAGCGCGCGGCGGATGAATTCCACGGTCGCGGCGAACTGGAAGTCGGCGTTCGCCTTCCTGCGGAAGCCGTGGCCCTCGTCGTTGGCGAGGAGATACCAGGCCGGCGTGCCGTTCCTCTTCAGCGTCTCCACGATCTGCGCGGCCTCCGTCCACGGCACGCGCGGGTCGTTCCTGCCCTGCACCACGAAGAGCGGCTTCGCGATCCTCGCGGCGTGGGTGAGGGGCGAGATCGACTGGAGGAACTCGCGCATGGCCGGGTCGCGCTCGTCGCCGTACTCGACGCGGCGCAGGTCGCGCCGGTAGCTTTCGGTGCGCTCGAGGAAGGAGACGAAGTTCGAGATCCCCACCACGCTCACGGCGCCCGCGATGCGGTCGGCGAAGTGAACGCTCGCCGCGAGCGCCATGTAGCCGCCGTAGCTGCCGCCGGTGACCAGCACGCGCGAGGCGTCCAGCCCCGGCTGCGCCGCGATCCAGTCGAGGAGCGCGCCCAGGTCCTTCACGGCGTCCTCGCGCAGGCGGCCGTCGTCCAGGCCGAGGAAGGTCTTGCCGAAGCCGCGGGAGCCGCGCACGTTCGGGTAGACCAGCGCGATGCCCAGCTCGTTCACGAGGTAGTTGTTGCGCCCGATGAAGCCCGCGCGCGCCTGCGCCTCGGGGCCGCCGTGCACGCTCACGACCACGGGGCGCACGCCCTCGAAGCGTGACGGCGGGTGGTAGTAGAGCCCGGTGATCTCGCGCCCGTCGAAGCTCTTCCACGCGATGACGCGCGGCTCGGGGAAGGCCGCGGCGTTGAGCGACGGGCTGTTGCCGTTGGTCCAGCGCGTGACGCGGTGCGCCTTCACGTCGTAGGAGAAGACGTCGCCGGGCGAGCGCGAGGAGGCGTGGGTGAAGGCGATCTCGCCGCCGTCGCCGCGCCAGCGCAGCGCCGAGATCACCCCGGAGACGAGCGCCGGCCGCGGCAGCTCCTTGCGCGTGGCGAGGTCGAGGAAGCGCAGCACGTGCGAGCCGCCCTCGTTGGTGACGAAGGCGACGCGCCTGGCCGGGCCCGAAAGCGCGATCGCCTCGACGTCGAACTTGAGGTTCGTGGCGAGCGCCTGCTCGCGGCCCGTGGCGATGTCGATCCGCGCGACGTGGCGGTACTCCGAGCCGCGGTCGCTGATGGCGAAGAGGGACTTCCCGTCAGGCGCGAACTGCGGGTCGTCGTAGTACACGGGCGCGCCCTTGGCGGCGGGGGTGACGCGGCGGCGCTTGGCCGTGGCGAGGTCGATCACCCACACGTGCGACTCCCGGGCCGAGAGATACTCGATGAAGGCGACGCGCCTGCCGTCCGGGGAGAAGGCGAAGGCGAACCAGCCGCCGCCGGGCAGCTCCGCCACCACGCGCGCCTTGCCGGGGTCGGCGGCGTCGGCGAGATGGATCGCCGTCGCGGCCGTGCGGCTCGCATTGGCGCGATCGAGCGGCACGGTGGTGTAGAGGAAGCGGTCGCCGCGCGGGCTCCACACGGGTTCGGATGCGCGGCGCCCCTCGGGGCTCGCCGGCACGCTCTCGCGCGTCGCGGCGTCGAGGCGGTGGATGCGCCAGGCCTCGTCGCCGCCCGCGCCGCGGGTGAAGAGTGCGTAGGCGCCCGCGCGCGGCTCGAAGCGCGCGGCCATCACGGGGTCGGGCGCGTCGGTCAGGGGCTCGGGCGCAGCGCCCGGTTCGGCCACGCGGTGCAGCTGGTCGGCGTTGCCGTGGCGAAGCCGCACCAGGACCTCGCGCCGCGCCGGATGCCAGTCGAGGAGCGTGCCGGGCTTGAACTCCGAGTAGGGCGCGGTCTTCGCCGCGATCTCGGCCGGGATCGGCGGGATGCCGTCCAGCACGAGGCTCGCGGGCGGCGCGAGGAAGTCGCCCTGCGCGTGCGCCCCCAGGGAGAGGGCCGTCATGAACGCCGCGGCCAGTCGCGGCAGGTGCGGCGCCGGCAACCGGATCATTTCGGCCCGGTGGCCACCGGCCGCGCGGGATCGGCGCACCACTCGCTCCACGAGCCCGGGTAGAGGCGCGAACCGGCGAGGCCGGCCAGCTCCATCGCGAAGAGGTTGTGGCAGGCGGTCACCCCGGAGCCGCAACTGTGCACCACGCGCTCGGGGCTCACGCCGTCCAGCTCCTCGAGGAACTCCGCGCGCAGCTCCTCCGGCGTGAGGAAGCGCCCGTCGTAGCCGAGGTTGTGCTGCCAGAAGCGGTTGTGCGAGCCGGGGATGTGCCCGGCCACGGGGTCGAGCGTCTCGTTCTCGCCCATGAAGCGCGTGGCCGCGCGCGCGTCCACGATCTTCGCGGCCGGGTCGCCGAGGAGGGCGGCCACGCCGTTCGCATCCACCGTCATGCCCGCCGCGGGGCGCGGCTCGAAGCGCCCCTCGCGCGGCGCGGGCACGGCCGCGTCGAGCGGGCGGCTCTCCCGCTTCCACGCGGCGAACCCGCCGTCCAGGAGCGCCACGCGGTCGTGGCCCAGCCAGCGCAGCATCCACCACAGGCGCACCGCGAAGCTTCCGCCGCCGTCGTCGTAGACGACGACCTGCCGGCCGGGCGCCACGCCGCAGTGGTTCATGCGCGCGGCGAAGTCCGGGATCGGCGGCAGCGGGTGGCGGCCGTTCTTCCCGGTCTTCGGCCCCGAAAGATCCTGGTCGAGGTGCATGAAGTACGCGCCGGGCACGTGCGCCGCCTGCCAGGCCTCGCGCCCCTTGTCGGGCCACGCGAGGTCGTGGCGCGTGTCGAAGACGATCCAGTCCGGGTCGCCCAGGCGCGCGGCGAGCGTTTCGGTCGAGACGAGCAGCTCAGCTTTCAAATCCGGCCTCCTCCACTTGTTCCTTCTTCTCCACGCGCATCGCCACGAGCCCGCTCGCGACGATGACGACCATGCCCGCCCAGGCGAGGGGCGACAGCGCGTCGCCCCACACGGCGTAGGTGAAGATTGTGGCGAAAACGATGGTCGAGTACGAGAGCGCGCTCGCAACGAGGGTGTTGCCGAGCCGGTAGGCGCGGGTCATGGCGAGCTGCGCGAGCGTGCCCGTGAGGCCGACGCCCGCGAGGATCCACCAGTTGGCGCCCGTGATGGGGTGGAAGGGCCCGGTGAGGGCCTGCCACCCGAGGCACAGCACGGTCCCCACGGCGCCGAACCAGAACACCACGCGCCAGTCCGGCTCGCCGAGGCGCCCGAGCGTGCGCACGCTGAGGTAGGCCCAGGCGGCGAAGACGCCGGAAAAGAGGCCCACCAGCGCCGGGCCCTCCTGCCCCGCGGCGAAGGTGGGCTGCAGCAGCATCGCTACGCCGCCGAAGCCCAGCGCGATCGCGAAGACGAGCCAGCCCGAGAACCGCTCGCCCAGCACCACGGTCGTGGCGATGGCGAGGAAGAGGGGCGAGGTGTAGTTGAGCGTCTGCGCGGTCGCGAGCGGCAGGCGCGTGATGGCGTAGAAGTAGCCGATGAGGGACACCGCGCCGACGATGCCGCGCACGAGGTGCAGGCCCAGGTGCGGGGTCCTCACGGTGCCGCCGCGCACGGCCACGATGCCGGCGACCGCGACGAGCGTGAAGAGGGACCGGTAGAGGGCGAGCTCCGCCGCGTCGAAGTGCTCGGCGCCCAGCTTGATGAAGACGCCCATCGCGGCGAAGAGGAAGCCGGCGACGAGCATCCAGGACGAGGTCATGCGGCCGCCTCCTTGCCGCGCCACTTGCCTTGCGCCAGCCGCGCGAGGCCCGCCGCGAGCGTCTTCGTGTCGCCGATGCCGAGCCCCTCGACCACGCGGTTGCGCCACGCCTTGTCCTCGCGGAGCTTCGTGACCGCGGCGGAGAGGCTCCGCTCGACGGCCTCGCCGTAGGCGCCCCGGGCCTTCGCGAGCCCCGTGGCGGCGGCGGCTGCGGGCCAGCCCTCGACCATGAAGGCGAGGTCGACCGCGTCCCGCGAGAGGGTGGAGGCGTCCAGCCCGCGGTCGGCGTTGGCGAGGAACTTCTCCGCGAAGGCGTGCGCCGGGTCGAGGCAGGTGACGGGGATCCCCGCGACCTTGCCGCCCGCGAGGTCGATCCGCGCCTCGCGCAGGATCTCGAACTTGATCCGCAGCTCGCCCGCGGGGAGCCAGGTGCGGATGCCGAACTGGTCCGCGCGGACTTCGCGGGCCAGCGCGACGGGCCGGGCGACCACGGGGCCCAGCGAATCCTCCGCGACCGATTCGCGCAGCAGGCGGTAGCCCTCGCGGCTCGCGCAGAGGAAATCCACGTCGCGGGATTCGCGGTACTCGCCCAGCTCCAGCACGATGCGGGTGCCGCCGGCGAAGAGGCACGCGCACCGGTCGAGGAAGGCGCGATCGAAGCGGCGCAGCAGCCCCGCCACGGCTTCGTGCGCGGGGCGATGGAAGCGCCGCTCAGGCATTGAGCACCCCGCCGCCATGCCGCGCCTTCAGCCGCTCGACGAGGGCTGCTTCGGGCTCGCCGAGGCGGTGCAGGTCCACGAAGCGCCAGTTGCGCTCGTAGAGGCCGAGCGCCTCCTCCGCGAGAATCCAGCGCCCCGCCCGGTTCCACGCGAGCTCGCGCAGGACGGGCCAGCGCTCGAGGTCGAGGACCAGGTCGTCGAGCAGGGCCGAGAGCGCGGCGGCGAAGCGCGGGGAGGCCATCGCGACCTTCAGGCGGGCCGCCTCCCCGGCAGGCAGGCGCACTTCCACGGCCGCGATGCCGGCGGCGCGCTCGCGGCTGCGCTGCGCGCGCTTGGCGGCGCGCAGCTGCTCGGCGCGGGAGAGGCCCGAGGTGCGGGGGCGGCCACGGGCGGCGCGGGGATCCATGGCCCATTGTCGGCCGGCGAATGTTGACATGTCAACAAAAAAACGGAGTGGCGCGAGGGCCGGGGCTATCATGCCCGCATGAGGCCCGCTCTCCGCCGGATGTTCGTGCTCGCCGCCCTGGGGCTCGCGGTCGCGCTCGCGTGGCTCGCGCCGATGGACGCAGCCGCCTCCGCGCACGCGCAGGCCGGGCTCAAGCGCGCGCTCGCGACGTTCGCCGCGGCGCGCGCCCTGAACGCGGCCATCTCGGTCGCCAAGGGTACGGAGCTCTCCGTGGCGCCCGCCGGCCTCGGCGTCACGCTCACGCCGGGGCAGGTGCTCGACCCCGTCGACGACCTCGTCGAGCAGTTCTCGTCCCTCATGCTGATGGCGAGCGTCGCCTTCGGGGTCGAGATCGCGTTGATCCGCATGGGCGCTCACTGGCTCGTCGCCGCCGTGCTCACGGCGATCGCGGCTGCGTGGGCGTGGCGGGCGTGGCGAGGCCAGCCGCGGCTCGCGTGGCTGGATCGCCTGGTGGTCGCGGCGCTGCTGGTGCGCTTCGCGGTGCCGCTCGTGGTGCTGGGGAGCGAGGCGGGGTTCCGCCTTTTTCTCGAAGGCGATTACGCCGCCGGGCACGCTGCCATCGAGTCCTCGGGGCGCGAGATCGACGCGCGCGCGGCGCCCTCCGCCGTGCCGAAGGGCGAGGAAAGCATCGTCGAGCGGCTGAAGGGCTGGTGGTCGCGCGCGCCCGACGTCTCGCAGAAGATCGACGAGCTGAAGACCATCGCGGGGCGCGCCATCGAGCATGTCGTGCGCTTGATCGTGGTGTTCCTCCTGCAGACCCTCGTCGTCCCGCTGCTGCTGCTGTGGGCGCTGGCCCGCGCCGGGAGAGGCCTGGCCGCGCTCGGCGGCAAGGCGGGCCCGGGAACCTAGGCCCGGGCGGCCGCCGCCTCGCCGCCCTCGGGAGCAGACGGCACGCGACGCAGGTCCTGCGCCACCCGCCCGCCCTGCAGCACGATCACGCGCCCGGCCGAGGCGATCGTCTCCGGCCGGTGGGCGATGAGGATGCGCGTGAGGTTGAGCCCCCGGATCGCCTCGTTCACCTGCCGCTCGCGCTGCACGTCGAGGGCGCTCGTGGCCTCGTCGAGGAAGAGGATGCGCGGCTGCTTGTAGAGGGCGCGCGCGAGGAGGATGCGCTGGCGCTGCCCGCCCGAGAGCGCCGCCCCCATGTCGCCGATGAGCGTGTGGTAGCCCATCGGCATCGCGGCGATGTCGTCGTGCACGGCGGCAAGCCGCGTGCAGCGCTCGATCGCCTCGTGGCTGGGCGCGGGGTCGAAGAAGCACACGTTGTCCGCGATGGAGCCGGCGAAGAGGGGGTCGTCCTGCATCACCGTGCCCACGAAGCGGCGATAGGCGTCGACGCCGAGCTTCTGGATGTCCACGCCGCCCACGAGCACCTGGCCGTCGGTGGGGGCGAGCAGCCCCAGCATGATCTTCACGAGCGTGGTCTTGCCGCCGCCCGAGGGACCCACGACAGCCACCGACTCGCCGGGCTCGATCACGAACGAGCAGTCCTTGAGCACGAACGGCTCGGTGTCGGAGTAGCGGAAGGCGACGCCCCGGACCTCGATCGAGGGCTGCGCCACGGCCGGGGCGGTGGCGGGCGATTCCTCCTCGGGCGCGGTGAGCACGATGTCGGCGAGGCGCTCGCCCTGCAGTTGCAGCATCTTCAGCTCGATCAGCTTGTCGATGAGGCCGGCCACGCGCGCCGAGAACTGCTCCTTGTAGGCCATGAACGCGAAGAGCATTCCCACGGAGAAGGCGGCGTCCAGCACGAGGAGCGCGCCCACCCAGACCACCGCGATGCGCTCGGCGCCGAAGACGAGCCCGTTGGCGCTGCGGAAGCCCAGCGAGAGTTTCTGCACGACGAGGTCGCGGTTCACCGCGTCCACCACGAGGTTCAACCAGCGCGAGCGCCGCTCCTCCTGGCGCCCGAAGAGCTTGATCGACTGCACGCCGCGCACCGTCTCGAGGAAGTGGCTCTGCTGGCGCGAGGCGTGGACGATGTGCTCCTCGGTGGCGCGGCGAAGCGGCGCGTAGAAGGCCCCCCGCGAGACCGCGTACGCGGCCACGGCGGCCACGGCCAGCGCGGTGAGCGTGCCGCTGTAGACCAGCATCATCGCCAGGGTGGCGAGCGCCATCAGCCCGTCGATCACGGCCTCCACGAAGCTCGAGGTGATGGTGCGCTGGATCGTGGTCACGGCGCCGAAGCGCGAGACCACGTCGCCCAGGTGGCGCTTCTCGAACCACGCCACCGGCAGCCGCAGCAGGTGCGTGAAGACGTTGGCGAGCCACTGCAGGTTGAGCGTCGTGCCGAGGTAGAGCACGACCCACGAGCGAAGCGCCCCCACGGCCACCTGGATCACCGCGAGCATCAGGAAGCCGATCCCCAGCACGGTGAGGAGATCGCGGTCGGCCGCCACCACCGCGCCGTCGACCACCCACTGCATGTAGAAGGGCGCGAGCAGCGCGAAGGCCTGCAGCACCAGCGCCAGGAGCAGCACCTGCGCGAGCGACCGGGCGAGCCCCGTCACCGGCCCCGTGAGGTCGCGCAGGCGCACGCGGCGCCGCTCGTCGCGCGGGCGGAACTCCGCGGTCGGGGCGAGCTCCAGCGCGATGCCGGTGAAGTGCTTCGAGACCTCCGAGATCGGCATGCGGCGGATGCCCGCCGCCGGGTCGTGGATGACCGCCTCGCGCGGCCCGGCCGAGCGCAGCACGACGAAGTGGTTCAGGTCCCAGTGCAGGATGCAGGGCGTGCGCAGCTTCGGGAGCTCCTCGAGCTCCAGCCGCAGGGCACGGGGCGCGAGGTGCAGGTGGCCGGCCACCTGCATCAGGTAGGCGAGGGTCGCGCCCTTGAGGGAAAGCGTGAACCGCCGGCGCAGGCCCGCGAGGTCGATGCGGTGGCCGTGGAAGCTCGCCACCATGCCGAGGCTCGCGAGGCCGCACTCCGAAGCCTCGGTCTGCAGGAACACCGGCAAGCGGCGGCCGCCGCCGAAGTCCAGGCCCGCGATGGCCATGTCACGCCCTGCCCGCGAGGCTCAGGAGCGGCTCGAACACCCACTCGATGAGGCGGCGCCGGTCGAGGAGCACGTCGGCCTCCACCTGCATGCCGGCCTGCAGCGGCTCGGCGTGCCCGTACGCGGATACGGTCTGCGAATCCAGCGCGACCTTCACGCGGTAGAGCGGCTCGCGCGAGCCGTCGGGAGGCGCGAAGCCGAGCTCCGCGGGGGCGATCGCGCTTCGAGAGACCGACACCACGCGCGCGCGGTGGCTGCCGAACTTCTGGTAGGGGAAGGCGGGATAGCGGACCAGCACGTCCTGCCCCGCGCGGATGAAGCCCACGGCCCGCGACGGCGCGAAGAGGTGCCCCTGCAGCGGCGCGCCCTCGGGCAGCAGCGTGAGGAGCCCCATGCCGGCGCCGACCACCTGCCCCGGCTCCACCAGCACGGCGGCGACGGTGCCCGCCGCAGGCGCGGTGACCAGCGACTCGGCCTGCGCGCGGCGCTCGATGCGCTCCTGGTCGAGCGCGGCCACTTGCGCGTCGAGCGCGGAGAGCTGCGCCCGGGTGCGGGCACGGGCTTCGGTGGCCGCGGCTTCGAGGCCCGCGATCTCGCGCTCGAGGGTGAGCCTCGCGCGCAGGGCCGCGTGGCGGCGCGAACGCTGGTCGAGCGACTCCTCCTCCTTCTGCTGGCGCTGCGCGGGCGAGACGAAGCCGCGGCGCTGCAGGTCGTCGAGCCGTGCGAGCGACTTGCGGGAAAGCGCCTCGCGGGCGGCGATGGCCTCGAGTTCCCCATCGAGCTGGGCGAGCTCTGCGGCGAGCCCGCGAACGCGCGTCTCGATGGCCTCCTGCTCAGCGCGCGCGGCGGCCCGCGTCTCCTCGCGCTGGCGCCGCACGCCGGCGAGGCGCTGCCCGGCCAGCGCGACGGTGGCCGCGCCGACGGGGCCGTCCGTCGTCGACCGCGCGTCGACCAGCCGCAGCAGCGCCTCGCCTTCGGCAACGCGCTCGCCTTCGCCCACGTGGCGCTCCCGCACGAGGCCGGGCTGCTGGGCCACCACGCGCAGGGCGCCGGTTTCCGGCACGAGCGTCCCGGCGAGGGAAGCCTTCTTCGCGTACTGCCCGACGATGAAATAGGCGAGCACGGCCGCCGCCACGGCGACCGCGGCCGCGGTGAGGAACGCGAAGGAGACGGGGCGGATGAGGACGATGCGGCCGAAGTTGCGGCGCTCCTCGGCCTCGTAGACCTCGCGGCGGAAGCGGGGGGGCGCGGTCATGCCTCGAGGGCTTCCCGTGCCGGCCTGAAGCGTTGCCAGAACACGAAGGCGAGCGGGATGAAGGCGATCGCCAGGGCGATCTCGAAGGCCCAGCCCGCGGGCGTGGTGGCGGTCCGGAGGGTCTTGCGCAGGAACAGGGACGAGAAGTCCGGGATCGTGAGGAGGAGGTTGTACGCGCCGTGCACGACGACCAGCGGCCAGAGGCTGCGATAGCGCAGGAACATGATCGCCGCGATCACGCCGAAGCCGAATGCGAGCAATGTCGCGCGCCCATGGATGACGCCGAAGGCGAAGGCGGACAGGACCACCGACATCGCGATCGACCGGCGCACGCGCAGGGCGTTGAAGAGCATCCCCCGGAAGTAGAACTCCTCGAGGAGGGGGGCCAGGATCCCCGTGGCGGTTGCCGCGAGGATCCACATGGCCAACGTCCGGGGCTGGGGCGTGGCGGAATAGCCCCAGTACCGCAGGTACTGGTCGGGCTCGGACCAGACCATCGGGAGCTGCACGAGCACGGAGTGCATGCCGAGGCACCAGGCCGTGGTGAGCGCGAGCGCCAGCGCGAGGTCGGCCACCGACACGGGGCACGCGGGCGGGCCGAAGAGCGCTGCCATCGCGGCGCGCGCGTCCCGGATGAGCGCGAACATGGCGACGCCGATCACGATCGCGCCGCATCGCGCGACGATCTCGCCGTCGTTGATGCTGCGGTCCCACCACCCCGCGTCGACCCCGGTGCGGAGGAGGAAGAACATCGCGAAGTACGCGAACACGAAGATGACGGCGATGTGCACCGGCTTCAGGCCGGACCGTTCCAGCAGCTGGACGACGTTCGGGCTCACGGGCGCTCCCTCCATGATGGGGAATGGCTACTTCGACGAGCCAGCGATGCGCTCGATCGCCTCGGACGTGGCGTTCACCAGCCACTCGTACGCGTCGGCGAGCACGCTCGTTGAACCGGCGTTGGACAGGTCGCCGATGCCGCCGCCGACGTTCGCGGTCTGTGTGGCGTCCAGCTCGTCTTTCGGCGGGACGTTTGCGGTGCCGGTTTCGCTCATGGCATCTCCTGTCCGTGGTGGGGTTGGATGGCAGTCAGGGGCGAGAAGGGGCTGCTCCTTGGCAGCCCCTCGGGTCGAAGTGACGCGCCGGGCGAGGCTACTCCCCCGCCACCCGGCCGATCACGTGGGACGCGAAGTCGACGAGGTTCTCGTACGACTGCGTCAGCGACTGGGTGATCTGCACGAGGGCCTGCGGATCGCAGACGCTGAACCCGCCGCTCGCGTCGGTCGCCTGCGCCGCATCGAGCTCGTTGTTCACCGGGATCTTCGAAACGTTGGAATCGGTCATGGTTGTCTCCTTGTACGGGTGTGGGTTGGCTACAGGTTCGGCGCGTAGGCCGACGGGTCGAGGCACACCGGGTCCGGCATGGGGCCGGGGACCGGCGCCGTGTCGGGCATCGGGAACGGGTAGTCCGGCGACGGGAACGGCGAGGGGATGCTGTCGTCGTGGGGCTTGTAGCCGCCCGAGACTTCGGCGTGGTCCTTCCTTTCGATTTCCTTCATGGGGTTCTCCTGGGTCGTGGTCGCGGGGATTTCGGCGCGGCGCCGCGCGACCGGACGGCGCCCCGCACGGGATCAGCGGGCCGAATCGTCGGGGTGCTCGTCGGCGGCGAGCGCGGCGAAGGCGATGGGGTCGAGGAGCGGCTCGGCCGGCGCGCGGAAGAGCGCGTCGTCGAGGGCCACGCCGGGCGGCAGCCCGCCCGCGATGGCGAGGATCTCTTGCTCGGTGAGGGTCTTCATGGGGCTCTCCGGTGGCCCCCGCCGCGCAGGTCGCGGCAGGAGGTGGAGCCCATGCTAGGAAAGGCGCGCGCGCTGCGCCCGCGAAAATCGGGAAAAGCTGCGCGCCTATTTCGGCAAGGTCAGTGCGCCGGCGCGCGCCCGTGCGCGGCGAAGAACCGCCGCGCGGATTTCACGAACCACGCGATGTGCCGCAGCCCCTTCGTGGCCGCCTTGCCGCCGTGGTGCACGATGCGCACCTGAGGGCAGTAGGCGACGGTCGTCACCTTCGAGAGCCGCAGGGTGAGGTCGAAATCCTCGAAGTAGAGGAAGTAGCCGGGATCGAACCCGCCCACGGCGCGCAGCGCCTGCGTGCGGCAGAGCAGGAAGCAGCCGCTCGCGATGGTGACGGGCGCCTGCTCGCGCTCCCAGTCCAGGTGACGCAGCTCGTAGGCGTCCAGGCGACGGCGGAAGGGGCCGTGCAGGAAGCGCGGCACGAAGCCGCGCACGAACAGCACGCCAGGCGAAGGCCAGCCTTTCACGAGGTACTCGCGCTCGCCGTCGGCGCCGTGCACGGACGGCGTGATGGCGCCGACCTCCGGGTGCGCGGCGAGGTAGCGCAGGCCCGCGTCGATCGCCTCGCGCGCCACCTCGACGTCGGGGTTGAGCACGAGGTGGCAATCGGCCGCGGCCTGCGCCAGCGCGAGGTTGTGGCCGCGGCCGAAGCCCACGTTGCCCTGGCCCGTGACGAGCTCGAAGGCGGTGCCGGGGGCGCGGGCGAGCGCCGCCTCGGCGAGGCTCGCGAGCGTGGGCGCGAGCCCATCCGGGCCGTTGTCCACCACCTGCACCTTCGCCTCCCCGAGCGTGCCGTGTTCGCGCGCGACGGCGATGGCCTCGGCCACGCTCGCGAGCGTGCGCGCAAGCAGTCGCGAATCCGGGGCGTGCGTGACGATCGCGATGGAGAGGGCGGGCGGCATGGGTCGCCTCAGGGGGGCGCGGCTCCCGGTGAACCCACGTAGAATTCCGCGAGCGCCGCGGGAAGGATGGCCTGGCCCCACGCGGCCGCGACGGCGACCAGGAAACGGGAGAAGCCCCGCAAGGGGGCGGCAAGCGAACGCATGGCGAGGCCAGGTCGGGAACCGGCGGAAATTCTAACAGGCGGCCCATCGCCCAAGGTCGCGGTCGTCCACGAGTGGCTGGACACCTGGGCGGGATCCGACCGCGCGGCGGCCCAGATCCTCGCGATCTGGCCGCAGGCCGATCTCTTCGTCCTCGTCGACTTCCTGCCCGAGGCCGATCGCGCCCCGTTCGCGGGCCGGCGCATCACGACCTCGTTCCTGCAACGGATGCCGTTCGCGCGGCGCCACTTCCGCAAGTACGTGCCGCTCATGCGGCGGGCGATCGAGTCCTTCGACCTCTCCGGCTACGACATGGTGATCTCGAGCGCCCACGCCTTCGCCAAGGGCGTGCGCACGCGCGCCGGGCAGTACCACCTCTGCTATTGCTACACCCCCATGCGCTATGCTTGGGCGATGGAAGGCGAGTACCTGCGGGATTTCGGCCTGGCGCGAGGGCCGCTCGCGTGGCTCGCGCGTCGCCAGCTGGCGACGCTGCGTGAATGGGACCGCGCGGCGGCCGCCCGCGTGGACGACATCGTGGGCATCTCGCGCTTCATCGCGGAGCGCATCCGCGTCGCCTACGGTCGCGAGGCGTCCGTGATCCACCCCCCGGTCGACGTGGCGGCCTTCACCCCCGGCGGCCCGAAGGAGGACTTCTACGTGGTGGTCTCCCGCCTGGTGCCCTACAAGCGCGTGGACGCGGTCGTGGAAGCCTTCCGGGCGATGCCGGGGCGCCGCCTCGTGGTCATCGGCGACGGGCCGCAGCGCGCGGCGATCGAGGCGCGGCGGCCGGCGAACGTGCGGCTGCTCGGGCACGCCGCGCACGAAATCGTTCTCGACCACCTGCGCCGCGCGCGGGCGTTCCTGTTCGCAGGCGAGGAGGATTTCGGCATCGCGCCGGTCGAGGCGATGGCCTGTGGCACGCCCGTGATCGCGCTCGCGCGCGGGGGCCTCCTCGAGACGGTAGTCGAGGGCGAGACGGGGATCTTCTTCGACGAGCCCTCGCCGGCGGCGATAGCGGCCGCGGTGGGGCGCTTCGAGGCCGCCGCGGCGATCCATCCCGCGCGGTGCCGCGCGCGCGCGGAAGCGTTTTCCGAGCCACGCTTCCGCGACGAGTTCCGCGCGTTCGCGGAAGCCGGGCTGCGCGCGCACGGGCGGGGCCGCGCGCCATGAACCGCGGCACGCTCCTCAAGGAGAACGCGGGGCTCCTCGAGGCCGTGTTCCGGCTGGCCGACCCCGTCGTCGTGGTCGCCACCGGGTGGGTGCTCTTTCCCGTGCTCTTCACCCTGGAGGAGTTCAACCGCGGCTACGGCCTGGGCCTCGCGGTGGCCTTCGCCATCGTGTTCGCGGTGTTCCCGTTCTTCCGCATCTACCAGCCCTACCGCGGCACCAGCCTGTGGATCGAGGTGCAGGGCCTCTTCAAGGCCTGGCTCGCCACGGTGGCGATCATCGCGGTGCTGCTCATCCTCACCAAGACGACCTACGTCTTCTCGCGGCTGTGGCTCATGACCTGGGCGGTGGCGAGCTTCGCGGCGCTGGCGGGGTTCCGCATGATGCTGCGCATGGCGCTGCGCTCGGTGCGCCGGCGCGGCTACAACCTGCGGCACATCGTGGTGGTGGGCGCCGGCGCGCTGGGCGTCGAGATCGCCCGCCGCCTGCGGGCCGCGCCGTGGACGGGCCTGCACGTGGTGGCCTTCTTCGACGACCGGCCGGAGCTCGCGTCGGGCGCCGTGGAAGGCGTTCCCGTGGGCGGCACGCTCGACGACCTGGCGGGCTTCGTCGAGCGAGAGGGCATCGACCAGGTGTGGATGGCGCTGCCGCTGCGCGCGGAGCAGCGGGCGAAGCAGGTGCTGGCTGCGCTGCGCTCGACCACGGCGGAGGTCCGGTACGTGCCGGACATCTTCGGCTTCCAGCTCCTCAACCACTCGGTCACCGAGGTCGCGGGGCTTCCCGTCATCAACCTCACCGAGTCGCCGATGTCGGGCACGAACCTCCTCGTGAAGGCGGTCGAGGATTACGTGCTCGCCGCGCTGATCGTGCTGGCCATCAGCCCGCTCCTCGCGGCGCTCGCGATCGGCGTGAAGCTCTCCTCGCCGGGGCCGGTGCTGTACCGCCAGCGCCGCGTGACCTGGAACGGCGCACAGTTCGAGATGCTCAAGTTCCGCTCGATGCCGGTGGACGCCGAGGCGGGCACCGGGCCCGTGTGGGCGCGGCCGGGGGAGGACCGCGCCACCCCGTTCGGGCGGTTCATGCGGCGCTGGAGCCTGGACGAGCTGCCGCAGTTCCTCAACGTGCTCAAGGGCGAGATGTCGATCGTGGGCCCGCGCCCGGAGCGGCCGGAGTTCATCGAGCGCTTCCGCGACCAGATCCCCGGCTACATGCAGAAGCACCTCGTGAAGGCGGGCATCACCGGCTGGGCGCAGGTGAACGACCTGCGCGGCAACACCGACCTCGCGCGGCGCATCGAGTTCGACCTCTTCTACATCGACAACTGGTCGGTGTGGTTCGACCTGCGGATCATCCTCATGACCGCCTGGCAGGTGCTGCGCAGCCGCCACGCCTACTGAGGCGATATACTTCCGCGCATCCCGCCGTCGGCATTCCCCTCCTTGAGCACCCTGCCCGCCGTTCCGCAACGCCACTGGCTCTTCTGGGCGATCTCCTGCTGGGTCGCGGCGCTCGTTCTCACCTTCATCGGCTTCCTCATGGCCTTCCACACGGGCCCGTGGCAGTCGCGCGTGGAGCCGCGCACCATCCCCGGCGCGAAGCTCGCCGTGGTGCAGGGCACCGTGCGCGTGGACGGCGAGGCGATCTGGCTCGAGCGCCCCGGGCAGGACGGCACGCTGGTCGTCTCGGCGACGCTGGAGCAGCCCATCACCGCGGCGGATTTCCGCTACGCCCGCATCCGGCTCGCGGGCGCCTTCCCGCGCGAAGGGATCTCCTTCATCTGGCGCACCGACCGCGGCGAGGCGCGCGTGCCGCGGCTCCCGCTCGCGTCGTCGGGCGGCCGCGTGCTGCCGCTCACGCTGGGCGAGATCGACGGCTGGAACGGCCGCATCGTCGGCGTGGGCCTCGCGATGCGCGGCGAGCTCGCGGCGCCGCTCCTGGTCGACGGCATCGAGTTCGTGCCCACCTCGTGGTGGGCCACCGCCTCGCGCATGCTCGGCGACTGGGCGGAGTTCGAGCCCTGGGACGGCGGCTCGATCCACTTCATGGCCGGCGGCAACCCGTCGCTTCGCCACCCGCTGCCGCTCTACCTGGGCATCTCGTTCCTCGCGGCGATCGGCCTCTACCTCCTGGTGATCGTGCTCGGCCACGCGCGCTTCGAGCCGCAGGCGGCGCTCGCGATCGCGCTGCTGGGCTGGGCGGTCATCGACGCGCGCTGGCAGCTTAACCTCCTGAAGCAGCTCGACATCACGCGCTGGCAGTACGCCGGCAAGAGCTGGGAGGAGAAGCGGCTCGCCGCGGAGGACGGCCGGCTCTTCGCCTTCATGCGCGAGGCGAGGGAGAAGATCGGCGCGGCGCCCGCGCACGTGTTCGTGTTTGCCGACGAGGAGTTCGACCGCGTCCGCGGCGCCTACCATCTCTATCCGCGCAACGTGACCGTGCAGCCCAAGCGGCAGTCGCTCCTGCCGGCGGCGACCTTCAAGGCCGGCGACGTGCTCGTGGTCTACCGCAAGCGCGGGGTCGAGTACAGCCCGGCGGACAAGACGCTGCGGTGGGAAGGCACCCAGGCGGTGAAGGCGGAGATGATCCACTTCTCGGCCGGCAGCGCCGTCTTCCGCGTGACCGGGCCGGGCTGATCCGTGGACGCGATCCTCCTCCTCCTGAGCGTGGCGCTGCCCTGGGCAGCGGGCACGGCGTGGCTTCGCTTCCTGCCGAAGGGCGCGCCGCTGCCGTGGGCCACCGCCATCGGCTACGGGCACTTCATCGGGATCCTCGCGCTCACGCTGCTCATGCGCGCCACGAGCCTCGCGGGATTCAAGTGGAACTTCTGGGCGCTCGCCGCTGCGCTGGCCGCCTTCGGCCTCCTGCCGGCGTGGCGGTGTGCGAACCGCCGCGCGGCGCTCGCCATGCCGGACATCCGCGCCGACTGGGCCGGGCTCGCGCGCTGGAAGGCGGCCGTGGCCGCGATCCTCCTCGCGCTGGTCTCGGTGCGCTACGCCGGGCTGCTGCTCGAGATCCTGTGGCGGCCGCTCTTCGCCTGGGACGCGTGGATGCAGTGGGCCACGAAGGCGCGCGTGTGGTTCGAGCTGGGCCACATGGCCCCCTTCGTCCCGGTCGGCGAGTGGATCGCCGCCGACCCCGCGAAGGTGTTCACCGACCCGGCGCCCACGTACCCCGCGACGGTACCGCTGCTGCAGGTGTGGAGCGCGCTCGCGCTGGGGCGCTGGGACGACGCGCTCATGAACGTGCCGTGGTTCGCCTGCGGCGTGGCGATGGGCTTCGCGTTCCACGGGCAGGCGCGCGCCTGGGGCGTGTCGGCGTTCCTCGCGGCGGTCGGCACCTACCTGCTGATGACGGTGCCCTTCGTGAACATCCACGTGGCGCTCGCGGGCTACGCCGAGCTGCACATGGCCGCGCTCTACGGCCTCGCGGCGATGGCCTTCTTCCTCTGGGCGCGCGACGGCGACGCGCGGCAGGGGTGGCTCGCGCTCGTGCTCGCGCTCGCGCTGCCGCTCGTGAAGAAGCCGGGCATCTTCTGGCTCGCCTCGTTCGTGCCCGCCTGGCTCGTGATCCTGCGGCCGCGCGCGGCCGCCATCGGGCTGGGCGTGGCGGCCGCGGCCGGCGTGGGCGCGCTTTTCTTCCTGCGGGAAACCGGGTTGCGCGTGTTCAACTACGCCCTAACGGCGGACGTGGACACGGCCGAGGTCACCAAGGCGCTCGCGCAGAACCTCTTCCAGATGGGCAACTGGAACCTACTGTTCTGGCTCGTGCCCGCGGCCGCGTTCGCCGCCTGGCGACGGCTGCTCGACGGCCCGATCGCGGCGATCACGACGATGGTCGCGTTCGGCGCCTACTTCCTCGCGGTGGTGTTCTACTTCTCGATCGCGGGCGAGTGGGTGAGCGACTTCTCGACGGTGAACCGCGCCGTCTTCCACATGGTGCCGCTGCTCGTCTTCTGGATGCTGGTGCTCGCCGAGCGCCGCTTTCACGGCCCGCCCGAACCGCTGCGCCTGCGCTGAGGCCGGGTCAGGCCCTGCTCGCGAGGAGGGCGTCGGCGGCGGCGAGCACCGCGTCGGCCCCGATGGCGTGCATGCACCGTGGCTCGGCGCACTCGCCCGGGCCGCGGCCGCAGCGGCGCACCCACGCGACGTGGCGGCCGAAGAGCCGCTGCTGGTCGCGGCAGGGGAAGTCGGGGTCGCCGAGCGCCTGCCACGGCGTGTCGCGCCAGAAGTCCCCGGAAGCGCAAAGGCGCGCAGATCCCGGCCCGAACAGCGCGAGCGTGGGCGCGAAGGCGGCGCGCGCGAGGTGGGCCACGCCCGTGTCCGGCGCGACGACGAGGCGCGCGCCTTCCAGCAATTGCCACAGCTGGTCGAGGCCGAGCCTGCCCGCGGTCGAGGCGTGCCGCCCCTCGGGGTCGCACTCGGCCACGAGCGGCTCCTCGCCGCCCCCTGCGCTCCACACGACCGCGAGGCCGCGCGACGCGAGGCCCGCCGCGACCGCCGCCCACCGCGCCGCGGGCCAGCGCTTGAGCGCCGTGCTCGCGCCGACGTGCAGCACGGCATAGGCGCCCGCGGGGCGGTCCACGGGCACGGCGGGGCGCACCGTCCAGTCGCCGCGCCGGTAGGGGGCGGGCTCGTCGCCAGCGACGAGCGCGGCGACGAGCTCGCCCCAGGAAGCGGGTACGTCGCCGATCGCACGCTCGTCGTCGACGAACGGGTTGCGCAGCGCGTGCGGGTCGTCGCCGTGGGCGACGACGTGGCGCGCCCCGAGGGCGGCCGCGAGCCAGCTGTACCGGTTGTCCCCCGGCACGACCGCGAGGTCGAAGGGCGCCTCGGCGAGCAGCGCGCGCGTCGTCGCCGCGTCGCGGGGCGTGAAGGCGAGAGCGCGCACGCCCCAGGGACGCGTGGCGTAGAGCGGCACCATCGCCGGCGAAACGGTCATCGCGATATCCGCGCGGGGGTGGTCGGCGCGCAGCTTCGCGAGCAGCGGCGAGAGCATCACGGTGTCGCCCAGCAGCAGGTGGTGCGCGACGAGGATGCGCCGGGGGGCGGCGGGCGGCTTCGCCAGCCCGGGGGAGGAGAGACGCCGGGCCAATGCGCGCGTGACGACGGCCGCGCGCGTGGCGAAGCGCTCACCCACGCGCTGCCCTCGCCACCACCGTGAAGATCTCCAGCATGCGCTCGACCATGCGCTCCTCGCCGAAGCGCCGCAGCGCCGCCTCGCGGGCGGCCGTGGCGAGGCGGGCGCGGCGGGAGCCGTCCGCGAGGAGCGACTCGATGGCGGCGCGCAGGGCATTGGCGTCCTCCGGCGGCACGAGCACGCCGGAAACGCCGTCCTCGACGATCTCGGCGATGCTGCCCACGGGGGTGGAGATCACCGGCAGCCCGCTCGCCATCGCCTGCATCAACGCCTGCGGCACGCCCTCGTTGGCGTAGGACGGCAGGCAGAAGAGGTCGAGGGCGCGAAGCCAGGGCGCGACATCCTCGCGGTTGCCGGCGAAGGTCACGCGCGGCTCGATCGCGAGCTCCTTCGCGAGCGCCTCGAGCGCCTCGCGCTGCGGCCCGTCGCCCACCACCACGAGCCGCGCTTGGCGGTCGGCGAGCCCCGCGAACGCCTCGAACAGGTAGCGGTGGCCCTTCCAGCTGCGCAGCGTCGCGACGATGCCGATCACCCGGCCGTCGACGGCGAGCCCCAGGTCCGCGCGCGCCTGCGCCGCCGGGCCCGGGCGGAAGCGGTCGAGGTCGATGCCCGTCGGGATCGAGACGACGTGGCCGGGGTCGACGCCCGTTTCCTCGATCACCTGCAGGCGCAGCCGCTCGCCCGTGGTGACGATGCGGCGCGTGGCGCTGCGGTAGAGCCATCGCGTGGCGAAGTTGCGCGGCACGGGCGCCGAGATGTGGCGCGTGCGCACGATCGGCGGCGGGTGGCGCTGGAGGCAGGCCGCCACCGACGCGAGCCAGCTGTCCGTGGAGCTGTGCGTGTTCAGGATGTCGAACTGCCGGCCGCGGAGCAGCCCCGTCAGGGCGAGCAGGCCCTGGACGGACTTGCGCGCGATGGGCAGCGCGATGGCCTCCACCCCGTAGCCCGCCGCGGCCTGCAGGATGCGCGACTCCTCCGGGGCGGCGATCGCGACGGCGTTTCCGCGGCGGGCCACCCCGCGCGCCTCCGTGAGCACGCGGATCTCCTGCCCGCCCCACCCCAGCGAGGACTCCGTGTGCAGGATGCGAAGGCTCTCGCCCGCCACGGCCTAGGCTCCGGCGAACTGGAGGCGGTGCAGCCCCGCGTAGGCGCCGCCGGCGGCAAGAAGCGCCGCGTGCGTGCCCTCCTCGACGATGCGGCCGCGGGCCAGCACGACGATGCGGTCGGCGCCCTCGACGGTGGAGAGCCGGTGCGCGATGACGATGGTGGTGCGGCCCTGCATCAGCGTCTCCAGCGCCGCCTGCACCGCGCGCTCGCTCTCGGTGTCCAGCGCGGAGGTGGCTTCGTCGAGGAGCAGGATGGGCGCGTCCTTGAGGATCGCGCGCGCAATGGCGATGCGCTGGCGCTGGCCGCCGGAGAGCTTGGCGCCGTTCTCGCCGATCTCGGTCGCGAGCCCCTGCGGCAGGCCGCGGATGAACTCCATCGCGTGGGCCGCCTCGGCGGCGCGCACGATGTCGGCCTCGGAAGCCCGCTCGCCCTGCCCGTAGGCGATGTTGGCGGCCACCGTGTCGTTGAAGAGCACGACGTTCTGCGACACGAGCGAGACCTGCCGCCGCAGGCTCTCCAGCGTGAGGTCCTCGAGCGGATGGCCGTCGAGCGTGATGCGCCCCGCCGTGGGGTGGTAGAAGCGCGGCAGCAGGTGGATGAGGCTCGACTTGCCGCTGCCGGAGGCGCCCACGAGCGCGACCGTCTCGCCCGGGGCGACGTCGAGCGTCACGCCGTCGAGCGCGGGGCCGGCGCCGCTGCGGTAGGTGAGCGAGACGCCCTCGAAGCGCACGGCGCCGCGCGCGCGTCCCAGCGTCACGGTGCCGCGGTCCTCCTCCGGCTTCTCGTCGACGAGGCCGAAGACGCTCTCGCAGGCGGCCAGCCCGCGCTGCAGGTGCTCGTTCACGCCGGTGAGCCGCTTGAGCGGCTGCAGCAGCATGCCGGTGGCGGCGATGAACTCGACGAAGCGGCCGACGTCCGTCTGCCCGGCGAAGGCGAGCTCGGCGGCGAAATAGATGATGGCGGCGACCGCGCAGGCCACCAGCAGTTGCGTCACCGGCACGGTCGCGGCGGCGGCGGCGGCCTGCTTCATGTTGTAGCGGCGGATGAGCTGCGCGGCCCTCGCGAAGCGCCCGCTCTCGTAGGCCTGGCCGCCGAAGACGCGCACCACGCGCTGGTTGGTGATCGACTCGTCGAGCACCTCGGCCACGCCGCCCACGGCCTTCTGGCTCGCGCGGCTCATGTCGCGAAGCCGGCGGCTGAAGTAGCGCACCGCGAGCGCGAGCGGCGGGATCACGACGAAGGTGATGAGCGTGAGGCGCCAGTTGGACCACAGCAGGATCGCGAGCAGCGCCGCGATCGTCACGGTGTCGCGCACCAGCGTCGCGAGCACGCTCGTGGAGGCCGAGGCGATCTGCGTCACGTCGTGGGTGAAGCGCGAGACGAGCCGCGCCGTGGGCACCTCGTCGAAGAAGGCCGGCGGCAGGCGCAGCACGTTGGCGAACATCGCCGCGCGCAGGTCCAGGATCACCTTGTTGTTGACCCACTGCACGAGGTAGCCGGAGGTGAAGCTCGCGAGCCCGCTCACGAGGAAGACGGCCACCACGCCCAGCGGGATGAGGATGGCCAGCTCGCGGTTCCGGTTCACGAAGAGCTCGTTCACGAGCGGCCCCGTGAGCTTCACCAGCGCCGCGTCCGAGAGCCCGCCCACGACCATGGCGGCGATCGCCCCGAAGAGCGCGGCGCGGTACGGCCAGACGTGCGTGAGGAGGCGGCGGTAGAGCGCGCGGCCGTCGGGATGCGGGTCGGTCATCGCGGCATTATCCCAGTTTGCCGGCCAGCAGCCTCTCGTAGAGGGCGAGGTACTCGCGGCCCATCGCCTCGGGCGTGAGGGGGGCGACCGCCTCCCGCGCCGCCTCGCCCATGCGCCGGGCCGTGGCGGGGTCCAGCCGGTCGAGGCAATCGGCGAGCCCGTCGACGTCCAGCGCGTCGCGCACGAAACCGCTCTCGCCCTCGCGCACGACCTCGGCGGCGCCGCACTTCGTGCTGGTCACCACCGGGAGCCCGGCGGCCATCGCCTCCAGCGCCGCGTTGGGGAACGGGTCGTAGAGCGTGGGCAGGACGAAGGCGTCGGCGGCGGCGAGGAAGGGCCGCACGTCGGAAATCCCGCCCACGAAGCGCACGCGCCCCGCGATGCCGAGCTTCACCGACAGCGTGCCGTAGTGGGCCGCTCGCTTGTCCTTGCCGACGATGATTCCCCACGCGGGCTCGCGCCGCCGGGCGAGCGCGCGCAGGAAGGGGCCGACGCCCTTCCTCTCGAAGCCGGAGCCCACGTAGGCGAAGACGGTGGCGTCGCGCGGGATGGCCACCTGCTGGCGCACGGCTTCCCCCATCTCGGCGCGCAGTCCCGGGTGGAAGCGCGCGCCGTCGACGGCGTTGCGGATGAGGACGAGCTTCTCCGCGGGGGTTTCGAAGTGGCGCGCGATCTCCCCGCGCACCATCTCCGAGTTGCAGATGACGGCCTTCAGGCGCGCGGCGGTGAAGAGCGCGCGCTCGGCCTCGAGCAGGTAGCGGTGGTGCGGCGAGAGCGAGGTGGCGAGCCGCGCGAGCGGCGACTGCACGCGCGCGCGCTGGGCGAGCCACTCCGCGTGCACGCCGTCGCCGGCGCGGTAGACGTCGCAGCAGGCGATGCGCTCGTGGGACTGCACGAGGTCGAAGCGGCGCATAGCGAGCGCTGCGCAGGCGGCCCGCGCGAAGCTGCGGTCGCGCCAGAGGCTGCCCACGTGGAAGGGGTCGACGATGAGGGCGGTGCCGTCGTTGTCGGGCCAACGGCGCGTGACGAGCGTGAGGGAGGCGCCCTGCGCCTTCAGCGCCGCGATGGCCGACTGCACGAAGCGCTCCGCGCCGCCGAAGGCGTCGAAGCGGCTGCGCACGAGGGCCACGCGGGGGCCGATCGCGCCGCGGCCGCGGACGGGCGGGCTCACGGCCGCGCGAGGAGCTCGTTCACGGCGGCGTGCACGCGGGCGACCGGCAGGCTCGTGAGGCACTCGCTCAGCTTGCCGCCGCCGCAGCCGTCGTTGCCGCAGGGCCGGCAGGAGTGGTCGCTCGCCACGACGCGGTGCGGCACCATCCACGGGCCCCACTCGCGCTCGCCGCTCGGGCCGAAGAGCGCGACAACGGGCGTGCCCATCGCCGCCGCGATGTGCATCGGCGCGGAATCCACGCCGAAGAAGAGGCGCGCGCGCGCCGCGAGCGCCCCCATCTCGCGAAGCGTGAGGGCGCCCGACAGGTCGACCACGGGCGCCTGCGCCCGCTCGAGGATGCGCTTCACGATCGCCTGCTCGCGCGCGTTGGGCGCGCCGGTGACCACGAGGCGGTGCCCGTCGGCCGCCAGCCGCGCGAGGAGCTCGGCGTTGGCCTCGTCCGTCCAGGCCTTGAAGAGCCATCGCGAGGTGGGGTGCACGTGCAGGAAGCCGCCCGCGGCGAGGCCGTGCTGCGCGAGGAGCGCGTCCACCTTCGCCTCGGCCTCGGGGCCCGGCACCATCACGAGGCGCTTCTCGTCCTCGGTGGGGTAGAGCCCCACCCGCCTCAGGGCGTCGAGGTTCGCCTCCACCGTGTGCCGCGGCGTGCCCTTCGGCAGGGGAAAGCGGTGCGAGAAGCTCGCCTTCCAGGCCAAGCCCGGGCGCGCCGGCGCCACCGACCAGCGCGGCCGCAGCAGCTGCGCGAGCCAGGCGCCGCGCCAGTGGTCGGTGAGGTGGACGATGAGCTGGTAGCGGCGCTCGCGCAGCGCCGCCAGGAGCGCCGCCTCGCGCCGCGCCTGCAGGAGGAGCCCCTGCCGCTTCCACTCGCGGTCGATGAGGTGCAGGCGCGCGACCGCCGGGTGCCCGGCCAGCATGTCGCGGGTGTCGGCGTAGACCAGCGCGTCGATCTCGGCGTGCGGCGCGCGCGCGGCGAGCACCGTGAACACGGGCGAGGTGAGGAGCACGTCGCCGTGGTGGCGCAGCTTCACCACCAGCACGCGCCGCAGGGAGTCGACGCCTATCGGGTCGGGGACCATGCCCGCCAGATTAGCAAATCACGGCGCCTCGAAGCGCACGCTCAGCAGCACGCCCCGGCGGGGCGCGTCGTAGCCGACGACGTGCTCGTAGCGCTTGTCGAGGAGATTCGTGCCCGCGAGCTCCACGCGCCAGCCCTTGGCCGCCGCCCACGAGAGGCGCGCGTCGGCGATGGCGTAGCCCGGCAGGCGCATGGCCGGCGACTCGTCGGGGGAGTCGAAGCGCTCGCCGCTCGCGGTGAGGCCGGCCGCGACCGACCACTTGCCGAAGGCGCGGGAGGCTTCCACGCGGCCGAAGCGCTGCGCGCGGCCCTGCAGGCGGTAGCCCGTGTCCTCGTCGCGCGGGCGCTGCACGGCGAGCGAGGCCTTCACGCGCACGCCCCACCCCACGGCGCCCTCGACCGCCGCCTCGGCGCCGCGGATGCGCGCGCGGCGCACGTTCTGCATCGTGGGGTACACGTAGGTGATGAGGTCGTCGATGCGGTGGTCGTAGGCCGCCACGCGGGCCCGCCAGCCCGCGAAAGGCTCGCCACGCAGGCCCAGCTCGCGGCTGCGGCTCTTCTCGGGACGCAGGTCGGGGTTCGCGACGTAGAAGTCCGAGGCGGGGGCGTAGAGGTCGTAGAAGGTGGGCGCGCGGAAGCCGCGGCCGATCGTGGCGGTGAGGTAGCCCGCGCCGGGGATGGCCACGCCATAACTCGCGGTGCCGGTGTTGCGGGAGCCGAACTGGTCGTCGTCGTCGCGGCGCAGGGAGGCCTCCAGCCGCTGGCCGCGCCAGGTCTCGTTGAAGCCCACGAACGCCGAGTTCGTGTCGCGGCGCGTGGTGGTGAACGCCACGCCCGAGAGCACCTGCTGCCGCACCGTCTCCAGGCCGGCCATCGCCGTGCCCAGCTTCGTGCCGAACTCGTTCACCCAGGAAGCCTGCGTCTGGCGCGTCTCGAAGCGCAGCGGCTCGCCGCCCTCGATGCGCAGTTCGTCCCGGCCCTCGCCGAGGGTGAAGCGGCTGGACCACCACGGCGCGAAGAACATGAAGGACGAGAGCCGCGCGCCCGTGAGGGTCTGCTCGTTGCGGTCGTCGGCGAAGCGGCCCTGCGCGTCGGGGCAGCCGTCGAAGCGCGCCTTGCCCTCGCTCACGAAGCCGGAGAGCGTGATCGTCTCGCCGCGCCACGGCCGCGCCACGAGCTGGGCGTTGGCGAACGCGCTCTCGTAGCGGTCGCGGTCCGGGTCGTGGCACCAGGCGCGCGCGTTGGTGGCGCTGGGGGCGTCCACCTTTCGGGCGCCCGCGGCGAACGAGAGAGTGACGTCGCGCTCCGTCGTGGTGAAGCCGGCGCTCGCCATCCGGTCGGCGTCGGTGCCGTAGGCGCCGGTGGCGAAGAAGCGCGGCTTGGCGGAGGCGCGCGTGAAGATCTGCACCACGCCGCCGATGGCGTCGGGGCCGTAGAGGCTGGACAGCGGCCCCTTCACCACCTCGATGCGCTCGATCATGTCGAGAGGCAGGTTCTCGATCGAGGTGGTGCCCACCGTCGCCGAGCTCACGCGCAGGCCGTCGACCAGCACGAGCGTGTGCCCGGCGTTGGCGCCGCGCAGGAAGAGGCCCGCCGGCTGGCCCGCGCCGCCGGTGCCGCGGAACTCGACGAGGGCCTCGCGCTGCAGCAGTTCGGCGAGGGAAATCGGCCCCGCGCTGTCGATGGCCTCGCGCGTGATCACGGTCACGTCGCGCAGGGCTTCCGAGGCCTTCTGGGGGGTGCGGGCGGCGGTGACGACGATGGCGTCGAGGGGGGCGAAGGCGAGGGTGGGTACGGGAGAGGCTTGCTGGGCATGCGCGCCCAGCGCCATCGCGGCGGCGAGGCCGGCGAGGGGCATGGTCTTCATGGGATGGAGATTCCTGTTCCGCGTGGCCAGCGTCCCCGCAGGCCACAGGTTCGAACACAGGGACAGGTTTCGGGGACGGTTCTGAAGAACCGTCCCCGAAACCTGTCCCCACCGTGCTTCCGGGCCGGTCTCCGGGCTCGCCAGGCTTGACCACCGCCTTCCCGCGGCACGAGGGCCGCAGTGGCTGGAGGGTGGTCCCCACTGGCTTACCGTTGCGGGGGCAGCGCCGGTCTCTCACCGGCTTCCCGTGCACCCGAAAGCGGCGCCCATCATACCCGCGGCTTGGACGAAAGGCCATCTGTTACATTCGAAATCACTTTCAAAATAAGCGCTTACGCATTGACTGGGAAATGGTTTTCCAATAGGCTTCGCGCATGGATCCGGAGCTTTCCGCCCTCGAGGCGAAGGTCGAGCAGGCCGTCGCGCAGCTGAAGAAGCTGCGCGAGGAGGGGCGCGAGCTTCGCCAGCAGCTGGCCGCCAAGGCCGACGAGAACGTGCGCCTGGCCGAGAAGCTCGCGGCCGCGAAGGCGCGCATCGAGGCGTTGCTCAAGCAGATCCCCGAGACCGAGGCGTGAGCGGCGACGAGTCTAGGGCGCGCGACCGGGGGATCTCCGTCCACATCCTCGGCCGGGACTATCGCCTCGCCTGCCCCGAGGGCGAGGAGAAGCAACTGCTCGCCTCCGTCGATTACCTGAACGAGCGCATCAAGGATCTGCGCGAGGGCGGCAAGCTCTCGGGCAACGAGCGCCTCGCCATCATCGCGGCGGTGAACATCGCGCACGAGCACCTGCACCAGCGGCCCGGCAAGGGCGGCGCTTCCGTTGACGGCCCGGAGCATCGGCGTAGAATCCTCGCCATGCAGGAAACGCTGGAGGCGGCACTCGCCGCCGACCAGGACAAGCTCTTCTAGCGGCCCGCGGGCCGCGCGAACGGCCTGCCGGTTTCCTGCGGTGTTCGTCCGGGCTTACATCTTCGAGCCGATAATCTGGTACGCCTGGATGCCCGCCAAAGTGGTGCTTTTGTGCGCGTCCCCCGTCGGATGTACCTACGGCACCCGGTAGGCAACCGCCTTGAACCCCTGGGTTCGAGCGTGCGGCCCGGACGAACACCGCAGGATCCCGGCACCTTCTCCCGACCCAGCCCATGCCCTACTGGCTCATGAAGTCGGAGCCGGACGAGTTCTCGATCGACGACCTCGCCCGCGCCCCGAAGCAGGTCACGCCGTGGTTCGGCGTGAGGAACTACCAGGCCCGCAACTACATGCGCGACGCGATGCGCCCGGGCGACGGCGTGCTCTTCTACCACTCGAGCTGCGCGGTGCCGGGAATCGCGGGCCTCGCCGCGGTCGCGAGCGCCCCCTACCCCGACGAGACGCAGTTCGACCCGAAGAGCCCGTACTTCGACCCGAAGTCCCGCCGCGAGGAGCCGCGCTGGATGCTGGTCGACGTGAAGCTCGTGAGGAAGACCCTCCTTCTGCCCCTCGACGAGCTGCGCGGGCAAGCCGCGCTCGGCGACATGGTGATCCTGCGCCGCGGCAACCGCCTGTCGGTCACGCCCGTGACGGCCGCGGAATGGAAGGCGGTCGGCCGGCTGCTCGCGCGCGATGCCCGGTGACGCGGCCACCTGGCTGACCTACGCGGGCCTCGGCGTCTTCGTCGGCTTCACCTCCGGCCTGCTCGGCATCGGCGGCGGCTCGCTCATCGTGCCCACGCTGGGGCTCGTCTTCGTGGCCTTCGGCTTCGCCCCGCAGCTGGTGATGCCGCTCGCGCTCGGCACCTCGCTCGCGGCCATCGTGCTCGCCACGGCCTCCGGCGCGCGCGCACACCACCGGCACGGCGCCGTGCGCGGCGACATCGTGCGCGGGCTGGCTCCCGGCATCGTCGCCGCGGGTCTCGGGGCGGGGGCGATCGCGCGGGTGGCGCCCGTGGCCTTCCTCAAGTGGTTCTTCCTCGCCTTCGTCTTCTACGTGACGGCGCAGATCCTCTTCGGGCTGAAGCCGAAGCACGAGCGGCCGCTGCCGGGGCGCGCGGGCCTCTTCGGCGTGGGCACGCTCATCGGCGGCCTCTCCGGGCTCGCGGGCGTTGGCGGCGCGATGATCTCGGTGCCGTTCATGACGCTCTGGGGCGTGCCGTTCAAGTCGGCCATCGGCACGTCGGCCGCCATCAGTTTCGTGGTGGCCATCGCAGGCACCGCGGGCTTCGTGGCCGCGGGCCTCACGGTGCCCGGCCTCCCTGCCTGGACCGTGGGCTACGTCTACCTGCCGGCGCTCGTGGGCATCTCGGTCACCAGCGTGTTCGTGGCGCCGCTGGGCGCGCGCCTTGCGCACCGGCTGCCCGTGGCCACGCTCAAGAAGGCCTTCGCCGTCTTCCTGCTGGCCCTGGCGGTGAAGCTCATCACCTCGCTGTAGCGCACGCCCGAACCGGCCGGCGTAAGATTCGCGACGGCTTACCCACGGAACTTCCACTCCCTTGAAAATCCTCATCCTCGGCGCCGGGCAGGTCGGCGCCAGCGTGGCAGAGAGCCTCGTTTCGGAAAAGAACGACGTGACCGTCGTGGACACGAGCGCCGAGCGGCTGCGCGACCTCGCCTCGCGATTCAACCTGCGCACCGTCACGGGCAACGCCGCCCACCCCGAGGTTCTCGCCGACGCAGGCGCCGCGGACACCGACATGCTCTTCGCGGTGACAGCGAGCGACGAGACCAACCTGGTCGCGAGCAAGGTCGGGCACGCGGTGTTCAACATCCCGACGCGCATCGCGCGCATCCGCTCGACCTGGTTCCAGAGCCACCCGCAGCTCCTCGAGAGCGACTGCTTCTCCGTGAGCCACGCCATCTGCCCGGAGCAGATCGTGACGGAGTACATCGGCAAGCTGATCGAGTTCCCGGAGGCGCTCCAGGTGGCCGAGTTCGCCGGCGGCAAGATCGCGCTGGTCGCGGTGCGCGCGGTCGAGGGCGGGCCCATCGTGCGCCACCCGCTGCGCGACCTCGAGATGCGCCTGCCGAACACCGACGTGAAGGTGGCCGCCATCTACCGCCACGACCGACCGATGCCGCTCGCGCCCGAGACCGTGGTGCAGGCGGGCGACGAGGTGTTCTTCGTGGCGGCCGCGGCCGACATCCGCGGCGTGATGGCGGAGATGCGCCAGATGGACCGTCCCGTGGGCCGGGTCATCATCGCCGGCGGCGGCAACATCGGGCTGCGCCTCGCGCGGGCGCTGGAGGACCGGCTCAACGTGAAGGTGATCGAGGCCTCGAAACGGCGCTGCGAGTTCCTCGCCGGCCAGCTCGGCTCGGCGCTGGTCCTCAACGGCGACGTGAGCAACGAGGACCTCCTCGGCGACGAGAACGTGGACGACACGGACCTCTTCGTCGCCGTGACCAACGACGACGAGGCCAACATCATGTCGGCGCTCCTCGCCAAGCGCATGGGCGCGCGCCGCGTGATCGCGCTCATCAACCGCCGCGCCTACGGCGACCTCATGCAGGGTGGGCAGATCGACATCGCCATCTCGCCGGCGCAGGCCACACTGGGGAGCCTCCTCGAGCACGTCCGCCGCGGCGACGTCGTGGCCGTGCACAGCGTGCGCCGCGGGCGCGCGGAGGCGCTGGAACTCATCGCCCACGGCGACCGCCGCACTTCCCGCGTGGTCGGCCGGCGCATCCGCGAGATCGACCTGCCACCCGGGGCGACCATCGTCGGGATCATCCGCGGCGGCGAGGCCATCGTCGCCGAGGACGACGGCCACGTGATCGAGGCGGAGGACCACGTCGTCGTCTTCCTCACCCAGAAGCGCATGATCCCGAAGGTCGAGAAGCTCTTCGAGGTCGGTGTGGGCTTCTTCTGAGTAACCGTCTTCCCAGTCAAGCGTGATGAAACGATGCGTCCCAAGGCTTGTTGGTCCTGACCATGGCGTTGAGCGTGGTCAGGAGCTTGCGCATGCAGGCCACCAAGGCGACCTTGGGCAGCTTCCCGGCGTCAATCAGACGCTGGTAGAAGGTCTGGATGACGGGGTTGTGGCGTGTAGCCACGAGAGCGGCCATGTACAAGACACGGCGGGTCTCGAACCGGCCACCCTGAACTCGTCGGCGCCCGCGCGTGGCGCCCGAGTCATTGGCGATGGGCGCAACACCAACCAAGGCAGCAATCTCGCGCCGGTTCAACCGCCCGAGTTCCGGCAGTTCGGCAATCAGCGTCGCACTGGCGATCGGGCCGATGCCGCGGGTCGAACGCAGCAGGGTGTCGAGTTCGGCAAAGTGCGTTCGGACGTGGCCCGTCATCTGTGCTTCCACGTCATCCAACTGGGCGCGGATAGCCCGGATCATCGCCTCGATGCTGGGGCGCACCATGGGGATGGCCAGTTGCAGCCGCTGGCGCTCGGACAGCAGCATGGTCAGCAGTTGCCGTCGACGCGTCACCCAGGCCGCCAGCGCCTGCTGCTGGGCGTCGGTCAGCGGGCGAATGAAGCGTGCCAGGTCGTCGCGCCGCACCAGCACGGCCGCCAGTTCGGCAAGCATGGCGGCGTCGATGCGATCGGTCTTGGCCAGCCGTCCCATTGCCTTGGCAAAATCACGGGCCTGCTTCGGATTCACCACCGCCACCGGCAAGCCCGCTGCCTGCAGTGCGCAGGCCAGCGCGGCCTCATAGCCGCCCGTGGCCTCCATCACCACCAGCGCCACGCCCTGCGGCTGCAGTGCGGCCGCCAGTGCCGAGTGGCCCTCGGCTTCGTTGTCGAACCGCCGAGCCTCGAGCTTGCCGCCCAGCACCGCGACATCAACGGACGCTTTCGCCACATCGATGCCCACCACCACTGAGGTTGCAGACATGGTCTTCGGCTCCCTTGCTTGTGCATGCGCGCTCAACGCCGGCGCGCGTAACCGTTCGGGCTTCAGGAAGACCAGCACGGAACCCGTGCGCAATACACTCAGAAACGGGCTTCAAGGCCCCAGCGCGTACCAGGCTGCACGGTCCGGTCTGATCACCACAATGGCCATCAGACTCTACCGTGCTGGTCTGGCCTGAAGATACAAGCGCGGCGGCGTGCGGCGCCTGAAGCGAATCGTCCTTCCCGCGGCCGGCGGCCGGCCGCTCACGCTCTACGAGCGCGTGGCGCCCGTCCTGAGCGTGCTGGGCGTGGTCCTCATGATCTTCGGAGGCAGCATCGCGGTGCCGTGGGCGGTCTCGCGGGCGACCGCCGACGGCGCGCACGCGGCCTACGTCGAGGCGATCGTGGTGACGCTCGTGGCGGGCCTCGTCCTCTACCTCGGCACGCGCGGGCGCCACCGCCGCGAGATCCAGCCGCGCGACGGGTTCCTGCTCGTGGCCCTCGTGTGGACCGTGCTGCCGGCCTTCGCGACGATCCCGCTGCTCGCGCAGATCCCGGCGCTCAGCTTCACGGACGCCTACTTCGAGTGCGTCTCCGGCCTTACGGCCACGGGCGCGACGGTGCTCACGGGGCTCGACGCCCTGCCGGTCTCGATCAACGTCTGGCGCACGCTCATGATCTGGATGGGCGGGATGGGCATCATCGTGCTCGCGGTGGCGATCCTGCCGCTGCTGGGCGTCGGCGGCAGCCAGCTGTTCCGCGCCGAGATGGCGGGCCCCATGAAGGACACGCGCCTCACGCCGCGCATCGAGGAGACGGCCAAGGGGCTGTGGTTCGTGTACTTCATCCTCACCGCGGCCTGCGCGGCCTGCTACTCGGCCGCGGGCATGGGCACGGCGGATGCGGTGATGCACGCCTTCACCACCGTGGGCCTCGGCGGCTTCTCCTCGCACGACGCGAGCTTCGGCTACTTCGACTCCCCGCTCATCGAGGCCGTGGCGGTCATCTTCATGCTCATGTCGGCCATCAACTTCACGGTCCACTTCATGGCCATCCGCGGGCGCGGCCCGATGGCCTACGCGCGCGACCCCGAGGCGAAGCGGGTGGCCTTCTGGGCCGGCGCGGCCACGTTCATGGTCGGCATGCACCTCTGGGGGCAGGGCACCTACGACGACCTCGCGACCGCGATGCGCCATGCCGTCTTCCACGTGGTCTCGGTGGGCACGACCACGGGATACGCCGCCGCGGACTACGCGCAGTGGCCCGTGTTCGCGCCGGCGCTGATGCTCTTCCTGTCGTGCTTCCTCGCGAGCGCCGGGAGCACGGGTGGCGGCATCAAGATGATCCGCGCGGTGGTGCTTTTCCGGCAGGCCCTGCGCGAGCTCACGCGCATCGTCCACCCGCACGCCGTGGTCCAGGTGAAGGTCGACGGCCGCGTGATCGAGAACAACCTCATCTTCGCGGTCCTCGCCTACATGCTCATGTACGGCGGCACCGTGATCGTGGCGATGATGATGCTGATGGCGAGCGGGCTGGACATCGTGACCTCCGTCTCCGCCGTGCTCGCCTCGATCAACAACCTGGGGCCGGGGCTGGGCCTCGTGGGGCCGGCCTCGACCTACGCGCCGCTCACCGACTTCCAGACCTGGGTGTGCACGGCCACGATGCTGCTCGGGCGCCTCGAGCTCTTCGCCATCGTGGTGCTGCTCACCCCGGCGTTCTGGCGGAAGTAGGCCGAAGCGCCCCGAGCAGGGCCCCCGCCAGCGCCCACGCGAGCACCGCGTTGTGGCGCACGACGAAGTCGTCCGTCATGTTGCGCAGGGCGAAGCCCGCCACGAGCACGAGCCCCAGCACCGCCACGTGGCGGCGAGGCGGCGCCTCGCGAAGGCCGGCGGCGAGTTCGCGAACGACGGCCGCGACCAGCCACGCGAAGAGGGCCAGCCCCGCGAAGCCCCCCTGCAGCGCCACGTTGACCACGGTGTTGTGCGCGTGGCCGTAGAGCGGGTTGTCCACGCCCGGCACGGTGCCGGCGCGGATCTCGTGGCGCAGGATGCCGCGGCCGAAGCCGTGGCCGATCCACGGCGCCTCGGCCACGCGATCGGCCGAGAAACGCCAGATGGCGAGCCGCGGGTCGCGCTCGAGGCGCGCCTCCGCCTCGCGCTCCGTGCCCTGCAGCTTCTCGGTGCGGCTCTCGAGCGAGAGGGCGAAGAGCGCGCCGAAGGCGGCGATGGCGAGGAGCGTCGCGCCGGCCAGCCGCGCGCGCGCCGCCCGCGGCAGCGCCGGGGCGCATAGCAAGGCGGCCAGCGCCGCCATGCCCGCGAACGCGATCCAGGCGATGCGGTTGTCGTTCCAGGTCGTCACCAGCAGCGTGAGCGCCGCCGTCGCCGCGAGCCCGGCGCGCAGGGGCAGGCTCGCGCCCGGCGCGCGCAGGAAGGCCCACGCGAGCAGCGGGAGCGCGAGCACGGTGTGCGTGGCGAAGCTCCCCACGTCGCCGTGCCAGCGCTTCGGGTCCCACGCGCCCTCGAGCGCCATCTGGGCGACGGCGGCGACCACCAGCGCCGCGAGCCCCGCGCTCGCCACCCACGCCCACCGGTCGAGCGCGCGCGCGTCGGGCGTGGCGGCGTGGAAGAGCAGGAACGCGGCGAACGGGTACAGCAGCTCGGGGCGCAGCTCGGCGCGCGTGTAGGCCGGGTCGTTGCTCCACGCGAGGGAGGCGACGCAGAAGGCCCCCCACGCGAGCATCGGCGCCAGCACTCGCAACGGGGGCAGGCGCGGGCGCGCGAGGCCGCCGCGGGAAGCCGCCCACAGCAGGCACGCGGCCGCGAGCGCCATGAAGCCGTTGCGCAGCGCGACGCTCGAGGTGAACGGCAGCACGAAGAGCGCCGCCGCGAGGAAGAACGCGGCCACGCGCTGCGCCGTGCCGCCTTCCGCGCCCATCACCCCTACACGCCGCACCAGCGGCGCATGAGCGTCGCGAACGCGTCGACCGACTGCTCTATCCGCGCCATCGAGCACCACTCGTCCGTCTGGTGCGCGAGCTTCGGCTCGCCGGGGCCGAGGATCACCGCCGGCGGGCCGCCGTAGCCGGGCTTGAGCCACGCCCCGTCGGTGGAGAAGGTGATGGTCTTCGGGTCCGGGCGGCCGTCGAGGAAGGTCGAGCACACCTCGAAGACCTCCTGCACCCACTCGTTCTCCGGCTCCGTGTAGAGCGAGGGCGTGTCGACGATCGTCCGTACGCGCGCCTCGCGCGGCGCGAGCAGGCGCTCGAGCGAGTGGCAGAGGTGGCCGTGGTCGATGCCGGGGACGGTGCGCACGTCGACCGTGATCTTCGCGGAATCCGGCACGGAGTTGGTGTTGAGGCCGCCGCGGATGGTGCCCACGTTGAGCGTGGGGCTCCCCATCACGGGGTGCGACTCCACCGGGAAGCGGAACGACTCCAGGTCGCCGATCACGCGCGCCATCTTGTTGATGGCGTTGTCGCCCACCTCCGGCATGGAGCCGTGGGCGGTGACGCCCGTGGTCTCGATCTCGAACCACACGAGCCCCTTGTGGCCGACGAACGGGTAGTTGGCGGTGGGCTCGGCCACCACGATGGCGCCGGCGCGGTCGAGGAGCTTGTGCTCGGCGAGGTGGCGCGCGCCCTCGCAGCCCACCTCCTCGCTCGCGGTGATGACCAGCACCACGCCGGGGCTGCGCGCGAGCTGCGGCGCGAGCTCCACCGCCGCCGCGACGAAGGCGGCGATGCCGCTTTTCATGTCGGTCGAGCCGCGGCCGTAGAGGCGGTCGCCGTCGGTTTCGCCCGCGAAGGCGTCCTTCGTCCAGGGCTTGGCGCCCAGCGGCACGGTGTCGATGTGGCCGGTGAAGCAGATGGGCGGGCGGTCCGGGTCGCCGCCGATCTCGGCCATGAGGGTCGTGCGCGCCTCGGCGAACTCGTGGTAGGCGGTACGGAAGCCGGCGGCCTCGAGGATCGCGCCGAGGTGGCGGGCGCAGGCGCGCTCCATCCCGGGCGGGTTGATCGTGTTGAAGGCGAGCAGCTCGCGCGTGAGCGCGCGGGGGTCGATGCGGGTCTTCATGGTGCCGGTTCCCGTCAGGCGCCCTTCAGCCGCCGGCGGCGCCTGCGGACGAAGTGGTTGAGCGTCTCCACGGCCACCGAGAAGGCGAGCGCGAAGTAGATGTAGCCCTTGGGCACGTGCAGGCCCAGGCCGTCGGCGATGAGGATGACGCCGATGAGGAGCAGGAAGGCGAGCGCGAGCATCTTGATCGTGGGATACGACGAGACGAATTCCGCGAGCGGGTTGGCCGCGATGATCATGATGATCATCGCGATCACCACCGCCGTCACCATCACCCAGAGCTGGTCGGCCATGCCCACGGCGGTGATCACGGAATCGAGCGAGAAGATGATGTCGATCACGGCGATCTGCAGCACGACGCCGCGGAAGGTCACGCCCGCCGCGCCCTGCGGCCTGTCGGGCTCGTCCTCCTCCTTCTCCACCATCTCGTGGATCTCGACGGTCGCCTTCCAGAGGAGGAAGAGGCCCCCGGCGATGAGGATGATGTCGCGCCACGAGAAGGCCTTGCCGGCCACCGAGAACACCGGCTCCACGAGGCCCACGATCCACGCCAGCGTCGCGAGGAGCATGAGCCGCGTGATGAGCGCGAGCGCGAGGCCCACGCGGCGGCCGAGGGCGCGCTGGTGCGCCGGCAGCCGCCCCGTGAGGATCGCGATGAAGACGAGGTTGTCGATCCCGAGCACGATCTCGAGCGCGGAGAGCGTGACGAGCGAGAGCCAGATCTCGGGGTTCGTGACCCAGGCGAAGGTGAGGAATTCCATGGATGCCGTCCGGGGGTCCGGGCGTGTATTCTCTCACGCATGCTCGCGAAGCTCGCATTGCTGGCCCTGCTGGCCGCCCTTCCGGCGGCCGCGCAGGACTACGCGCGCGAAAAGCGCTGGGCCGACGAGGTGGTGCCCGGGCTGGTGGTGGGGGATGCCGTGTGGCTCGAGACCGCGGCAGGGCGCCGCTACCTCGCCATCCACGCGCCGGCGACGAACCCCAAGGGCGCGGTGGTCATCGTCCACGGCATCGGCGTGCACCCCGACCACGGCGTGATCGGCGTGCTGCGCTCGAAGCTCACGGACCTCGGCTGGACCACGCTCTCGGTGCAGATGCCGGTGCAGGCGGCCGACGCGCGGTCGGAGGCGTACTACCCCGCGCTCTTCCCCGAGGCGATCGACCGCATCTCGCGCGCCGCGGCGTGGCTCGAGGCGCGCGGCGAAAAGAAGATCGCGCTCGTCACGCACAGCCTGGGCTCGTGGATGGCGAACGAGTACTTCGACACGGGGGAGCGCTCGCCCTTCGCCGCCTGGGCCTGCCTCGGGCTCACCGGCGGCTACAGCCTCGCCACCTGGGGAAGCCCGCGCCCCATCCTCGACGTCTACGGCGAGCGCGACCTGGAGCCGAGCGTCTCGGCGGCGTGGCGGCGGCGCATCACGGTCGGGATGGCGCCCGAGGGGTCGCGCCAGGCGATGATCGCCGGGGCGGACCACTTCTACGCCGGGCGCGAGGACGAACTGGCGCGGACGATCTCGGACTGGCTTGGGTCCGTACTGCGCTGAGGCTTGTCGTCATTCCCGCCGCATCCGTCATTCCCGCCGCATCCGTCATTCCTGCCGCATCCGTCATTCCTGCCGCATCCGTCATTCCCGCGAAGGCGGGAATCCAGCCTGGGTTCCCGCCTTCGCGGGAATGACGGTCTATTTCGCGGGAATGACGGTCTATTTCGCGGGAATGACGGTCTATT
>Ga0209477_1000101_pt1 | contig 43541 bp, 45 predicted proteins | sample KloWWTupernatant_FD_187180 | JGI IMG/M metagenome (GOLD analysis project Ga0209477, IMG submission 187180) | Active sludge microbial communities from Klosterneuburg, Austria, studying microevolution and ecology of nitrifiers - Klosterneuburg... | ecosystem: Engineered > WWTP > Aerobic digester >...
CAAGAGGTTGCGATAGGGGTACACCGCCGTGGCCCAGTCGTCGGCGAGCTCGTCGTCGGATGCCAGCGGAGGAACACCGAAGATGACCTCGTCCTGGTGAGCGAGAGCACCGCGCAGTGAGAGCGCCTCGTCGGGCGACGACCCGGCGAGGACCGCCTGCAACCACAGCGACACCGACGAGAGCTCGTCGTGTGCGGCGTTGTGCAGCACATCGCGCACAGCGTTGAGCTTCGCCGACTTGGCAGCCTCCATCGCATTGGCGACCTCGAACTTCTCGATGGCCGACGCGCTCAACGACGGCGCGCGATCACCCTTGCCCACCGGCCGTGGACGCGTGCTCTTGTCCATTCGGGTCCCCCCTTGAAGATGAACGGTCGCATCAACCTACGACGGACGATGCCGGTTGTGTAGGGCCGAACTACCTGGCGGGTGGCAGCAGCCAGCGTCGTGGCCACTCAACAGCCTTGGTGATGCCGATGCGAGGGGTCGTCACGGCATCGGGCGGCGGCGCGACACCGTCGTCGAACAGCTCCGCGTGCGTTGCGTTGTCTGCGAGATCGATGCCGATCACCTTCGTGAGCCGGCCCGGCCCGTTGGTGAGACGAGGATCGACGCCTTCGATGCGAACGGAGCGGATGAGCACCGCTTGGCCGTCGCCATCGGGCCCGGTCACCAGGTTCAGGCAGTGGTGCATCCCGTAGACGAAGTAGACGTACCAGAGTCCTGGTGGCCCGAACATCGCCGCGTTGCGCGAGGTGCGACCCCGGAACGAATGGCTCGCCGGATCATCGGCGGTGTAGGCCTCGACCTCGGTGATGCGCGCCATCGTGCCGCGCACCGACAGCCACTTGTTCAACAGCCTCGGCGCCACCTGCGTGGCGTCGGCTTCAGCGAACGCCGGCGGTAACGGCTGCACGTAGCTCGGCCAGCCTGGAACGGAACCGCTCGAGCTGCACGGCGACCGCCGCCGGGCCGGCACCACCGGCCGTCGTGCGTCGTTGGACGGCGACGCCCGGCGCGACCAGTGCGGCGGCATCAGCACCGAGCGCAGGGTCGGCGGCGACCAGCGAGCGCAGCGTGCCCTCACCGGCCAGGTGCCGCCGAACCAGCAGCCCGACGATGGCATGTGCATCGCGGAATGGAGTGCCGCGCTGCACCAGCCACTCGGCGAGATCGGTGGCCGAACCGGTCTCGGAGTCGGCAGCGGACTGCATCCGCTCGGGCACCCAGGTCGCAGTCGCAACCATCCCCCGGATCGCGCTCAGTGCCAGCGAGATCTGGTCGACGGCGTCGAACAGTGGCTCCTTGTCCTCCTGGTAGTCGCGGTTGTACGCCAGCGGCAGACCCTTCATCGTGGCAAGGAAGCCCGTGAGGTCGCCGATCAGGCGGCCGGCCTTGCCTCGCGCGAGCTCGGCGATGTCGGGGTTCTTCTTCTGCGGCAGCATCGACGACCCGGTTGCATACCCGTCGTCGAGCGTGGCGAAGCCGAACTCCTCGGAGGTCCACAGCACGAACTCCTCGCCCATGCGGGAGAGGTTGATGCCCACCAGCGTCAGCGCGAACAGCGCCTCGGCGACATGGTCGCGAGAACCCACCGCGTCGAGCGAGTTCTCGAACCGGCCGGCAAAGCCCAGCCGCCGGGCCGTGTAGTCGGGGTCGAGCGGCAACGAGGAACCCGCCAGCGCACCCGCGCCGAGGGGAGAGACGTCGATGCGCTCGAGTGCATCGAGCAGACGATCGACGTCGCGAGCAAGTGCCCAGCCGTGCGCCAGCAGATGATGCGCGAGGAGCACCGGCTGGGCGCGCTGCAGGTGGGTGTAGCCGGGCAGGTACACCGAACCGGCGTCGATGGCGCGCTGGAACAGCACCGCTTGCAGGTCGACGATGCGCGCCGCCACCGTCAGCAGCTCTCGCTTCATCCACAACCTGACATCCGTGGCGGATTGGTCGTTGCGGCTGCGGCCGGTGTGCAGCTTGGCGCCCGCCGGCCCGGCGAGCTCGGTGACCCGCCGCTCGACCGCGGTGTGAATGTCTTCGTCACCCGCGAGGAACTGGAAGCTGCCGTCGCCCATCTCGCGTGCGACACGATCGAGAGCGGCCAGCACCGAGTCGCGCTCGATCTCGGTGAGGATGCCGACGTGTGCCAGACCGTGCACATGGGCAACGGAGCCGGCGATGTCGTCGGGCCACAGACGCTTGTCGAACGAAAGGCTCTCCGTGAAGGCCATCAGCTCGGCAGCAGGCCCTCCCTCGAAGCGACCGTGCCACAGTGCCCTGCCCTGATCGGAGCTCATGCGAGGCCCGCCAGGTCGCGCAGTCGTGCCGCCAGTGCTTCCCCACCGAGCTCCTCTTCCGCCACGCACAGCAACGTATCGTCGCCGGCCACCGTGCCCAGCACGCCCTCCAGCCCGCTGCGGTCGAGCGCAGAGGCAACGACGTGCGCGCAGCCCGGTGGCGTGCGCAGCACCACCAGGTCGCCGCTGCGCTTCACTTCCGCGACCCACTCTCCCATGACTCTGCGCAACTGGTCCTCCGGCGCCAGCCGGGCCGGCTCGTACTCGGGAATCGCGTAGACCGTCTCGCCCCCCGGCACGCGCACCTTGACGGCGCCGAGGTCTTCCAGGTCGCGCGATACCGTCGCCTGAGTGGCAGCGATGCCGTCGACTGCGAGCAGATCGACCAGCTGCGGCTGGTTGGTGACGGAGTGCTTGCCGATCAACTTGGCAATCGCCTGCTGGCGCTGCACCTTCGAACTCATTTCAGTGAACCCCCATGAGGAAGGCGAGCGCGCCGCGTGCGGCGTGCAGGCGGTTGTGCGCCTGCGCGTACACGTGGCTGTGCGGGCCATCGATGACTTCGGCGGCGACTTCCAGGCCGCGGTAGGCGGGCAGGCAGTGGTAGAAGCCCGCGCCGGCGGCGGCGTGGGTCATCATCTCGTCGTCGACGGTGAAGCCCTCGAACGCGACCTTGCGCTGCTGCTTCTCGGTCTCTTGACCCATCGACGTCCAACTGTCGGTGTGCACGGCGACCGCGCCGGCCACGGCCTCGGCCGGACGGTGCACCTGGGTGACAGAGCCAGGGCCGAGCCCGTTCAGCCGCTCGAGCTCCGCGTCGTCGGCGTGGTAGCCGAGCGGGCAGCCGAGGGCGAGGCTGCCACCGAGCAGCACGAGTGCTTCTGCGAGCGAGCGCGAGACGTTGTTGTAGTCGCCCACGTACGCGACCGGCAGACCGACCACTGCGCCATGCACCTGCTGCATCGTCAGCACATCTGCAAGCGCCTGTAGCGGGTGCGAATGATCGCTGAGCATGTTGACCACCGGCACCGGACTGACCGCGGCCATGCGGGTGACGATCGAGTGGGAGAACACGCGGGCGGCCAGCATGCCGTGATAGCCGGCCATCACGTGGGTGATGTCCTCTGCCGATTCACGAACGTCGAAGCCGACCTCCTCGCCGCGGGTGTACACCGGGTGGCCGCCGAGCTGGAAGACCGCCATCTCCATCGACTGGCGAGTGCGGTTCGACGGCTTCTCGAAGATGAGCGCCACTCCCAGACCCTCCAGCGGGCGGGGCAGGTCGACTCGCTGCGCCAAGTGCAAGATGGTGCGCAACTCCTCGGCGGACAGGTCGGTGATGTCGAGCAGGTGGCGGCTCATGCGGTGAACTCCTGAAGTGCGGTGCGCATGATCTCGACTGCTTCGTCGATCTCGGCTCCCGTGACGGTGAGGGGCGGGGCAAGGCGCAATGCCGTGTTGGTCACGGCATTGGTGACCAAGCCGTCGGCCAGCAGCCGGGTGTAGACGGCTTTGGCGTCGATGCCGGGAGCCAACTCGAGCGCCAGCAGCAAGCCCGCACCGCGGACACCGACAACGCCCGGCAGTGCAGCCACCTTGGCGGACAGATCCGCTCCGCGGGCGGCGGCGAGAGAAGGAGCATCGATGCGTCGCATCTCGCGCAGCACGGCGCTGACCACTGCAGTGGCGATGGCCGTACCGCTGTAGGTGCTGCCGTGGTCGCCGGGCTGGAAGACGCCGGCGATCTCTCGCTTGGCCCACACTGCGCCGACGGGAAAGCCGTTGCCCATTGCCTTGGCCATCGTCACCACGTCGGGCACCACACCGGAGTGCTGGAAGCCGAACCAGGCACCTGTGCGACCGAACCCCGTCTGTATCTCGTCGATCATCAGCAACAGACCACGCTCGTCGCACAGCGCGCGCACGTCGCGCAAGTACTGCGGGTGGGCCGGCAACACGCCTCCCTCACCTTGCACCGGCTCGAGCAGCACCGCCGCCACCGAAGGGTCGAGCGATGCTTCCAGCGCCGCGATGTCGTTGAACTCGACGTGGCGGAAGCCATCGGGCATCGGTTGAAACGGTTCGTGCTTTGCCGGCTGCCCGGTGGCAGCCAGCGTCGCCAGCGTGCGACCGTGGAAGCTGCCGTACGCGCTGACAACCACGTGGCGGCCGCGGCCGCCGAACTTGCGGGCCAGCTTCAGCGCGGCCTCGTTGGCTTCGGCACCGCTGTTGCAGAAGAACACCTGCCCGTGCATGCCGGTGACCTCGGCGAGCAAGCCGTTCAGCTCCAACGCCGCGTGAGCGGCAGCTGGATTGGCGAACAGGTTGCTGACGTGCAGCAGCGTGTCGGCCTGCTGCAGCAGCGCCTCGGTGACCGCCGGGTGCGAGTGCCCGAGCGATGTGACCGCAAGGCCGCTGAGGAAGTCGAGGTAGCGCGTGCCGGTGGTGTCCCACAACTCGGTGCCGCGCCCGCGCACGAACATCACCTGAGGGGGGCCGAACACCGGCATGAACGGGCAGTGCTGCTGCCCGTGCAGCTCGAACGCCGGCGTGTCGAATGCGTGCGCTGTCATTGGACCATCGTTCCGATTCCCTCGTCGGTGAACACTTCCAGCAGCAGCACGTGGGGGATGCGACCGTCGAGGATGTGCGCTCGGCGCACACCGTTGCGCACCGCGTGCACGCAGCTCTCCACCTTCGGGATCATCCCGCCGGCGATGGTGCCATCGATCATCAGTGCGTCGAGCTCGCCCGGGGTGGTCTGGCGGATGAGCGTGGCCGGGTCGTCGACGACGCGGCGAAGGCCTTCGATGTCGGTGAGGTAGACGAGCTTCTCGGCCCCCAGCGCTTCGGCAATTGCGCCGGCGACGGTGTCGGCGTTGATGTTGAAGGCCTGGCCGTGAGCATCGGTGCCGATGGTTGCGACGACAGGGATGAACTCCTCGTCGAGCAGACCGCGCAGGATGGTGGGGTTGATCGACTCGACGTCGCCGACGAAGCCGAGATCTGGGTCGCGGCACACCGCGCGGATCAGGCCCGCATCTTCACCGCTGACACCTACAGCCAACGGGCCGTGCACGTTGATGGCGGCCACGAGTTGTGGGTTGACCTGCCCGATGAGCACCATGCGCACGATGTCGACCGTGTCGGCGTCGGTGACGCGCAGCCCGTTGCGGAACTCGGCCTGCTTGCCCAAGCGACGCATCAGTTCGTTGATCTGTGGACCACCCCCGTGCACCACCACCGGCCGCATGCCCACTTGATGCATCAGCACGATGTCTTGGGCGAACAACGCGAGCGCATCGCCTTCGGTGGCGCCGGCGAGCGCGTTGCCGCCGTACTTCACCACCACCACCTGGCCGGCGAACCGGCGGATGTACGGCAGCGCCTCGACCAGCATCGCCGCCTTGTCGGTCGCAGAGGTGAGGCTCACGGATACATCCCCACCACGCTGAGACCAGCGGTCTCGGCAAGGCCGAGCGCGACGTTGGCGGCCTGCACGGCACCCCCCGACGCCCCTTTGGCGATGTTGTCGATCGCGCAGATCGCCATCACCGTGCCGGTTCGCTCGTCGAAGCGCGCGGTCAGGTGTGCCATGTTGCTGCCCAGCGTTGCCTTGGTGGACGGCGACGCTTCGTCGACGACGACGAACGGCTCGCCCGAGTACGCATCACGCAGCGCGCCCAACAACGACTCGGTGCTCACGGCGGCCGACGGACGTGCGTAGCACGTTGCCAGCAGGCCGCGACTGAGGGGAGCGAGATGGGGCGTGAACAGCACCTGTGCCCCGACCTCCTGCTCGATCTCGGGAGTGTGGCGATGATCCAGCAGGCCGTAGGCAGTGACATCCTCGTCGGCGGTGCAGAACAGCGACGTGTGCTTCAGTGCCCGCCCCGCGCCGCTGACGCCGGTGATGCTGTCGACCACGACCCCGGTGGGCTCGATGAGCCCTGCGCTCACCAGCGGCGCCAACGCCAGCGTGGCAGCAGTGACGTGGCAGCCCGGTGTGGCCACCAGGGCTGCGCCGCTCAGCTCGCCACGGTGCAGTTCCGGGAGCCCGAACACCGCTTGCGCGAGCAGCGCCGGCTGGTCGTGCACGAAGCCGTACCACTGCGGGTACAACGATGCGTCGCGCAGTCGATACGCGGCCGAGAGGTCGACCACGCAACCGGCACGGCCCACCAACTGTGGCGCCAGCGCCAGGCTTGCCTCGTGCGGAAGGCCGAGGAAGACCAGGTCGAGCCCTGCCGCGCGCTCGATCTCGAACTCCTCGAACATCAGCGTCGGGTAGCGCCCGGCCAGGCTGGGGTACAGCGAGGCGGCACGCGTGCCTGCCTGCGTGTCGCCCGTGGCGTAGACCACCTCGAACTCTGGATGCTGCGCGCACAGGCGCAACAGCTCGGCGCCGGTGTACCCGGATGCGCCAATGATGCCGACGTGAACCATGACGCATGACTATACACACGCGTGCATTGTCATGCAACGATGTGTGTCGAGTCCCGATCGATGCGTCAGAATGTCGACGTGAGCACGCCCGGCATCCCGTTCGCCGAGCGCTGGTGCAAGGGGAAGCTGTTGGTGGCCACTCCCCCGCTCACCGACCCCAACTTCGACCGCACCGTCATCTACGTGCTGGAGCACACCGCCGACGGTGCCGTCGGGGTGGTGCTCAACCGGCCACTCGGCGAGCGCGCCCCAGAGGAGTTGCACGCATGGGCCGAGCACATCAGCGCCCCCGGCACGCTCTTCGCCGGCGGCCCGGTCGATGAGGAAGCCCTCATCGCGTTGGCCCGGCTGCAAGGCGCCGTCGAGGGGTCGTGGAGCCAGGTGGCCGAGAGCCTCGGCTCGATCGATCTGATGCTCGACCCGCTCGACGTGGCGCAGAGCGTGCTGGCGCTGCGAGTGTTCCGCGGCTACTCCGGGTGGGGGGCGATGCAGCTCGACCGGGAACTGGCCGAAGGTGCCTGGATGGTGTTGCCTGCCGAGCTCACCGATGTGTTCTGCAGCGACCCCACCGATCTGTGGCGCATCGTGCTGCGCCGCCAGGGCGGCCGGCTGGCGTGGGTTGCCAACGCACCCGACGACCTCAGCGCGAACTGACACGCGCAACGCCTCAACGGCTCGATCGGTCAACGGCTCAGCCGCGCAGCACCGCACCCATCTTGCTGGTGACCGCCTCCGCCTTCGCCCGCACGGTGGCCACGTCGTCGTCGGTGAGCGTGCGATCGAGGGCCTGCAGTCGCAGCCGATAGGCAAGGCTGCGAGTGCCGCCGGCAACTGCCGGCCCGCGGTAGACGTCGAACAGCGACAGATCCACGAGCAGCACGCCGGCCGCTTGCCGGATGGCCTTGTCGACCTTCTCGGCGGTCACCGAGTTCGGCACGACGAACGCAAGATCGAGGTCGCTGGAAGGGAAGCGCCCGGTGGGCTTCCACAGCGGCACCTTCGGCTCGGCTGCCAGCAGCACGGAGAGGTTGAGCTCGAGCACCGCCACGCGTTCGGCGATCTCGAACGCTTCGGCGACATCGGGGTGGATCTCACCGACGGCGCCGATGACATCGCGCCCGAGTGACAGCGTGGCCGCGCGAGCGGTGTGCAGGCCCGCCGGCACTGCGCTCTGATCGAGTCGCGCGCCCCAGCCCATTGCCGAGGCGAGCTCACGCCAGATGCCCACGGCCTGCATCGCATCGCCGCCCGCGAGCACGATGCCGAGGGCTTCGTACTCCGCAGGCAGCACCTGATCGCCGGGTGGGTACACGTGGCCGACTTCGAACAGGGCGACGCCCGGCCGGCGGTGCGACTCGTTGAACGCGATGGCCTTCAACAGGCCGGGGCGCAGCGAGGTGCGCAACACGTCGTCGCCGGCGACGAGCGGGTTGGTGAGGCGCACGGCATCGCCCGCCAGGCCCGCCTTCGTCAACTCGTCGGCTGCCAGGAACGGGTGTGGCATCGCCTCGCTGATGCCCAGGCCGAGCAGCACCTCGCGAAGGCGGCGGCGCCGTTGCTGGACACCACTGAGCCCACCGGGCAGTGTGCTCTTGGGCACGGTCTTGCCCAATCGCTCGTAGCCGTGAAGGCGAGCGACCTCTTCCACGAGGTCGATCTCCTGCGTGCAGTCGGGCCGCCATGACGGCACGGTGACCACCAGGTCGGCACCGTCGGCTGCCACGCCGAACCCGATCGGCTCGAGCAGCGAACGGATGGCCCGGGCGTCGAATGCGGTGCCCAGCAGCGCCGACACACGTGCGGGGCGCAACGCCAGCGCGGTGGTTGCCGGCAGGTGCTCGGTGCGCGCATCGACCATGCCCTGGTGCACGACGAGGCCCGGGCAGGTGAGCGCCAGCAGCTCGACGAAACGAGCGACGCCGTGGTCGATGCCGAGCGGGTCGACGCCGCGTTCGAAGCGAGCCGAGGCCTCGCTCCGTAGGCCCAGCCGAGTTGCGCTGCGCATGATCGCAGCCGGTTCGAACCATGCGGTCTCGAGTGCGATGGTGGACGTGGTGTCGCTGATCTCGGTGTTCTGACCGCCCATGATGCCGGCGATGCCGATGGGCCGGTCGGTGGCGTCGCAGATCAGCAGGTCGTCGGCGGTGAGCGTGCGGGCGACGTCGTCGAGCGTGACCAGCACCTCGCCGTCGCGGGCCAGGCGCACCCGGAAGCCGTTGCCGCCGAGCGTGTCGAAGTCGTAGGCGTGGTTCGGCTGGTTGGTCTCCAGCATCACGTAGTTGCTGACGTCGACCACGTTGTTGATGGGCCGCATGCCCGCCGCCGCCAACCGCCGGCGCATCCAGTCGGGCGACTGACCGATGGTGATGCCACTGATGACCAACGTGGTGAAACGTGAGCAGCGCTCGCCGGCAACGAGCTCGACCGTTGCGGTTCGCGACGGCAGTGCTGCTGCAGGAAGCACGGGAGCGGCGGCGACCGCCACACCGAGCTTGGCCGCCACGTCGCGTGCAACCCCCAGGTGCCCGTAGCAGTCGGGGCGGTTGCGCAGCACATCGAGGTCGTAGACGACCTCCTCGCCGATGCCGAGCGCCTCGCCGTAGGGCACGCCCAACGGAGTGCCGACCGGCAGGATGAGGATGCCCGAGTGATCGTTGCCGAGGCCGAGCTCGCTGGCGCTGCACAGCATGCCGTCGCTGCTGAGGCCGAGAATCGGCTTGGGCTCGATGGAGCGTCCGTCGGGCATGGCGGTGCCCGGCGTGGCGAGCGGGATGACGTCGCCGGGATGCATGTTGAAGGCACCGCACCACACGTGCCGCTCGACCCCGTCGCCGGCATCGACGAAGACCCGATGCACCTTCGCCGCGTCGGGATGACGCTCGGTGCGCAGCACGCGGGCGGTGATGACACCGGCGACGGAACCGCCGACACGGGCAACGTCTTCCACCGCGAGGCCGAGGTTGGTGATGAGCTCGGCGACGGCATCCACATCGTCGCCCACGGGCGCGAGGTCGTTGAGCCAGGAATGAACGATCTTCATTGGTGGCCCCTCAGAACTGCTCGATGAAGCGGATGTCGTTGGAGTACATCTCGCGCACGTCGCCGATGCCGTGGCGCTCCTTGGCCATGCGATCGATGCCGAAACCGAACGCGAACCCGCTCCACTCCTCGGGGTCGAGGCCGCCGGCGCGCAACACGTTGGGGTGCACCATCCCGCAGCCGCCCAGCTCGAGCCACTCGCCCGAGGGGGTGCGGATGTCGAACTCCGCCGAGGGCTCGGTGAACGGGAAGTAGCTGGGCCGCAGGCGGCTGGTGAAGCCCTCTCCGAAGAACGCCCTGGTGAACGCCTCGATGGTGCCAGCGAGATCGGCGAGCGTGATGCCGCGATCGATGACCAGCCCCTCGAGCTGATGGAACACGGCCAGGTGGGTTGCATCGGTGGTCTCGTTGCGGAACACGCGACCCGGCATGATCATGTAGATCGGCGGCGGCAGCTGTTGCATCACGCGGATCTGCACCGGCGACGTATGTGTGCGCAGCACCGTGCTGCCCGGTGTGCCGTGCTCGACGTAGAACGTGTCGTGCATGCTGCGCGCCGGATGGTTGGCGGGCATGTTGAGCGCCTCGAAGTTGTACCAGTCGGTTTCCACGTCCGGGCCTTCTGCAACCTGGAACCCGAGCCCGACGAACACGTCCTCCAGGCGCTGCCATGCCTGGGTGACCACGTGAGCGTGCCCACGCCCGGGGCGGCGCATCACCTCTGTCAGGTCGACTCGCTCGGCTTCCAGCTGCACGGCGCGCTCCGCCCGTCGGAACTCGCCGAGGCGAAGCTGCAGCGCCTCGGCGACCTGCGTGGCTGCGTCGTTGAGCGCTCGCCCGGCTTCCTTCTTCTCCTCGATCGTGGCCAGCTTCCCCAACCCAGCCTTCAGATCGGTGAGCGCGCCCTTCTTGCCGAGCACCTCCAGCTCGACAGCGCGCACGTCGTCGCTGCTCGTTGCTGCGGCGAGGCGATGCAGCGCGCCATCGCGGACGGTGTGGATCTGATCAATCATCGCCAACGAAGCTATCGGTACCGGCGTTGGCGGGCGACCTCAAATGCGAGCACGGTGGCCGCCATCGCCACGTTCAGGCTCTCCGCCGCCCCCGCGTGAGGAATCGTGAGCCATCCGTCGACGGCAGCGTCGTCGGGCACGCCGTGCGCCTCGTTACCCACCACCAGCGCGACCGCGCCGGTGAGGTCGGCGTCGGTGTACGCGGTGCCGTGGTGTGACGAAGTGGCCAGCACCCGGAGGCCGGAGGCACTGAGCGCACTCAGTTCGGCGACCACCACCGGCACGCGGAACAACGAGCCGGCGGTGGCACGCACCACCTTCGGGTTGAACGGGTCGACCGAGCCGGGCGTGAACACCACGGCCTGTGCACCGGCGGCCTCTGCCGAGCGGATGATGGTGCCGGCGTTGCCCGGGTCGGCGAGTTGGTGGGCAACCATCACGAAGTCGGCGCCGGTGGGCAGCACGGCGATGCGTTGGCGCACCACCGCGAGCACCGGTTGCGGCGCTTCAGTGGTGGCCACGCGCTCGATCACGTTGGGGGCCAACTCGAACACCGCCGTCGCCGAGCCCGCCTGGCCCACCTCTACGGCGCGAGCGCCCGGCGCGACGAACTGCGCCTCGATCTCCCACCCGGCAGCCGCGGCTTGTGCGACCAGGGATGGACCTTCGACGACGAAGACACCTTCCTCGGAACGCGCACTGCGGCGCCCCAGGAGGCGCCGCAGTCGTTGAACCTTTGGGTTCGAAAAGGTGAGCTGGTCGCTCAGAGAGCAGCCTTGTTGTCCAGCGCGGCCTTGGCCGCGTGGACCAGTGCGGTGAACGCCGCCGCGTCGGTGATGGCCAGGTCGCTCATCACCTTGCGATCGACCTCGATGCCAGCGGCGTTGAGCCCGGCGATGAACCGGCTGTAGCTGATGTCGTTGAGGCGGCACGCAGCGTTGATGCGCTGGATCCAGAGGCGGCGGAACTCGCCCTTCTTGGCCCGGCGGTCGCGAAACGCGTACTGACCGCTCTTCATCACCTGTTCGTTGGCCGCACGCACGGAGCGGCTCTTGTTGCCGTAGTAACCCTTCGCCCGCTCGAGCACCTGCTTGCGATGCTTCTTCGAGCCGACTGCGCGCTTTACACGAGCCATAGTTGTATCTCCTTCTTCTCGTTCAAGTTCTTCAAGACGACGATGTCAGTGCGAGTGGGATCAGCGCTTGGCGAGCAGGCGCTTGATCTTCTTCGCATCGCCGGGGTGGACGTCGACCTGGCCGTCGAGGCGGCGGGTGCGGGTGGACGGCTTCTTCTCGAACAGGTGCTGCCTGTTCTGCTGCAGACGGCGCAGCTTGCCGGTGCCGGTGGTCTTGAACCGCTTGGCAGCGGTCTTGCTGGTCTTCATCTTGGGCATGGTGGTTTTCCTGTGTGTCTGGCGGTGGCACCGCCGGGCTATGCGTCGATCTGATTCAGGCGGGGTCTGGCTCGGGTGCTGTCTCGGGCTCGGCTGCTGCTGCCGTTGCGGGCTCGATGGTCTCTTCCACTTCGACGATCGATTCCGTGTCGGGCACTGCGGCCGGCTCGGCAACCACCTCTGTGGGAGGTGCTTGCGGGCTGGTGAGGTCGTCGTCGCCAGCGTGAGGTTTGCTCTCACTCGGCTTCTTCGGCACCACCTTCTTCTCGGGCGCCAGGACCATGGTCATGTTGCGCCCTTCGAGCCGTGCTTGGGTTTCGACCTTGGCGGTCGGCCCCAGTTGTTCGAGCACCGCGTCGAGGATTCGTGAGCCGAGCTCCGGGTGCGCCATTTCGCGCCCACGGAACTGCAGTGTCACCTTCACCTTGTGGCCGTCTGCAAGGAAGTCGTGCATGTGGCGCACCTTGGTGTCGAAGTCGCCCTTACCGATCTTGGGGCGGAACTTCACTTCCTTGATCGATACGTGCACGGTCTTCTTGCGTGACTCTTTGGCCTTCTGGCTTTCCTCGTAGCGGAACTTGCCGTAGTCCATGATCCGGCACACTGGCGGATTCGCCATCGGCGCGACTTCGACGAGATCGAGGTCGGCCTGGCGGGCCAGCGAGAGCGCGTCCGGAAGGGCTTTGATGCCCAGCTGGTTGCCGTCGGCTCCGATGAGTCGGACCTCTCGGGCACGGATGCGCTCGTTGTACCGGTGTTCTGGTGTCTGCGGCGGTGCTATGGCTGCTCACTCCTGTGCAATGGGTGTGTCCCCTCCTGTGTTGGTGATGCGAAAGCCACCGAACACGACGGGGCACACCGCACCAGGCGGCATGCTACGCAATGCGTGTGACCCGGACGCACCTGCGAGACCCGCTGCGCGAACGCAATGGGCGGTGGCCGGGTGGGGATGACCGCGGACGGCACCCCACTTCGCCTCAGTTGTCAGCCCGGTAGGGTACCAAACGTGACCGACAACGACGCAGAACTCGACGAATCCGTGCTCGACGAGGCGCAGCAGGCCATGTACGACGCCCGCAATCGACTGGCCGACGTCCCCGCGGAAGTGGTGGTGTCGAACCACGTGATGGGTCTCTACGAGCTGGCTGCCATCCATCTCAGCGCCGAGCCACCCGCCTTGCACGAGGCAGCACTGGCCATCGACGCGGTCGGCTGCCTGGTGGAAGGCCTCGGCGAGCGGCTGGGCGCCGATGCCGAGACGCTCGCCAATGCGCTCTCCAACATTCGCCTCGCCTTCGTGCAGATCAAGAGCGCGAGCGGCTGAAGCGTCCGGTGGGCGCCCGTCGCACTCGGCCGTCGGTCACCGTTGCTCCTTCTGCACGCAGCAGCGCGGCCTGCTCGAGCTCCTGCCCCGGCACCAGGCGACCCGCCGCGTTCACCACCCGCCACCAGGGCAGATCGTCCTCGGTGGTCGCCAGGATGCGACCCACCAGTCGGCTCATCCGCGGATAGCCGGCGACCTCGGCGATGTCGCCGTAGGTGACCACTTCTCCTTCGCGCAGCGACCGGATCACGTCGGTGATGTGCCGATCGCGGTCGTTCATGCGCGCGTGATGCCGGCGGCCTCGTAGCGGCCGAGCTTGCACAGCAGCACGAACGTCACCTCAGTAGCGACGTCGATGGCGCGCGAGCCGTCGGCCAGTTCGATGCAGTGAAATGGAAAGCGCCGACCGTCACTTCGTTGCACCTCGCCGAGCCCGACTGCTGCGTCGAATGCCACCACCGTGCCGGCGTGCGATGCGCTCATGGGATGATCTTGGAGATGGGCAGCTCCAGGATTCCCGTTGCGCCGGCGTCCTTCAACTCGGGAATGAGCGTGTTGATCTGCGTCTTGGAGACCACGGTCTCCACCGCATAGCCGCCATCGCCGGCGAGCTCGTTGACGGTTGGCGCCTTCATCGACGGCAGCAGTGCCAGCACCGCGGCCAACTGGTCGGTGGCGACGTTCATCTTCACCAGCACCCGCCCACGCGCGTCGAGCGTGCCATTGAGCAGGGTCATCAGTTGACCCATCGCGTGCCGCTTGACCGGGTCGTCGAACGCGGCTTGGTTGGCAACCACCTCGGTGTAGCTCTGCAGGATCTCGCCGATGATGCGCAGGCCGGCGGCACGTAGGGCACGACCGGTCTCGGTGATGTCGACGATGCAATCGGCGATGTCGGGGATCTTGGCCTCGCTGGCCCCGTAGCTGAGGCGGATGTCGGCTTCGATGCCCTTGTCGGCGAAGAAGCGACGGGTGAGCTCGGGGTACTCGGTGCTGACACGCAGGCCGTGGGGCAGGTCTTCGATTCGGTGCACGGGCGAGTCGCCGGCGACCGCAACGACCACCTTGATCGGCAACGACGTGGCTTTCGAGTATCTCAGCTCGCCGAGGCTGACGATCTGGCTGGAGGTCTCCTCCACCCAATCGCGACCGGTGATACCGATGTCGAACAGGCCCTCCGACACGTAGGTGGGGATCTCCTGCGGCCGCAGGATGCGCACCTCGGAGATGCGTGGATCGGCGATCGAGGCCTTGTAGTCGACCGACGACGACCGAACCACCGGAAGATCGGCCGCTTCGAAGAGCTCGAGCGTTGCCTTCTCCAGCGATCCTTTGGGCAACACGAGTTTCAGCACGGCGTCGAGACTACCGGCGGGCAGGCGGCAGGCTGGCGAGGTGTTTGGCCGAGCGCAGCGCGATCGACATGGCGGCCGTCGCCACCGCATGCGCATCGATCACGGTGCTGCGCATCTCCTCGTGCCGCCGCTCGAGCTCCTTGCGCTGAGCACGGGTCGCCCAGCGGGGCACGAGTGCAACCTCTGCCTGCCACCCGGTCGGCTGGGCTGGGCCGTAGATGCCCTCGAGCCGCTCGAACCGTCCAACCACCGCTCGCATTCGAGCGCTCCGTTCGGCGAGCTCGGCCAGGTCGGCGTACCCGTCGTCGCGGTAGACAGCGCTCTCATCGGCAGCGACCTTGCCCGCCCACAGGTGCGACAGGTGCAGCAGGTTCTCCCAATCTGCATCGTGGCGGCCCGCTGTCTGCGACTCGTGGTGCACGACGACGCTGGCCGGCTCGTAGACCACCCGGTAGCCCTCGACCTTCATTCGCAAGCAGAGATCGACGTCCTCGCAGGAGTTCCGAAACCGGGTGTCGAAGCCTTGGAAGCGCAGGCCCAGCTCGGTGGGGAGCAGCGCACAGGCGGCGGTCACCACCTGCAAGTCGCGCAGCCGATTGACACAGGGGGCATCTGCCGACCACCCGTTGTAGACGTGATCGAACGACAGCAGCTCGCCAGGGTTGTGGTGCCGCAGCACGACTCCTGCGTGCTGCACGGTGCCATCGGGGTACAACAGCTTCGAGCCGACGATCCCCACGTCGTGCTGGGTGCGCAGCACCGACAGCAGCGGCGTCAGGAACCCCGGCGTCACCTCGGTGTCGTTGTTGAGCAACAGCGTGTACGGGGCGTGGGCCAGGGTGAGGCCCTGGTTGCATGCGCCGGCGAAGTTGAGGTTCGCGTCGTTGATGTGCACCTGGCACTTCGGCCCGGCGATGGACCGCAGGTAGTCGGTGGTGCCGTCGGTGGACCCGTTGTCGATCAGCACCAGCTCGATCTCGACATCGTCGGTTGCGGCAGCGAGTGCGGCAAGGCACCGCTTGGTGAGGTCGAGCCGGTTGTAGCACGGAATGATGACGGAGACCAGCGGGTGCTCCGGCAGTTCCGCGGACCCCGGCCGCTCACCAACCCGAGCCATGTCAGTGCGGGGCGGGCTGGTCGGCGAGCAGGCGCAGCGCGTGCGGCAACACGTCGAGGATGGCGCTGAGCTGTTCGACGCATCCTTTCGGCGAACCCGGCGTGTTGCAGATGATGGCCTCGCCGCGAATGCCGACGATGCCTCGCGACAACCGGCCCAACGGGTTCACCAGCCGCATCGCTTCGGCCAGGCCGGGTGCCTCGCGCTGGATGACCAGCCGGGTTCCCTCGGGTGACTGATCGCGAGGAGCGAACCCGGTGCCCCCGGTGCTCACCACCAATCCGGCGAACCCTTCCGCAAGCTCGGTGAGTGCGGCAGCGACGTTGTCGGCGCCGTCGGCAACGACGGTTTGCGAGATCACTTCGAACCCGTTGGTGTGCAGCAACTGCACCAGTGCGGCACCACTGGAGTCGACTCGAGTACCCGCGACGACGCCATCGCTGACGGTGAGCACCTTCGCCTGCAGTCGATGCTGTTCGCCCATGCGTGCGACGGTACCGGAGTTCTGCCGGCAGCACGCACATCGGCACTCGGGGTACTGTCGAGCGCGTGACCTCGGCCGATGACCTGCTCCGCGACCCGGAGTACGTGCGCAGCGTGCAGTACGCGACCGGGCGCAACCTTGCTGCACGGTCGGGCCTCCACGACGTGTACGGCACGGCAGCCGAGCCGTTCCGGCATTGGGAAGCAGCGCTCGTCGACTGGCGAGCCATCGAGACCGTCTTGGACGTCGGCTGCGGTACGGCCAGGTTCTGGGACAACCCGACGCTGTCGCGGTCGCTGCGAATCACCCTTGCCGACAGCTCCGCGGGCATGGTCGGCGAGGCGCTCGCTGCCGTCGCCGGCCACGGCTATGCAGCGCCCAGCGGGGCGACGTGCGATGCGCAGTCGTTGCCCTTCGACGACGACTCGTTCGACCTCGTGGTTGCCAACCACATGCTGTACCACGTGCCCGATCCGGCGGCGGCTCTGCGAGAGTTCCGGCGTGTTCTGCGCCCCGGGGGGTGCGCGCTCGTCGCCACCAACTCGCCGGGGCACATGCACCAGCTCAATGCCGCGATCGCCGAGGCGACCGGCCCGTTCGAACAGCGACTCAACGAGGTGTTCGGCATCGACCCGGCGGAGGCGATGCTTCGCGGCATCTTCGGTTCGATCGTGTGGCACACGTTCGTCAATGCGCTCATGGTCACCAGCGTCGACGATCTGCTGGCCTACGCCACGTCGTTCCCGCCAGGGCAGCTGGCCGACGATGCGCAGCGAACGCACCTGCGGGCTGTCCTCGACCAGGCGGTCTTCGACGGCGGCGGCCGGATGCGGATCGACACCCGCACCGGCGCGTTCGTGGTGGCCGGCGCTGCCACCTGATCGCTGCGCGCGCTCAGGCGGTGCGGCGGTACCGGAGCAGGATCATGCCGTCGGTGTCCGCGTCGTGGGGCAGCACGCGCCAGCCGTCGAGGAAGCCTCGCCACTCCCCTTCTGGCCGATCTGTGATCGGCGTGAACCCGGAGGGCATCGTGTGGCCGATCGACTCGGCGCTCAGCAGGGTGCAGACGCTGTAGACGAGCGAACCCCCGGGTTTCACCAGCGGCGCGCACGCGTCGAGGATGCGCTGCTGCAGCGCGACCAGGTCGTTGACGTCGCCTGGCGTGATGCGCCAGCGGGCGTCGGCCCTCCGGCGCAAGGTGCCCAGGCCGCTGCACGGTGCATCGATCAGCACGTGGTCGAACGAGGCACCGGCGAACGGCGGTCGCGTGGCGTCCGCCACCAACGCGACGACGTCGCGCGTGCCCAGTCGATCGGCGTTCTCCACGATCAGGCCGACGCGTTGCGGCTGCAGGTCGGCAGCGACGACCGTGGCCCCGGTGGTGGCGATACCGGTGGCCTTGCCGCCGGGCGCGGCGCACACGTCGAGCACGAGGTCGCCCTCGCGGGCGGGCACGGCGGCCGCCACCCACTGCGACCCGAGATCCTGGATGTACCCGTCGTCGCGCTCGCTGACCGGTGGGGCCTCGTTCATCGTGGTGAGCGTGGCGATCGCGTCGTCGTGGCCGAGCTCGGCGACCAGGCGCTCGAAGATCCAATCGGGGTAGCTGAGCCGCACTGCTTCCGACGGCCAGACCATCGGCGTGTTGGCAACACGCCGCAGCACGGCATTCACGAACCCGCGGGCGCGCTTCGGTGCCAGTTCCACCGTTTCGCCCACCGCCGCATGGGCGGGCACCCCGGCAAAGTGAAGCTGGTACGCGCCCAACCGCAGCACGGTACGCACCTCGGGTGAGGGCGTGCTGGAGACGAAGCGATCGACCAGCGCATCGCACGCCCGGCGCATGCGGGTGGTGCCGTACACGAGCTCGGTGACGAACTTGCGATCGCGCTCCACCAGCTTGCTGCGACCCAGCTCTGCCGACAGCACGATGTTGGCGTATGCGCCCTCGTGATCGATGCGTTGCAAGCAGCGAAAGGCAACGAGGCGGGCGTTCACACGAACCACTCGGCCGCTGCGGGGCGGGCCCCACGAGCGAAGTCGGCGAACGGCATCGGGCCTTTGCCCTCTGGCTGCACGCTCTGCAACGTCAGCCCTGCCACCGGGCACGGGGCCACACGTGCCGAGCTGTCGAGCGTGGCAGACAGCACCTTGACCCGCTTCTCGCGAAACGTCGTCCAGGCACCGCCGAGGCGGATGACACGATCGATCTGCTGCGCACCCTGCGCCCACCGGATTCGAAGGTCGTCGGGCGTGATCTTGGCGGCGTACAGCGGCTCGCCCACCTGCGGCGTCGGCGTTGGCAGCGGCCCTGCCAGGCAGCGCACCAGCTGCTCGCAGCCGGCGGCCACCAGCTCGCGGCGCAGCTCGTCGGCCGTCATCGCGGCGCCGATCGGCACTCGTACGGTGTCGTACACCCCGCCGGTGTCGAGGCCTTCCTCCAACTGCATCAGGCACACACCGGTCTCCGCATCGCCGGCGAGCACGGCTCGTTCCACCGGCGCAGCACCACGCCAGCGCGGCAGCAGCGAGAAGTGCGAGTTCACCATCGGCACCTCGGCCAGCACGTGCGGCTTGATCAGTTGGCCGAACGCGACCACCACGCCCAACTCGATGCCCTTGCCCAGCACGTCGTCGACGTCGTGGCTGACCGGCAGCCCGAGGGCCAGTGCGGCCTGCTTCACCGGCGAAGGGCTCAGCTCACCACCGCGGCCACGGCGCCTGTCGACGCGTGTGACGACGATCGCGACCTCGTGGCCGGCAGCGACAAGAGCGGTGAGTGACGGCACCGCCATCGCCGGCGTCCCGAAGTAGGCCAACCTCACGCGAGGCTCGCGCCGCGCTCGGTACCGGCGATCACGACAAGCGCAGGCGACGGCGCGGGGCCGGCGCCGCCGCTGTCTCCTGCAGCTTGCGGTAGTCGGTCATCGCGGCTTTGCGCTGATCGGGTGTCATCCGGTCGAACATCAGCACGCCGTTGAGATGATCGATCTCGTGCTGGAACATGCGACCCATCAGCTCGTCGGCCTCGATCTCCACTTCGTTGCCGTCGATGTCGAGCCCACGCACGAGCACCTGGTTGGGGCGCAGGATGTCGACGTACAGCTCGGGGATGCTGAGACAACCTTCGCTGTACACCCACTCGCCATCGCTCTCCACCACCACGGGGTTGATGAGTGCCATCGGCTGATCGTCGATGTCCCACACCACGATCTGCTTCTGCACACCGATCTGTGGCGCCGCCAGCGCGATGCCGGAGTCGCTGTCGTACAACGTCTCGAACATGTCGTCGACGAGACGCGCCACCTTGCCGTTGATCTCGGTGATGGCCGAGGCCTGCGACTTGAGCACAGGGTCGCCGTAGGTGCGGATCTCGTACGCCATGAGCCGAAAGGCTAGCGACCCATGTGCAACCTTGGAGCACGTCGTGTGCTTCGGGTGCTGCACAGCGCGCACGACACCGTGCCTCGTACGATGAACACTCGCCATGACCGCGCCCGGTTCTCACTACTTCGACGAGGAACCCACCACCGACTCGTCGCCGAGGGTGGTGCAACTGCTGCTGCCCGACCTGCAGCTGGCGCTGACGACCGATCGCGGGGTGTTCGGCTACGACCGCATCGATGCCGGGACGAAGCTGCTGCTGCTGCGGGCACCCGCACCGGCCCCCACCGGCAACCTGCTCGACATCGGCAGTGGTACCGGCGCGATCGCGCTCACCATGGCGCGCCGCTGCCCCGCCGCCACCGTGTGGGCCGTCGATGTCAACGAACGTGCTCGCGATCTGTGCCGCAGCAACGCCGAGCGCAACGGCCTCACCAACGTGAACGTGTGCAGCCCCGACGACGTGCCGGCCGACGTGACGTTCGACACGATCTGGAGCAATCCGGCCATCCGCATCGGCAAGCCTGCGCTCCACGCGATGCTGCTGCGCTGGCTGAGCCGCCTCTCCCCCGCAGGCGAAGTGGTGCTGGTGGTGCACAAGCACCTCGGCAGCGACTCGCTGCAGGCCTGGCTCAGCGGGCAGGGCTACCCCACCACTCGGCTGGCCTCCTCGTCGGGATACCGCATCCTGCACGCGACTCACTGACGCGGCGGATCCACCTCCACGCGCAGGCGCGAACCCTTCGGCCGAGGTGTGTCGGCCAACGCCTGCCCCAGCGCCTCCCACGTGTCGGCACGCACGAGGGCGCCCTTCGCGGTGGTCGCGTACTCCAGCCCGGTGGCGGTGACGAACTCCTCGGCAGCGGCACCTTCCACCGCGGCGAGTGCTCGGAACGGCGGGAGGCCCAGCAGCCGTCGCCGGGCGAGCTCGCTGATCGCCACGCGGCGCGGATCCGCGAACAGCGCGGCCTGCAGCACCTCGTGCTGCGGGGCGAAGGTCTGCACCAGCACACGGCCACCACCGCGACGCGGCCCCACCAGGCGCCCGGCACGCACCAGCAGCGCCATCGCCTGCTCGGCGGCGCGGTAGCGAGGGGCGAACAGCTCGGCGTCGAAGTCGAGGAACGCCACCACATCCACTCCGCGTACCCGGTGCAGCACCGCTTCGGTACCCACGTACAGGTCGCCGATGGGCAGTTCGGCCGTGTCGCCGGTGACCGACACGACCGGTCGGCCTGCCGCTGCCTCCAGCTCTTCGCGCAGGCGCGTGACGCCGGGCTTCACGACCGCCATCGCACTCGACCCGCACTGCTGGCACACCAGCGGCCTGATGGTGGCGCAACGCCTGCACAGCAAGCGCCCGTCGTCGCTCTGCGAGACTGCCGCGTCGCATCGCGCACAGCGCTGCAGCGCACGGCACGATCGGCAGGCCAGCAGGCGCGCCCGACCGGCGGTGTTGATCACGCACACCACACGCTGGCCGGCATCGCGGAGGTGCCGGATGAGCGCGGAGCTCACCAGCGAGCGCTTCCACGGCTCCTCGTCGGTTCGGTCGACGATGTCGATGAACGGCCACCCGGCCACGGCGTCGGACACGGAGGGCTCGACCACCCGGTCGCCGGCCCAGCGCAGCGCGGTGGCAGTGGGTATCGGCGACACCAGCACGCAGGCAGCCCCAGCTCTCGCGGCGCGCTCGATGGCCACGTCGCGCGCATGCCACGTGGGTGTGCGCTCCTCCTGCAACGACTCGTCGTGCTCGTCGAGCACCACCACGCTGTGCAGGTGGGGGCACGGCGCCCACACCGCGCTGCGACCGCCCACCACCACATCCACTCCCGCTGCCGCCTGCGCCCACCCGTCGGGCATCAGGGCGACCCGCAGGCCGGTCGCGCGCAGGCGGTTGGCGATGGCCCGCGCCGCCGCCGGCGTGGGGTGGATCACCAGACACGGGCCGCTGCGGGCGATCTCGATGAGCAACGGCAGCGGGTCGGTGAGTGGCGTGATGCGCCGCACACCACTCGCTACCGGCGCTGCCGATGTCGCGGAGCGCCGCATGGCGGGCACCGCCACCACCATCGCGGGCGGCGACGCTGCCACGAGGAAGGGGCGCAGCCGATGAGCACCCCACCGCATGGCGGCCCAGCGAGCGAGCTCGAGCATCGCTGCCGACGGCCCTACCGAGGAGAACTTGGCGATCTCGACCAGCCGCTCCACCGGCATCGCCTCGTCGGGCGGGCCCAGCGCCACCACCCAGCCCCCGATCCGTCGCCCGTGGAGCGGTACGCGCACCAGCGAGCCCACCGCGATGCGATCGCGAAGGGAGGCAGGCACGAGGTAGTCGAACTGCTTGTCCAGCCCGGTGAGGTCGGGGACGACCCGAGCGACCAGAGGCGCCGGCGTGGGCGCTGGGTTCACACGCCGACGGCGCGCATGAAGTCGTCGAGGCGGCTGACCTGCTCCCAGGTGAACTCGGGCAGGTTGCGACCGAAGTGACCGTAGGCAGCGGTCTTGCGGTAGATCGGGCGCTTCAGGTCGAGGTCGCGCACGATCGCCCCGGGACGCAGGTCGAACACGTCGCGCACGGCCTGCACGATCTTGGCGTTCTCCACCGTTTCGGTGCCGAACGTCTGGACGAGGATGCTGACCGGATGCGCCATGCCGATGGCGTAGGCCACCTGCACCTCGCAGCGAGTGGCAGCACCCGACGCCACCACGTGCTTGGCCACCCAGCGGGCGGCGTAGGCGGCCGAACGGTCGACCTTGCTGGGGTCCTTGCCGCTGAATGCCCCGCCGCCGTGGCGACCCATGCCGCCATACGTGTCGACGATGATCTTGCGGCCGGTGAGACCGGTGTCGCCGTGCGGGCCGCCGATGACGAACTTGCCCGTGGGGTTGATGTGCACGTCGTAGTCGTCGTCGGCGAACTGCGCCGGCACGATCGGGCGGATGACCTGCTCGATGAGATCGGGACGGATGACGGTGTCGCGATCGACGCCGTCTTGGTGCTGAGTGCTGATGAGCACGTGCGACAAGCGGACCGGCTTGCCGTGCTCGTACTCGACGGTGACCTGGGTCTTGCCGTCGGGGCGCAGGTAGGGCACCGCGCCGGCCTTGCGCACCTCGCTGAGGCGCTCGGCCAGGCGGTGGGCCATCCAGATCGGCATCGGCATCAGATCCGGCGTCTCGTCGCAGGCGTAGCCGAACATCATTCCCTGGTCGCCGGCGCCCTGCAGCTCGAGCTGGTCTTCGGCGTGCCCGGTGGTGCGCACCTCTTCGCTCTTGTCGACGCCCTGCGCGATGTCGGGGCTCTGCTCGTCGATGCTGACGATGACCCCGCAGGTGTTGCCGTCGAAGCCGTACAGCGCGTTGTCGTAGCCGATGCCGTTGATGACTTCGCGAGCGAGCTTGGGGATGTCGACGTAGGCCGACGTGGTGATCTCGCCGGCGACCACGCAGAGGCCGGTGGTGAGCAGCGTCTCGCACGCAACCCGCCCGTTGGGGTCTTCGGCAAGGATGGCGTCGAGCACTGCGTCGCTGACCTGATCGGCCATCTTGTCGGGGTGACCCTCGGTCACGCTCTCGGAAGTGAACGTAAAGCTGCTCACGGGGTGAGGCTCCTCATGATGTGGGAAGTGGGGGGTGTGGAGGCTGGTCGCGGCCACGGATCTCGACCACAGTATCGAGAACCGCCTTCGCAATCGCTCTCTTGTCGGCGAGCGCGACCGTGCGAGTGGTGCCGTCGGCACCCAGCAACGTGACCGCGTTGGTGTCGTGCTGGAACCCGACGCCGGGCGCACCGACGTCGTTGGCAACGATCAGGTCGAGGTGCTTGCGCTGCAACTTGGCCGCGGCGTGCACCAGCAGATCGCTGGTCTCGGCCGCGAAGCCCACCAGCACCTGACCTGCGGGTTTGGTGGCGCCCAGCCCGGCCAGGATGTCGGGAGTGGGCTCGAGCACGATCTGCGGCACCCCCTGATCCTTCTTGATCTTGCCGGGCACTGCGGCGACCGGGCGGAAGTCGGCGACGGCGGCAGCCATGACGACGACATCGGCGGCCGGTGCGAGCCCGGTGAGCGCGGCCTCCATCTGTGCCGCGGTCTCGACGGCGAGGACGGTGACGCCGAAGGGCACCGCGAGATCGACCGTGGAGACGAGTGTGACCTGTGCGCCGCGGGCGCTTGCCTCGGCGGCGATGGCATAGCCCTGCTTGCCGCTGCTGCGATTGGCGATGACGCGAACGGCATCGATGGGTTCGCGAGTGCCACCTGCCGACACCACCACGTGCGTACCGGCCAGATCACCGCCCGACAGCACCCGCACGATCGCCGCCAAGATGCGCTCGGGTGCAGCCAGTCGACCGGTGCCGGTGTCGCCACCGGCAAGCCGCCCGGCCTCGGGCTCGACGATGTGCACGCCACGCGACCGCAGCGTGGCGATGTTGGCCTGCACCGCTGGGTGCTCCCACATCTCGGTGTGCATGGCCGGGCACACCACCACCGGCGCCCGGGTGGCGAGCAGCGTGTTGGTGAGCAGGTCGCTGCTGAGCCCGGCCGCGTAGGCCGCCAGCAGCCGTGCCGTGGCGGGAGCAACGACGATGAGATCGGCCGATTGCCCGAGCCGGGTGTGCGGGATGGGGCTCGCCTCGTTCCACAGGCTGGTCTGCACCGGTTCGCTGGCCAACGCCGAGAGCGTGGTGCGCCCCAGGAAGTGCTCGGCGCCGGCGGTCATCACCGGCACGACGTGCGCGCCGGCGTCGACCAGCCGCCGGCACAGGTCGACCGCCTTGTAGGCGGCGATGCCGCCGGTGATCCCCAGCACGATTCGCTTCCCGGCGAGCATGACGATCGTCGTATCGATTCGGCCGGGTCGCTACACGCGAGGGTCAGGCCGTGGCGTCGGCGGGATCGGCGGCGTCTTCCACCCGATCGGCGTGCGGTGCCCGCTCGATCTTGTCGGCGGCGATCTCCTCGAAGGCGATGCTGAGCGGCTTGCGCGCGACCGAGCTGACCTGCGGCGGCACCATGTGACCGAGACCATCGCCCAGCTGGTTGAAGTAGCTGTTGATCTGTCGCGCACGGCGAGCGGCCAAGGTGACGAGGGAGAACTTCGAATCGACGCGATCGAGGAGCTCCTCGATCTGCGGGTTGATCATGGTGTCGAACGAACGCGTGGACATCTGAAAAGCCTCCTCAAAACGGCGCTGCAGTGTACCGTCAGGAATCAGCGCAGCATGCGATGATGCTCGATGATCTGCATCATCTCGGTCACCGTGCGCTCCAGGTCGTCGTTCACCACCACGTGGTTGGCCAGCGCCATGCCCACCGGTTCCTCGTCGAGCGCCTTCTGCAACCGCTCGTGCACCTTCTGTTCCGCGTCGCCGCGCCCGCGCAGCCGGCGCTGTTGCTCGTCGCGTGTGGGCGGCAGCACGAAGATGAGCACCGCTTCCGGGTGCAGCGCCTTCACCTGGCGCGCCCCGTCGACCTCGATCTCGAGCAGCACATCGCGCCCGACCACCGGCTCGGGAGTGGGCGTGCCGTAGTAGTTGCCGAGGAAGTCGGTCCACTCCAGGAAGCCATCGGCGGCGATGCGGGCCTCGAACGTCGCTCGATCGGCAAAGACGTATGCAGCATCGCTCTCGCCCTGACGTTGGGCTCGCGTGGTCCAGGAACGACTCAACCACAGCTGCGGGTCGCGCTCGGCGAGGGCGTTGACGATGGTGCCCTTGCCGACGCCACCGGGACCGGAGACGATGAAGATCAGCGAAGATGAGGTGGCAGTGTGGGCTGCCATGGCCTCACTTACCGAGCTGTTCGAGCAATGCCTGCTTCTGCTGCGTGCCGAGACCCTGCACGCGGCGGTTGTCGGCGATGCCGATGTCTTCGATGATCTTGCGCGCCTTCACCTTGCCGACACCCGGCAATGATTCGAGCAGCGAGACCACCTTCAGCTTGCCGACGGTGCTGTCGGTGGAAGCCAGGGCCTCGGCGAGCGACACCGAGCCGATCTTGAGCTGGTTCTTCAGCTCGGCACGGGCGGAACGAGCCTCTGCCGCCTTGGCGAGAGCATTGGCACGCTGTTCAGGGGTGAGTTGCGGAGGTGTTGCCATATGCCGACCCTAGCGCCACCCGCACGCCCAGCGGTGGCAATCGGCATCAGCCACGCGCCGGCAGGCCGCCACGGTGAGCAAGGCCGACGAGCGCCGACGGGCTGAGGCCACGCTGGGCACACCAGGCCAGCAGCTCGCGTTGCACGGTGAGCGGCGCCTTCGGATCCGCGAACGTCGCGGTGCCGACCTGCACGGCGCACGCACCGGCAAGCATCAGTTCGGCTGCGTCCCACCCGCAGGCGACGCCGCCGACGCCCACGATCGGCAGCTCAGGAAGCGCTGCGTGCACGTCGTAGATGGTGCGCACCACCACGGCATGCACCGGTCGGCCGCTGTAGCCACCGCCGCCGGCACCCAGCACCGCCCGGCCGGTGGCAGGGTCGAGCACCATGCCCAGCAGCGTGTTGGAGAGCGTGACGGCATCCGCCCCCGCCTCGCGCACGGCGCCGGCGACCTCCACCACGCGGTCGGTGTTGGGGCTGAGCTTGGCCCACAGCGGCCGGCCACAGGCGCCAGCCGCGGCGACGACTTCTGCCGAGAGCTGCGCATCGTGAGCGAAGATGCCGCGACGGCCCTCCAGGTTGGGGCACGACAGGTTCACCTCCACTGCCACCACACCGGCCGGCGCCTGGGCCAGCTGTTGCGCTGCACGCCGGTACTCGTCGACCGAGCGGCCCCAGATGCTGGCGACCACCCGTGCACCCGTGGCCAGCAACGCGGGCAGCTCGTCGGCGAGCCAGTGGCGGATGCCGGGGCCCTGCAGGCCGACCGCGTTGATCATTCCGGCGCCGGCCGGGTGCACGCGCGGGGATGGGTTGCCGGCCCACTCGAACGCGGCCAACGACTTCACCACCACGGCTCCGAGCGCCGACAAGTCCATGTAGGGCGCCAGCTCGGCGCCGTGGCCGGCCGTGCCCGATGCCGTCATCACCGGCGCCGGCAGCTCGACCGACCCGATCTGCACGGCTGGGCCGAGGATCACGCGTGGAACTCCTGCAGCGAGCGCACGTTGATCTCGTGGCCGACCATCTCGGCCATGCCCTGCACAGCGGCCAGCGCGGCCTCGACAGTGGTGACCGAGCTGACGTGGTGACTGTTGGCAGCCTTGCGGATCTGCTCGCCATCGGTGCGGCCACCGCGCCCCTGGGGGGTGTTGATGACGAACGCGATCTGGCCGCTCTCGATCAGCTTGACGGCGTTGATGCCATGCCCGTCGGAGATCTTGCCCACCACCTGGTCGACCGTGATGCCGAACCGCCCGAGGTAGTCGCACGTGCCCTTGGTGGCGGCGATGCCCAGGCCCAGCCGGCGCAACCGCGCCGCCACCACCAAACCGGCCGGCTTGTCGCCGTCGGCCAACGAGAGGAACACCGTGCCCTCGGTGGGCAACAGGGTTCCCGCTGCCAGCTCGGCCTTGAAGAACGCCTTGCCGAAGGTGGTGTCGATGCCCATCACCTCACCGGTGCTGCGCATCTCCGGGCCGAGCGCGGTGTCGACCTCGGGGAACCGGCTGAACGGCAGCACTGCCTCCTTGATCGCCACGTGGCCGTGCTGGCTGGGCGGCTGCAGCAAGCCCTCGACGCGCAGCTCTGCCAGCGTTGCGCCGAGCATCACCCGACTGGCCACCTTTGCCAATGGCACGCCGGTGGCCTTCGCCACGAACGGCACGGTGCGGCTGGCGCGAGGATTGGCCTCGATGACGTAGACGGTGGTGCCCAGCACGGCGTACTGCACGTTGATGAGGCCCCGGACGTCGAGCGCATTCGCGATCGACGTCGTGTACGCCTCGATCACTTCCACCACCCAGGAGGGCAGGGTCTGCGGAGGGATGGCACAGGCGCTGTCGCCACTGTGCACGCCGGCTTCCTCCACGTGCTCCATCACCCCGCCGATGAGCACCTCACCGGTGTGGTCACGGATGGCATCGACATCGACCTCGGTGGCGTCCTCCAGGAAGCGGTCGATGAGCACCGGCCGTTCGGCGGAGAGACCGCCTTCCTTGCCCAGCGAGCCGAAGCCGGCCAGCTCGGCCATCGCGCGTGCGAGATGGTTGCGGTCGTGCACGATCTGCATCGCACGACCACCCAGCACGTAGCTGGGCCGCACGAGCACCGGGAACCCGACCCGATCGACGATGGTGAGGGCCTGCTCGAGGTCGGTGGCGGTGCCTCCGGGGGGCTGCGGGATGTGCAGGTCGGTGCACAGGGCGCTCCACTTCTCGCGGTCTTCCGCCAGGTCGATCGACGAGGGCGAGGTGCCGGCGATGAGCGCCACCGGCAACTGACCGGAGAGCTTCAACGGGGTCTGGCCGCCCAACGAGACGATCACCTTGGGTGCCACGCCGCCCGCGGCGGCCGTCTCTGCCGCGATGACGTTCAACACGTCTTCGCGGGTGAGCGGCTCGAAGTACAGACGATCGCTGGTGTCGTAGTCGGTGCTGACGGTCTCGGGGTTGCAGTTGACCATCACCGTCTCGAAGCCTGCGTCGCGCAGGGCGAACGACGCGTGCACGCAGCAGTAGTCGAACTCGATGCCCTGACCGATGCGATTGGGGCCGCTGCCCAGGATGATCACTCGTGGCCGATCGCTGGGCCGAACCTCGTTCTCGTCCTCCCAGGTGCTGTAGTGGTACGGCGTCTCGGCGGCGAACTCGGCGGCACACGTGTCGACCGTCTTGTACGTGGGCAGCACACCCGCTGCTTCGCGAGCAGCGCGCACCTCCAGCTCGTCGATGCCCCAGGCATGGCCCAGCTGCGCATCGCTGAAGCCGAACTGCTTGGCACGCTTCCACATGCGCCGGGTCATCCCGGCCATGCCTGCCACGGTGACGACCGATCGCTCCTCCATGATCTGCTGCATCTGATCGAGGAACCAGGGGTCGATGCGGCAGGCGACGTGCACCCGTTCGATGCTGACGCCCCGCCGGAGCAGCTCGCCCACCTGGAACAGACGATCGGGCGTAGGGATGGCGACGGCGGCCAGGAGGTCGTCGTCGGAGCGCTCGGCCAGCTGCGCCTCCGCCGGGTCGCAGCCGAGCCCGTAGCGGCCTTGCTCGAGCGACCGCAGGCCCTTCTGCAGACTCTCGGTGAACGTGCGCCCGATGCTCATGGCCTCGCCCACCGACTGCATCTGGGTGCCGAGGATGCCCTTGGTACCCGGCAGCTTCTCGAACGCCCAGCGCGGGATCTTGGTGACCACGTAGTCGATGCTGGGCTCGAAGCTGGCCGGCGTGGCCGAGGTGAGCGTGGACGTGATGTCGTTGGAGATCTCGTCGAGCGTGTAGCCGACGGCCAACTTGGCGGCGATCTTCGCGATCGGGAAGCCGGTTGCCTTCGAGGCCAGGGCGCTGGACCGCGACACTCGCGGGTTCATCTCGATGACCACCTGCTCGCCCGTGGCCGGGTTGACCGCGAACTGCACGTTGCTGCCACCCGTTTCCACACCGACGCGACGGATGCAGGCGAACGCGGCGTCGCGCATCTCCTGGTACTCCACGTCACTGAGGGTCTGTGCCGGCGCGACGGTGATGCTGTCGCCGGTGTGCACCCCCATCGGGTCGACGTTCTCGATGCTGCAGATGATGACGCAGTTGTCGGCGCGGTCGCGCATGACCTCGAGCTCGTACTCCTTCCAGCCGGCGATGCTCTTCTCGATCAGGATCTCGCTGATCGGGCTGGCATCGAGGCCGTTGGCGGCGATGGCTTCGAACTCTTCCGGTGTGGACGCGATGCCGGTGCCGCGACCACCGAGGATGTAGGCCGGCCGGATGATGCAGGGCAGGCCGATCTCGGCCAGGACCGCGCGCGACTCGGGCATGTCGTGCGCAACGCCGCTCGCCGGCACCTTCAAACCGATCTCGATCATCGCCTGCTTGAACAAACCACGGTCCTCGGCCGTGGCGATGGACAGCGCGTTGGCTCCGATCATCTCCGGCGTGCCCGGCACGCCGATGATGCCCATCTCGTAGAGCGCCATCGCCGTGTTGAGGCCGGTCTGGCCGCCCAGCGTGGGCAGCACCGCGTCGGGCTTCTCCCGTTCGATGATCTTGGCGACCACCTCGGGGGTGATGGGCTCGACGTACGTGGCGTGCGCGAAGTCGGGGTCGGTCATGATGGTGGCCGGGTTGGAGTTGACCAGGATGACGCGGTAGCCCTCCTCCTTCAACACGCGGCACGCCTGGGTACCGGAGTAGTCGAACTCACATGCCTGCCCGATGACGATGGGACCGGACCCGATGATGAGGATGCTGTGGATGTCGGTGCGCTTCGGCATCAGGCACCTGCCTTGCTGCCGTGCTGCACCATGAGATCGTCGAACATCTGGAACAGGTACCTGCTGTCGTGTGGGCCGGGGCCGGCTTCGGGGTGGTACTGCACGCTGAACGCAGGGGCACCGAGCACCCGCATCCCTTCGTTGGTGAGATCGTTGAGGTTCAGGTGAGTGACCTCCACCTTGCCCTCGAGGCTGGCCGGGTCGACGCAGAAGTTGTGGTTCTGGCTGGTGATCTCCACATGCCCGGTGGCCTCGTGGCGCACCGGGTGGTTGCCACCGTGGTGGCCGTAGGGCAGCTTGAAGGTGAGGCCACCCAGCGCCCTGCTGAGCAGCTGATGGCCCAGGCAGATGCCGAAGATGGGCACCTGGCCCAGCAGTTCGGCGATGGTGTGCACGGCGTAGCCGACCATCGCCGGGTCGCCGGGGCCGTTGCTGAGGAAGACACCATCGGGCTGCAGCGCCAGCACGTCGGCGCCGGATGTCGACGCTGGCACCACCACCACTGTGCCGAGCCCGCTGAGGTGGCGCAGGATGGTGGTCTTGATGCCGAAGTCGAACGCGACGATGCGCCGCGGCGACGGGCCGCTGGCGGGCACCGTGTAGGTCTCGGGGGTGGTGACCTGGGCGACGAGGTCGACACCGTCGGTGCCCTTCTCCGCCGACGCCGCTGCGTGCAGTGCTGCCTCGCCGGCGGTGCCGAACGCCCCCGGCATGGCGCCGGTGTCACGCAACAACCGCGTGAGGCGGCGAGTGTCGACGCCAGCGATGCCACTGACGCCGAAGCGGTGCAGCATCGCATCGAGCGAGTCCTGCGCCCGCTGGTTGCTGTGCCGCCGGGCCATCTCGCGCACGATGACGCCGCGACAGAAGGGCCGCACCGACTCGAAGTCGTGGTCGTTGACGCCGTAGTTACCGATGTGCGGGTACGTGAAGCTGATGATCTGGCCTGCGTAACTGGGGTCGGTGATCACCTCTTGATACCCCGACATGACGGTGTTGAACACCACCTCGCCGGCGGCGACGCCGTTCACCGGGTCGGCGCCGATCAGCTCGCCATCGAACACGCTGCCGTCAGCCAGCACCAGCCGTGCGTCACGCATCGGTCTCACCACACATCCACAGTCGCATACTCATGCAGGGTAGTGCATGATCACGCAGCGGAGAGCAGCAGCCAGGAGGTGATGTGCTCACTCGCGGAGGCGCGTACAACCGGAATGACGACATCTCGACTCCTCCCGTACAGGCCTCACAGGACCCGTTTCACGGCGCCGTCACCTTAGCATTCACCGCCACCGGGCGTCGCACCTGCGCCCACCTGCTCGAGCGTCAACGACTCGCCGCTGCTGGTGAGGCTCACCCGCGTGGAGGAGAGCAGGTTCACGGCCGCCACCACCTTGTCGTCGACCAGCAGTGCGGCGACCGTGCGCCCGACCACCAGCGACACGGTGCGGCTGCCACCCAGCGGCGCTTCGAAGTCGGTGAACGTGACGTTGCTGCTGCGCGCCACCGCGCGCTCATCGACCAGCGCCAGCTCGAGGTTCTCGGTGACCCCTGCAGCGTTGGCGAAGTGGAACGACAGCCCGGTGCCCGATGCCAGCACGGCATCGACACGACGACAGCGGAGATCGCCGAGTGCCAGCGCCGACGCACCGTCGGCGGCACCGTCGTAGCGCACCGTCGTGCCGGCCACGGTCCACCCACCGTCGGGACTGAACTCCATCGACTCGGCACCGCTGCGGTCACGCAGCTCCTCGGCCACGTCATTGCGCAGCGCCAACGACAACGTGGGGGTGGTGAACATCGGCTCGAAGTCGGTCTCCAGCAGGGCGGCCGCAGGCGTCTCGGGAGGTATCGGGAACGTGGCGTCGGTGAGGAACGTGCGCGGCTGAGCGACGCGCACGTCGTCGGCCCAGAGCTCCCAGCTTCCGGGCAGCACGTACTCGGGACTGGTGGGCCCGAGGTAGATCTCGCCGATCAGGAACGACTTCCAGATGAAGCGAGTGGCCGACACGCGACGGAAGTCGAGGAACGGCCACGGGTAATTGGTCCAGGTGAGCATCGGGTCGTCGGGCCGCGACACGAGGTCGAGCACCGCCTGCACCCCGCGCGCCGTGCCGTCGCGGCCCTGCTCGCGCTGCATCGCCATGTGATGCACACCCTGGAACGAGCTGGCGGCCTCGACCCCGCTGCGCAACGGCCCGAAGCCGGTCCAGACGAGCGACATCAGCACCAGCAGGTACGGCACGAGATGGCGATCGGCCACCGAGGCCCCGCCGGCACGGAGCATCGCCACCACGTGAGCTGCCAGACCGGCACAGAGCAGCATCAACGGCACCGTCGTGACGACGAAGTAGTGCGACGAGTAGCGCTGAGTGAGGATGACCTCACCCCACCCCGCCAGCCACCACAACGGCAGCAGCACCTGCAGCCGGCGTTGGGCCCGACCGAGCTGCGGCCAGCGGGCGGCGCCGAGCATCACGAACCCGACCACGCACAGATGCGCCGGTGCGTGCGTCTGCGAGTACACGTAGAACTGGTGCCAGCCCAGGCCCATCTGCTCGGTGACGCCGCGCCCGAGCGCCGACGACATGTAGCGGCCGTACACCCACCAGCCATCCCAGAAGGGGCCCCACGAACCGCGCAGCAGGTACCACACCGGCGCCGAGAGGAAGCTCAGCAGCATGGCACCGGCCAGCAGCGCCCGAGCCGGCACCTCGCGCCGCGCCACCACCAGTTGTGTGCGACCCACCACGAACAACCCGATCGCCACGATCACCATCGCCGACAGCAGCGTCGGTTGCAGCGTCTGCACCGCAAGGCCGAGGCATGCGCCGCCGCCCACGAGGCAGGCCGCCTTTCGGCGTGTGGAGCCGCGCTCTGCGCCGGGCCCGGTGAGCAGCAGGAACGCGGCGCAGAGCAAGGTGGTGGTCATGTTGCGGCTGTACAGGACGCCCGCGTAGTCGGCTCCGGACAGCGCGAGGTGGATGAAGCCGATCGCGACCGCCGCCCAGCCGAGCCACGGTTCGCCGTCGAACAGCGTCACCACTCGGCGGCACGCGAAGCCGATGAGCAACGAGCCACCGATGACCATCGCCGAGATGGCGAACCAGAAGCTGTCGAACGAGGTGACCATCGCCGCCAGGTGGTACAGCCCCGGCTCGAGCGGGCCCTTGTTGTGCACCGAGTTCTCGTAGTAGGAGCCGCCGAACCGCATCGTGCGCTCGACGATGTCGCGCGCGTACTGCGGGTCCCAGTCGGGGGCCCGGCGCTGGATGAAGAACAGTGCGGCGACGCCGAGCACGGTGGCAATCGTCGCGATCGCAATCGCGTGCAACGTGCGCAGCGAGGTCGCGTCGTCGGTGGTGGCCGGGCTGGCGGACGCGGCCGAGTCGTCAGCCGCATCAGCGGTGTCGGCCGTGCGTGCGGTGTCGCCGGTGTCGCTCATTCGCCCTCCCCTTCTTCCTGCACGGATGCGATCTCGGCTGCCGGCGTGGCGGCGGGCGACAGCAGGTCGATGATCGCATCGACACCCATGGCCAGCACGAACGCGAAGACGACACCCAACCGGGCGAGCGCGCCGACCAGGTGCCGATGCACCTCCACCGAGTCGCCCAACCACGACAGGTACAGATCGGCGAGCACGGCGAAGTAGGCGACGCCCAGCACCACCGCACTGCGGCGCCTCGTTCCCGTCAGCACCATCGCGGCCAGGCACACCGCGGCGAACAACGACCAGTACAGGAAGCTGGGGTGATCCCGCGGGCCGTCGAGCCCGAGCGGCAACGTGTGCGGTAGCCGCTGCGACACCTGGAACTGGTCGTACGCAACGAAGTCGTTCGCGAGGGAGTTGGGAAGATCGCGCCACACATCGGCGACCAGCATGGGGAACTCCCGAACGAGCGACCACAGGTGCACCAACTGCCCGCGCGACTTGGCCCAGGCGCGCAGGTGGCTCAGTTCCGGCGCGGTCAGCGTCTTGAACCCGTCGTCGAACGAGCTGTGGCCGGTGCGTTCCAGCACCGTTGCGTCGGTGGGCATACCGAACGAGCTGTAGAGATCGGTGAGCTCCGCGGAGACGAGCACTCGCTGGCCGATCACGTTGAGCGTGGGGTACCGGTTGCGCTGAGACGCCGTCTGCCCGACGAACGCGAACAGCGCCGCCACCAACAACACGCCGACCGTCACGCGCATGCTGCGCGCGATGGCCGGTGACCGCTCGCGAGAGCGCCACGCCACGAGCAGCAAGCCGGGGATGACGATCGCCACCACGATCGCCACGTTGGAGTCGCGCACGAGGGCCCACGCAACGGTCGCGGCGGCGACCCACCCGATGCGCCGAACCGACGGCTCGTGCGCACACCACACCCAGGTTGCGATCATCGCCACGCCGGCGGTGATGGACAACGACTCGCTGAGCAACAGGGTGTTCCACAGTGCGAAGCGCGACTGCACTGCCACCCCGACGAGCAGCACGATGCCCAGCGCGCGAGCCAACGGGCTGTGCACGACCCGCACGAGCACGATGACGGCCCACCAGGTGGCCGCGACGGCGAGCAGGGATTGCACGAGCACGATCATCAGCACGTTGCCGGCCAGCAGCCAGGAGAGCAGGGGCAGCATGAGCGGTCGCTCGCCGAACCAGAACTGCAGGCTCAACGGGCCGCGATCGGCCACTTCCAGGTACGACGCCGAATCGGGAAAGCCCGAGGGGAAGCCGCCGGACCATCCGGCCCCCAACGTGCGGATGAGGAACAGCGCCGACGCACACGCTCCGAGGATCTGCGGCCAGGGCAGTCGTCGAGCGCGCGTGAGGAGCGATTGAGCCACGACCGCCAGTCTTCCTTACGCGATGCGGCTGCCGGTGGTCATGTCGAACGCAGCACCGGAACCAACGCCGAGAGCACGCCGTTGACGAAGCGACCGGAATCGTCGGTGCTGAAGCGCTTGGCCAGCTCCACCGCCTCGTCGAGCACCACCGCCACCGGCACCTCCGGCCTGGCCATCAGCTCGAAACCGGCGATGCGTAGCACGTTGCGATCGAGCGTGGGCATGCGCTGCAACGTCCAACCTTTGGCGTGAGCAGCGATCACCTCGTCGAGGCGCGCCTGGTTCGCTTCCACGCCGTGCACCAGCAAGGTGGTGAGCTCGTCGGCCGCCGAGATCTGGGCCGCCAGCACCTCACCGGGCGAGATGCCCTTCGACTCGGCTTCGTACAGCAAGATGAGCGCCCGCTCGCGGGCGTCGGTGCGGTCGTCGTGATCGTTGGAGGTGGCTGGCCCGTTGGGGCCGTGCGACCGTGCGGCGCGGTTGCGCTGGCGGGCCATGCGATCAGACTCGGGTCATGTACTCGCCGGAGCGCGTATCGACCTTGACCCGGTCGCCGGGGCCGATGAACAGCGGCACCTGCACGATCTTGCCGGTCTCCAGCGTGGCCGGCTTGCGGCCACCGGTGGACCGGTCGCCCTGCAGGCCCGGCTCGGTGTCGGTGATGGTGAGCTCGACCGACGCGGGGATCTCGACCGTGATGATCTCACCGTTGTAGTAGGCGATCTGTGCGACCGAGTTCTCGACCATGTAGTCGGCGGCATCGCCCAACGCCGATGGGGCCACGTTCTCCTGGTCGTACGTCTCTTGGTCCATGAACACGTACGTATCGCTGTCGCGATACAGGAACTGCATGTCCTTCTTCTCCAGCAATGCCTGCTCGACGCGGACGCCGGCGTTGAAGGTCTTGTCGATGACCGCCCCATTGCGCAGGTTGCGCAGCTTGGAGCGCACGAAGGCGCCACCCTTGCCCGGCTTGACGTGCTGGAACTCGACCACCTGGTAGAGCACCTTGTCGATCTCGAGCGTGATGCCGTTCTTCAGATCGTTGGTGGAAATGGCGGGCACGGTGATTCCTTCGGAGATGCAGTGAGGACGCGGCATCCTTCGCTGGTGACGACCACCAGGTCTTCTACTCGAATGCCGCCGAAACCTTCACGATAGACGCCCGGCTCCACGGTCACTACGTCGCCGACCTGCAAAATGGCGTCGCCGGCGCGGTTGACGAAGGGGTCTTCGTGGATCAGCAGGCCGACTCCGTGCCCCGTGCCGTGAGTGAACCAGTCGCCGTAGCCGCCCTCGGTGATGATGTCGCGACACACCGCGTCGAGCTGCTTCGTGCTGACGCCGGCGGCCACCGCGGCCACGCCGGCCTGCTGAGCGGCCAGCACCAGCTCGTACAACTCACGCTGCAACGGTGTCGGCCGGCCGATGACGAACGTGCGCGTCATGTCGCTGTGATACCCGTCCACGAGCGCGCCGACATCGATGATCACGGTGTGGCCATCCTCGATCACGGCGTCGGTGGGCCGATGATGCGGCAACGCAGCGTTGAGCGGGCCGGTGGCCACGATGGTGTCGTAGCTGGGGCCGACGGCACCCAACTCGCGCATGCGGATCTCCAGCTGGTTGCGCACCTGGGCCTCGGTGAGGCCGTTGCCCAACGTGGGTACCACCTCGGCCAGCGCCTGGTCGGCGATGCGGCATGCCTGCGCGATGAGCTCGATCTCGGCGGTGTCCTTCGTGCGGCGCTCGGCCTCCACCACACCGATGGTGGCAACGAGCGTGCAGCCGAACGCCGCGGCCCATGCCGCATGTTGCTGCACGCTGACGTGGGCCGCCTCGAACCCGATGGTGCGGTGCACGCGGCTCAGACCGGCGAGGTGCCCTTGGGTTTCGGCACCGGTGGCACCAACCAGCACTTCCGCCGCGACACCAGCCAGCGCCATCTGCCGCGCGGCCTGTTCGCCGTAGCGACCGTCGGTGACCAGCGTCAGCTGGTCGGGGCCGAGCACCACCCAACCGTTCGAGCCCGTGAAGCCGGTGAGCCAGCGAACGTTGGTGAGGTCGCTGACGAGCAGTGCCTCGGCGCCGGTGTGCGCCAACCTGGCCCGTACACGCTCGGCACGCTGCGCGATGGTCACGCGGCAGCCAACCTGCGCACGACGGCCTGCACCGCCAGCTCGTAGCCGTGCATGCCCAGGCCCGTGATCGAGCCGGTTGCCACCGGCGCCACCACGCTGGTGTGGCGCCACGGCTCGCGGGCATTGGGGTTGGAGATGTGCACTTCGATGATCGGCCCGTCGAACGCGGCGAGCGCGTCGTGAATGGCCCAGGCGTAGTGCGTGAAGGCACCGGGGTTGATGATGATGGCGGCAGCGGAGCCGCGCGCCTCGTGGATGGCATCGACCAGTGCACCCTCGTGGTTGCTCTGGAAGGCCTCGACGGTGTGCCCGTGCTGCGCAGCGGCGGCGGCAACGGCTGCGACGTAGTCGTCGAGGGTGGCGCTGCCGTAGATGTGTGGCTCGCGCTGGCCGAGCAGGTTGAGGTTGGGTCCGTGAAGCAGGGCGATGATGGCCACGCCGCCTATCGTGCCACGCCTGCCCGCCACGCGGCTCGATCAATGCAATACAGCACGTGTCGTTGCCCGTGCCACCCCGGGGTCAGCGGGTGGTCGAACTCGCGGCTCGGGTCGAGCCGCATACCGACCTTCTGCATCACTCGTTGCGAGTTGAGGTTCTTGGTGGTGGTGAAGCTGACGATCTCGTCGTCGGGCAGATCGACGTGCTCGAAGCCGTACGCCAGTGCCGCACGCGCAGCCTCGGGAGCGAAGCCCTGCCCCCAGTGCTGCTTGGCCAGCCGCCAGCCAACCTCCACGCACGGGGTCACGCCTTCCACCTCGTAGCCGGGAACCGACAGGCCGACGAACCCGATCAGCAGGTGAGTGTCGATGCGTTCGGCGGCCCACAGCCCGAAGCCGCGCTGTTCCCACCCCGCCGCCATGCGATCGACCATCTCGTCGCTCTGCACGCGGCTGAGCGTGGAGGGGAAGTGCCGCATCACCTCGGCATCACCGTTGAGCAGCGAGTAGGGCAGCTTGTCGGCCTCGCGCCACTCGCGCAGGAGCAGTCGTTCGGTGCGGATCACTGGAGTCATCGATCGTCAACGCATGCTCGCGAGGGCGGCCAACGCTGCCTCGGCCGTCACACCGGCCACCACCTCCACGCCCTGCGTGCCGTCGAGCACGAAGGTGAGCTGGTCGCCCAACACCTTCTTGTCGCGGGCCATCAACGCGACCAGTCGCGTCGGCGACAACCCGTCGGGCAGCGCCGTATCGAGCTCGTAGGCGCCACCCACCACCTCGTAGTGCTGCTGCACGCGCTCGGCGGAGATGCGACCCAGGTGGTGCGCGAGGTGGGCGGCGTAGACGAGCCCGATGCCCACTGCTTCGCCGTGAGCGAGCGCATGGTTGGTCTCGATCTCCAGTGCGTGCGCGAGCGTGTGCCCGTAGTTGAGCAACGCTCGGCGGCCACCTTCACGCTCGTCGCCGGCCACCACGTCGGCTTTGATCTGCACGCACCGGGCCACGCGTTCGGCCTCGCCCATCGCCAGCAGATCGTCGCCGGTGAGGAAGTGGTACTTCGCCATCTCGCCGCGCCCGCAGCGCACCTCTCGCGGCGGCAGCGTGGCCAACGCATCGAGATCGCAGATGACGCCGCTGGGCTGCCAATACGCACCAACCAGGTTCTTGCCCTCGACGATGTTGACGCCGGTCTTGCCGCCGACTGCTGCATCGACCATGCCGACCAGGGTGGTGCTGACGTGCACCACAGGAATGCCGCGGTGCCAGGATGCCGCTGCAAAACCGGCCACGTCGGTGACCATGCCCCCACCCACTCCGACGATCACGTCGTTGCGCGTGAGCCCCATCCGCGCGAACCCGCGGCACAGCGCCTCGATGGTGGCGAGCGACTTGTGCTGCTCGCCGTCGCCGATGACGAAGCGTTCGCACGGGAGGCCCGGCTCGACCTCCAGCGGGATGCCCTCCTGGGTCACCAGCGCAACTCGCCGCGCGGTGGACGGCAGCAGCGCTGCCAGCTCGCTGCGAGCACCGTTGCCGACGAGGACGTCGTAGCTGCGGTCGCCGAGCGGTACACGAACGGTGATCATCGCAGCACCGCCTCCACCACGTCGCTCACCGACCGGTTGTCGACGAGCACGATGGCGTCGGCCACCTCCCGGTACAGCGCCTCGCGATCGCGGAACATGCGCTGCAAGGTACCGGCCGGATCATCGTCGAGCAGTGGTCGGTGGCCGCCACCCTTCACACGATCGACCAGGGTGGCCGGATCGGCGCACAGCCACACCACCTTGGCGCCCGACGACTTCAGCGCCTCGCGGTTGGTCTCGCTGAGCACCACTCCCCCGGCGCCGGCGATCACCAGCGGCTCGGTGGATGCAAGTGCCTCCAACAGCACTTCGGTCTCCAACGCGCGAAACGCGGCTTCACCGTCGGCGGCGAAGATCTCGCGCACGGTGCGTCCGTACCTGCTCTCGATGACCGCATCGCTGTCGAACACTCGCCGCCCCAGACGGTCCGCAACGACGCGCGCGATGGTGGTCTTGCCGACGCCCATCATGCCGACGAACACCACGTGCTCATCGGCCCGGATCACGGCGCGGCCTGCTCACGGGCAATCGACATCACGCTCGGGCCTGGCAACGGTGGGCGCGGCTCATGGGAGCGTGGCCTTGAACGACGTGGCGTTGCGCACGAACTCGCTGACGCTGTCGCCGCCGAACTTGCGTTGCGCCTCGGTGGCCAGCACCAACGCCACCATCGTCTCGGCCACCACTGCGCAGGCAGGCACGGCGGTGACGTCGGTGCGCTCCTTGAAGCTGACGGTCTGCTCCTTGGTGACGACGTCGACCGTCTTCAGCGTGGGCCGGTTCAGCGTGGCCAGCGGCTTCATCGCCGCACGCACGACCAGCAGCTCACCCGTGGTCATGCCGCCCTCGGTGCCGCCGGCCAGCGAGCTGTCACGCCGGTAGTCGTTGATCTGCGGGACCCACGAGATCGCGTCGTGGGCGACGCTGCCGCGCCGGCCGGCGACATCGAACGCGTCGCCGATCTCCACGCCCTTGACCGCCTGGATGCTCATCACGGCCTGCGCCAGCGCGGCATCGATCTTGCGATCCCAGTGCACGTGACTGCCCAGGCCGACGGGCACGCCGTAGGCGAGCACCTCGACCACACCGCCCAGCGAGTCGCCATCCTTGGCGCACGCCTTGATCTCCTCGATCATCGCGGCCGAGGCCGTGGGATCGAAGCAACGCACCTCGTCGGCATCGACAGCGGCCAGGTCGTCGGGCCGCGGGCGCACGCCCGGCGTGCTGCGCACCGAGCCCATCTGGATGACATGCGAGATGACGCACACGCCAAGTTCGGCGAGCAGCTTCTTGGCCACCGCACCGGCCGCCACGCGAGCTGCGGTCTCGCGGGCCGAGGCTCGTTCGAGCACGTCGCGCGCATCGGTGAAGCCGTACTTCTGCATGCCCACCAGATCGGCGTGCCCGGGCCGCACCGACGTGAGCGGATCTTTGGTGACACCGGGGGCCGGCGACATCTCTTCGTGCCACTTGTCGCTGCGGAACCACTCGCTGTTCTTGATCTCGATGGCCAGCGGCGACCCCAGCGTGCGACCGTGGCGGACGCCGCCGACGAGCGTGAGCTCGTCCTGCTCGAAGCGCTGGCGCGGGCCACGGCCGTACCCGAGCCGGCGGCGAGCGAGCTCGGGCTCGATGTCGTCGACGGTGAGGTGCAGCCCCGCCGGCAGGCCCTCGATGATGACCACGAGTGCTTGCCCGTGCGATTCGCCGGCGGTGAGGTAACGGAGCATCCTGGGCAGGCTACTGGCGGCGCGCGGCCAGTTCCCGCTCTGCCGCGGCGGCCATCACCGCCACGTCGGGCAGCTGCCCGTGCCACAGCTGTTGCTGCAGTGCCGCCTGGTGCACCAGCATCCCGAGCCCTTGCACGGCAACGGCGCCCGCGTCGCGAGCGGCACGCAACAGCGCCGTGTCGCGCGGGTGGTACACGATGTCGGCCACCACCTGGCCGGAGTGCAGCGCTGCCGGGTCGCAGGGCAGCTCGGCGCTGCTCATCCCGACGGACGTGGCGTTGACGACGATGTCGGCATCGCGCAGGTCGGTCGCCACGGCAATCGCGCCGACGCCTCCGGCCAGCCGCACTGCCTCGGCAGCTGCCGCGGGCGTTCGGTTGAGCACTGCGATTCTGCCCGCGCCACATCGACCGAGGGCGTCGATGATGGATCTGGCCGCTGCTCCGGCGCCGAGCACGCACACGTTGCGACCGGTCACCGACACTCCGGCGGCGGCCAACGACGCCACGAAACCGGCGCCGTCGGTGCTGTACCCCTTCAGCGAACCGTCGGCCTGCGGTACCACCGTGTTGACGCTGCGCAGCGACGCGGCTGCACCGTCGAGTGCATCCACCGCCAGCGCAACGGCCTCCTTGTGCGGCATGGTGACCGACATGCCGCCCAGCCCGAGCGCGCGCATCGCGTCGACGGCGGCCGACGCCCGGCCCGGCGCCACCTCCGCGGCGACGTACACCCAGTCGATGCCCAGCTGCCGGAACGCCGCGTTGTGCAACGCCGGCGACAGGCTGTGCTGCACCGGGCTACCGATCACCATCGCCACCCGAGTGGCGCCGGAGATCACAGCAGGCCCTTGTCGCGGGCAGCCTGCACGTTGGCCTCGTGCTGCTCGAGCGTTGCGGCAAAGACGTGACGGCCGTCCTCGTCGGTGAGCACGTAGTAGAGGTAGAGGCACGGCGTCTCCCTGGCCAGGCCCTTGCACAACGGGTCGCCGAGCGACGGGTTGGCCACCGGGTTCAGCGCTGCCTGGATGCTGGCTCGGCCGGGGTTGGCGATTGGCGTGGGTGGCAGGCCGGTGTACAGGTAGGTGTTGTACGGCGTGTCGATCGCCTTCAGCTCGTCGAACGGACGATCGGGATCCTGCTGGTAGAGCAAGGTGGCATCGATCTGCAGGGGCATGCCCAGGAACAGCCGGTTGTAGATGACGCGGGCGATCTTGGCCCGATCCTCGGGCACCCGCGCCTCTCGCTCGATCAAGCTGGCAACGACGAGCACCTCATACGGAGTGAGCCCGATCTCGGGTGCCCGCTCCTCGATGTTCTCCTGCCGGGCCACGCGCTCCATCAGCGACACCATCCGGCCCACCAGTTGCCCGGCGCTCTCCCCGTTCGACACCTGGTACGTGTCGGGGAACAGCAGTCCCTCCAGCGAGTCGACCCCGTCGGGCAGCCAATCGGAGCGGATCTCGCCGTCGGTGGCCGCTGCCACGAGCTCGGCGGCCGACAACCGCGGCACCTTCTCCTCCAGCCGACGACCCATCCGGTCGATGGTGTAGCCCTCCGGGAACGTGACCTTCGTGTAGGTCTCGGAAGGTGGCGTGCGCAGGATCCGCATGATGTTGCCCATGTGGTCGTCGGGGCGCAGCCGGAAGTAGCCGGGGATGAGGACGAGCCCGTCGTGGCGTTCGACGTACCAACGGAACACCTTGGCGCTCTCGACCAAGCCCTCCTCCTGCAACCGCTCGCTGACGGTCTCGAGCGTGTCATCGGCGTTGACCGTGAACGTGATCGGTGCCCCCGGATCGCCCTTCGGGTTGACCTGCTGGCTGTACCAGAGCCCGGCGACCCCGACCACCACGACGCCGGCCATCGCCAGGTAGCACAGCAACCACACCACCCACTTGAACGGCCGCCGCTGACGACGCGGCCGTTCGACGACCAGCGCGTCGGTGATGTCGGGGTCGTCCCACGGGTCTTTGTGCCACGTGCGGTCGTCGATGTAGGTCATCGGTCGCTCGCGCTCATCGCTGGCCGGCCCGCGAGTCGAGCCAGGTCTGCAGCAGCACCGCTGCTGCCACCTTGTCGACCAGCTTCCGGCGCGCCTGCGCGCTGATGCCCGCCTCGATCAGCGCTCGATCGGCCGTGACCGTGGTGCGGCGCTCGTCGAAGGTGATGACCGGCACGCCCACCACCGTAGCCAAGGCCTCGGCTTCGGCGATGGCAGCCTTGGCGGCTGGCCCCGACGTACCGTTCATGTTCAGCGGCAGGCCAACCACCAGCATCTCGGCCTCCTCCTCGACCACCAGCGCACGGATCGCCTCGTGGTCGCGGCGCACCGAGCCCGATCGCTGCAGCATGGTGAGCGGCGAGGCAATGGTGCCCGTGCGGTCGCTGACCGCGATGCCGATGCGCTTGGAACCGAGGTCGATGCCGAGAGCGCGCATGGCTCAGCTGCGGACCGTCACGACCTCGGCCGCAGCTGCCGCGATGCGCAGCGCCTCGTCGAGGCCCTCGGGGTTCTTGCCACCGGCCGTCGCGATGTCGCCTTTGCCGCCACCCCCGCCACCGACGGCCTTGGCAGCATCCTTGATGAG
>Ga0209477_1000102_pt1 | contig 43518 bp, 36 predicted proteins | sample KloWWTupernatant_FD_187180 | JGI IMG/M metagenome (GOLD analysis project Ga0209477, IMG submission 187180) | Active sludge microbial communities from Klosterneuburg, Austria, studying microevolution and ecology of nitrifiers - Klosterneuburg... | ecosystem: Engineered > WWTP > Aerobic digester >...
GGGCTCCAGCCGATCCCGTTGCTGATGGTCAGCCGGTCGAGCACCCGGCGTGGGCTGCGCGAGGCCGCGTCCAGTCGGTACAGGCTGCCCGCTTCAGCGTCGAACGAGTAGGCGATCGTGCCGATCCAGAACGCGCCGTCCGGGTCGCAGCCCCCGTCATTGCAACGCATGTCGACGCCCTCGGGCAGCGAGATGAATCCGGCCAGATCGCTCAGGTCGTCCAGATTGCTGATCGCCAGGTCGCGCTCGCGCGCCACGATCGCACCACCGCCCATCCGCGGACGCAGCGCAGCCGCGATCGGCGAGCCCACCGGCGTCCGCTCGACCCGGTCGCCGACGAGGGTCAGCACGTCGCCGGCGAACATGTCCACGAACCGCAGCTTCTGCCAGCGCGGCCACCAGACCGGACCTTCGCCGTGGTAGCTGACCTGGTCGGTGACCCTCTCGGCGCGCATACGGCCATCGTCGAGACCAGCGGGCGGACTGTCAACGTCCAGCAGTTGGTCCCAAGCCGCCTGAGTAGGAGACCGTGACTGCGGCGCGATACGGTTGCCCTGTATGCGCCGAGGAGTCGGAACGCTCCACCGACACCCTTGTCAGGTCAACGCCGACACTGGTCCACGACCGACAACGGCCACCCTGGAGCCCATTGAAGGAGATTCAACTTCACGATGACTGACCACAAGTTCGTGTACGAGTTCAGCGAGGGCGATGCCTCGATGAAGAACCTGCTGGGTGGCAAGGGCGCCAACCTGGCCGAGATGACCGGGCTCGGTATGCCCGTCCCGCAGGGCTTCACCATCACCACCGAGGCCTGCACCCAGTACTACGTCGACGGCGAGGTCATCAACGATGGCATCAAGGCCGAGATCCTCGCCTACATCACCAAGCTGGAGGCGACCACCGGCAAGAAGTTCGGCGACCCCGGCAACCCGCTGCTGGTCTCCGTCCGCTCCGGTTCGCGCGCGTCCATGCCCGGCATGATGGACACCATCCTCAACCTGGGCATGAACGACACCGTGGTGGAGGCTTTCGCCGAGAAGACCGGCAACCCGCGGTTCGCCTACGACTCCTACCGCCGCTTCATCCAGATGTACTCCGACGTCGTCATGGAGGTGGGCAAGTCGTACTTCGAGGAGCTCATCGACGAGATGAAGGACGCCCGCGGCGTCAAGCAGGACGTCGAGCTGACCGCCGATGACCTCAAGCAGCTCGCCGCCGAGTTCAAGGCGCAGTACAAGGCGAAGATCGGCACCGACTTCCCGTCCGACCCGGTCGAGCAGCTCTTCGGCGCGATCAAGGCCGTGTTCCGCTCCTGGGACAACCCGCGTGCGGTCTACTACCGCCGCATGAACGACATCCCGGGCGACTGGGGCACCGCGGTCAACGTCCAGTCGATGGTCTTCGGCAACATGGGCGACACCTCCGGCACCGGCGTGGCGTTCTCCCGCAACCCGGCCACCGGCGACAAGGGCCTGTACGGCGAGTTCCTGATGAACGCTCAGGGCGAGGACGTCGTCGCCGGCATCCGCACCCCGGAGACCATCGACCAGCTGCGCGACGAGAACCCCGCTGTCTACGACCAGTTCGTCGAGATCGTGGCCAAGCTCGAGGACCACTACCGCGACATGCAGGACATGGAGTTCACCATCGAAGAGGGCAAGCTCTTCATGCTCCAGACCCGCAACGGCAAGCGCACCGCGGCCGCGGCCTTCAAGATCGCCTGCGACCTGGTCGACGAGGGCCAGATCAGCCAGGAGCAGGCCGTCCGCATGATCGATCCCAAGCAGATCGACGCGCTGCTGCACCCGCAGTTCCACCAGGAGGACCTGGCTGCTGCCACTCCCATCGGGAAGGGCCTGCCTGCCTCCCCGGGCGCCGCGTGTGGCAAGGCGGTCTTCACCGCCGAGCATGCCGCCGCCATGGGCAAGCAGGGCGAGAGCGTCATTCTCGTCCGCCTGGAGACCACCCCCGAGGACATCGAGGGCATGCACCACGCCAAGGGCATCCTCACCGCTCGCGGCGGCATGACCTCGCACGCGGCCGTGGTGGCTCGCGGCATGGGCACCTGTTGTGTGTCCGGCCTCGGGGACATCTCCTTCGGCGCGGACGGCAAGTCGTTCAGCCTGGGCGGCAAGACCTTCAACGAGGGCGACTGGATCTCCCTGGACGGCACCACCGGCGCCGTCTACGGCGAGGCCATCGGCACCGTGCCGGCTGACGTCAGCGGGTACTTCGGTCGGGTCATCGAGTGGGCCGACGAGTTCCGCACCATGAAGGTCCGCACCAACGCCGACACCCCGGCCGACGCCCGCCAGGCCCGCGAGTTCGGTGCCGAGGGCATCGGCCTGTGCCGCACCGAGCACATGTTCTTCGAGACCGACCGGATCGCGGCCATCCGCGAGATGATCGTCTCCAAGAGCGTCGAACAGCGCGAGGCCGCCCTGGCCAAGCTGCTGCCGATGCAGCGCGGTGACTTCGAGGGCATCTACGAGGCGATGGAAGGCTTCCCGGTCACCATCCGCCTGCTCGACCCGCCGCTGCACGAGTTCCTCCCGCACGACGAGGACGACATCGTCGCCCTCGCCGCCGAGATGAACCTCGAGGTCGTCGACCTGAAGAACGTCATCGATTCGCTGCACGAGTTCAACCCGATGATGGGCCACCGTGGCTGCCGCCTCGACGTGACCTACCCCGAGATCGGCGCCATGCAGACCCGGGCGATCATCGAGGCCGCGATCAACGTCCAGAAGGCGCATCCGGAGTGGAAGGTCACCCCGGAGATCATGATCCCGCTGGTGGGTGAGGTGAAGGAGCTCGCGTACGTCAAGAGCGTCGTCGTCGCCACCGCCGATGCGATCATCGCCGAGGCCGGCGTCGAGCTCGACTACAAGGTCGGCACGATGATCGAGATCCCGCGCGCGGCGCTGACCGCCGACGAGATCGCCAAGGAGGCCGAGTTCTTCTCCTTCGGCACCAACGACCTGACCCAGATGACCTTCGGCTTCAGCCGGGACGACGCTGGCAAGTTCCTGGACGCCTACTACGAGAAGAAGATCTACGAGAACGACCCCTTCGCCCGTCTCGACCAGACCGGCGTCGGCAAGCTCGTGAAGATGGCCGCCGAACTGGGTCGCCAGGGTCGTCCGGACATCAAGCTGGGCATCTGTGGCGAGCACGGTGGCGACCCGTCGTCCATCGAGTTCTGCCAGACCGTCGGCCTGGACTACGTGTCCTGCTCGCCGTTCCGGGTGCCGATCGCGCGCCTTGCTGCTGCGCAGGCTGCGCTGAACCAGAAGTCCTGACCTAAGTCAGTCCGATCGGGCCTGCCCCCATAACTGGGGGCGGGCCCGATCGTCTTGTTAGGGCTGTTTCGCCCGATGTTCGGCATATGCGGCGGGTGGCCGGCCACGCCAGGGCCGTTTCGCCCGAAAGTCGGCTTCTGAGCACTTGTGAGGCCCGGATAACCCGCTTCTCGGGCGAACGGGCCCGATCGGAGCGCGAGACTGCTCTGGTATGCCGACTATCGGGCGAATCAACTCAATAGCCGGTGGACGTTCCCCCGGCCAGCACGGCCGCGGTCCCCGAGAGGCCCAGCCGGCTAGCGCCCGCCTCGACCATGGCGGTGGCTGTGGCCCAGTCCCGAATCCCACCGGACGCCTTCACGCCCAGCCGGTCGCCCACAGTGGCCCGCATGAGTTGCACGGCATGGACGGACGCACCGCCGGCCGGGTGGTAACCGGTGGAGGTCTTCACGAAGTCCGCGCCGGCGGCCTCAGCAGCCTGACAAGCGGCGACGATCTCGGCATCGGTCAGCGCGGCCGATTCGATGATCACCTTCAGTACCTTCGGCGCGGGCACGGCTGCGCGGACCGCGGCGATCTCGGCCTGGGTTGCGTCCGGGCGTCCAGCCTTGAGAAGGCCGAGGTCGATCACCATGTCGACCTCGTCGGCGCCCAGGGCCACCGACTCGGCGGCCTCAGCCGCTTTGGTCGCCGGGGTGTGCTTCCCGGACGGGAAGCCACATACCGTGGCCACCAGAACGCCGTCGGCGGTAACCGGGAGCATCGCAGGCGAGACGCAGATCGAGTAGGTGCCAAGGGCGGCCGCCTCGGCGGCCAGTGCCGCGACCTCGGCGGCTGTGGCCGTGGGGGAGAGCAGGGTGTGGTCGACGTAGCGGGCCAGTTCGGCAGGAGTCAGGTTCACAGGTCGAAACTACCGCTTGTTCGGGCCTCGACAAGCTCGACCAACCGAACGACTCGGTGCGTAGCCCGCGGCGGTGTTCGCCAGGGCGATGAAACGCGTGCCCCGGCCTCACACGCTCAGGGCCAGCGTTTCGGTCATCCGCCTGTGCGAGCGTATGGGCCCTCGACCGAACCGGAGGCTCTCGGCGACGAAGGTGGGCTCTCGGCGGCGTGACAGCCGTGGCTCAGGGACCGCTGGGGCGGTGCTCGGTCAGGCCAGCGGGACCCGCACCGTGAACGTGGTGCGTCCGGGCTCGCTCTCCAGGCGGACGTCGCCGCCGTGGGCGTGGATGACCGCGGTCACGATGGCCAGTCCGAGGCCGGTGGACGAGCCTCCGGCCTGGCGGACGCGGCTCACGTCGGCCCTGGTGAAGCGCTCGAACACCGAGTCGCGAATCTCCGCGGGCACCCCGGGACCGTTGTCGCTGACCCGCACCTCGGCGAAACCCCCGGACGCGCTCAGCGACGTCGTCACCCGCGTTCCTGCGGGCGTGTGCGTGCGGGCGTTGGCCAGCAGATTGGTCACTACTTGATGCAACCTGTGCGCGTCCGCCTTCGCCATGACCACGTCCTCGGGCAGTTCCAACGACCAGATGTGGTCGGGGCTGGCCGCGCGCGCGTCCGAAACCGCGTTAAGGATGATTTCGGTGACGTCGGTCGGTTCGAGTTCGAGCGTGGGCTCGGAGTCGAGCCGTGCCAGCAGCAGTAGATCCTGTACCAGCGCGGACATCCGCTCCGACTCGGCCTCGATACGGCCGAGAGCGTGCGTGGTGTCGTCAGGCAGCACGTCCGAGCCTCGCCGGGTGAGTTCGGCGTATCCGCGGATGGAGGCCAAGGGATTGCGCAGCTCATGAGACGCGTCCGCCACGAACTGGCGCACCTTCGTCTCGCTGCGGTGCCGCGCGGCCAGCGCGCCTTCCACGTTGTCGAGCATGTGATTGAACGCCGCACCGACCTGGCCGACCTCGTTGGCAGGGTCCGCGTCCGCCGGCGCCACCCGCACGGGCACCTGGCCCTCGCCTCGATCGAGCGGCAGGTTCGAGACCTGGTGGGCGGTCGCGGCCAACCGCTTCAGCGGACGCAGACTGCGCTCGACCACCCGAATCGCGCCCACGTAAGACAAGAGGATCGCGCCGACCGTGAGCAACGCGGCCATGATCAGCTGGCTCGACATCGGGCGGGTGACCTCGCTGTAGGGCAGGCCCACCACGCTCACCACCTGCACGCCGCGCCATTCCCGCTCCTGCACCAGCACGCGGTACAGCCCGACCCCGGGCACCGCGATCGTCTGGGGGTCGTTGCTCACCTCCAGTGCCAGCAACTTGGCGATGCCCTCGTCGACCAGCCCGTCCGGGATCGACACCGGCGCGTACTTGTTGCTCTGCGGAAGCCGTTCGATGCGGATCAAGCCCGAGCCCGCCGGGTCGGCCGCGCCGTCGTCCGGGTCGGTCTCGGAGGGCGCGTCCATACCTCCGCCCCCGCCGCCCCCGACCGGACGGGAGATCGCATTCTGCAGTCGCTCGTCCAGCTGCCGCTGCAGGATCTGGAAACTCGCCAGCGCGGTGAACAGGCTCAGCGCCACGGTCACCGCGGCTACCAGCGCGGTCGTACGGACGACCAGCTGGCGGCTCAGCGTCCCCTTGCCCATCGCGGACGGGGCCGCGGCCGGCGGGTGCTGGAGCGTCATTCGGCCGCCGGCTTGAGCACGTAGCCGGCGCCACGCATCGTGTGGATCATCGGCGGACGATTGGCGTCGATCTTCTTGCGCAGGTACGAGATGTACAGCTCGACCACATTGGCCTGACCGCCGAAATCGTAATTCCACACGCGGTCGAGGATCTGGGCCTTGCTCAGCACCCGCCGCGGGTTGCGCATCAGGTAGCGCAGCAACTCGAACTCGGTCGCAGTCAGCCCGATGAGCTCACCGGCCCGGGTCACCTCGTGGGAGTCCTCGTCCAGGGTGAGGTCGCCCACCACCAGCTGTGACTCGTTGCGCAGCGTGGTCGCGCCCGATCGGCGCAGCAGCGCGCGCAGCCGGGCCACCAGTTCCTCCAGGCTGAACGGCTTGGTCACGTAGTCATCGCCGCCCGCGGTGAGGCCGCCGATGCGGTCGTCCAGGGCGTCCTTCGCGGTGAGGAAGATCACCGGCACGTCCGGCTGCTCGGCGCGGATGCGCCGCATCACCTCCAGGCCGTCGAAGTCGGGCAGCATCATGTCGAGCACGATCGCGTCCGGACGCACCTCGCGCGCGGTCTTCACCGCGGCCAACCCGGACGCGGCGGTCGAGACCTCCCAGCCTTCGTAGCGCAGCGCCATGCTGAGCAGTTCGGTGAGGCTGGTTTCGTCGTCGACAGTGAGGACGCGGATCGCGGTGCCGTCCGGGCGGGTGAGCGCTTCCTGTCCGCTTCGTGCAGTGATGGCCATGGTTCGACTTTCCCAGTCCCGGGTGAGTGCCTGCTGGCAGCTTCCTGTGTCTTTCCTATGACTGTACCCAGCCCGCGTGATCAGGGAGCGGGAACGCAGTCTCTACAGGTGTCGGGTAACGTTGGGACGCCCGGCACGTGACCAGACAGGAGCAGCCATGCGCATCGTCCGCGGACTGGTCGGACTCCTCGGGGAGCTCCTGATCACCGCCGGCGCCTTTCTGCTGCTGTTCGTCGGCTGGCAGCTGGTCTGGACCGACGTCGTCGCCGACGCGGACGCCGATCAGGTGATCAGCACCCTGCAGACCGAGTTCGGCGAACCGACGTCCGACGACGACCCGGCCTGGGTACAGCCCGACAAGGTGAAACTGGGGGACGCGTACGCGATCGTCCGGATTCCGAGGTTCGGTGCGAAGTTCGCCAAGCCGCTGTACGAGGGCACCACGCGCGACGTTCTGATGCGTGGCATCGGGCATTACTCCGAGACCCAGCAGATCGGTGAGGTCGGCAACTTCGCGATGGCCGGCCACCGCACCACCTACGGCAAGCCGTTCAACCAGATCGACAAGTTGCGAGACGGCGATGTGGTGCTGGTCGAGACCAAGAAGACCTACTACGTCTACCGCGTCACCAGCCACCAGATCGTCCCGCCGACCCAGGTTTCGGTGCTGCTGCCGGTGCCGGACGAGCCCAAGGCCGAGGCCGAGAAGGCGACCCTCACCATGACCAGTTGCCACCCCGAGTTCAGTGCCCGCGAGCGTTACGTCGTCCACGCCGAACTGGACGCGAAGTACGACCACGATCAGGGCGTGCCGTCCGAGGTGCTGAAGGTGGCCGGCTGATGAGCATCTACGGACTGATCTGGCGCGTCCTGCCCGGCCCGCGGCTGGTGAAGGCGATCCTGGCGCTGCTGCTGTTCGTCGGCGTGGTCGCGATCCTGTTCAACTGGGTGTTTCCGGCGATCGCGCCGCTGATGCCGTTCAACGAGACCACCGTCGGCGAGTAGGGCCCGTCGTGTTCGCCCCCACCCTGTCGTTGGTGCTGCTCGCAGTTATCCTGATCGACTGGTACTACGATCCGCGCAAGTACCGGATCGGGCTGATGCTGACGGCGCTGGTCGCCTGGCTGCTGCTCTCCGTCGCCTTCTGGCTGATCGAGAGAGCGCAGGCCCGCGGCGACCGAGCCGGAGCGTTGGTGCTGCTGGCGGTGCTCGGCATGGTGGTGGCGACGGTGATCGCCTTCGCCGGTTTCCTGGTGGTCACGGGCATCACGCTGCTGCGTCGCGAGGGCATCAGCCTTTCCCGCGGGCTGTCGCTCGGGCTGGGGTTGGTGCTGCTGGGCTACGTCGCGCTCGGCGCGTGGGTGGTGTGGTCCCAGGCCTACGGCTGGCTGGTGGTGGTGCTGCTGCTCGGGCTTCCGGCCGGCTACCTGGGCTTCGCGTTCGTCGCCTTCCTGCTCTACGGCAGCCTCTACCCCGCGCTAATGGCCCGCATCGGTGGCCCGGTGACAGCGGTCGTGGTGCTCGGCTCCGGACTGGTACGCGGACGGGTGCCGCCGCTGCTCGCGTCCCGGTTGCGTCGGGGACGGCAGGTGTTCGACGAGGCGCGCGCGTCGGGCGTCCCGGTGCAGCTGGTCACCTCCGGCGGGCAGGGCGCGGACGAGCCCGTGGCCGAGGCCGTGGCGATGGCCGACTTCCTGGTGGGCGCGGGCGTGCCCGCGGAGTCGGTGATCGTCGAGGACAAATCCCGCACCACAGCCGAGAACCTCGCCAACACCAAGGAGTTGCTCGCCGGACGTGGTCTGGACGGCGCGATCGCCGTGGTGACCAGCGATTTCCATGCCTTCCGGGGCGCGCTGATCATGCGCCGGCTGGGCATTCCCGGCTACTCGGTCGGGGCACGCACCGCCCGCTACTACTGGCCCAGCGCCGTCATCCGCGAGTTCATCGCGGTGCTGCGAGACCACTTCCGGCTGAACGTCATACTGCTCGGCCTGGCCTGCCTACCCCTGCTGATCTGGGCGGGCTACTGGGTCACCGCCGGGTGATCAGAAGTACCTGAACTGGTACAGCGAGTCGTCGACCTCGATCCACTTCAGCTCGAAGTCGTCGACGTGTCCTGGACGGGCCGTGGTGCTCGGGTGCTCGGTGGCCAGCCGGATCATCCGGTGCACGGCCTCGGTGCCGCCCTGGGCGCTGATCTCCACCCTTCCGTCCGGCAGGTTGGTGGCGTGGCCGGCGAGCCCCAGCTCCCGGGCGACGCTGTACGCCCACCAGCGAAAGCCGACGCCCTGGACGCGTCCGCTCACCGAGAGCTTCGCCGCGATCATGGGGCAATTGAACTCCTCCGGACGAGCGTGCGCCACAGCACTATGGGCTACCTCCGCTCGGAGGACCCGAGTCATCCCGGCGCGGGCCGCGATCTCCGACCAGGCTTCGTCTCTGCCAGGATGAACCCATGACTGACCCCGTCCGCGAAGTGCTCACCTGGGACCGATTCGGCCGAGCGGCCCGCGAACTCGCCCAGGCTGTGCTGGATTCCGGGTTCGAGCCCGACCTGATCCTCTCCATCACCCGCGGCGGCATGCTGCCGGCCGGCGCGATGAGCTACGCGATGGGCATCAAGAACCTGCACATCATCAACGTCGAGTTCTACACCGGCGTGGACGAGAGGCTGCCGCTGCCGGTGCTGCTGCCCCCCGTGCCGGTGGCCGTTGATCTATCCGGGCAGAAAGTGCTGATCATCGACGACGTCGCCGACACCGGCGAGACGCTGCGGATGGTGCGCGACTTCTGCGCCACCCACGTCGCCGAGACCCGGACCGCCGTCCTCTACGAGAAGCCGAGTTCGGCAGTGAAGTGCGACTACGTCTGGAAACGAACCTCGGACTGGATCTCGTTCCCTTGGTCGAGCGAACCCCCGCTGTTGGGGCGCTCCACCGACAACTGATCAACCAGGCCCGACCGACTCCGCGGACGGCTGGGTACGGCGGCTTGCTGCGAGCCGGGACCGGCGGACGGCTGGGACCGGCGGACGGCTGGGAACGGCGGACGGCTGGGAACGGTGGCTGAGCTTGACGAAGCCCCTCGGCGGGGCAAGGTCAGCTCAACGCGTCCAGCACCTTCTGAATGCGGCGCTGGCGGGTCGCGTCCGTCTTCGCCTCGGTGACCGAGCGGACGTGTTCCTTGCGCTTGGATGGCGACAGTTTGTCGAAGGCGTCCCGCGTCCCGGCCGCATTCAGCGCGTCCGCGAGGTCTTCGGGAAGCGGCGTGTCCCGGCTGGAGGTGTCGTGCACCAGGGTCACCTCGTGGGTCTCACCGCCGGCGACCCCGGCGGCCGTCCGATGCTCGGCGGCCAGCGGGATCAGGTACTTGCCGCCCATCACGGCGATCGTGGACGGATAGCTGTACCCGGCGATAGTGACGATCACCGGCACCCGCTTGCCGGCCCCGAACGATTCGACCACAGCCGGCGGCACCTCGATGCCCACGTTGTTCCCGAACATCAGCAAGGTGGTGGTGAAGCTGGCCATCGCGGCCTCCTTCCGTCCGCCCAAGCGTAGTGAACCGGAACGGGAGTTCCTGAGCGGACGCCTGAAGATTCGGGGACGGTTCCTTTTTCGTTCGACTTGTCCACAACGCGGCGGCCAGAACTGCCGCTTCTGTGGACAACCTGAACGAAAAGGGAACCGTCCCCGAATCTTCAGCCGAGGGGCGGGGGAGCGGCGGCGCGCGGCTCCGTCCCGGCGATCAGGACGCCGGCGAGGACGGCGGCCAGACCTAGCCACTGCACCGGTGCCAACGCCTCCCCGAGCACCAGGACGCCGAGCGCGGCGGCAGTGATCGGCTCGGCCAGGCCCAGCGTGATGGCCGTGGACGCGGTCAGGTGCTTCAGCGCCGTCCCGACGAGAAGATAGGTGACCACGACCGTGACCAGCCCGAGCCACGCAGTGACCGCCAGCCCTCCGGCCGAGGCGACCCAGGCGTTGTCGGTGAACGGCAGGATGGCGAGCGCGATCAGCCCACTGGTGCCGATCAGTGCCGAGGTTGCCGGCAGTGCGGAAAGCCCGCTCCGCAGCAAGATGGACGCCGCGACGGCGTAGCCGGCGTAGGCCGCGCCGGCGGCGAGCGATGCCAGCAGGCCGAGCGGGACGAGCGTCCCCGAACCGCCGACGAACCCGGAGAGCAGCACCAGCCCGACCACCGCGACGCCGGTGGCAACCGCCCAGCGTCGGGTGGGCAGCTCCCCCCGCATCCACTCGAACAGGCCCGCGAACAGCGGGCTCGATCCGAGCGCGACCACCGTGCCGACGGCGACCCCGTTGGCACGCGTACCGACGAAGAAGGTGGCCTGGAAGGCCATCACGCAGGCGCCGCCGAGCAGCACCCAGCCGGCTTTTCGCGACCAGCGCGGCAGCCGCCAGCCATGGTTGAGCACCCAACCGGCGACGCCGATGCCGGCCAGCAGAACGCCGCCGGTCGCCTGCCGCACCGCGCCGATGCTCAGCGGCGTGGCTCCGTCCGGGGCGAAGGCCTGGGTGGTGCCCGTCGTGCCGAACAACACCGCCGCGATGACCATCAGCAGCGCTGCCCGCGAGGAGTTGGATTGGTTCGGCACGGCCGTCAGGCTAGCGGCCCGCTGATGTCCATCACCTGAGCGCCCAGCGCGGCCAAGGCGGCGTCCGCTTCCAGGAGCACGGTCGCGCCGTGCTCACCCGCGCCGAGCGAGATCAACCTGCCGGCCACGGACGCGTCCGCGACCACCGGCCAGGCAACCGACGAGCCGAAGGGTGTGATCGTGCCGCGCTCGTAGCCGGTTGCGCCGAAGGCGGTGGCCGCGTCCGGCAGGGACAACCGATTCACTCCCAGCGCGGCGCGCAGCTTCGGCCATGAGATCTCCCGATCGCCGGGAACCAGCACGAAGACGAAATCGTCGGACGCGCGCCGCACTACCAGGGTCTTGATGATGTCGCGCGGCTCGACCCCGCGCAGGGCAGCGGCTTCGGCCAGCGAGCTCGCACGCCGATGCCGCACCACCCGAAAGCTCACTCCGGCCGCGCGCAGAGCGGCCTCGGCCGGAGCCTGCGGCTCAGGTGTGGAGGTATCCAAGAAGATGGTTACGCTCGTCGGTGAGCTGGTCGATGCGGTGCTTGACCACGTCGCCGATGGAGACGATGCCAACCAGCACGTCGTCGGTCACCACCGGCAGGTGCCGGATGCGCGCGTAGGTCATGGTGTGCGCGGTGTCCTCGAGCGCGTCACCGGGGACACAGGTCTTCACGTCCGCGGTCATGATCGCCGAGATGGGCTCGGCCAGCGCAGCCACGCCCTCGGTGCCCAGGTGCCGGACGATGTCGCGCTCGCTCACGATGCCGGCGATGTGATGTCCGTCGGCGCTGACCACGACCGCACCGATGTTGAACCTGGCGAGCAGGTCGATCAACTCGGCCACGGTGGCGGTGGGGGCGATGGTCACCACTTCGGTGCCCTTCTTGCGGAGCACATCCTCGATCTTCATGGTCCGGACGCTACCGGTCCGTCCGGCTCGACGCCAGAGCCGCGCCGGTGGCTGGGGTAGGCGAAGGGCCCTCCGGTAGGGTTTGCGCGGTGACCGGGACACCAAGAACCAGGGCCGTGCGGGCCGGCATCAACACCGACCGGGCGCACGGGGCCGTCGTCCCGCCGGTCTACCTCTCCTCGACCTACTCCTTCGCCGCGTTCGCCACGAAGGGCGACTACGACTACAGCCGCTCGGGCAACCCCACCCGCGACATCCTCGGCTCGGCCGTCGCCGACCTCGAAGGCGGCGCGGGAGCGGTCATCACCGCGTCCGGCATGGCGGCGATCACGGCCACCCTGATGGCGCTGGTCCCCGCCGGCGGGACGGTGCTCGCTCCGCTCGACTGCTACGGCGGCTCGTGGCGGTTGTTCGACGCGCTGGCCAGAACCGGACGCATCAAGCTCGCGCTCACCGACTTCAGCGACCCCGATCGGGCGTCCGCGAAGTTGGCTGAGGGCGCCGATCTGGTCTGGCTCGAAACCCCGTCCAACCCGCTGCTGCGGATCAGCGACATAGTCGCGATCAGTTCTGCCGCGCACTCCGTCGGCGCTCTCGTGGTGGCTGACAACACCTTCGCGACGCCGTGCGTGCAGCGTCCGCTGGCCCTTGGTGCGGACGTGGTTGTGCACTCGGCCACCAAATACCTCAACGGCCACTCGGACGTGGTGGCCGGCGCCATCGTCGCGGCGGACACTGCGCGGGTCGAGGAGCTCGCCTGGTGGGCCAACACTCTCGGCTTGACCAGCGGCGCGCTCGACTCCTACCTCACCCTTCGTGGGTTGCGGACATTGCACCTGCGCATGGCCGCCGCCCAGGCCAACGCGTCCGCTCTGGTGGGACTGCTCACCGAGCACCCGGCGGTCGTCGCGGTGCACTACCCGGGACTGGCCACGCACCCCCAGCACGACCTCGCCGCCCGGCAGCAGGACGGCTTCGGCGCCATCGTCACCTTCGACGTCGGCACGGAGGCCGCGGTCCGGACGCTGGTCGAAGGACTGGAGCACTTCTGTCTCGCCGAGAGCCTTGGCGGGGTGGAGTCGCTGATCTCCCATCCGGCCACGATGACCCATGCAGCAATGCCGGTCGAGGTGCAGGTGGCCGCCGGGATCACTCCCGGCATGCTGCGGCTCAGCGTCGGCGTCGAGGACGCGTCCGATCTGGTCGCGGATCTGCGCGCCGGGCTGGATCGGGCGCTGGCTGGGAACTAACGCTGGCCGGGAACTAACGCTGGCTGAGCTTGACGAAGCCTCGGCGACGGTAGAACGAGCGACTCGCCCCGCATCGAGAGCCCCACTTCCACGTCGAGAGCCACCGTTTCGGTCGAGAGCCCGTACCAGCGCACAGGCCCTCGACCGAACCGCAGGCTCTCGGTGGTGAGGGGAGGCTCTCGATCGAGCTAGTGGCCGAACAGGGCGCGGGCGAAGAACACCAGGTTGGCCGGACGCTCGGCAAGGCGGCGGATGAAGTAGCCCCACCAGTCGGTGCCGAAGGGCACATAGACCCGCACCCGTTCACCCGACGCGGCCAGCCGCCGCTGCTCGTCCGCGCGGATGCCGAAGAGCATCTGTAGCTCGTAGCTGCCCGGTTCCCGGCCGAGTTGGCGGGCCAACTCCGCTACGGCGGCGATCATTTCCGGGTCGTGAGTGGCCAGCATCGGGTAGCCGTCACCAGCCAGCAGGATGCGCGCACCGGCCACGTACGCGGCCGACACCTCCTCGCGGGTCTGGTGGGCGACTTCGGCGGGCTCGGCGTAGGCGCCCTTGCACAACCGGATACGCGAGCCTTCACTCGACAGCAGTTCGCAGTCGGCCAGCGTCCGATGCAGATAGGCCTGCAGGACCCCTCCGGTGGCCGGGTAGTCGCGCCGCAGTTCGGCCAGGATGCCGAGGGTCGTGTCCGTGGTGGTGTGGTCCTCGGCGTCCACCGTCACCGTGGTGCCGGCAGCCGACGCCGCAGCGCAGATCGCGCGGGCGTGGGTCAGGGCGAGCTCGCGTCCGCCGGGAAGAGCGAGGCCCAGCGCGGTCAGCTTGATCGAGACCTCGGCCACCTCAGACAACCCGGCGGCGTTCAGCTCGGCGAGCAGCGCCAGATACCCGTCCCGGATCGCCAAGGCCTGCTCGGGCGTGGTGGTGTCTTCACCCAGGTAGTCGATCGTTGCCAAGAGTTGGTCGCCGGCCAACGAGCGGACGGCACGCAGGCAGTCGGCGATCGTCTCACCGGGCACGAACCGGGCCACGACGGACGCGGTCACGGGCAGCCGCACCGCCAGCTTCTTGAACGCCTCGCTTCGCGCAAGGGCGAGCAGGCCACCGCGCAGCCAGCCGTCCACCCAGCTCATCGGCGTCGATCAATCAGCGTGGAGGATTGTGCACCGTGTTCGGTGCACAATCCTCCGCTACGAATGCTCATCAGCTCTTCGACGTCGCGCATAGGTTCATTCTCGCGCACCAGCGGGGGCTCGCCGCACCGGCGCCGGGTACTACCATCCAAGCGTGGACGAAGTGCAGCGGGACCGGCTGAGCCTCACCGTCGACCCGCGGGCCGTGCCGCCTCGGCCGCAGGTTCCGGTGCGGCAGTTGACCCTGCGTCCGGCTGGCGTGGCGCCGCTGGACGCGTTGATCGCCACCCCCGAGGAATGCCGTGGCGTGCTGGTCTACTTCCCCGGCTTCAACACCCCGCTCGGCCCATGGGAAATGGCCAAGTGCGCCCACCTGGCCGACGTCACCGGCCTGACCGTGGTGCTGACCGAGATCCCCGGGATGAGTCGCTTCGGCGCGCCGATTCCGAAGGCCGTTCGCAAGGACATGCTGGCCGGACGCATCGAGTCCTGGACGGAGCTGAACCTCACCTACGTCGCCGAGGCCATGCGGGACGTCCGAAACCCCGACTTCATGCAGGTGCTCGGCTTCTCCACCGGCTGTTCGCTCGCGGTGGGCGCGCTGCCTGTGCTTGCCACCTGGGGGCCGATCAAGGGCCTGAACCTGGTCGAACCGGTGGCGATCAGCCGGCGAAATCTGGCCTCGCTGCAAGCCCACAACATCGCCGACCTCGGACGAATGCCAGCCGCGCTGGCCACGAACACCGGCCACGACTGGGTGATGACCGCCCGCAAGGGGCAGAGCCGCGAGCCGTCCGTCCGCTACACCCCGATCGACCTGCTGGCGATCGGGCAGGTGCTGGCTACCGAAGGGCTGCTCAAGCAACTGCTGGCCGCCGACCTGGACCGCTGTGCGCTGGTGCGGGGCGCCCGCAGTTCGTTGTGCCGCCAGTCCGACTTCGACCACCTCGACCACATGCTCACCAGGCGAGGAGTGCCCGGCCCGACGATCACCGTCGAGGGTCTCGGTCACCAGCTGTGGCATTCGTTCCCGATGGTCGTGCAACTCACGAAAGCGATGCTCACCCCGACCTGAGCCTCGGCTGGTCGAGCTTGTCGAGACCCGTCACCGCTTTGGAATACCCAGCCCGCAGAGCTAGTTGAGTCTGGTGAACTCAACCTTGGGATTGAGCCTGCTATGCTCAATCCTGTTCAGACTCAACCGGAGGTAACTCAACATGGCACGAGCAGTCGGCATCGACCTCGGCACCACCAACTCTGTCGTCGCGGTTCTCGAGGGCGGCGAACCCACTGTCATCCCCAACGCTGAAGGCGCCCGCACGACCCCGTCCGTGGTTGCGTTCGCGAAGGGCGGCGAAGTTCTCGTCGGCGAGGTCGCCAAGCGCCAGGCCGTCACCAACATCGATCGCACGATCCGCTCGGTGAAGCGCCACATGGGCACCAACTGGTCGGTCTCGATCGATGACAAGTTGTACACCCCGCAGGAGATCAGCGCCCGCGTGCTGATGAAGCTCAAGCGGGACGCCGAGGCCTACCTGGGCGAGCCCGTCACCAATGCCGTGATCACCGTCCCGGCGTACTTCGGCGACGCGGAGCGCCAGGCCACCAAGGAGGCCGGCGAGATCGCGGGCCTGGTGGTCGACCGGATCATCAACGAGCCCACCGCTGCGGCGCTTGCCTACGGCCTCGACAAGGGCCATCTCGAGCAGACCGTTCTGGTCTTCGACCTCGGCGGCGGCACGTTCGACGTGTCCCTGCTCGAGATCGCCGAGGGCGTGTTCGAGGTGAAGGCCACCAAGGGCGATGCGCGCCTGGGCGGCGACGACTGGGACCAGCGGGTCGTCGACTGGTTGGTGACCCAGTTCAAGAACCACAACGGCATCGACCTGAGCAAGGACAAGATGGCCCGCCAGCGCCTCCAGGAGGCTGCCGAGCGCGCCAAGATCGAGCTGTCGTCCGCGCAGGAGACCTCGATCAACCTGCCCTACATCACCGCCGGCGCCGAAGGCCCGCTGCACCTGGACGAGAAGCTCACCCGGGCTGAGTTCCAGCGCCTGACCCAGGATCTGCTGGATCGCTGCCGCGCGCCGTTCAACGCCGTGATCTCGGACGCGAACACGTCCATCGGCAAGATCGACCACGTGCTGCTGGTGGGCGGTTCCACCCGCATGCCGGCGGTGGTCGACATGGTCAAGGAACTCACCGGCGGGAAGGAGCCCAACAAGGGCGTCAACCCCGATGAGGTCGTGGCCCTGGGCGCGTCCCTGCAGGCCGGCGTGCTGAAGGGCGAGGTGAAGGACGTGCTGCTGCTCGACGTCACCCCGCTGAGCCTTGGTATTGAGACCAAGGGCGGCGTGATGACCAAGATCATCGAGCGCAACACCACGATCCCGACCAAGCGCTCCGAGGTGTTCACCACCGCGGAGGACAGCCAGCCTTCGGTGATGATCCAGGTGTACCAGGGTGAGCGTGACTTCGCCCGGGACAACAAGAGCCTCGGCAACTTCGAGCTGACCGGCCTCATGCCCGCCCCGCGCGGCGTGCCGCAGGTCGAGGTCACCTTCGACATCGACGCCAACGGCATCGTGCACGTGCACGCCAAGGATCTGGCCACCGGCAAGGAGCAGTCCATGACGGTCACCGGCGGCTCCGCGCTCGGGCGCGACGACATCGACCGCATGGTCAAGGAGGCCGAGGCGCACGCCGAGGAGGACCACAAGCGGCGCCAGGCCGTCGAGATGCGCAACGAGGCGGACGCGCTCGCGTTCCGTACCGAGAAGCTGCTCGCCGAGAACGCCGAGACTCTGCCCGAGGACACCAAGGCCCCCGTGGTCGAGGCCCTCGACAAGCTGAAGGAAGCGCTCAAGACCGACGACAACGATGCGGTCAAGGCAGCCATGGACGACCTGAACACCAAGGCCGCAACCATGGGTCAGGCGATGTACGCCGCCGCCCAGGCAAAGCAGCAGGCCGAGGCGTCCCAGGCCGGGACGGAGGACGCGCAGGCGTCCGATGACGACGTGGTCGACGCCGAGATCGTGGACGAGGACGGCGAGCAGAAGTGACCGACACCTTCCCTGAGCCTGACGAGGGGCTTCGTCAAGCTCAGCCACCGTCCCCTGAGCTTGGGGAGCCACCGTTCCCTGAGCCAGGCCAGCCACCGTTCCCTGAGCCAGGCCAGCCAGCGTTCCCTGAGCCAGGCCAGCCAACGTTCCCTGAGCCTGACGAAGGGCTTCGTCAAGCTCAGCCAGCGTCCGAAGCTCAGCCAACGGTCCCTGAGCCTGACGAAGGGCTTCGTCAAGCTCAGCCAGCGTCCGAAGCTCAGCCAACGGTCCCTGAGCCTGACGAAGGGCCCGCAGCCCACGCGGCGATCGCCGAACTGCAGGAACTGGTGTCCGAACGCACCGAAGACCTGCAGCGACTGCACGCCGAGTACTCCAACTACAAGAAGCGCGTGGATCGTGACCGGGCGCTGTCGCGGCAGGGCGGGATCGAGGCGGTCGTCCTCGACCTGCTCGCCGTCCTCGACAGTGTCGAGGCGGCTCGCGAGCACGACGAGTTGGTGGGCGGCTTCAAGCTGGTGGCCGACGAACTGGAGAAGATCACCGCGAAGTACGGCCTGGAGACGTTCGGCGAAGTGGGCGAGGAGTTCGACCCGCAGGTGCACGAAGCGCTCATGCAGATGCCGTATCCAGGCGAGATCAGCGTCTCGACCATCTCGGCGGTCATGCAGCGCGGCGTGAGGTTGAATGACCGACTGCTGCGTCCGGCCCGGGTGGGCGTGGCCAACCCCGAGTAGTGCGAGAGGAGGCGCGATGAGTACCAAGGACTGGATCGAGAAGGACTACTACAAGGTGCTCGGCGTCTCCGCCAGCGCGAAGCCCGAGGAGATCAAGAAGGCGTTCCGCAAGCTGGCCAGGGAGTTCCACCCCGACCAGAACACGCAGAACCCGGACGCCGAGAAGAAGTTCAAGGAGATCTCCGAGGCGAACTCGGTGCTTTCCGACGCGGCCAAGCGCAAGGAGTACGACGAGGCCCGGCGGCTGTTCGGCGGTGGGGGATTCCGGTTCCCCACCTCCGGGCAGGGCGCGGGTGCCGGCCCGTCCATGGAGGACCTGTTCCGGAACGCCACCGGCGATTCGGGCATCTCCGACCTGTTCGGCAACCTCTTCGGCGGCGGCGCCACCACCAGCCGGCGCAGCCGAGGTCCACGTCGGGGCGCCGACATCGAGGGCGAGGTGACGATCGACTTCGCCGACGCCCTTGCCGGGGCGATGGTGACCATGCAGACCACGTCCGAGGCGGCCTGTGACACCTGTCACGGGACGGGCGCGCGTCCGGGCACCCAGCCGACCGTGTGCCGCGCCTGCCAGGGCAGCGGCATGCAGACCTCGTCCACGAGCAGTGTGTTCGCGGTGAGCGAGCCGTGCCGCGAGTGCCGCGGTCGGGGCATGGTGGTCGAAGACCCCTGCCCGACCTGTCACGGCAGCGGACGCGGTCAATCGACCCGTTCGATGCAGGTCCGGATTCCGGCCGGGGTCACCGACGGCCAGCGCATCCGGATCAAGGGCAAGGGCGGGGCAGGCGAGAACAGCGGTGCCGCCGGCGACCTGTACGTGCTGGTGCACGTGCGGTCGCACCCGATCTTCGGACGCAAGGGCGACCACATCACGATCACGGTGCCGATCACCTTCACCGAGGCCGCTCTCGGCGCCGAGATCGAAGTGCCGGCGCTGGACGGCGCGAAGGTGCGGCTGCGGATTCCGGCGGGCACCCCGACGGGCCGGACGTTCCGCGTCCGCGGGCGGGGAGTGCTCGGCGGGGCGGCGGACGGCGACCTGCTGGTGACCGTCGACGTCCAGGTGCCCAAACATCTGAGCGAGGAGGCGCGCGCCGCGCTGGCCGACTACCAGGCCAAAGCGGCCGTCCCCGACCCCCGTGAGCACCTATTCAAGGCACACCGATGAGCACCGGCTTCCTGCCCGACCGGTTCGACGCCGACGCCCCGGTGTTCGTGATCTCGGTGGCCGCCCAACTGGCCGAGATGCACCCGCAGACCCTGCGCGGCTACGACCGGCTCGGCCTGGTCGTGCCCGGACGGACGCGCGGCCGCGGCCGGCGCTACTCGCTGCGTGATATCGCCAAGCTGCGGCACATCCAGCAGTTGTCGCAGAACGAAGGCATCAACCTCGAGGGCATCCGGCGCATCCTGGCGCTGGAGGCCGAGGTGGATTCGCTGCACCAGCAACTGGCCCGGCTGGCCTCGGTGGTGCATGACCTGCAGTTGCTCCCCGAGGTGACCCGGCTGTTCACCGCCGAAGCCGGCGGCTCGGTGCACATCGGACGCACCCGCGTCCGGGCGCCCCGGGCGATCACGGCCCGCTGAGCCGCCTCAATGCTGGCGCAGGGATCTTCGTCCGGATTGAACCACAAAGAGACCGCCCAGACTTGGACGGTAAAGGGACAGTCCCCTTTCCATTCAAGTTGAGTCGTCAACCTGAACGGAAAGGGGACTGTCCCCGATCTGCTTCAGGAACGACCTCAGGCGAGGTCGGTCAGCACATCACCGGCCAGGTGCACCTGGTAGCCCATCGCGTCGAACATGGCGGCCTTGGCAACCAGGGCCGCGTCCGCGGTCTCGGCATCGGGGGCGTAGACCACGTTGAGGTGATTGGCCTTGTGGCGAGCCATCAGCTGGTCGCGGTTCACGCCGTGCAGCACCGCGTTCATGATCGGCCACTCCGGGTTGGTGGAGTCCAGCCGACGCTGTACCTCCTCGTCCGGCATCTCGATGCAGGTGCCACGGCCGAGGTCGACGTGCAGCACCCCGTCCATGATGAACACCCGCGACCACACGATCTCGCCGGGCTTGGAGACGCCCGACAGCGTGGCGCCGCCCAGCGGGAAGAAGTAGTAGCTCTGCCGGTACGCGTGGGCCTGGTCGTAGCCGCCCAGGTGTGAGGCCGGCACCGAACCGGAGATCTCCAGCACCCAGACGAAGTCGTCGCCCCACTGGTCACCCCAGCGCACGTCGTGCAGGGTGGTCGCGGGATCGAGACCCATGGCCGTCCAGACCCGGTTGGTCACGAGCGCATCGATCGCCACGCCCTGGTCAACCTCGTTCGCGCAGGGCACCGGGGCGCCCTCGTAGAGCACCCGGGAGCCGTCCCGAGAGGTCACCGGCGGACGCTCGACGTTGTTCAGCAGGCCTTCGACCAGGTCGGACGCGGGCACCATGTCCTTGAGCCCCTGCTGGTACTGGATGCCGACCACGTCGGCGCCGAAGTCGTCGGCCATCCGGACGGCCGCGACGTACATCTTCATCTGCTGGTGAACCTGCTCGTCGGTCAGGTTCTCCTTCCAGTCACCGTCGTTGTTGATGTGGAAGGTCATGCCGGCCTCGTTCAGCCACGCCCGGACGGCGTCGGCCTCCTCGTCGGAGACCTTGTTCATCTCGGCGACCAGAGCGCTCTGGGAGAGCCGCTCCTTGTAGATGCCCGCGGGGTTCATCAGCTCGTCGTCGATCAGCGCGTTGTACATGCCCATGCAGTACTCGTCGAAGACGGCGATGATCGCCTTCTCCTCCTTGAGCTGTGCGGCCAGGGCCTCGCCCAGTTCCTTCTCGGGGGACGCGGGCAGCGCGGGCAAGTCGCGCACGTGGGAGGTGTCGTGGACGATCTCACCGGTCTCGATCCATTGGGCGAGTCGGGTGCGGGCCCACTCGTCGGTGAAGTCCTTGCTCCACAGCGTGGAGTGCTTGATGCCGGCCTTCACCATCGAGCCGTGGAGGTTCAGCATGCCGACCAGCCCGGGGAAGTCGCCGGCGAAGTTGGCGACCAGCAGGATCGGGCCCTGGTGGTCACGCAGGCCGTGCAGCACGTGGTGGCTGTACTGCCAGACCGCCTCGACCACGACCAGGGGCGCGTCCTTCGGCACGTTGCGGAATACCGTCATGCCCATCCGCTGGCTGTCGATGAAACCGTGGCCGGTGGCCGGGTTCACACCGTGTGCGCGGCTGACCTGCCAGCCGAGCGACTCCAGAGCCGCGGCGAACTCGCCCTCGACCTGCTGCTGCATGGCCCAGGTCTTGACGTTGGTGGTGAGGCGAAGATCGCCGTTGGCGATGGTGTAGACGGTCTTCGGTTCGGCCGGTGGCCGGGTGCTGATTGCAGGCACGAGGTAGGTGCTCACGAGTTGACTCCTTTTTGGTCGGCTGCTCATCGCCGAAGCCCCCGCGGACGACGCTGAACTGACGGGACGAGCTCTCTTCCATGCTGGCAGTAATCGATTTCACAGTCAAGGCTCCACGACCTGAAACGTCACTAATCTTGGTCAGATCAGGGCGGCTTCCAGCGCGGTCGGGCCGGCGTCCTCCGGGCTGACCACCATCGGGACGACGACGTCGCGGGCGGGGACGTCCAGACCCCGGATCCGCTCCAGCAGCATGGTCGCGGCGGTGATCCCCATCTCGCGGACGGGCAGGTGCGCCTCCATCACCCCGGCCGGCACGAGCAGCACCAGCGGCAGGCCGCCGAAGGAAACCACGCCGACCTCGGGCGGCAGCTTGCCGAGTTCGGCGAGCGCCCGGATGGCGCCGGCCGCCAGCTTGTTGTTCGCCGCGAAGATCGCGTCCGGCGGTTCGGGGAGCGCCATCAGCTGGCGCGCCGCCCGGTCGCCGCCGGTGAGGGTGTAGCTCGTCCGCACGATCATCTCCGACGGCGGCTCGCTGCCGGTTGCGGTGCGGTAGGTCGCGGCCCAACCTGCAAGGCGGTTGTCCGCGGTTTCAACGCCTTCAGGGCCGCTGATGCAGGACATTCGTCGGTAGCCCGCGTCCACCAGCATCTGGGCGGCGGCGGTCGCACCCGCGATGTTGTCTGCGACCACCGAGTCGACGTCGTAGTTCGGCGCGCGCCGGTCGACGCAGACCACTGGGACGCCGCGCTCCAGGGCCAGGTCGAGGTTCGCGTTCTGAGTGCTGGGCGCGACGATGATGCCGGCCACCGGGTCGCTCACCGCCGCGCGCAGATAGTCCTGCTCGCGCTGGGGGTCCTCGTCGGTGTTGCAGAGCATGACCGAGTAGCCGCCCGCGCGAGCAACGTCCTCGACCGCTCGGGTCATGGTCGTGAAGAAGGGGTTCTCGATGTCGGGAATCAGCATGGCGATGATCTCCGAAGAGCTCGTCCGCAGCCGGCGGGCGTTTCGGTTCGGCACGAAGCCCAGTTCTTCGGCGGCGTGGCGGACGGCGTCCACGCGCTTGGGCGAGACCTTGATGCCGTTGAAAACCCGGGACACCGTGGCCGGCGAAACCCCGGCCTTCGCGGCGACGTCGTAGATGGTGACCATCAGCTTGCGTCCTCTTCGGTGTGGTTGAACCAGGGCCGCAGCGCCCGGTAGGCGTCTGCGAACCGGGCGAGATGCCGGGCGTGGGACGCGCTGCCTGCGCCCGGTGCGAACTCTGCTTCCACCTGCGACAGGGTAGGGGCGAGGGTGAAGTCGGCCAAGCCGAGGCCGACCAGCCCGGTCACCGCCGCCCCGAGGGAGTTGGCCTGGGTGGTCACGCTGCGGCGCCGGACGGGGACCCCCCAGATGTCGGCCAGCAGGCCGAGCCAGGTGTCGCTGGCTGCGCCGCCGCCGATCACGTCGATGCCGCTGGACGGGTTCGCGCCGCGTAGCGGGGCCATGCACAGCGCGAGGCTGTAGCCGACCCCCTCCAGCACCGCCCGGGTGAGGTGGGGACGGCGGTGATGCATCCGCAGCCCGGCGAACACCCCGGACGCGTTCGCGTCCCACCATGGCGAGCGCTCGCCGATCAGGTACGGCAGGAAGAACAGGCCCTCGTCGGCTGCAGCGACCTCGGCTGCGGCAGCGATGAGCTCGGCGATGTCGGCGGCGGGGGTCTCGACAGGCTCGACCAGCCGAGCGGGGTCGGCCGGCCGAGTGGGGTCGCCCGGCCGAGCGGGGTCGCCCGGCCGAGTCGGCGCGGCCAGCGCCTCGGCAGACCACTGCAGCGAGCCGGCGCCGGTCTGGGTGGTGGCGGTGGGGGCGAACAGTCCAGGGATGACATGCCGGAAGGTGAAGGACCGGTGCTCGGGGTCGAGGATCGGCTTGGTCGTCACGCAGGCGTACCAGGCAGAAGTGCCCAGGCAGACGTAGCCGGGGGAATCGGGGGAGATGCAGCCGGCGCCCACTGAGGCCATCGGGCCGTCGCCGCCGCCGGCGATCACCTGCGTGCCTGGCCGCAGCCCGAGTTCGGCAGCAGCGGACGCGGTGAGGGTGCCGATCACGGCCGTCGATTCGACGATCTCGGGCCACAGTGCCGCGTCCACTCCCGCGGCGTCGAGGAGCTCGGTAGACCAGGTGCCCGCGGCCAGGTCGTAGGCGTCGGTCGAGGAGGCGTCGGAGTGGTCGGTGACCAGGCGTCCGGTGAGCTTGAAGTTGACGTAGTCCTTGGCGACGCACACCGAGCGGGTGCGCTCGTAGGTCGCCGGTTCGTGGTCGCGCACCCAGAGCAGTTTGGGCAGCGTGTAGGTGGCCGCGATGCGGTGTCCGGTGATTGCGTAGGCGCGGTCCTCGCCGACGGCGGACGCGAGCCGCGCGGCTTGGGTGCCGGCGCGCTGGTCCGACCAGATCATCGCCGGACGCAGCGGCTCACCGGCCGCGTCCAGGAGCACCAGACCCATCATCTGGCCCGAGACGCAGATGCCGTCCACCTGAGCAGCGGTGTGGCCGCTTGAGGCCAGGAGTTGGCGGGTGGCCGAGGTGACCGCGGCCCACCAGTCGCGTGGGTCCTGCTCGCTGGTGGTGTCGGCGGCGTAGCTGGTGGGGTAGCCGACCGTGACCGCGGCCAGCAGGCGTCCGTCCGCGCTGTGCAGGGACGCCTTGTTGCCCGAAGTGCCGAGATCGTGCGCGATCAGCATTCCGATACCCACCTTGTTCGTCGGGGATGAAGCGGGGGCGGTCCCCGTTGGAGACCGCCCCCACCGTGGTGTGGCTTTCAGCTGCCTAGACAGCCGAGAGGATCACTTGTACAGCACGGCCGCGATCTTGGGATCGGTGATGTTGGTCTTGTCGTACCAGTAGAAGCCGGTGTCGATGGTCTTGGGCAGGGTCTCGCCCTTGATCGCCTTCACCGCTGCGTCGACGACGGCCTCGCCCATACCCACCGGGTTCTGGGTGATCGCACCGGCCATCAGGCCGCTGTTGATCGCGTCGATCTGAGCCTGGCCGGAGTCGAAGCCGACCAGCTTGATGTTCTTGGCCGCGTCGCCGGCTTCCTGCACGCCCTTGACCGCGCCGATGGCCGAGCCCTCGTTGGAGCCGAAGATGCCGGCGATGTCGGGGTTGGCCTGGATCATGCTCTTGACGATGTCGGCGCTCTTGGCCTGGTCGCCGCCGCCGTACTGGGTCTCCAGCAGTTGGACGTCGGCGCAGTTGGCCTTGATGCCCTCGATGAAGCCGTCACGACGGTCCGTGCCCGACTTGGACGTCTGGTCGTGGACGACGACGCCGACCTTGCCCTTGCCGCCGATGAGCTCGCACATGTGCTTGGCGCCCTCGGCCGCAGCGGCCTTGTTGTCGGTCGCGGCGGTGGTCAGCGGGATGTCGGAATCGACACCGGAGTCGAACGCGATCACCGGGATGCTGGCGTCCTTGAACTGCTGCAGCACGGACGCGGCAGCCTTGCTGTCCAGGGCGGCGAAGCCGAGCGCGGCCGGCTTCTTGGTGAGGGCGTTCTGCAGCATCGTCATCTGGTTCTCGACCTCGGTCTCAGCGGCCGGGCCCTCGAAGGTGATTTCGACGTTCAGTTCCTTGGCCTTCGACTCGGCACCGCTCTTGACTGCTTGCCAGAACTGGTGCTGGAAGCCCTTCGAGACGATGGCGATGTAAGGCTTGGCGCCCGAGGTGGCGGCAGCCGTAGAGGTACCGGTGCCACCGGTCGCAGCCGGGGTGGTGGCCGAAGAGCAGGCCGCCAGGGTCAGCGAGGCTGCCACACCGAGCGCGAGCCCGATTGAAATCTTCCGCATTTTTTCTCCTTCGTTGGGTTTGTTGCGGGAGTACTTGGTTGGAGTTGGACAGGACTTTGGGTTGGTCAGGTCGTGGCCTGGCGCCGGGCGCGCAGTTGGTCGATGAACACCACGATCAGGATGACGAGACCGAGGATCACGTTCTGCCATTCCTGGCGGACGGACATGATCTGCAGGCCGTTGTTGATGACCGAGATGATCAGGGCGCCGATGATCGTGCCGATGATGGTGCCCTTACCGCCCGACAGTGAGGTGCCGCCGATGACCACAGCTGCGATCGCCTGCAGCTCGTAGCCGGCACCGGTGGCCGGCTGGGCGGAGCCGAGCCGTGCCGAGATCATGATGCCGCCCAGCGCGGTGAAGACACCGGCCACCGCATAGATGACGATCAGCCACTTCTTGGTATTGATGCCGGAGAGGGCCGTGGCCTCCTCGTTGCTGCCGATCGAGATGTCGTAGCGGCCGAGCAGGGTCTTGTTCAGCAGGATGTACGCGACCACCGCGGCCAGCAGCAGCACGATCACCGCGTTCGGGAAGCCGGGGATCAGGTTGCCGGTGGACAGCCACAGGAACGAACTGTGCGTGTTCAGGTCGAAGTAGATCGGGGCGGCGTTCGAGATCACCAGCGCCAGGCCCTGGGCGACCAGCATCATCGCCAGCGTGGCGATGAATGGTGGTAGCCCGAGGATGGCCACGTTGGTGCCGTTGACCAAACCGAGGAACGCACCGAAGAGCAGCGCGGCGATCAGGCCCAGCCAGACCGGCATGCCCCACTTCACGATGAACGTCGCCGTCATCACCGCACACAACGTCATGCCGGTGCCGACCGACAGGTCGATGCCGCCGGTGATGATCACCAGGGTGGCGCCCAGCGACAGCAGGCCGATCACCACCGCGGAGAACAGGATGTTCTTGGTGATGTTGTCGTAGGTCGGGAAGACCGTGGGCTTGGCGATGGCGAACACCGCGAAGATCACGATCAGGCCGAGGAACGCGAAGAGCTGCTGTACCTGGTTGCGAAGGCCGCCCAGGAACGAGGCGCGTCCGGTGCTTTCGGCTGCTTGGGTCTCGGTGGACGACATTTACTGGCCTGCTTTCTGGCTGTCGACGGTGACGATGGTTTCTTCGCGGTGGGTGGCAAGGCGCATGATCGACTCCTGGCTCGCCTCGCCTGCCGCGAGGATGCCGGTGACGCGCCCGTCCGCCATGACCACGATGCGGTGGGACATGCGGAGCACTTCGGGCAGTTCGGAGGAGATCATGATGATCGACTTGCCCTGGTCGGCCAGCTGGTTGAGCAACTGGTAGATCTCTTCCTTGGCACCCACGTCGATGCCGCGGGTGGGTTCGTCGAAGATCAGGATGTCGCAGTCCTTCACCAGCCAGCGGGCGATGATCGCCTTCTGCTGGTTGCCGCCGGAGAGGTACTTGATCAGCTGGTTGACCGAGGGCGTCTTGATGTTAAGCAGCTTGCGGGACGCCTCCGCGGACTCGCGGATCGCCTTGTCCTTCACGAAGATGCCGTTGGCGAACTTGGCAGACATCGAGCTGATCGCGATGTTGTGCGCCACAGACAGGGGCAGCATCAGGCCGAGCTTCTTGCGGTCTTCGGACAGGTAGCCGATGCCGAGCGCGGCCGCTTGGGCCGGCGACTTGATGGTCACCGGGTTGCTGTTGAGGCTGACCTCGCCTGCGGTGATCGGGTCGGCCCCGACGATCGCGCGGGCCACCTCAGTGCGTCCGGCACCCATCAGGCCGGCGAAGCCGAGCACTTCACCGCGACGCAGTTCGAAGCTGACGTCCTTCAGCAGCCGACGGGTGGACAGGTTCGAGACCTGCAACACGATCGGACGGTCGTCGCGGACGTTCTCCGGACGGGCGTCGATGTTGATCGCGCGGCCGACCATCTTGGCGATCACCTGGTCGAGCGAGGTGTCGGCCATCGGCATGGTGTCGATGTAGTGGCCGTCGCGGATGACCGTGATCCGGTCGGCGATGCGCTTGAGTTCGGCCATGCGGTGGGAGATGTAGACGACACCGGTCTCGGGGGTGATGAACCGCCGGATCAGCTCGTGCAACTGGTCGACCTCGGCGTCGTTCAGGGCGGCCGTGGGCTCGTCCATGATCAGCACCTTGGTGGACTCGAAGCTCAGCGCCTTGGCGATCTCGACCATCTGCTGCTGCGCGACGCTGAGGCTGGAGACCAGCGCCTTGGGGTCGAGGCGGAGCTTGAGGTTGTCGAGCAACTCCTGGGTGCGGCGGATCTGCTCGCCCGGGCGGGTGAAGAAGCCGCCGGAGACGGGTTCGCGTCCCAGCCAGATGTTCTCCGCGACGGTGAGGTGCGAGACCAGGTTGAGTTCCTGGTGGATGATCGAGAGCCCGGCCTCCTGCCCTTCCTTGGGGTTGTGCACGTTCAGGGGCTGGCCGTTCAGCCAGAACTCGCCGGCCTCACGGGTGTAGATGCCGGTGAGCAGCTTCATCATCGTGGACTTGCCGGCGCCGTTCTCGCCGACCAGGCCGAGCACCTCGCCCTTGCGCAGGTCGAAGCGCATGCCCTCCAGCGCCTTGACGCCGGGGAAGGACTTCTCCACGTTCTCGACCTGCAGCAGCAGGTCCGGATCATGGGCGCCGTGCACCGGCACGGCCTCGGTGACGGTCATGCGCTCATCACCGGCGTCACGCCCTTGCGGAACAGGGCATTGCCGTAGGTGCGGGTCTCGCCCGTGCGGATGATCAGTTCAGCCTCCTTGGCCAGGTCATAGAAGGCGAAGCGCTCGATCATGCGGTAGGGCTCGCCCTGCAGTCGTGCGGCTTCGATCAGTTCGGTCTGCACGGGCAGCAGGCCTTCCGGGGACTCCATCAGGTCGAGGGAGGGTCCGTAGGTGTCGGGCACGATCACCGAGCGGATCGCCTGCAGCACTCGTGGCGAGCTGATGCCCGGTAGGTCGATCAGGTGCTTCTTGGCCAGCTTGGACGCGGTGAAGTGGGCATCGGCAATGACCACCCCGTCACCATGTCCCATCTCGTCCAAAGCCAGAAGCAGCTGACCCGTGAGTAGTGGGTCCAGATTGAGCAGCACCATCGCCTCCATCTGCGAAATCGATTTCTTTATCGTAGAAGGGTGATGGTGGCTTTGTCACGCAACGAGATGAAATCGTTATCTTTTTCTTCGGACGTTCCTGACCCCGGCTGGTCGAGCCTGTCGAGACCGCGTTCGCAGGCTCGATCGGATTTGCTCACCACTGCTGCGGGGCTGGTGCTCGCGAGAGCCGGGTGCTAGGCTCTTGAATCGTTCCAAACGGACGCATCGCAGGCGTCCAGAACCCAGAACAGGTACGCATCCATGACCGACACCGCCGTCCGGGAATCGACTCAGCCGACCCCCGTGGTGAACACCCACATCCACTTTCCGCCGAACTTCTCGGCCTTCGACACTGTCGAAGACGTGATCACCACCGCGACCGGCGAGGGTGCCCGGGCGATCGGCATCTCGAACTTCTTCGACCAGCAGGTCTACGCCGACTTCGCCGAGCAGGCGGTCGCGGCAGGGATCGTGCCCCTGTTCGGGCTGGAGTTCATCACCCTCGACGACGAGCTCTCAGCCGCCGGCATCCGGGTGAACGATCCGGCGAACCCCGGCCGGATGTACCTGTGTGGGAAGGGGATCGCGCCGTTCCGCGAGAAGTCGGCGCTGGCGTCCCGAGTGGCTACCGAGATCCGGCTGGGCAATGACGAACGCGCTGACACCATGGTGGCCAAGCTCGCCGACTGGTTCCTCACCTGCGGCCTGGACACGGGGCTCACCGCAGAGGTGATCGCCCACGAGGTGGCTACTGCTGCCGGCGTCCCGTTCGAATGGGTTTCACTGCAGGAACGCCACGTGGCGCGCGCCTTCCAGAAGGCGCTCTTCCAGTCTCCGCTGACCGAGCGGGCGAGCCTGCTGGAGGCAGCCTACGGCGCGCCGTCCGGCGTCGACCTCGACGACGCGGTCGCGCTGCAGGGGGAGATCCGGTCGCGGCTGATCAAGGTGGGCACGCCAGGTTTTGTGCCCGAGGTGCCGCTGGGCTTTGCGGACGCGTACGCGTACGTCCTCGAAATGGGCGGCATCCCCACCTACCCGACACTGGCGGACGGGGTGAGCCCGGTCTGCCCGTTCGAGGAGCCAGCCACCGAGCTGGCCGCGAAGCTGCTGGAGCGGGGCATCCACGCCGCTGAGTTGATCCCGATCCGCAACACCAGCGTCTGCGTGGACGCCTACGTGAAGGCCTTCACCGACGCCGGGATCATCGTGATGGGCGGCACCGAGCACAACACCGCCGATCGGATCCCGATCGAGGTGGCCTGCGTGGACGGGCCGGTCTCTGATATTGCGCGCCACGCCTTCTGGGAGGCGACCTGCGTGGTGGCCGCCCACCAACACCTGGTGGCGCAAGGCCAGCCGGGTTACGTGGACGCGTCCGGTGCGCGCACATCCGCCACTGTCGCCGAGCTCGTCGAGCTCGGCGCGAACCTGATCGGAGTTTCGAAGTGAGTCTGGTCGACGAACTCATCGCGGTCGCCAACAAGTTCGGCGCCGACCCCGAGTACTCCCGAGCCGGTGGCGGCAACGCCTCCGTGAAGGTGGACGGGGTGCTGCGGATCAAGCCGTCCGGGGTGCCGTTGGCGACGCTCACCGCCGCCGACTTGGTCGGCCTGCGCAACGACGTGCTGCTGGAGGCTCTTCGCTCCGAAGCGCAGGTCGAGGGCGACCCCGTCCGTGCCGCTGCGGAGAAGGCACTGGTGGACGCTCCCGGCGGCCGCCGGCCGAGCGTGGAGATCCTCTTCCACGCGCTGATTCCGGATGCGCTCGTGCTGCACACCCATCCGTTGGTGGCCAACGCACTCACCTGCAATACCGACGCCGAGGCGCTCGCCGAGAAGCTGCTGGGCGACGACGCCGTCTTCGTTCCCTACACCGACCCTGGCGTCCCGCTGGCCCGGAAGGTCGCCGAGGTGCGTGAGGCGTACACGGCCCGCACCGGACGTCCCGCGCCAGGGATCACTCTGCTTGGCAACCACGGCATCATCGTCTCCGGCAATACCGCCGCTGAGGTCACCGAGCGTGCGGAGCGACTCACCTCTGTGATCGCCGCCGCGATCGAGGCGGGCGCGGATCAAACGGTGGCTGAGCCTGACGAAGCCTCGGTGGGGGACGCAACGGTGGCTGAGCCTGACGAAGCCTCAGCGGGGGACGCAACGGTGGCTGAGCCTGACGAAGCCTCGGTGGGCGACCCTTCGTCAAGCTCAGGGATCGTGAGCGGGGGCTCAGGGATCGGGAGCGCGCTTGACGAAGCCTTGGTGCGCGTGGTCGCGCCAACGCTGCGTGGCCTGCTCGGAACGCCAGAGCGGCTGGCTGTCGTCACCTCGGACGCGTCCGACCTCGTCCGCACGGTCACGACAAGCCCGGCCGGAGATGCGATCCTCACCGATGGTCCGCTCATCCCCGACCAGATCGTCTACGCCGGGTCGCTGCCGTTGGTTTTCGTCCCGAGTGAGGGCGACATTGCCGCGCAGCTCACCGCAGCGGTGGCCGCCTATCAAGCCAGGTTCGGCAAGCTGCCGATCATCACGGTGATCCCCGGCGTGGTCGCTCTCGGCGCCGGCGCCGACCTCGCGTCCGCTCGCACGGCATTGGCGACTTTCACCGACGCGCTCCGGGTGGCCAGGGACGCGAACCGGATCGGCACCGTCCGCTGCATGGACGCCGCCGAGCGTGGCTTCATCGAGAACTGGGAGGCCGAGAGCTACCGCAAGTCGGTGGCCGCCGGCGGGTCTGCCGGACGGATGACCGGCAAGGTGGTCATGGTCACCGGTGCCGCTCAGGGTTTCGGGCTCGGCATCACCACCGAACTGCTGGACGCGGGCGCGTCCGTCGTGCTCGCCGACCTGAACATCGACCTGGCCAGGCAGAACGCCGCCGAACTCAGCGCCAGGCACGGCGAGGGCCGAGCGGTGGCCGTGCAGGTGAACGTCTCCGACGAGCAGTCTCAGCTGGACGCGATCGCGGAGGTCGTCGGCATCTTCGGCGGCCTGGACGTGTTCATCTCCAACGCCGGCGTGCTGCGGGCCGAAGGGGTGATGACCCAGCCGGTGGCCGATTTCGACCTGGTCACGAACGTTAACTACCGCGGCTATTTCCTGGGGGTCCGCGCGGCCGCACCGGTACTGGCGGCGCAGCACGCCGCCCGTCCCGAGGTGCTCTTCGACATCATCGAGATCAACTCCAAGTCGGGCCTGGAAGGCTCGAAGCGCAACTTCGCCTACGCGGGTTCGAAGTTCGGCGGCATCGGGCTCACCCAGTCCTTCGCCCTGGAGCTGATCGAGTACGGCATCAAGGTGAACGCGATCTGCCCGGGCAACTACCTGGACGGGCCGCTGTGGATGGATCCCGAGCGCGGGCTCTTCGTCCAGTACCTGCAGGCCGGCAAGGTGCCCGGAGCGACCACCGTCGCCGAGGTTCGCGCCTTCTACGAGGCCAAGGTGCCGATGGGACGCGGCTGCGTGCCTGCCGACCTGGCCAAGGCCGTGTACTACATCGTCGATCAGACCTACGAAACCGGCCAGGCCGTCCCGGTGACCGGCGGCCAGAACATGCTCAACTGAACCACACCTCGTCCCTACGCTCCCTGAGCCTGTCGAAGGGTCGAGACCACCGATCTCGACAAGCTCGATCAGCCGAAATACCAATTGGTCGAGCCTGTCGAGAACACCGAACCGTTGACCAGCCGAAATACCAAAGAGGAGTCATCGTGACCCAATTCCCCGCCACCCAGCACGCCATCCAGTTCGTCGGCGCCGAGCAGGTCGTGCACAACCCGGCCAAGCCGATGTACGAGGTCGGTCCGCGCCAGCTGCTGCTGAAGACCGAAGCCTGCGGCATTTGCTTCTCCGACACCAAGCTGCTGCACGCGTTCACCAAGCACCCGCGCAAGAGCGAGGTGCTCGGTGGATTGACCCCGGCCGAGTTGGCCGAGATCCCCACCTATCAGCCAGGCGAGGCGCCGGTCGTACCCGGGCACGAGCCCGTCGCGCGGATCGTCGCCGTCGGCGCCGACGTGCAGCATCACCAGGTGGGCGAGCGCGTGCTCGTCCAGACCGACTACCGCCACCTACCCACCGCCGGCTCGAACGCGGCCTTCGGCTACAACTTCGACGGTGCGCTGCAGGAGTACGTCGTGGTCGACGAGCGGGTGGTGCTCGACCCGGCCACCGGCGAGCGCTTCCTGATTCCGGTCGAGGAGGGGCCGTCGGCCTCCGCGGTGGCGCTGATCGAGCCGTGGGCCTGTGTTGAAGCCGCCTACGCCTGGGGCGAGCGGCAGACGCTGCGTCCCGCCGGCAAGCTGCTGGTCGTGGTCGACGCCGGACGCGCGGTCGCCGGTCTGGCCGAGTTGGTCGGGGCCGCCAAGCCGTCCGAGGTGGTCGTAGTCGGCGCGACCGACGAGGCATCCGTCGGCGCTGCGTTCGCCACCGCAGCGCTGGAGGCGGTGCCCGCGCACCACTTCGACGACATCGTCTACTTCGGCTCGGACGCGGATGTGATCGAGAAGCTCGGTCCGCTGTTGACCTTCGCCGGCATCCTCGACCTGGTGCTCGGTGGCGCGGAGATCGGCCGCGCGGTGCCGGTGGACGTCGGCCGGGTGCACTACGACCTGATCCGCTACGTCGGCACGGCAGGCGCGGACGCGGCCGAGGGCTACGCCCGGATTCCGGCCAAGTGCGAGCTTCGGCCCAATGACAAGATCGCGATCGTCGGCGCGGCTGGGCCGATGGGCCTGATGCACACCATCCGGACGGCCGTCTCCGGCGTCCCCGGCATCAGCATGGACGCGGTGGACGTCGACGACGCCCGCCTGGCCCATCTGGAGGCCGTGGTCGCCCCGGTGGCCGCAGCCCAGGGCGTCCCGGCGACCTTCCGGAACTCGAAGACCGAGCCGCTGGACGCCGACTACAGCTACGTGGCGGTGATGGTGCCCGCGCCGTTCCTGATCAGCCAGGCCGTGGAGATCAGCGGCAAGGACGCGATCGTGAACGCCTTCGCCGGCTTCGCCATCGGCACCCTGGCCCCGCTCGATCTGGACGCCGTGGTGTCGCGCGGCATCTACATCGTGGGCACCTCCGGGTCGCGGATCGAAGACATGAAGACCATGCTCGCCAAGGTGGAGTCGGGCCAGCTCGACACCAATGTGTCGCTGTGGGCGGTCACCGGCATTGCCGGTGTGGCGGACGCGATCGAGTCCGTCAACAACCGCACCTCCGGCGGCAAGATCATGGTCTATCCTTCGCTGCCCGACCTCGGCCTGACCACGCTCGACTCGCTGGCCGAGAAGCTGCCCGCCGTCGCCGCCGCCATGGACGGGTCCCGCTGGACCAAGGCAGCCGAGGAGGCTCTGCTCGCCGGCTGAGCAGGCCGTGCGCTGGTCGAGTTCGTCGAGACCAGTCGCCGGCAGCAACAAGTCTGGGAGCGGGCCGGCCTCACTCCGGCCCGCTCCCGTGTGTCCCGCCGTCGGCGCGTGTCGCCGTCCGTGTGTCCCGCCGTGTCTCCCGAGATTCGTGCCAGCGATCCGGACGTTTGCCAGCGAAGTCCCCCTGGCAAACGTCCGGATCGCTGGCTTGAACGGTGTGGGGGGTGGACGGGTGGGCGAGAGAGGGCCTCCAGAGGGGCGGATCGGCTTGCGGATTGGCTAAGATCGGCTTACGATTGAATCGGTAAAAGGGTTCATGCGAAAGCTGTACGAAAGGACCGGTCGATGTCGATCGAGCGCACGGAGCGCGAGTCGTACATCCAGGGCGTGCTTGCACGGGTTGGGTCCCTGACCGTCTCCAGCTTGGCCCGCAATCTCGGCGTGTCCGAGGTGACAATCCGCACCGACCTGCGCAATCTTGAAGACCGCGGTGCACTGGTGCGCACCCACGGAGGTGCGGAAGCGACCGGCTACCGGAACGTCCTTGAACGTCAGCTGCAGCACGCGGGCGAGAAGGACCGCATCGCTGCCGCGGCAGCCGAACTCGTCCAGGACTTCGACCACATAACGATCGAGGCCGGCACCACCTGTGCCCAGATCGTCAACCACCTGGCCGGACGCAAGGGCGTCCAGATCCTCACCAACTCGACGATGGTGGTGCGGCAGGCGCGGCTGAATCCCGGCCTGTCGGTGATCCTCTCGGGCGGCACCTTTCACCGCCCCAGCGAGTCGTTGGTAGGGCCGGTCGCGCTGCGCACCATCGCCGACTTCAACGTCCGGCTAGCGTTCTTCGGCACCGACGGGTTCAGTCTCGCTGGCGGCCTGACTACGGGTTTCGCCGAGGGCGCCGAAGTGATTCGGGCGATGAAAGCACGGGCCGCCGAATCGTGGCTCATCGCCGATTCGTCCAAGTACGGCCAGGCGGGCTTCGTCTCCGTCACCGGACTGGACGAACTCACCGGCGTGATCACTGATTCCGGCCTGTCGGCGGAATCTCAGGAAGACCTCAACAGCAGCGGCCTCGAAGTCCGCTACGTCTAGCAAGGAGCAGTAGATGGCGCAGGTAGTGGTGATGCCGCAGTTGGGCAACACGGTGGAGTCGTGCCTGGTCACGACCTGGTTGGTGAAGGTCGGCGACGTCGTGGACGCGGCCACCTTGCTGTGCGAGATCGAGACCGACAAGTCGGCCATGGAGGTGCCCTCCGGTGTTGCCGGGACTGTGTTGGCGCTGCTCGCTGAGGAGGGTGATGACGTTCCGGTGAAGGACCCGCTGGTGATCGTGGGTGAGCCGGGGGAGAACATCGAGGAGTTGTTGGCTGGTGCCGGTTTGCCCCCGGTGACCACCGGTGAGGCTGGTGAGGTCAACGAGTCCGTGCCGGAGCCGTTGGTGCCGGCGGCCGCGGTCCCTGGGCTTACCCAAGGGAGTCCCGGGGCTTCGTCAGGCTCAGCCACCGTTTCGGGGGATGCTGTGTCGCCGCGGGCGCGCGGGTTGGCTGCGTCGCAGGGGATTGCTGCGGGGCAGTTGGCTGGGACGGGTCCGCTGGGTCGGGTGATCGAGCGTGATGTGCAGGCGGCGATCTCCTCAGGTGCGGCGCTCACGCCGGGTGCGCGGGCCGGGGCTGAGGGTTTCGTGCCTGGTGTGGCGGGGTCGGGGATCGGTGGACGGGTGACCCGCGCTGATCTGGCTGCCCCGCAAACGGTGGCTGAGCTTGACGAAGCCCCGGTGAGCCGCCCTTCGTCAGGCTCAGGGAGCGGTCAGGCGGGCTCGGGGACCGTTCGTGAATTCCCGGGCGAGGTCTCCGAAACCCCGCTGAAGGGGATCCGGAAGGTGATCGCCGAACGGATGATGAACTCGTTGGCGACTTCGGCGCAGTTGACTTATACCGCGACCGCGCCAGCGTCCGGACTGTTGAAATTGCGGAAACGGTTGAAGAACGCCGCGGACGCCGACTTGGCCGGGGTGACGATCGGTGATCTGGTCGGCTACGCGACGGTGAAGACGTTGGCCAAGCACCCGACGGTGAACGCTCATCTGGCCGACGGCCCTTCGTCGGGCTCAGGGAGCGTGTTGCGGAAGTTCGCGAATGTGCATCTGGGCATGGCTGTGGACACCCCTCGTGGCCTGTTGGTGCCGACCCTGCGGTTCGCCGACACGATCACGTTGCGGGAGTTCTCGGTCGGCTGCAAGCGGTTGGCCAATGATGCGATCGGTGGCTCGATCAGTCCCGATCTGTTGTCTGGGGCGACGTTCACGGTGAGCAATCTGGGCGCGTTCGGGATCGAGTCGTTCACGCCGTTGTTGAATGTGCCTCAGGTAGCGATCCTGGGGGTGGACGCGATCTTCCCGCGGGCGGTGATCAACGCCGACGGTTCGGTGGGTGCGGAGCAGCGGATCGGGTTCTCTCTGACCGCCGACCATCAGGTGATTGATGGTGCGGACGCGGCCCGGTTCCTCAAGGACCTGTGCGCCGCGGTGGCTGACATCGACCTGACCGTGCTCGGCTGAGAAGGGGATCGACGATGGCTGATTTCGATGTGATCGTGCTCGGTGGTGGCCCCGGCGGTTACCTGGCCGCGGAGCGGTTGGGGCACGCCAAGAAGAAGGTGCTGCTGGTCGAGAAGGAGTTCCTGGGTGGGACCTGCCTGAATGTGGGCTGTATCCCGACCAAGTCCTTGCTCAACTCGGCGAAGCTGTATTCGCATGCGCTGCACAGTGAGCAGTTCGGCGTGACCGCTGAGAACGTGACCTACGACTGGGCGAAGGTGCAGGCGTGGAAGGCCGATGTGGTCTCCAAGCTGGTCGCCGGGGTCGCCGCGACCGAGAAGCGGAACGGGGTTGAGGTGGTCTTCGGCCACGGCACCCTGATCGGGCCCGGTGTCGTCGAGGTCGCCGGAGAGCGGAAGACCGCTGATCATGTGATCATCGCGACCGGCTCGGTGCCGGTGATGCCGCCGATCCCCGGTGCCAAGGACAACCCCAAGGTGGTCGATTCCACCGGCCTGTTGGCGGTGGCCGCGGTGCCGCAGCGGTTGGTGGTGATCGGCGGTGGGGTGATCGGGATCGAGTTCGCGTCGCTGTTCGCCGCGTTCGGCGCGCAGGTCGAGGTGATCGAGATGCTGCCCGAGATCCTGCCGTTCGCCGACGCTGACCTGGCCGGACGGCTCCGCAAGGCGCTGACCGGCGTCACCGTCCACTTGGGGTGCAAGGTCACCGGCGTCGAGGGCGCCGCGGTGGTCTATGAGACCGGCAAGGGCGAGACCGTGCGGGCCGAGGCCGATCTGGTGCTGATGGCGGTCGGGCGGCGTCCGCTGGTCGAGGGCTGGGGTGCGGCCGAAGCCGGCCTGGAGGTCGGGCCGCGCGGGGTGGTGGTGGACGACACCATGCGCACCAACCTGCCCAACGTCTGGGCCGTCGGTGATGTCACCGGACGCAGTCTGCTCGCCCACGCCGCCTACCGGATGGGGGAGATCGCCGCGGCGCACATCATCGACCCGGCCACTGCGAAGGCGTCCGGGCAGAAGCTGCGGGTCGACACGATCCCGTGGGCGGTCTACTCGATGCCCGAAGCCGCCGGGGTGGGCCTGACCGAGGCCCAAGCCAAACAGCGCGGGCACCAGGTGGCCACCGCGACCGTCCCACTCGCAGTCTCCGGACGGGCCGTCGCCGAGCAGGGCGTCCGTGGCCCGGGAGCGGTGAAACTGATCGCCGACAAGCACACCCGGACGATCCTGGGCATCCATATGCTCGGCAACTACGCCCCCGAAACCATCTGGGGCGCAGCCGCCGTCCTCGAAACCGAGTTGAGCGTCGACGACCTACGCCAGATCGTGTTCCCCCACCCCACCGTCTCCGAGGCGATCCGCGAAGCCGCCTGGAGCATCAAAGCCTGACCCCCCACCACCCCCCCACCCCCGAGTTGTCAGAACTTCACCGGGCTATAGCGCCGTGAAGTTCTGACAACTCGGAGATACCGACGATGAGAAACGAAGAAGGAAGAAGATGCCCAAGTCACTGAATGTGAACCCGGCCGAGGTCCGCAAGGCCTCCACGATCACGGTGCCGCCGATCCCGGTGAACGCCTACGTCCAGGATTTCGCTGCCGCGAAGACGCGCTACGGCACCGACGGTCTGGTCGCGATGCTGCACGACATGCTGGTGATCCGCGAGTTCGAGAACATGCTGAACTCGATCAAGACCACCGGTGGCTGGCAGGGCATCGAGTACAACCACAAGGGTCCGGCGCACCTCTCGATGGGCCAGGAGGCCGCAGCGGTCGGCCAGGCCGCCGAGCTGGACGCCGACGACTACATCTTCGGTTCGCACCGGAGCCATGGCGAGATCCTGGCCAAGTCGTTCTCGGCGGCGCGCAAGATGGACGCCGGCAAGCTGCAGAACATCATGAGCGGCTTCCTGGACGGCGACACCCTGCGCTACGCGGAGAAGATCGGCGCCGAGACCCCCGAGGAGCTGACCGAGAACTTCATCCTGTTCGGCACGCTGGCCGAGATCTTCGCCCGCAAGGTGGGCTTCAACCGGGGTATGGGTGGCTCGATGCACGCCTTCTTCACCCCCTTCGGCTCTATGCCGAACAACGCCATCGTCGGCGGGTCGGCGCCGATCGCGAATGGCTCGGCGCTGTACAAGCGGGTGAACCGTGAGCCCGGCATCGTGATCGCCAACATCGGGGACGCGTCCATGGGCTGCGGCCCGGTGTGGGAAGCGATGATGTTCTCGGCGATGGACCAGTTCCGTCAGCTGTGGCGTCCGGAGGACGGCGGCAACCCCCCGATCCTGTTCAACTTCTTCAACAACTTCTACGGCATGGGCGGCCAGACCGACGGCGAGACCATGGGTTACGACATCCTCGCCCGGGTGGGCGCGGGCGTGAACCCCGAGGCCATGCACGCCGAGCGCGTCGACGGCTACGACCCGCTCGCGGTCGCGGACGCGATCAAGCGCAAGAAGGAGATCCTGCTCGCCGGCAAGGGCCCCGTCCTGCTGGACACGATCACCTACCGCTTCAGTGGGCACAGCCCGTCCGATGCTTCGAGCTACCGGACCCGCGAGGAGGTCGAGGCCTGGGAGGCCGCGGACTCGATCACGGCTTTCTCCGACCTGCTGGTGAGCAAGAAGGTGCTGTCGCGAACCGGGGTGGACGACCTGCACGCTGCGTTGGTCGAGCGTCTCACCAAGGTGCTCGCGCTGGCGTCCAACGACGACCTCGAGCGCGTGGACGCGACCTACATCGAGTCGAAGATGCTGTCGAACGAGTTGGTCGAGGCGTTCGGCGCCGGCGAGCCCGAGCTGAGCGAGCCGCTGGCTGACAACGCGCGGGTGAAGGCGATCGCCAAGAAGACCCGCACCGCCAAGGACGCGGACGGCAAGCCGGTCTCGAAGGTGAAGATGTACCAGTTCCGCGACGGCCTGTTCGAGGCGATGGCGCACCGGTACGCGATCGATCCGACGATGTGCGCCTGGGGCGAGGAGAACCGTGACTGGGGTGGCGCGTTCGCCGTCTACCGCGGCCTCACCGAGCTGTTGCCGTACCGGCGGCTGTTCAACTCCCCGATCTCGGAGGCCGCGATCGTCGGCGCCGGTGTCGGCTATGCGCTGTCGGGCGGACGGGCCGTGGTCGAGTTGATGTACTGCGACTTCCTCGGCCGCGCCGGGGATGAGGTGTTCAACCAGATGGCGAAGTGGCAGTCGATGTCGGCCGGTCTGTTGAAGATGCCGCTGGTGCTGCGGGTGAGCGTGGGCAACAAGTACGGTGCGCAGCATTCGCAGGACTGGTCGGCTCTGGTGGCGCATATCCCGGGCCTGAAGGTGTACTTCCCCTCGACCCCGACCGACGCGAAGGGCATGCTGAACCTGGCCCTGGCCGGGACAGATCCGGTGGTGTTCCTGGAATCCCAGCTGCTCTACGACGTGGGCGAGCAGTTCGAGGCCGACGGTGTGCCTGAGGGCTACTACGAAACGCCGGAGGGCCAGCCGGTCGTCCGTCGTGAGGGGTCGGACCTGACCATCGCGACCTTGGGCGCCACCCTGTACCGCGCTCTCGAGGCAGCCGACATGCTGCAGGCCAAGTATGGGATCTCGGCAGAGGTGATCGATCTGCGGTTCGTCGCACCCTTGGACTACGCCCCGGTGGTGGAGTCGGTGAAGAAGACCGGACGGCTGGTGCTCGCTTCGGACGCGGTCGCGCGCGGCTCGTTCCTGCAGACAGTGGCCACCGACATCCAGAACCTGGCCTTCGACGCCCTGGACGCCCCGGTGGTCGTGGTCGGAGCCCGGAACCACATCACCCCCGCACCGGAGCTGGAGGACCTGTTCTTCCCGCAGGCCGAATGGATCGTGGACGCCATTCACGAACGCATCCTGCCCCTGCCCGGACACGTCCCCGGCGCCAACTACACCGACGGCGAACTGATCCGGAGGACCCGCCTGGGCGTGTAGGCCAGAACGCTCCCTGAGCCTGTCGAAGGGCACGTGGTCGAGCCTGGCAAGACCCACCGTCCATCACTGAGGGCCACCCTCCAACACCGAGGGCCATCGTTTCGGTCGAGAGCCTGTACCTACGTACAGGCGAGCGACACGAACGGTGGCCCTCGGTGTCGGTGGGGGCGAGGATGGGTACGACTCACGTGGACGGAGGGGTAGGAATGACCGAACTGAGCGGCAAGAAGGTCGCGTTCCTGTTGAAGCGGGGCGTCGAACAGCCCGAACTCACCGAGCCGTGGGCAACCGTGCTCAGCGCAGGGGGCGAGCCAGTCCTCGTCTCCGAGGAGCCGGGCACGATCACCGCGCTGATCGGCGATTGGGACCGTGGCGACGACTTTGTCGTCGACGTGACCCTGGACCACGCGAAGCCGGACGACTACGACGCGCTGGTGCTGCCCGGTGGCACCCTCAACTCCGACAAGATCCGGACGAACCCGTTGGCGATAGCGTTTGTGAAGGCGTTCATGGACGCGGGGAAGCCGGTCGCGCCGATCTGCCACGGCCCGTGGATCCTGATCGAGGCCGGCGTGGTACCTGGACGGCGACTCACGTCCACCGCCCGCATCGCGACCGACCTGAAGAACGCCGGTGCCGACTGGGTGGACGAAGAGGTAGTCGTGGATGGCAACCTCATCACCAGCCGCAGCCCCAGGGATCTGCCCGCTTTCAACGCTGCGCTCCTCGAAGCCGTCGCGAAGGCCGGCTAGCTGAGGAGCGGGACCCCGGCTGATCGAGCTTGTCGAGATCACGCCGCCGTCGGTCTCGACAAGCTCGACCAGCCGAAACCAGATCGCTATGGGTGCTGAACCACTGGGGGCGGCTCTCGTCCGTTCACGTTGTCCACAGGAGAGCCCCGATTCTGTGGAAAAGCTGAACGGCAAAGGAACCGTCCCCTTTTCGTTCAGGCGCGGGAGCGGCTGACCTCGTCGTATCGTTCGCGCTTGCGCGAACTCAGCAAGAGGTCAGGCGCGGGAGCGGCTGACCTCGTATAGCGCGATCGCAGCAGCCACGGACGCATTGAGCGACTCGACGCCCGAACCGATCGGGATGTTCACCAGCACGTCGCAGTTCTCGCGCACCAGGCGGGCCAGTCCCTCGCCTTCGGAGCCGACGACCAGCAGCACCGGACCATCGATCCCGGGGAACCCGGCCACGTCGGTCTCGGCTTCGCCGTCCAGGCCAACCACCGTGAAGCCGGCTTCCGCGTACGCCTTGAGGGTGCGATTCAGGTTGGTCACCCGGGCCACCGGGACGCGGGCAGCAGCACCGGCAGACGTCTTCCAGGCTGCGGCGGTCATCTGCGCCGAGCGGCGCTCGGGGATGATCACGCCGTGAGCCCCGAAAGCGGCCGCGCTGCGCACGATGGCGCCAAGATTGCGCGGGTCGGTGATCGAGTCGAGCGCGACCACCAGGCCCGCGGGCGAGTCCAGGGCGTCCGCCAGCACGTCCTCTGGGTCGGCGTACTCGAAGGCCGGGAGTTGCAGCGCCACGCCCTGGTGGACGCCGCCGCCGGTCAGCCGGTCGAGTTCGGTGCGGGTGGCCTGAAGCAGGGGAATGCCGTTCTCAGCCGCGAACTTGATGATGTCGCGCAGGCGGTCGTCGCGATCGACCCCGTCCGCTACATAAGCGCGTCGAACCGGCAGCCCGGCCTGCAGTACCTCGAGCACGGGATTGCGCCCGATCACCCAGTCGGCGCCGGCGGTCGCAGGACCGGAAGACCCGGCCGGGCGACCGGTCCGGGACCCCTTCGGCTTGCCACCGACGGTCTTGGCAGACTCCTCGGGACGGCGATTGCGATAGGCCTTGTGGTAGGGCCGATCCTCGGCGCGCGGAGTGGGCCCCTTGCCTTCCAGACCACGGCGGACGCGTCCGCCCGACCCGGCCGGAGTGGTCTTGCCCTTCTTGCGGACTGCGCCCTTGCGCTGGCTGTTCCCGGGCATGACGCTCCTAGTTCTCCAGCGACCAGCGAGGGCCGGACGCGGTGTCGGTGATCTTCAGCCCGATGGCGGCCAGCCGGTCGCGGATCGCGTCCGCCGCCGGCCAGTCCTTGCGCGCGCGGGCCTGGCCGCGCTGCTCCAGAAGGGCGGCCACCAAGCCGTCCACGACGGGCTCCAAGTCGTTGGACGTGACTGACCCGGCCCACTCCGGCGCCGCGGGGTCGAGCCCGAGCACGGCGAGCATCGAGCGGACGGCGGCCAGCGCGCGCCCGGCGGCCTCGACCTCGCCGGCCTCCAGGGCGATGTTGCCCTCCTTGACCGTGCCGAACAGGACGGCCAGCGCCTGCGGCGTGCCGAGGTCGTCGTCCATGGCCGCGGCGAAGGCTCGGGGTATGGCGGACGCCACGCTCCCTGAGCCTGTCGAAGGGCCGGCCGACCCGCTAACGCTCCCTGAGCCTGTCGAAGGGCCGGCCGACCCGCTAACGCTCCCTGAGCCTGTCGAAGGGTCGCGGAGGGCTTCGTCAGGCTCAGCCACCGTCGCTCGCGCAGTTACGTTCCCTGAGCTTGTCGAAGGGTCGCGGAGGGCGTCGTCAGGCTCAGCCACCGTCCCTCGCTCAGCCAGGGCGGACGCAGCCCGCTCAAGAAAGGAGTCGATCCGGGCCAGCTGGGCGGCGGCCTCGGTCAGGGATGCGTCCGACAACTCGATCGCGGAGCGGTAGTGCGGTCCGGCAAGGTAGAGCCGCACCGCGCGTCCGCCGTAGGCCGCGACCGCGGCCAGCACATCGGCGGTGTTGCCCAGCGACTTGCTCATCTTCTCGCCGGCCATGGTCACCCAGGCGTTGTGCATCCAGTACTTGGCGAACGGACGGCCCGCCGCGCGCGACTGCGCGATCTCGTTCTCGTGGTGCGGGAAACGCAGGTCGAGGCCGCCGCCGTGGATGTCGAAGGCATCGCCGAGGTACTTGCCGGCCATAGCCGAGCACTCCAGGTGCCA
>Ga0209477_1000103_pt1 | contig 43502 bp, 28 predicted proteins | sample KloWWTupernatant_FD_187180 | JGI IMG/M metagenome (GOLD analysis project Ga0209477, IMG submission 187180) | Active sludge microbial communities from Klosterneuburg, Austria, studying microevolution and ecology of nitrifiers - Klosterneuburg... | ecosystem: Engineered > WWTP > Aerobic digester >...
AAAGCAACAGGCCGAGCCGGACCGAGGCAGGCTCGTAGGCGAAGACCACTTCACGCGCGCCCGGCCCGAGCTCGACTGCGCGAAACAGGCCCTCGAAGCAGGCGATGGGGGCGGCGGCGCCATCGACGCGGGCCACCCACCCGGGATAGCACGCATCGCGCAGAACCAGCCAGCCCGTTGAAACGCCGGGCGGGAGCGTGATCCGAAGGCGCTCGGCGGCATCGTCCACGATCACCGCCGGCGTGGGCGCCCCGGCCGCATCCAGGACGAACGCCCGCGGGGCAGGATTCAAGTTCTCGTAAATCTTGACGTCGCCCGAATGAACCACCCGCATTCGGTGCTCGCCGCCCACGCCCTGGGACAGGAAAGAGCCATCCGTGGCATCGATGCTGGTCAGAGCGCGAAGCGACGCTTCGGATTCGGACTGGAGCGTCAACGTTAGCGGCATACGCCGGCCGACCAGGTCAATCCGCGCGGCGAAGGTTGGGCTGATCACGCTCAGCGGGGCGAAACGGATCGCGCCATCGGCGTAGTCGAGCGTCGCCGTCACTGCCAGCGCCCTCATCCCGGCCGGCGCGGCAAACACCAGGCCGAGGGCGGTGCTGTCATACGCCCGCAGCGGCACGCTTAATGTTGGCGAGAGCGGCGCGCTGAAAAGCAGGTCGTAGTACACCCCGTCGATGAAGATGTCGGCGGTCTTGTCGGCGATGAGATAGCGCACGCCCATCTTTTCGAGCCAGGCGTTGGCCGGCACGCCGGTCAGGACCTCGCGCAGCCGGCCGTCCAGCGCGCCCCCCTTCTCTCGGGCCGCGAATTGTCCAACGAAATCAACATAGCGCTTCAGGGGGAGCAGACCGCCGTCGTAGCCATCCACGCCCGGCAGGCGATAGGTCAGGGACAGGTTGGGCGAGAGGATCTCCTTCTGCTTGGAGGCGATGATCCGGTCGTACAGCCCATCGGCGCTCAGTCCCGGCCCATAGATCAGGCGCTGTTCAGGCATGTCGCCCGGGTCGAAGAACAATCCCGATAAGGCCAGGATGCGCCCGCTCGCCCCGGGGGTGGCGTTGTCCACCAGCAGGTGCAGGGTCGATGGACGCAGATCGGTCAGCGCCCCGGGATCGGAGGCGCGGGTGTAGGGCTGGAAGCGCGCGCCCAGCATGAGCTCGATCACAAGCAAGGCCGGCAAGGCCAGGCTCGCCGCGCGGCGCGCGCGCGGCCAGCACGCCGCGGCGGCCATCGCCAGGCTGACCGCCGCGCCAAAGGCGACCCAGCCGGTCAGGGTCGCTGCCGCCGGCAGCCCGCGATACTCCGCCTCGGGCGACAGGCGCGCGCCAAGAAGCAGCCCGGCGAAAACGGCCACGACGAGCCCGATCCAGGCGGCAAACAGCATCCGCCAACGCCCTTCCGTCGCTGCCGCCCGCAGCCCATCGACGCCATATCCCGCCAGAAGCGCGGCGCCCAACGCAAACAACACCAGCCAACGGGCCTGGGCGCGGAACAGGTTGAACCCGGGCAGGAAGCGATACAACAGGTTGAAGAGCGGCGTGGCCACGCCCAGGGCAAGAACCACCCCGACGAGCGCGAGACCAAGCGCCATCGCCCGCCCGCCGCGCGAGCCGGCCGCGCCCGGCAGGAGCAGGCCGGCCAGGGCCAGGGCCAGCCCCGAAGCGCCGAGGTAGGCGATGTACTCGGGAAAGAGCGGATCGCCAAAGGGCGGGAGCAGCGCCCGGGCCAGCACCCACGGCCGCCAGGAGAACGAGCCGACCTCGTTGAAGGGCAGCCCGCCCGCCCGGGCCGACTCGCCGGCCAGCTCGAGCGTGGGCGCGAGCTGCGCGGCGGCCAGCAGCCCGCCCATCGCGCCGGCCACGCCCAACGCAATCAGCCAAACCAACGCCGTCTTCGCCCGCCGGATCGGCGGCATGCGCGGCCCGCTCAGGCTGCGCAACGCGCACATCAGCCCCAGCCCAAACAGGCTGATATACAACGACTGGGTGTGGCCAGCGAAGACCTGCAGCGCAACCAGCCCGGCCAGGGCCACGGCCGGACCGGCAAGCCATCGGAAGCTGGCGCCCTGCGCCGCGCCGTCGACCAGGCGCAGTCCACACAGCGCCATCAGCGGCAGCCAGGCCAGGGCCTGGAGCTGGTTGATGTGCTCGACTTGCGCGCCAAGATAGCCCCCCAGACCAAAAACCAGGGCGGCGGCGAACGCGCCGGGCCGCCTCAGCCCGAATCCGCGCCGGGCCAGCGCATACGCCCCAAGCGCCGCGATTGCCAGATGCAATCCAATCTGCCACGAAACCGACCGGTCGGCCGGCAGCCAGGCCAGCAGCAGGTTGAGTGGATAGAAGAAACCAGCCTGCGAGTTGGCCAGGAACGGCGCGCCCATGAAGGTATAGGGGTTCCATAGTGGCAGGCGCCCCTCGCGGACAGCCTGGGCGGCGAAGTCGCGCAGGGGGTAGAAATACAGCAGCAGATCGCCCCGGGCGATGGCGAGACCGCCAAACGTAATCGGCCAGGTCGCTGCGGCGGCCAACGCGATCAGCGCGGCCGGGGCCAGGGTCCGGATGCGTGCGCGCCAGCGCAACAAGGTCAATCTCATTTTCATTCGGAGGAGATATGCCCCGGCTCCGCCGGGGCATATCTCCTCCGAAAACCGGTCGGGTGGATCAACTCAGCGCATTGAGCACGGTGTCGATCTCGCGGATAGTGTTGTAATGCGTCATCGACGCGCGGATGACTCCCCCGCCGTCCTCCAAGCCCAGCCGCTCGGACAGGTTCTGGGCGTAATAGTTGCCGTGCTGGATGAGGATGGCCTCTCTGCCCAGGGCCACCGACATCTCCTCCGGGCTACCCTTGGGCACGCGGAAGCCCACCGTCGGCGCGCGCTGGCCAAAACGGGCCGGATCAGTGATGCCAAACACTTTCGCCCCCGGTATTGCCAGGATCCCGCCGATCAACCGCTCGCTCAGCATCCGCTCGTAATCCTGCATGGCGTCGAGAGCCGCCCGGAAGCGCGCGGCCCTCGGGCTGCGCAGGGTCGCGATTGAGGGAGGCACCAGGCTGGCCACCCAATCCAAATACTCGAAGGTGCCCAGCAGGGCCGCCTGCGATTCGTGATTTTGGGTGCCTGTCTCAAACTTGCCCGGCAGCGTGTTCGTGGCCGGGCGCACTTTGTAGGCCGGCAGCGCCTCGAGCAACGCCCGCCGCCCCCACAGCGCGCCCATGTGCGGGCCCCAGAACTTGTAGGGCGAGCAGGCCAGAAAATCGCAGTCCAGATCCTGCACATCGATGGCGGCATGCGGGGCATAGGCCACCGCATCGATAAAGGTCAGCGCGCCGGCCGCCTTGGCCATCCCCACAATCTGCTTGAGCGGGTTGATCGTGCCGACCATGTTCGAAGCCCCACCAACCGCCACCAGGCGCGTGCGCGGGCCGAGGTAACGCTCGAAGTCATCCAGGTTCAGCGTGCAGTCGTCGGGGTTGATGTCGATCGCCCGAACGATCACGCCCCGGTCCTGGGCGGCCAGATGCCAGGGCGAGTAGTTCGCGTCATGGTCGAGTTTGGTCAGGATGATTTCGTCGCCGGCCCGCCAGCTCTGGCTCAAGCTGCGGCTGAGGGCAAAGGTGAGGGTCGTCATGTTCGCCCCGAGGATCACTTCGTCAGCGCTCGGCGCGTTGAGCAAATCGGCCATCGCCTCGTGGGTGGCGGCCACAACGGCGTCGGTCTCGTTGCTGGTGATGTAGGGGCTATGCACGTTGGCGTTCGAGCGCGAGAGATAGCGCCCGAAACCGTCGATGCACTGGGTCGGAACCTGGGTGCCGCCCGCGTTGTCAAAGAAGGCCAGGGTGTGGCCTTTGTGCTGGCGATGCAGGGAGGGGAAATGGGCGCGAATCGCGGAGATTTGATCTGGGCTGAACATGGTTGAGGCTGATTATCGCGCCAGTTGATAGGGTGGAAGAAAGAGGCATGCCTCTTTCTTCATTTCGGGCTACCCAGCGCTTCCCGCCGTCCCATCGCGGCGAGCCGATGACAGCGCTCGTTCTCGCGGTTGCCGGAGTGCCCGCGGGTCCATTCCCACTTCACGGTGTGCACGGCGACCACGGCATCCAACGCGATCCACAGGTCCTGGTTCTTGACCGGCTGGCGGGTCGACGTCTTCCAGCCCTTCGCCTTCCAGCCGGCCATCCACTGGGTGATCCCGTTGCGCAAATATTCGCTGTCGGTGATCATTCGAACCTCGCACGATTCCTTGAGCGTCTCGAGTGCGCGGATGGCGGCCGTCATCTCCATCCGGTTGTTGGTCGTCGCCCGCTCGCCACCCTGCAGCTCGCGCCTTACACCGGCGTAGATCAGCACCGCCCCCCAGCCCCCGGGTCCGGGGTTCGGGTCGCAGCCGCCGTCGGTGTAGATCGTTACTTGTTTCACGGCATGGATTGTAGATTGTTCGTCAGGTTTGATCAGGTGGGTAAGGTGTGATCAGGTAGAGACATGGGCGGAGCATGTCACCTGATTACACCTTACCCACCTGACCGAACCTGACGAACCATGAAGATAATGCCCCCATGCCTACGCTCTTGATCGCCTCAAACAACGCCCACAAGCACCAGGAACTGCGTGAGATTTTCGGCGTGCTGGCTCCGGCGCTGCGCCTCGTCACCCCGCGCGAGATCGGGCTCTCGCTCGACCCCGACGAGAGCGCCGACTCGTATCTCGGCAACGCCCTGCTCAAGGCCCGGGCCTTCGCGGCCGCCGCGCATGGCAAAGGGCTGTGGGTGATCGCCGACGACTCGGGCCTCGAGGTCGACGCCCTCGGCGGCCGTCCGGGCCTGCTCTCAGCCCGCTACCACCGCCAGGCGCCGGATGGGGATGGCTGCGCGGCGCTCCTGACCGAATTGCGCGGGGTGCCCATGCCGGGCCGGACTGCCCGCTTCCGGGCCGTCATCGTCCTCATCGATCCCTCCGGCGCCGAGCAAGCCTTCACCGGCCTGTGCGAGGGGCGCATCGGCCACGGCCGGCGCGGCCTCGGCGGCTTCGGCTTCGACCCGGTCTTCCTGGTCGGCACCGGCCCGCGCATGATGGCCGAGCTCCCACCGGCCGAGAAGAACCGGATCAGCCATCGCGGCCTGGCCGCGGCGCAGGCGGTGGCGGCGATGGATGACTGACGTCCCGCGCTTTCGCGCGGGATGACGGGGATTGTGTTCACGATCTCTTTACGCTCCCGGCATAAGGTCTCCGCGTGATCACTGCGCAGGAGGTCCCATGAACGGGCGTTTCTTCATTCGTCTGAGCATCGTCGCCGCGCTCTTCGCGCCCGCGCCCCTTCCCTGGTTGGCCCGCGCCGAGGCGCACGCGAGAGAGCCGATCATGGCCCTGGCCCCACCCGCCGCACCCGGCGGCAGCGTCGACTGGTCACCCGCCCTGCCCTCCGGACTGATCGGGCAACCCATCACCCTGACCGCCCGGGTGACGAACGCGGGATCGGCGACCGATACCTATCTGCTCACCCTCGCCGAATCCTCGGGCGCCATGAGCGCCTTCACCCCCTCCCTGGCCGCCGGCGCAGCCATCGCTTACAGCTTTGTCCTGACCCCGGCCGGCCAGGGCATCCATCCCGTCACCGCCACGCTCAGCAGTTCAACATACGGGCCGGCCATGACGGCGGTCGCCAGCGTATCGGCCCTCCCCCGGCTGGTCGACCTGCTGACCGTCGCCGGCACGCCCGACTACGTGCTCGGCGCCGTCACCAGCGCCTTTACGGCAACCCTGTGGAATCGCTCGCCGACCGAGCAGCCCTACACCGTCCGGGTTAGCGTGACGACCGCGTCGAACACGAACCTTTACAGCCAGACGTTCACCGGCACGATCCCGCCTGGGGTCAGCGCGGTCGGCGCGGGGAGCCGGCTGTTTGTCGAGAATGAGCCGGGCGAATATCGCCTGATCGCCCGTCTGATCGGCGCCGATCAGACCGTCACCAATACGGTCTCGGTCAACACCCTGATCAAGGGCCAGGTTCAGACCCGCCACGACGCGCTGACCCCGACCAACACCATCAAGCGCCCGGATGCGGCCGAGGCCCTCACCGCCCAGGCCGTCCTGCCGATCGTTCCGCCCGGTGACGTGACCGTGACGACCGTGCTGACCAGCGAACGGGCCTTCTCGCCCGACGAGTTCGCCGGGGTGGGCGTGCCGATGTCGGGCGGGCTGCAGATCACCTTCACCCTCACCCCCCAGGCGAACATGGGGGCCGCAGTCGGCGTCGCGCAGATCTACACCGTCCCGCCGGGGCTCTACGACATCCAGATCATCTCGGGCGCTGTCCGGCCAGGCAGCTCGCGCTACTGGTTCTCGCCGCTGGTGGCCGACAACTACAGCGGCACGACCAACCTGAAGCGCTACATCCTCGGCCTGGGCGAGGACTACATGACCGGCGGGCACGCCTCGTTCGAGACTGCCAACGCCTACGTGTATGGCGGGCTCAGGAGCTTCAACCGGGTCCGGGTCGCCAACGCCAGCCAGATGCGCTTCTGGATCTACGATGGCGGCACGCCCGTGCCCGTGCTGGGGCCGGAGCCGGCCGGGCTGCCGGCCAAGGGCGCGCTTCCATATGAACTCCCTCCGCTGGACGACAAGCCCGACGAGGCGCCGCCACCCGAGGAGGCGGTGGCCGAGCTTCCCCTGGACCCGGTGACGGCCTCCCAGCGCGAGCCGCCACCCCTTCCAGCGCTCGACCCAACCGTTGAAGATCTCGAGGCCCTCAAGGCCGCCGAGGCCGCTTCACTTCGGATGGCGCCGATCGAGGACTCGCCGGACATCCAGGCGCCCGCCGCGCCCCTGGTCAACGTCGTCCTTGTCCAAACCCTCATCGACGATCTCACCGACCAGCCGGTCAAGAGCAGCGCCGGCACGTTGACGGTTTACAACAGCGCCGGGACCAGCATGGGGGCCAAGGCCTTCACCACCAATGCGAATGGCGTCTTTACCGTCACCTATACCAACCTGACCACTCAGAGCGTGCGCTTCAATTACTCCGCGCTCGGGCTGTATCTCAACCAGTACCACGACCGGGTCTTCGCCCTCGCCAGCGCTACGCCGGTCACCGTGCAGGTCGACGGCGCGAACACCCAGACCGTGCGCCTGACGCCCCGCACGCGGCTCGTGGCGACGGTCACCGACGCCGAGACCGGCGGGCCGGCCTTCGGCGCGGCAGGCTCGCTATCGGTCTTCTCCGGCACCACCCTCATCGACTTCAAGGCGTTCTCCGTTGACGCCAGCGGGGTCTACACCGTGGTGATGACGCCCACCCTGGCCATCAGCCGGGTGGTCGTGCTGCGCCACTCGGGGACGATCACCTGGCCGACCCAGTATGTCGACCAGTCCCTGTCGATCAGCGGAGCCCTCTCGATCCCGCTGGTCTCCGGCGACAACACGGCCGCCTTCACCCTCGCCCGCGGGGTGCAGCTCGTGCACACCCTGAGCGATGCCGCCACCGGCGCCCCGGCCAGCGGCGTGACCGGCACCCTGGGCATCTACAGCAACACCACCCTGCTGCAAAGCCGGACCTTTGCCGCCGACGCAAACGGGGCGATCACGCTGGCTTTCAGCAGCGCCGTCACCCAGAACCTGCGTTTCAGGTACTCGGGCATGCCCGGGTTCATCGATCAGTACTATGACCAGAAGATCGCAATTGGCCAGGCGATCAGCCTGCCCGTGGCCTTTGGCTACAACTCCCTGGCTGTGGCCCTCACCCCGCGCATTCGACTGAAGATCAGCCTGGTCGACGATTTCACCGGCCTGCCCATCACCAACAGCGTCGGCACCCTCGCCGCTTACACCGGCACCGCCCAACTCGACAGCGAGCCCTTCACCACCAATGGCAATGGCCAGTACACCGCCACCTTTGGCGCGACGATCTGGTTCTCGGGCTTCACCAAACTCCTGCACACAGGCCTGGTGAACTACGCCGACCAGTTCTTCGACCGTTCGCCATCGTTCAGCGCGGCAACCTATTTGCCGCTGCGCCCCGGCGACAACGCCTGGGTCATTCGGATGCGTTCAAAGTCGCGGCTCAAGAACAGGCTGATCGACAGCCTCACCGGCGCGCCGATCGCGGCCCGCCCGGGCACGGTCAGCGTCTACACCAGCACCCAGCGCGCGCTGGCCGAACAGCCCGCCCAGTCCCTCGCCTTTACGACTGACGCGCAGGGCTACTACACGGTCACGTTCACGCCCTTGCTCAACCAGAGCGTCTACATCAAGCACGCCTTTACCAGCTTCGTCTATCCCACCCAGTGGGATGACCGCGCCCCGGTCGCCCAGCTTGCCGCCCAGCGGGTGTTCACCAGCGGGCTCAACACACTGACCACCCTGATCGCCCCGCTCACCCGCCTGCGCGGGCTGCTCATCAACGACGAGACCGGGCTGCCGATCACCAGCACCGCCACCACCGTTGACGTCTTCACCGACTTTTCGGCCTCGCCTCTCAACTCGAAGGCCGTCACCACCGACAAGAACGGCTGGTACACCATCACCTTCGACTACGCGCTCAGCCAAACGGTCAACCTCAAGCACCGCAGCTTCACCAACTACGCCGACCAGTTCGTCGACCGGGTCCGCAATCAGGCCGAGGCGACCGACCTCGGCCTGATTGCGGGCACGACCACCCAGACCTTTCAGATCCAGCCGCGGGTCAAGCTCATCAACCGCCTGATCGAAAACTTCACCGGCGAGCCCATCACGAACACAACGGGAAAGGTTAACCTGATCGTCAACAACGCCTGGGTCGCCCAGCAGAGTTTCACCACCGACTGGGACGGCGTCTATACCGTCACCTATGCCTACACCACCTTTGTGAACGGCTTCGCCACGCTCCAGCACGTCAGTTTTGGCAACGGCATCCAGAATCAGTATCTGGGCATGACGCCGTTCGTCAGTCAGGCGACAAAGATCACCCTGCATGGCGGGACGAACATCCTGACTGAGACGCTGATCCTCCCCTTGAAACGCCTGTTCGTGACGTTGCAGGATGAACTGAGCGGGTTGCCGATCTCCAACATCACGGGCACGATGTATCTCTATTCGACCACCCTCGGGCCGTCAAACAACTGGAATCGGGCCTTCGATCTCCAACGCTCGGCGGCTTTCACCACCGACGCATCCGGCATGTTCACCTCGTCCATCACCAAGGTCGACGCGTTTACGACGACCGACAGTTTTCTCCGCATTACACCGGGCCGCGACTATCTGGACCAGTACAACGACCGGGAAGGGTCGGTCTTTCGCGCCACGCCAATCACGCTGATTGGCAACTACGGCTATGTCACGTTCCGACTCGCCCCGCGCCAGCCCGTTTCGGGATTCCTGACCATTCGCCTGACCCAGGTCAAACCCATCACCGACAGCCTCTTCCAGCGGATCGAAGGCGCCATCAACCAGAGCATCCAGCGGATGGGCTTCGATGCCGGCCAGTGGGATTCCAACGTCGTCGGCACACTCGATCCGAACAAAATCAACGACACGAACAACCAGTGCTACGGCTGCCATGTGCAATCCCAGGCCCTGGTCGGGCTCATCAACACCCGGGCCAAAGTCAAGCCCAGTACCGTCGACATGCGCCTGGTCGATTGGCTGAGCGACCGTATGGCGACCTGGCAGGCCACCAACCCGCCGGACACTCAGTATCACGGCTCGGTCAAAGAAGATACCTACGGCTACAACAACCAGAATGCGCTGGCCGCCTGGGCCTGGGCCGAGCACAGCCGCTGGCAGCGCGCCCACGGCACGGTTGATTCCGATCTGGCCTTCCGCCTGCGCGAGAGCGCCGACTATCAGTTGCTTCCGACCACTCAGCGCACGATCTCCAACGTCTGGAAGCTCAACACTGATTTGCTGGGGCAATGGTTCGATTCGGCCGCGCTGTATTGCGGGGCGCCGGCGGCATACAACGTTTCGCCCAACATCACCTATAACTCGATGACCGCCCTGGCCGAGGTGTTCGCGCTGACCGGCGATCCGAAATACCGCGACGCGCTCCTGGCCGCGGCCGAGACCCTCACCCGGATCAACTGGCGCGACACCTGCCCAAGCGGCGAGCGCTATCCGGGCTTCGCCGCCCAGACCATGCTGGCATTGCAGGAGGCCCAGCCCTACATCACCGACCCGGCTTTCGCCAGCCTGGTTCGCACCCACATCATTTCGTATGAGCTGGACTTGCGCAGCACCCAGCACATCTACACCGGCACGACCAACAACGATGGCGGCTGGCGCTTTGCCAACGCCGGCTCAAATCAGACCTCGGCTTCAGATGTGCTGGCCACCGCCGCCGCCACCTGGGCCCTGACCCGGCGGGGCGTGAAGCCGAACGACACCGCCGTCCAGCGCGCGGTGGCCTTCCTGCTCAGCCAGCAGAGTTCGATCGGGCGCTGGGATTCGGTCTATTACGCCAACACGACGATGGCCACCTCGTGGGTCGACATCGCTCTGCCGCTCATTTACGAGACCCTGGGCAGCCTGTATGTCGATCTCGCCCACGACACGCCAGATGCCGCAACGGTGCTGACTCAGACCGTCACGCGCGAGCCCGACGCCGTGTTGGATCTGCCCGGCGGCGAGGAGCGCCTGTGGGGATATCCGCAGCCCGAAGACCTCATGCTTCGGGTCATCACCTACACCAGCGAATTGCCCGCGATGCAACCGGGCGAGGCGCGGGCTGCCTCCACCCGCACCCAGGTGACTTACACCGTTGAGTCCGGCCCAAGCCTCATCGAGCGCCCCGGTACCTACGTCCAGGCCGCCCGGCTGGTCCGAATTGAGCCTGCCCTCGTCACCGTCCGGCCCGGGGCAACCGCCCGCTTCACCCTGACCATCAACAACCCGTTCCTCGCCCAGCGCGGGTTTGAGTTGGCGATCAGCGGTCTCGAGCCGTATGGCGGCCTGCCGGGCCTGCTCGTCGTTGTCCCGGGTGGCAGCGCCACCCAGCGCGTCATCGAGGTGAAAGCGCCGGAGTGGATGCCGGCGCGCGCCGACGGCGTCCGGGTCAAGGCTTCGATCACCGCCGGCGGCGACGCGCTGGAAGACAATGACTTCGCAACCCTGAGCGTTGTGCGCGACTTCGACTTCGGCCTGGCCCCTGCCGCGCAGTCGGCGAACGCCGGCGAGACGGTGACCTACACCGCCGTCATCAGCGACCTGAGCGGGTTGGGCGGGAACGTTGACGTGCTTGGAATCGGCCCGCTCGGCGCGCCGGTCACCCTCGCGCTCGGCCTCAGCCTGCCTCCTTCGGGCACGGCCTCCCTGGCCTGGCCCGTCATCGGGCCGGTCGGCGGCGGCGCGTTCACTTTGCCGGTGACGACGACGAATGGGCTGATGGCGGTGGCGCGCAGCGCCCAACTTAATGTCATTGGCGGCGGAAGCCTGGGCGCGGCCCTGGCGGGCGGCGACACCTGGCCGGGTGTGCCGCTCGCCCTGAGCGCGTCGATCACCCAGGCCGGGCTGGGCCTGCCCGGCGCGGCGCTCACGCTGACGGCCCCGGCGGGCTGGGCGTATGCGCTCGAACCCGCGGCGCTGCCGCCGGGCCAGACCCAGATCAGCCTGACGGTCTGGCTCACCCCGCCGCTGGGCAGCCTGCCCAACGTCTATCCCCTGGCGCTGCAGGCCGTTCTGAACGGCGCGCCGATCGCGGCCCTGGCGCTGGCTGAAGTGCGGGTGCTCGCCCAGGGTCTGGGCGGGAGCGTGGCGCCGCTCACCCAGACCGTGCAAACGTATGAACACGTGACCTACACCGTCACCCTGAACAACCTTGGCGCGCTGCCCGACGACGTCGATGTCGCGCCACTCGGCGTCGCGGCCGCCTTCCTGAGCCCGGCGAGCCATATGCTCACGCTCGACGGCGCGGCCAGCGGCGAGGCGGTGTTCAGCGGGAATGTGCCGCCCGGCCTGAGCGGGGTGACGCCGTTGCTCTTCGTCGGCGTCTCGCGCTTCGATCCCAGCGTGCGGGTGACGCTGACGGCTCAGATCGCGGTGATTGAAGGGGCGACCTGGACACCCACGCCGACCCAGTCGCCCACCGCAACCCCGACCCCGACACAGACGCCCACGCCAACATCAACCGCCACAGCCACGCCGACCCCGACGTCGACGCCCGTCGTCAACGCCGGCGGGGCGTATTTGCCAATGGTGAATCGGTAGTCGGTTACCGATCCGGCGTCAGCCGAGCTTGATCGGCCGCTTCTCCTCATGGCTCTGCTTGGCCGCCACGGCCAGGGCCAGCGACGCCCGAGCGTCCTTGACCCCGACCTGCATCGGCGTGTTCTGCAGCAGGCAGTTCACAAACACCTGGATCTCATCCCGATACACGGCCTGATAGCGGTCGAGGAAATACGGCAGTGGCACCGAGTGATGCAGCCCGGCCGCGTTGCTCAGCACGGCGTTGTTCGGGTAGGTGTTGTCGATGCTGATTGCGCCCTTGCTCCCGATCACTTCGGCCCGCTGGTCATAGCCATACGCCGAGTCGGTGTGGTTGTCGATGGTGACGACCCCGCCGTTGGCGAAGCGCAGCACCATCACCGCCACGTCGACCTCGCCGAATTTCTCGAGACCCGGCGCGATCATCACCCCAGCCTGGGTGTAGATCTCGACCGCCTCGTCGTCCATCAGCCAGCGGGCCATGTCCAGATCATGAATTGCCATGTCGAACCAGATCCCGCCACCCAGCCCAACCGGCCCGACGTGGGGCGGGCCCGGGTCGCGGCTGATCAGATGCGCGATATGGGGCTTGCCGATCTCACCGCTGACGATGGCCTGCTTGATCCGGGCGAAGTTCGGGTCGAAGCGGCGCTGGAAGCCGATCTGAAACGGCACCCCGGCCCGCTCAACCGCGCCCAACGCGCGCTCCCCATCAGCGATCGACTTGGCGATCGGCTTCTCGGAGAAGATCGCCTTGCCCGCCTTCGCGGCCGCCTCGACGATATCCGGGTGGGTGGCCGTGGCGCTGGCGACCACGACGGCATCCACGGCCGGATCGGCCAGCAACTCGTTGTAGTCGGTTGTCCAACGCACGCCGCCGTTCTGTTCCGCGCACGCTTTCGCCCCATCGGCGAACACATCGGCCACGCCATGCAGGCGCGCCCCGTCGATGGCCCGCCACAGATGGCGGGCGTGCATGCGGCCGATCGTCCCCGCGCCGACTAGCGCGACATTCAATGTCTTCATAATCGCCTTTTCCGAATCCATCCCCCGGCTCCGCCGGGGGATGGATTCGGAGAACTTGCTAGATGCCAATCGAACGCAGATACGCCCGGTTGCGGGCGGCGCTTTCCTTGGGCGTGCCCATCCCCGGCAGCACATCCTGCTCGACCGTGACATAGCCGTTGTAGTTCCGGGTCTTCAGCCAGGCCACGACCTTGTCAAACGGCACGCAGCCCTTGCCCAGCTCGCAGAAGATGCCATGCCCGACCGAGGCGTGGTAGTCCCACTCGCCCGCCCGCGATTGGGCGGCCACCGCCGGGTCGCAGTCCTTGAAGTGGATGTACCACAGCCGCGACGAGAAGCGCTCGAGCGCGTCCAAGACGCCCTGGGCAGTTGGGTTGGTTGTGCCAAAGGCGTAGTGGCCCGTGTCGAGCACCAGGCCAACCACAGCCGGATCGGTCAGCGAGAGTAACCGGGCGGTTTCCTCCGGCGTTTCGATGTAGCCGCCGGTGTGATGATGAAAAACGCAACGCAGACCGGTTGCGGCGTTGACGGCCCGGGCGATCTTGTTGACGCCCTCAGCGTAGACAGACCACTCGGCCGGGGTCAGCATCAGCGCCGGCGTCACCCGGCCGGCGTTCTTCATCCGGGCCGGCATGTCGGCAGAATCGTCGGCGAGGACGACAAAGGGCGGGGTGGCTGGATCAGCCACCGCCGCGATCAGCTTGGCCGTGCGCAGAGCAAGTTCCTCGCCGGCCGCATGCGCCTCGCGCACCCGGAAGTTGACCGGGACAAAAGCCCCCGTCATCGTCAGCGTGCGCTTCGCCAACTCGGCCTTGAGTTCATCCGGGTTTGTGGGCATAAAGCCCCAGTCGCCCAGCTCGGTCCCGGTGTAACCGGCCTGGGTCAGCTCATCCAGCATGCGCGAAGAGGTCAACGAGCTTCCGCTCTTGTCTTCCCATTCGACATTCCCCCATGAGCAAGGGGCATTTCCAACGCGTATCATGGTTCACCACCCGTTGTATTGTGTAGGGCGCGCATGAAATGGCGCGCAGGGATGATTGTAGGCCCAACCAGGTTGTGATCGGAGGCGCCAGGTCCGCCCCGGCGCCTCCGTATAAATCCATGATTCTCACCGGCCACCTCTCAACCTCGGACAAAGCCCGCTCGGATTACGCCTACATTCCGTTTGACGTGCCGGCCGGGATCGTCCGCCTCGACATCCGCTACAGCATCTCCCACCCGCGCGACGCGGCCGACCTGCGCGGCGAGGGCAACACCATCGACATCGGGATCTTCGACCCGCGCGGCCACGAGTTCGGGACGGGCCGCGGCTTCCGGGGTTGGAGCGGCAGCGACCGCGATCGCTTCTTCATTGCCGAAGACGCCGCCACACCCGGCTATCTGGCCGGGCCAATCCAACCCGGCGAGTGGCATGTGATCTTCGGGCTTTATCACCTCGCGGAGGAGGGCTGCGACTACCAGCTCGAGATCGAATTCACGCCGGGCCCGTCAACGTTGACTGCGGCAGATCCACCAACGCTGCCCGGCTTCCAGCCGGCCCTGAACGACACTCCCGGCTGGGTGCGCGGCGATCTGCAGTGCCACACCCAGCACAGCGACGCCAAGGGCTCGCTCGACACGCTGCTCGCCACCGCCCGGACGCGCGGGTTGGACTTCCTGGCCGTCACCGATCACAACACGGTCAGCCACATCCACGAATTCCCCGCCCAGGCCGGCCAACGACCGCTGCTCATTCCCGCGACCGAGGTCACCACCTACGCAGGGCACATGAACGTGTGGGGGCTGCGAGCCTGGCAGGAGTTCCGCTGCAGCGCGGCCGATCGGGTCGCCATGCGGGCCATCATCGACCTCGCCCACGCCCAGGGCGGCCTGTGTTCGGTCAATCACCCCAAGACCGACGGCCCGCCCTGGGAATACGGCGACCTGCCCTACGACTGCGTCGAGGCCTGGCAGGCGCCCTGGCCCTTCCGCAACGAGGAATCGCTGGCTTTCTGGGACGCGCTGCTCATGGCCGGCCGGCGGGTGATCGCGGTGGGCGGCAGCGACTATCACCAGCCCTTGTTGCCCATGCAGGGTCGCCCGCACCTGCTCGGCCAGCCCACGACCTGGGTGTATGCCGATGCCCTTTCGGTCGAGGGGGTGCTCGCCGGCCTGCGCCGCGGGCACGCCTGCGTCAGCGCGGACATTGATGGCGCTCGACTCGACCTGCGGGTCTTCGATGGCGCGAACTGGCGCGAGATGGGTGACACCGCCAGGCCGCCCACGGGCGAAATCAGCGTCACCTGTCAGGTGTGGGACGGCGCGGGCGGCGTGCTGCGCCTGATCGCCGATGGCGCGGTTATTGCCGAAGCGCCGGTGGACGCCGATGACTGGCGGCGGGAATGGCCGCGGATTGCCTCGCCCGCGCGCTACCTCCGCGCCGAGCTCATCCGCCGCAACCCGTTGATCGGGGGCTGGATGATGCTGGCCCTCGGCAATCCGGTATTCATTCGAAGAGGAGGTAGCAGGTGGGCCCCACCTTAGAGGTGGAGCCCACCTAGGGAGCCCCTCCGTGTCATCCGCAGGGTCCGTGTCGTCGGTGATTCAGACAGGCACGCCTCCGTGTCATCCGTGATCTTGTTAACACAGATTTCACGCGCGGGTGTATATTCTCCCCGTCTCGGCGCTTCGTGCGCCTCCCACCCGTTTGTTTCGAATAGGAGAAACCATGAAATCCAGTTACTCCAAGCCCCTCGGGCTCGCAGTCGCAGCAGCCTTTGTGCTGTCGGCCTGCGCCGGCGCCGCTGCGCCCGCCCCGACTGCGGCACCCGCCGCCACTGCCGCTCCGGCCAAGCCGACCGAAGCGCCCAAGCCCGCCGCCACCGCCGCTCCGGCCAAGCCGACCGAAGCGCCCAAGCCCGCCGCCACCGCGGCGCCAACGGTCGCCCCCAGCCCCACCGTGAAAGTGCTGCCGACCATCGCGCCGCCGCCTTCCGGCAAGACCAACATCAACATCTACCTGGATGCTGATACGAATATCACCGACTGGTATTCCAACATCCTCATCCCCGCCTTTGAGAAGGAATTCACCGTATATAAGGTCAACTTGATCAACGTCAAGGGTGTCGGCAACGGCACGGGCACCTTCGTCGACCGCCTGGTCGCCGCCAAGCAGACTGGCGCGGACGGGCAGGCCGAGATCGTCGAGTTCGATGTCCGCGGCCGCCCGGAGACCGTCAAGGACGGCCTGTGGCTCAAGCTGGATGCCAGCAATGTCCCGAACGCCAAGGGCGTGCTGCCCGCCGCTGTCGTCAGCGAATACAACATGCCGTATCGTGGCTCACAGGTGCTCCTGGCCTATGACAGCGCCAAGATCAAGGAAAGCGATGTGCCCCGCACCTTCCCGGCCCTCCTGGAATGGGTTAAGAAGAACCCCGGCCAGTTCACCTATGGGCGCCCCGACAAGGGCGGCAGCGGCGGCAACTTCGTCATCCGCGCCATTCACGAGGTCACCGGCAAGGATCCCCAGAAGTTCTATGCCAGCGTCGACCCGGATCCCGCGCTGGTCAAGGACCTCGACAAGGCCTGGGAGCTCCTCCGCTCGATCCACGAGTCCACCTATGACAAGGGCAGCTACCCCGCCGGCAACCAGCCCGCGCTGCTGCTCCTGGCCAATGGTTCGGTCAACATGGTCAGCGCCTGGAGTGACCAGGTTCTGATCAACATCGACAAGGGCGTCCTGCCGCCCACAATCAAGATGGCCCAGTTCACCGACCTGCCCATGTCGGGTGGATATGCCCAGTACGCTGTGCCCGCCGGGACCAAGAACAAGGAAGGCGCCCTGGCCTGGGTCAACTGGATGCTCAAGCAGGACCGCCAGGTCGACGTGATCAAGTCGCTCGGCGGCTTCCCCGCCCTGAAGTGGGACCAGTTCCCCAAGGAACTCCAGACCCAGTTCAACAGCGTTGTGGCCGACACGATCCCGACCTGGCCGGGCGGCAAGTGGGACGCTGAGCGCAACAAGGGTTGGTACGAGAAGGTCGCCACCAACATCAAACAGTAGGTCTGTTCTTTCGCTCAAGAAGTCCTGCGCGGATGCGCGCAGGACTTCTTGACCCTCCGCGGAGGCCCCCATGCTCGCCCCCCGCCCCTCATCGCAATGGAGAACCTGGCTGGCTGGCTACGCGCTGATCGCGCCGCCGCTCGCCCTGCTGGCGCTCCTGATCTTCTTCCCCGCCGGTCAGGCCATCGTTCGAACCGTCATGCTGGACCAGGACGCGGGAATCACTTCCGGCCTTACGCTCGATCGCTACCTCAACTTCTTCAACGACCCAATCGCGCGCAGCAACCTGAGCTTCACCATCACGGTCACGCTGATCACGGTCTTCTTCCAGTTCGCGGTGTGCTTCCCGCTCGCCCTGTATCTGCGCTTCTCGACCAGCCGGATCGCCGGCGCCGTCCAGGTTCTGGCCCTTTTTCCGCTCTTTGTCCCAGGCGTCATCCTCGCCTTTGCCCTTATCCGTTATCTCGGCCCGCGCGGCACGGTCGACACTTTTTTGCGGGTCGTCCTGAACTATGAAGGTTTTGTCACCCCCTATCTCCGCCCCTCGGGGATTGTGTTCGCCCTGACCTGGGATCACATCCCCTTCACCATTCTGGTTCTGACCGCCGGGCTGCGCCAGGTCGAGGATTCGGTGATCGAGGCCGCGCGCGATGTCGGCGCGACCTCGCTGCGGGCCTTTGTCCAGATCATCATGCCGCTCATGCAGCGCCCGCTGTTGATCGTCTTCTGTCTGAACATCATCGGGACTTTTGGCGCGTTCACCATCCCGTATCTGCTCGGTCCGGCCGCCCCACAGATGATGGGCGTCTACATGCAGCAGACCTTCTCCGAGTATCTCGATCGGAGCGGCGCTGAGACCCAGGCCGTCATTTCCTTTGTCCTGTGCGCGCTGGTCGGCGCGCTGTATGTCCGCACGGTGACTCGCCGCCGAGGAGAACGCGCATGAACCAACGTCTGCTCAAATCCACCTTTCGCACGCTGCGGCGCGAATCGTTTGGCGTCTTCGCCCTGATCGCGCTGGTCCTGCTCATCATCGGCCCGCTCACCACCGTCGTGATGTGGGCGTTCGCCGAGCGCTGGCGCCAGCCCTCGCTTATCCCGACCCAATGGGGACTCTCGTACTGGACTGAAACACTTGGCCGGGCCGATGTCGTGTCGGCCCTGCCGGCAAGCGTCCTGCTGGCCACCATCGTCACGGTCCTGTCCGCCCTGATCTGTCTTCCGGCCGCCTACGCCTTCGCCCGTATCCAGTTCCCCGCCCGCCAGGGGCTGCTTCTGTCCTTCCTGGCCGTCAACGCCTTCCCCCGCTTCGGGCTATACATCGCCATCGCGGTGGTCTTCTTCCGGCTCGGACTGGTCGGCACCGTGACGGGTGTTGTGCTGATTCAGCTCGTCAATACGTTGTTGACCATGATCTGGATCCCGACCAGCGCCTTTCAGGGCGTCGATCGGGCGCTCGAGGAGGCCGCCCTCGACGTGGGCGCGTCGCGCTTGCGGGTGTTCTTCCAGATCACCTTGCCCCAGGTGGCGCCGGCTCTGGCCGCCGCGCTGCTGCTCACCTTTGTGGCCACCTTCTACGAGGCCCAGGGCGCGTTGCTCATCGGTCTGCCCAACATCCGCACCATGGCCGTGCTGATGTACTCGTATATCAACAACCAGATCGTCGTGCAATACGGCGCGGTCATTTCGATGATCCTCTGGATTCCCTCCCTGCTGCTGCTGAGCTTCGCCCAGAAATTCCTGCGCGGCAACACGGTAAGCGCGGGATTTGGGGTCTAATGTCAACTCTTCATCTCATCAACCTCCGCAAGCAATTCGGGGCGGTCGCCAACCCCGTCGTGGCTGTCAATGACCTCAACCTCAAGGTTGAGGATGGCGAATTCCTATGCATCCTCGGCCCCAGCGGCTGCGGCAAATCCACTGCCCTGCGCATGGTCGCCGGCTTCGAGGAACCCTCCTCGGGCGATGTCCAGATCGACGGACAGAGCGTCATCAACATGCCGGCCAATAAACGGCCGACCGCGATGGTGTTCCAGAAGTACACGCTTTGGCCGCACATGAGGGTGTATGACAACATCGCCTTCGGCCTGCGCCTGCGCCACCTGCCCAAGCAGCAAATCGACCGGGACGTCCGGGATGCGCTGGCGCTGGTCCACCTGGACGAGTACGGCGACCGCTACCCCGCCCAGCTCTCCGGCGGCGAGCAGCAGCGGGTGGCCATCGCCCGCGCCCTTGTCCTGCGCCCCAAGATCCTGCTGCTGGACGAGCCCTTCTCCAACCTCGACGCGCTGCTCCGGGTGCGCCTGCGCGAGGAACTCCGCTTGATCCAGCGCAGCCTCAAAATCACCGCGGTCTTTGTCACCCACGATCAGGAGGAGGCCCTCAGCCTGGCCGATCGCATCGCCGTGATGCGCAAGGGTGAGCTGCAGCAGCTCGACAAGCCCGCGATCATCTATGCAACCCCGCGCAACTTGTTCGTCGCCGACTTTATCGGGGCGATGAATATGCTCGATGGGACCGCCGAGGGCGGGAACATCCGGGTGGGCGACAAACTCCTGCCCGCCCCAGCCGGCATCGCCCAATCGGCCACCAAGGTTGCCCTCCGGCCGGAGGACGTCACCGTCGTCGCTGGCGGAGATGGCGCCTGGAGCGGTGTTGTTACTTCGGCAAGCGACCTCGGCCACTACCGCAAGGTCTTCGTCAAGACCGAAAACCTGGGCTTGCTTAAGCTCTTTCTACCCAAAGCGGTCGAAGCGCTTGAGGGCGAGACGCTCGCCTTCAAGCCGACCCGCTATCTCGTCTTCCACGGCCAGGATAAACCGGCCGAGATGCACCTGTAACCCGCTGCCATGCCCTATTCCATCGTCGCGCATCGCGGGGCGTCAAACTACGCCACCGACAACACGATCACCTCGTATCGCCTCGCCCACGCCCAGGGCGCAAAGTTCATCGAGCTCGACATCCGCCGCACTGCCGATGCCCAGCCGGTGGTCTTTCACGACAGCACGATCCCCATCCCGGGCGAGTGCGAGCAGCGGGTCGAGCGGCTGACCCTCGAGACCCTGCTGGGAATTCCCCTGGCGGGCGGCGAGCGCATCCCGCGCTGGGAGGAGGTCATCGCGTTGAGCAAGTCGCTCGATGTCGGGATCTACATCGAACTCAAGGACACCGATCCCGAGCTTACGTCCCATCTCGTCTACACGCTGCGCCAGACCCGCTGGCTCGAACGGTGCATCTTTCTCGGGTCGCGGCCCGACCACATCTTCTTCGTCCGCGAGATCGCGCCCGAGGCGCAGACCGCCTTCAGCTATCGCAACGCCAGCATCGACCCGATCCGCATCGCCCAGGCCTGCAACGCCACCGGCCTGAATCTGGCCTGGGAGGACTACCCGGACCCGTGCGCGCTGATCACACCGGACTGGCTGGCCCGCGTGCGCGCGGCCGGCCTGCGCATCATGAGCTGGCATGAGGAGCGCGAGCCGGTCATGCGTCAACTGGTTGCGTTGGGCATTGAGGATCTGTGCACCAACGACCCGGCCATGACCCGGCGGGTGATTGAGGCCGCCGGGCCAAAGTAGAGACGCGCCGTGGCGCGTCTCTACCCCGCGGCCGCGCATGCCCCGCTGCCGTGACATCGTCGGGGCGCATCCAGTTATTCTGGCGAATCGCCCGTTGTCAAGATGAACGGCATAACGCAATTCCCAAATTCGTCGCGCGAAACCTTTGTTGGCGTACTCACCGGCGCCGACGTCAAGCGCAATATTGCCCACGTCTTCGAGGCGCCCGAGGGCGCCACCCGGCTGCGCATCCGGCTGTCGTTCAACCCGCACCGCGTAGCCGGGTTTAACAACATGATCACGCTGAGCGCCTTCGATCCGCTTGGCTTTCGGGGGGCCGGCCACCGCCACGGCTGCGTCCACGAGGTCTTTCTTGACTCGCTGGGCGCCACACCCGGGTTCGTCCCCGGACCAATCCGGGCCGGCCCCTGGCAGATCACCCTCGATACCCACATGGTGATGCCCGACGCGCCCGTCGCCTACACCCTCGAGGTCGCGGCCAGCGCCGAGCCCATCCCACTTCGCCCTGAACCGACTGCGCCGCTCCTTCGTCCCCAAGCTCTCGTCCCACCCACCGCGGGTCCCCGCTGGTTCCGGGGCGACCTGCATGCCCATACTGTCCATTCGGACGCGATCTGGACCGCCGCCGATCTGGCCGCCTGGGCGCGCGCCGAAAAGCTTGACTTTGTCAGTTTGACCGACCACAACACGGTCTCGGGACTGGCCGAAATGCTGGCCCTGGGCGGACCCGATTTGCTTGTCCTGGGCGGGATGGAGTTCACCACCTTCTGGGGCCACGCCTTGATGCACGGGTCGCACGACTGGATGGACTGGCGCACGCGGGATGGCCAGGGCATGGCGGCGATCGCGACGGCCGTCGCCGCCCGGGGCGGGACCTTCATCATCGCCCACCCGCGCGCCCAGGGCGATCCACACTGCACGGGCTGCCGCTGGGTCTACGACGAAGTCTTCCCTGGCCCGGCCCGCGTCGTGGAAGTGTGGAACACCGCCTGGAGCAGCGACAGCCACAACGAGGACGCGCTCGCCTTGGCCTATGACTGGCTCAATGCCGGGTATCGGATGGCCCTGACCTCGGGCACGGACAATCACGGGCGGGATCTGCGCCAGCGCTACGGCTTCGACCACGTGTATGCGCCGGCGTTGACCGAAGCCGACATCCTGGCGGCGGTGCGGGCCGGGCGGCTCTACATTTCGGCCGGGCCGCGCCTGGAGATTTCCGCCCGGGCCGGCGGGGAGTCCGTCATGATGGGCGACGCGCTCAGCCCGGAGGCGGGCGCGGCCGAGATCCAGATCGCCTGGGCGGATGCGCCACCCGGCGCGCAGCTCAGTCTGATCGCCGATGGCGAGGCCCGCCAAACCTGGGCGATGGGCGAAAGTGGCGAGGCGCGCGCAACGCTTGGGGTTGATGACGCGCGCTGGTGTTTGGCAACCCTGCGCGGGACCGATGGCCAGATGCTTGCCCTGACCAACCCGATTTTCCTCTCCGGCTTTCGGGCGCGATAGAAACTTTACATAACGTATATACGTTTCCTGTTACCCTTCATCCCGCGCTTTGCGCGGGCCCCATGCCACGGCCGGCCAAACGCGAAACGAAAGACCTCGCGGGTCTTGAAGACCCGCGAGGTCTGCGCGGAGAGACCCGGGATGACGGATCAGGAGATCGGCGGGCACCCTTTACGCTTCACGCCCGCGCGCCGACGCGGCTTCGCCATACAAGCCAACGATCTCCTCCAGCCATCGCTCGCGCGAGTAGCGTTCGCGCGGCAAGGTTTGCGCCCGAGCGGCATAGTCCGCATAGTTCGCCATCAACCGAGTGAGACCAGCGCGCACGTCTTCAGGGCTGGCCCCCGGCGTCACGACTCCAGCACCCTCCCCGCCGACGTCGTCCGACATCGGGATCTGGGCGGAGACCAGCACCGGTCGGCCCACGACCAGCGCCTCCATGAGCGAATTAGGATAGGCCTTGACGATCGAGCTGTCGCTGACCAGCAGCGCAGCCGCTTGAGCGTCAGCAAGGGCGGCCGCCATGTCAACCCGCCCGTCGATGATCGTTACGCGCGCAGCCAGGCCATGCCCGGCGATGCGTGCGCGCATCGATTCGAGCAATCGTCCGCGCCACAAGAAACTCAGGCGCAGGCGATCATCGGCGGCTGCGGCGCCAAGCAGGGCATCAACACCTTTGCGGACAAAATCGATCTCCGACCACGGGGCCGAAGCGATCACCACCTTGAAGGGGTCACCCGACGAATATGCGCGCGCGGCCGCGCGCGGGAATCGCGCCAGATCAATCCCCGGCCGCAGCGTCGCGACGCGTGTAGCGCCCCAGGCCCGCGCCAGGGCCGCGTCGCGCGGCCCGCTCACGGTCACCGTCGCCAACGCGCCAATGCGACGGGCATCGACTGGGCGATCAGCACGCAGCCCGGCGACAACGCTGTAGACGATCGGGCGTCTCAAGAATCCCAGCAACGGGAAGTGGCGCAGCCCGCCGTGAAAGAGATGGAAGATATCGGTCTCGGCCTCAATCCGCCGCAGGGCGCCCAGCAACCACAGCCCAAACAGCCGTTCCGGGAAGATCCGGCGCAGGCGCTCCGGCGGCGAAATGTGGATGCGCCGCCCGTCAACCCGCGTCAACAATCCGGCGATGTCCTGAGCGACCGCCTCGCGCGCGGGATCAACCTCACGCGGATAGGTGACCAGGAAGGTGACTCGCGGCCGCATCCCGACGATGGTAGCACCTACCCCATCCGGCGCGGCACATGCCAGGGCGCCACCAACGGACTGAGTCCGCGGGCGCGCGCTCCCGCGCCCGCCCGGGCACGAAGCGCCGCAGGCAGACCGGCAATCGCATCAAACCGCCCAAGCATCGGCCCGGGATCGCGCCGCGCCACCAGGGCGTAAAACACGGCCGCCAAGTCATAGCCAGCGACGATGGGCAGATCACGCCACCGGCTGTTCTTGGCCGCCAGCCACACCTTGTTCCGCCCAAGCATGCGGCTCTTGAACCGCGACCCCTCGCCCGCCGTGGCGGACGTGACGTGACGGACGACGGCGGCGGGCGCGTAAACGCAGCGCCAGTGGGTGCGCTGGGCGCGCCAGGCCAGGTCCACATCCTCCAGATAGGAGACAAAACGCTCGTCCAGCATCCCGATTTGGTCCAGCATGGCCCGCCGATAGAGGGCGGCGCCCCCCGACGCGCCAAACACTTCGGCCGGAGCCTGGGCCGCGATCACCGGATGTCCGCGCAGGCGATCCCAGGCGATGGCCGCCCGATCGACGCTAATGCCCGCACTTTGGACGGTGCCGGGCGCGGCATCGAAAACCATCAGGGAGGCGCAGGCGCCAACGTCGGGCGGTTCGGCGGCGCGCAAGAGCGCGTCCAGCCATCCCGGCGCGGGTTTGGTGTCGTCGTTGAGCAGCGCCGCAAACGCGCCCTCGCCGGCCCGCAGACCTTGATTCGCGGCGGCCGCAAATCCGCGATTGCTGGCGTTGACGATCCGGGTGATGGTCAACCCCGCGTAGCCATTCTCAAGACCGCGGGTGGCCTCGCCCCCCTTGTTGTCAATCAGAACGACCTCGAAATCGGCCATGGTTTGCGCGGCAAGCGCGGCGAGGCATTCAGGCAACCAGCGTTGTCCATCGAGGGTGGGAATCACTACAGACACACGCGCCGGCATCCGGCTGGATTATATCGGCCCGTATAATCTTTCGTCGCATGAACATCTTTATCACCGGGGGCGCCGGCTTCATCGGCTGCAACCTGGCCGCCCACCACCTGTCCCTCGGGCGGACTGTTACCGTCTACGACAATCTCTCCCGTCCGCGCACCAAGCACAACCTCGATTGGCTGATGGAGCGGGCCGACGGACGCCTGCGCTTCGTGCATGGCGATGTGCGCGATCACGAGCATCTGCGCAAGGCGATGGAGCACGCCCGGCCCGATCTGGTCGCGCACCTGGCCGCCCAGGTCGCGGTGACGACCTCGCTGCGCGATCCGCGCGAGGACTTCGAAATTAACGCCCTTGGCACCTTCAATACGCTCGAGGCCGTTCGCGCCCAGGAGCGTCCGCCGGCTCTGATCTTCGCCTCGACCAACAAGGTGTATGGCGGGATGGAGGATGTGCCGGTGGTTCAAGAAGCGGATCGCTATCGTTATCGCGATCTCCCCAACGGCGTCTCCGAAGCGCAACCGCTGGACTTCCACTCGCCGTATGGCTGCTCCAAGGGCGCGGGCGACCAGTATGTGCGGGACTACGCCCGCATCTATGGGTTGCGCACCGTGGTTTTTCGGCAGAGCACCATCTACGGCACCCGCCAATTCGGGGTCGAGGACCAGGGCTGGCTCGCCCACTTCATCATCGCCATCGTCAAGGGCCGGCCACTCAGCATCTACGGCGACGGGCGACAGGTGCGCGACATGCTCAACGTGCGCGATCTGATCGCCGCCTACGATGCCGCCTGGGAGCGTATGGCGGCGGTCTCCGGCCAGGTCTTCAATGTCGGCGGCGGCGCGGACAACACCATCTCGATCTGGCGCGAATGTGGTCCGTTGCTCGAAACTCTGGCCGGCCGAAAAATCCCCGTCACCTACGGGGACTGGCGCCCGGGCGACCAGCCCGTCTTTGTCAGCGACAACAGCAAGGCGAACGCGCTTCTGGGCTGGAAACCCCAGGTAGACCTGCAAACCGGAATCCGGTCGCTGTGGGACTGGGTGAGCGGAAATGCGGCGTTGTTCGATTGAACTGGCAGTGCCATCCCATAGATGTCTGGAAACAGCATCCCCGCCCCAGCGTACGCCGGGGCGGGGATGCTGTTTCCAGACAATGTTCCACGTGAAACATTGCCCCTGAAGCACGCGCCTAGCAGGATTTGAACCCACAACCCCTTGATCCGAAGTCAAGTGCTCTATCCAGTTGAGCTATAGGCGCCGAGATTTTATGCTACCACATTTGACAGGAGATCAAACAGGCCGTATGATCATCCATTGTGTTGCTGGGTCCTGCGCGGCGGAAGCCTTCGAAACCCGCCAGGATCGGAAGATAGCAACGGTAAGGAGTCCCTTTCGGGTGTCGTGGGAGTGCCTGGCAACACACTTTCCCCTCAGAAACCGGCGTTAAGATAGCGCCTCGATGCCCTACAGGGCATCGAAACAGGTCGAGGGGTCGAGGATGGAAGAAAGTATTCGAGTAGCAGCACCCGCCTTGCCGTCCGGCGCCGGACGGCGTCGTGCGTGGCTGGCCGTGCCAATCATCCTCGGGCTTCTGAGCCTCCTAACGGCGGGCTATTTCAGCACGCTCACCCCGGCTCAGATTGTGGACGGCGAGCGCATCCTGCCGATCAGCACGCACCAAACCACGGTTGGCGCCGCGCTTCGAGAGGCGGGGATCACCCTCCTTGCCGAAGATGTTGTGTCGCCGGGCCTCGAATCCGTCCTCAACCGAAACGACGCGATCGTCATCAAACGCGCCCTCACCACCCGGGTTGTCCTTGAGAACCAAGAGCCCCGGCTCGTGCGGACCCAAAGCCGCTCAGCGCGTCAGGTGCTGGCCAAACTCGGGGTGAACGTCGGCAATTTCGATCTCGTCACCGTGGACGGCAGTTTTAGCGAAGCCCTGCCCGATCAAGCGACAGGAAGATCCGCCGGTGTGATCTCTGAAATTCGATATCGCCCGGCAATGACCCTGAAGATCAGCGACCAGGGCCAGAACGTCACCCTGCAGACGACCGGCGCCACGGTCGGCGAGGCCCTGATGCAGGCCGGGCGCACCCCATATCTGGCCGATCGCATCACACCGCCCGTTGGCGCACCGATCGAAAACGGGATGGCCGTGACGGTTGTCCGCGCCAAACCCGTCAATGTCGTCGTCGACGGCCGGCGGCTGCGGACAAGAACCCACAGCGCGACCGTCGGCGATGTGTTGACCGAGCTCAATGTCGTGCTGTACGACCAGGACTTTGCCCGTCCGGCGCTTGGGACCCCGATCGCCGACGACATGGAAATCCGAGTCGTGCGGGTCAAACGCGAGCTTGTGATCGTCCAGGACATCATCCCCTTTGACACGCGTTACCAACCGGATGGCAACCTTGAACTCGACAACACGATCGTGGGCCAGGAAGGCGCGCCTGGGGTCAGGGAGAAACGCACCCTTCTCACCCTCGAGGATGGCGCCGAGGTCAAGCGCGAGCTGGTGGCCGACTTCATCGCCCGCGAAGTGCAGCCGCGCATCTACAAGTACGGCACGAAGATCGTCATTCGCAATGTGGACACGCCGAATGGGCCAGTCCAATACTGGCGCACGATCCGAATGTGGGCGACGTCCTACTCGGCCAGCACCGCCGGTACATCCCGGACGGCCCGAAACTACGGCATCGTACGGTGCGGCATCCCGATGCGCCGCGGCATCGTCGCGGTCGACCCTGCCGTCATTCCCTTGCGCACCTACGTCTATGTCGAAGGATATGGCGAGGGCTACGCCTGCGACACGGGCGGCGCCATCCAGAACAAACGGATCGACCTCGGGTATGACGACGACAATCTCAAGTTGTGGCGCGGCTGGGTGACGGTCTACCAACTTGCGCCGCCACCGGCCAAGATTCAGTACATCCTCGATCCGGAGCAATAGCGGCATGGAAATCGTCAGTCGCAATCAACTTCAGAACCTCGGGATCGAGCCCAAGAAAAGCCTGGGACAAAACTTCCTGGTCGATGCGGCTGCCGCGGAACGGATTGTCGACGCCGTTGGCATCGAAGCGAATGATCTCGTCTTCGAGATCGGGCCAGGCACCGGGGCGCTAACGCGCGCGCTGGTGAAGCAAGCCGGCCAGGTGATCGCGATTGAACTGGATCCACGTCTGGTCGAAACCCTGCGCGAGATCTTCAAGCGCGCGCCCAACCTGACGGTGGTTCACACGGACGCGCTCGAAGCAGATTACGCGGCGCTGGCCGCCGCGCACGCGCCCACGAACACGGGGATCCGCTTTGTGGGCAACCTGCCGTACTACATTACCTCGGCGATTGTGCGAAAGATCCTGGAAAGCGGGCTGGCGTGGAAAAGCGTCGTTGTCACTGTGCAACTCGAGGTCGCCCAGCGCATGGTGGCTGGGCCCGGCGACATGGGCCTGCTGTCGGTGGCCACCCAGCTCTACAGCAAGGCCGAAATGCTGATGCGCCTGGCCGCCGGCGCTTTCTATCCCCAGCCTGGGATCGACTCGGCGGTGGTCCGGCTCACCCCGCACCCCGCGCCGCTATTTGACCAACCCGAGATCCTGTTCAAGCTGGCCCGGGCCGGTTTCAGCCAACGCCGCAAACAGCTTATCAACACGCTGTCCACCGGGGTCGGGCTGAGCAAAATCGACGCCGCCGAATTGCTGCTGAAGGCAAAAGTCGAGCCCAGCCGACGCCCGGAGACACTGACCGTTGCCGAGTGGATCAGGCTGTCGCAGGTCTATTTGGCCTTCACGCCGTCAGAAGGCGCGGGGTGATCTCCCTGTCAGAATCACGGATAACACGGAGAGGACGGATTGCACGGAAAGGCTCGTGCTCGCACACTTCAGCCACCCTGTGTCATCTGCAGCGTCCGTGTCCCGCGTGATTCTGCCGGAGGTGTCGCTGCGCTCGACTCCCCACCACCTTCACGCACCCCTGCCGGATGCTGCGCGTCGCTCCGTCCGTACCCGCATCCCGGACGGATGCACAGGGGTAGCCGTTGGTGACACGATGTCAGTATCTGGCCCAGAAAGGGCGGCATGGCACACGGGGACTCTCGAGCAGCCAAGTCTTCCCATTCACGCAGAGGTAATGACGGGCCTGGTCAACAGCAACGCGCAGTCTCTGGCCTCGCCATTTCGAGCACGGGAATCGATGCAAGGGTGATCAATCCCGGCTTCGCGGCAGACGTGGCGCAGCAGCCCGTGTCGCAGCCACACGCCTCGGTTTGGGCGGCGGTGGCGCCGGCCACGGGATCGACCTCGCAACATCCACCCGCCGGCCCGGAACAAACGCCGGTCTCGGGCAGCACCAGGCGGGTGTCGAGGGCGGCCTGCATGTCTCCGGCGATCGCGGCGACGATACTGCGTACCTGTTCATAGCCGGTCAGCATCAGAAAGGTCGGCGCGCGGCCATAGCTCTTCATCCCGGCGATGTAGAAACCGGGCTCCGCCTCATGCTTAAGTTCTGCCCAGCCATGCGGCGGGACACTTCCGCAACTATGCAGGTTCGGGTCGATGAGCGGCGCCAGCGCGGCCGGGGCCTCGTTCCGATCGTCGAGGTTCAGGCGCAACTCGCGCAGCATCTCCAAGTTGGGGCGGAAGCCGGTGGCCGCGACGATCTCGTCGACGACGATGCGTCGGCCGTCATCGGCAACGACCTCAAGCGCGTCTGCGCGTTCGATCCGCTCAATCCGAAATCCAGTGAGCAGGGTCAACCCACCCCGGGCAACCAGGGATCGAACGCGGTCGCCTAGTTCACCCCTGGCGCTGAGCTGATCGTCTGCCCCGCCCCCAAACATTTGCCCGGCCTCAGACCGCCGGACCGCCCAGGCCACCTGGGTGGCAGGCACCGCCTCCGCCAACTGGATCAGAGCCAGGACCGCGTTGAAGGCACTATGCCCGCTGCCCACAACCAGCACCCGTTTGCCGGCATAGCGAGCGCGGTCGAAGCCGGTGGCATCCGGTATGCCATATAGGATGCGCGCGTGGGCGGCGCGCTCGCCCGGTGCGGGTGTGCCACTCGCGCCAAGCGGGTTGGGCGAGGACCAGGTGCCGCTGGCGTCAATGACGGCCCGGGCCAGCAACACGCTTTCCTTGCCGGCGCTCTCAATCTGGAGGGCGAAAGGGGCGTCCTCGCGGCCGGCGCTCTTGAGCTTGTCGTAGCCCTTGCGCGAGACGCTGGTAACGCGGGTGTTCAGGCGGAGGGCAGCCTGGATGGGCCCGGTCGCCGCGAGCGGCTCAAGGTAGGCGGAGACGATCTCACCGCCGGTCGGATAGCCCTCAGGATCAGGCGCGGACCACTGGGTCGAGGCCAGGAGGGCGCGGGCGGCATCGTCGATCAGATAACGCCACGGGCTGAAGACCTGAACGTGGGCCCACGCGCGCAGGCTGACGCCGACGGCGTTGCCGGCCTCGAGTATGACGAAGGCCTCGCCGCGGGCATGCAAGTGGGTGGCGGCGGCCAGGCCGATCGGGCCGGCGCCGATGATGGCCACGGGCAGGGGTGTCGTGTTTGGCATGGAACTCCTATCGCTTGTTGAGCGCGTGCTTTACGGTCTGGGTAACGTCTTCATCCGGGGCGAAACGGACCATGAGCTGGCCACAGCACACGCTGAGGCGCTCCTGGTTGAGCGAATAGAAGGTCTCGCGGCCCTGGTGCTCGGCGGTGACGAGCCCGGCTTCGCGCAGGATGGCCAGGTGATGGCTGACGGTGGGCTGGGCGACCCCGATCTTCGTGGTGATGTCGCCGACGGTCAGGCGCTCGCAGCAGCACAGGCTCATGATGCGCTGGCGGGTGTCGTCGGCGAGGGCCTTGGCAAAGGCGACAACGTCCACCGGGGCGGACTTCTTATAGATACTCATCGATGGGTTATTATATAGACGTACGTCTATTTGTCAAGGCCCTTTTGTCGGAATCACGGCCGACACGGGGGCCGCGGATTTCACGGAACAACTCGCGCTGACCCACTTGCGCTATCCGTGTAATCTGTCCCTTCCGTGTCATCCATGATCGTGGTTCTGGCGCGCCCTACCGCAGCACCCGCGGGACAAACGTCGCCCGGGTCTCGAAGCGGGCGGCGCAGGATGTGTCCGCCGTCATCGTCACCACCCCATCGGCGCAGTCCGCGTCGCCGCTCCAGCCGGCGAATGCCCAGCCCGCCTGGGCCGCCGCCCCGAGCATGATGACCGATCCATACGAGAATGGGTTGGCCCCCACCGTTGGCGTTACGCCAGCGCTGCCCGCGCCAGGGGTCGTCACCGTGGGCGTGCTCGCGTTGACGATGAAGGCCGTTGTCGTCATCGTCAACGTATAGGTGTTAATCCCAAACGCGGCCGTGATTGTGTGGTCGGCCGTAACGTTCGTGAATGTGTAGCCCTGCAGCGCCCCTTGTGAGACGCCGTCCACCCCCACGTCCACGACATGGTAGCCGGTGTCTGGCGTGATTGTGAACGCCGCCGTGCCCGAGTAGTTCACCGTTTGCGGCGTGCCCGGCGAGATCGACCCGTTCGCCCCCGCCGTGGGCGTGATCGTGTAGGTGTTGATCGCAAACGTGGCCGTGATCGTGTGGTCGGCCGTCACGTTGGTGAACGTGTAGACCTGCAACTCACCCTGCGAGACGCCGTCCGCGCCCACATCCACGACGTGGTACCCCGTGTCCGGTGTGATCGCAAAGATTGCCGTCCCTCCCGTGTTCACCGTCTGCGGCGCAACCGGCGTGATCGACCCATTCGCCCCTGCCGTCGGGGTGATCAGCCAGGCCGGCAACTCATCGTAGCCAATGTCAAAACCCGCGCCTTGCGGGCGGACCTGCCCGTCAAAGTCGGCGTAGACGCCCGCATCGATCCCCGCATCCAGGGCCGCGCTGCCCAGGCTCAGGTGGTAGTCGGCGGCCATCGGGTTCACAAACCCGGCCGTTCCGGTGATGCCGCCCACGCTGATAACGGTCCCGCTATAGGGCGTCGTCACATTGTCAAAGAGGGTGTTCCAGTCCCCAGCCGTGATGGCGCTGGCGTCAATCCCGATGGTATGCGAGGCGATCAGGGTGTTGGTCATGAAAACCGCCGCCTGATCGTCGCCATACACGGCCGAGCCGCTCGCAACGGTCGGGCTGGCGATGGTGGTGTGGAACAGGCTCAGCGTGGCGTCCCCAACGTAGATGTCCAGTCCGCGCTTGGCGTCAGCCTGATTTGCGGCAAAGAGAGCGTTCACGACCCGTGAAGTGTTGCAGCACCGGATGGACAGCCCGCCGCCAACTTTGGCAATATTGCCGATGAACTGGGTGCCCGTCAGCTCAAGCTTGTAGTAGACATATAGACCGCCGCCCCCGCCATTGCCGCCGCTGCGATTGTCCTGGAACAGCCCGCGCTCGACCGTCGCGCCATCATCGGCAAAGACGCCACCCCCGTCGCCGTCGCTGCTGTTGCCAATAAAGCGCGTATCGGCCAGCGTCAGCGCGCCCCTCGCGTAAAGGCCGCCGTGCTTGGTGTTCCCCCGATTGCCGATGAACGCCCCGCCCGTCACGTTCACGATGTCGCGCGCGTTCACCCCGCCGCCCTCATTGGCGGTATTGCTGATGAACTGGGTGTCGGTCAGCGTCAGTTCGCCCTCAACATACAGCCCGCCGCCTCGCGCGGCGCTGGTGTTGCCCTGGAAGACCGCGCCGTTCAAGCTCGCCGCGTCGCCTGCGTAAGCGCCGCCCGCCCAACCCCCTTGCAGCGCCGTATTGCTCACGACCCGGGTTGAGGTCAGCGCGAGTGTGCTATTTGCATACACGCCGCCGCCGTCCTGACCCCGATTGTTCTCGATGGCGCCGCCCACGAGCGATAGCGCGCCGGTCGCGTACAGACCCCCGCCTCCGGCTTTGGCAGTATTGTTGCTGAACGTTGTGTTCTCCGCAAACACCGCTCCCAGACCAAACACCCCGCCGCCTTGATGGCCCCCCGCCGTTCCCGTGATCGCATTCCCGCGCACGCTGAGGTCGGTCAGGGTCAGCGCGCCGCCGGCATAGATGCCCCCGCCATGCGCGGTGCCTGGTGTGCTGAGGGAACCGTTGGTGGCCGTGAATCCGCGCAGCGTGGCGGCCACAGACGCAAAGATGACCCGTCCGCCCGCAAGCGCGTCGAGGGTGGTGGGATTTGCGACCGGAGCGTAGGTCGTCCAGTCGGTAGTGGTGTAGCCGCCCGAGAGGGTCACCGACTTCGTGATGAGGGCCACCTGGGTCGTGCCGCCCTGGGTCTGCGCGCCTGCGCAGTAGCCTGCCACTTTCACCGTGCCGTTTGGCGCGACTGCGCCGAGGGCATCCCGGACCGCCCGCGCGTTGGCGCTGCCGAAAACGGTCGTGCCGTTGTCGGGTGTGGCGAAGCAGATATGGGCCCCAAAGGCCGCGGTGATGACATGGTCGGCCGTCACATTGGTGAACGTGAAGCTGTCAAGCGCCCCCTGCGAAACCCCGTCCACGCCCACATCCAGCACGTCATAGTTGGCACTGGGCACGACCGTGAATGTGACGGAAGTACCGGGCGAGACCGTCTGGGGCGTGCCCGGCATGATGGCGCCGCCGGCCCCCGCCGTCGGGGTGAGGACGTAGAAGATCGCCTCAAACGCGCCCAGGTCAACAATGCCGTTTTGCGGGCGGGCCACCCCACGCTGGTCGGTCGCGGGGGCCAGGCCGTTGCTGCCCTGGTTGATCGCGGATGAACCCAGGAGCACGGCCATCGTCCATGTCGCGCCGCCGTTGTCGGCCAGCGGCTGCAGGCTGGGGTCGCCCGAGTAGCTGGCGTTGCAGCTGCCATCCTCGATCAAGGTGGTGATGGCGGTCGAACTCCCCGCAACGCAGTCGTTCGGGCCGTTGTTGGCGATGAGCGTGTTGGTGAGGTAAACCGTCCCGGATACCCACAGCCCGCCACCCGTGCCTGCGGCGGCCCGGTTGTCCGAGAAGGTGCTGTTGAGGGCGTTGATCGTGTTGAGCGCATTCACCGCCCCGCCATCGCCGGCCGAGGTGTTGCTATAGAACGTGCTATTGATGAGGGTGGCCCGGCCGGCATAGACGGCACCCCCGCCGCTTGCGCCAGCGATGTTGTAGGCAAACGTGCTGTTGGCGATGGTGACAGGGCCGTTGGCCGCCACCCCGCCACCCCAGCCGCTGCTGGTGAATCCGCCGTTGTTGTTGCGCAGGGTCGAGAAGTAGATGCTCACCCCCGCCGAGGAACTACTGTTCCAGATGCCGCCGCCGGGAGAGGCCGAGGAGAGGCCATTCAGGATGTTGAGGTTTTCCACCGTCAGGGCCCGATTGGTGCGGATGACGCGCCCGGCGTTGACCCCATCCAGGGTGGCGGGTTGGGTGATGGGATAAGCGCTGCTCCAGTTTGTGTCGGTATACCCGCCGCGAAGGGTGAGTGCCTTGCCGCTGATGTCGACCAGATGCCCGGCGCTGATCCCGGCGCAGTAACCGGCGACTTTGATCGTGCCGCCTGCAGCGGCCGCCGCCACGGCATCACGAACAGCTTGAGAGTCTGCGCTGGCAAAGTCGGTGACGTTGTCGCCGGTGTACTCGGTTAAGCAGTTCTGCGGGAAAACCAGGCCATCGGGCGGGGTCGGGGCCCATACCAAGGGCGCGAAGACCGCGCCCTCCCACGCAGATACCGGGGCCGCGCTGAAGAGCGCGACAGCAAGCGCGAAAACATACCGAACGGCGAGCGTTGGGGACATGTCTATCTCCCAGATGGCCCGCGGGTCAGGGCCGGCCACCGCGTTTGTACAACGTTGCGCGTGCTATTTCTCCCCCCGGGAGACAGCTGATACCGAGAGACTATAACGCCGAACCGATGAATGCGGGCGCGGACTGAATCACCGAGCAAACGGAGACTGCGGATTACGTGGATCCGCTGACGAATGAATCTCGCGGGTAGGCGCCAACAGCTTTGTCCGACCCCAACTCGAGGGCGCCTACCCGCGAGATTTTCCCGACGCCCAGGCGCAAATCGGTGTCATCGACTGCGTCCGTGTCATCCGTGATCCAGGGCGTGGATGGGCTTGAAACGATCAGACAGGCGCTCGCGGACGGAGGCCTCGAGGGTCTCGTTGCAGGCGCCCAGAATCGCAAAGCCGATGTCACCGTAGTCGAGGTCCTTGATCAGGGGGAAGAGGCCCTCGGACAAATTCGAAGCGACCTGCGCGCCGGCCGCCCGCACGATCGGCCACATGGCGGCCACATCCCAGACGTGGACGGACTGCTGAATAACGCCAACAACCGACCCGCGAGCGAGCATAGCCAGATCGAAACCGGTCGAACCCGAGATGCGGGCTTTCATCGGCAGGTTGGGCTTGCCGAACTTGAGCGTGCGCGAGCAAGCCGAGAAGAGCTGGGTGGGCTGCAGGCTGTCGGCCTGCGCAGCTTTGATCGGCTCGTCGTTGAGCCAGGCCCCGGCCCCCTCGATCCCGTAGTACTGATGCCCGATCATCGGAAAATCCGCCACGCCCATGACCGGCGTGCCGTGATGAAGAAGGCCGATGAGCACCCCCCAGGTCGGAAAGCCCCAGGTGAAATTCGAGGTGCCGTCGATGGGGTCGATCACCCACACCCACTCCTCGCCGCCGAAGACCTGGGCCTGCTCCTCCGACAGCACCCCGTGGTCCGGATAGCGCTCGCGGATGGCGTTCGAGATGTTGCGATCGGCTTCGAGGTCGAACTCGGTGACCAGTGTGCCATCCTTCTTCAAGGTGGCGACCAGCAGCCCTTCGACCTTACGCAGGCGGATCCCCGCGTCACGGGCCAACTCACGGGCGAAGGCGAGCGCGCCAGGAGGCAGGCCGTCGGTGCCGGGCGCGGCCCCGACGATCTCGAGGGCAAAGCCGGCGGCTCGGCGCTGCTCGATGACCCGGCCCTCGTCTGCGGCGATCTCGCGCAGGAGTTGGCGGACGGACTCCTGCTCCTCGGGCTCGAGCGCCTCCCAGGCGGCCCGGACATCGGGCGCCTCCTCGCTGAAGATGCGCTCCCAAAATAGGTCAAGGTTCATGGGCTTCTTTTCGCGGCGCGATGAGGCGCCGGGGAGAGTGATTGTAAACGGCCGCAGCATCGCCGGGTGAGGGGGAGGCCGGGCACCCTCAGGTCCACGCCTCGTATCGCGCCGGCCACGAACCCCTCACCCGCGCCCTGCGGGCGCGGCCTGTCCCGGCGGGAGAGGCGACACCGTACGCCCGGGGCCACGATCGCCGGCCAACAATCTCGCCATCTCCACCGCCAGCGCGCGCATAAGCAGGGGCGGAACCGCATTGCCGACCTGATGGGCCTTCTGGATGTAGCTGCCGCAGAAGGTAAAGCTGTCCGGGAAAGATTGCAGGCGGGCGGCTTCGCGGATGGTGATGACCCGCGGGTCGCGCGGGTGGCCATACCGCCCGCTCCCGGGATGAAACACCCAGCGGGTGATCGTGGGCGCGGGCGCCTCCCACGTGAGGCGCCCATACGCGCCGCTGTAGCCCGAGCGCGGGCGCAGCGCGTCGGGCAGATCGCGCAAGCCCTGGCCCGGGCCGATGGAGGCCAGGCGGGCGGCCTGGGTCGGCCGCAGCGAACGGGCGACGTGATCGCGCAGCAGGGACGACCCAGCTCGCATGCCGATCTGATACGGGGTGGCCGGCGGATCGGCGTACTCGGTCTCGTCCGACCCTTCGCCGTGCGCAAGCGGCGGCAGATCGCCGATCGCATCGCGGACCGTGACGGGCGCCTGCGCGGGAAGAGCGGGAAACGGCCGGGTGCTGTCGCGCCGGCCAATGAAGAAAGCCCGCCGGCGCTGTTGGGGCACGCCGTGTTCGGAGGCGCGCAGCACGCGGGCCTCGACGGCATACCCGGCCGCGCCCAGGCGCTCGGCGATCTCGCTGCTAAAGGCGCCCCCAAAGCCATTCTTCATTTCGGCCACGTTTTCCATGATGATGGCTCGCGGGCGAAGAAACTCGACAAAGGTCAGGAAGCGCTGAACGAGCAGGTTGCGCGGATCTTCGTGGGTGCGCTGGGCGCGCGGCACGTTTTTGCTGAAGCCCTGGCAGGGCGGCCCGCCGATCAGCAGGTCGAGCTCGCCCCGGCGCAGGCCGACGGAGCGGGCGAAGGCGCGCGGTTCGAGGGACGCGAGGTCGGCCAGACGCCCGCGCTCGGCCCCGAAATTGCGCTGGTAGGTCTGGATGGCGATCGGGTCAGTGTCGAGCCCGGCGACGACCTCGAAGCCCGCCTGGCGCGCCCCGAGCGACATGCCGCCGCAACCGCAGAAAAGATCGACCACTCGCACGCAGCGAGTTTACTCGACCGCATACCGCCGAGGTCTTTCGGTGGTTCGGGTTTCTCACCACAAAGGCACAAAGACACAAAGTTGTTCTTGTTTTCTTTGTGTCTTTGTGCCTTTGTGGTGAACCGCTCTATGCCGGGCATCACCGCTGTCGTCAGGTATCATCGTCCGTCGCCATGACGACACGCATTCCCGTCGCGGTTCTGGGCGCCACCGGCGCCGTGGGACAGCGCTTTGTTCAACTGCTTCAGAATCATCCCCTGTTCGAAATCGTGGCCCTGACCGCCTCTGACCGGAGCGAGGGCAAGCGCTACGCCGAAGCCGCCCGCTGGGTGACCGACGGAGACATGCCCGCCGAGCTGCGCGACCGGATGCTGCTGGCCACAGACGCCGGGGCGGTTCAGCGGGCCGCGCCCGAAACCCGTTTCGTCTTCAGCGCGCTACCCAACGAGAGCGCCCAGGAGGCCGAACCCGCCTTTGCCCGGGCCGGGATGACGGTCTTCTCAAACGCGTCGGTCTATCGGATGGCCGCCGATGTGCCGCTGGTCATCCCCGAGGTCAACGCCGGGCACCTGGCCCTGCTCCGTCATCAGCGCGCGGCGCGAGGCTGGACGGGCGGGATTGTGTGCAACACCAACTGCACCGTTTCTGGGCCGGCGATGTCCTTGCGCCCGCTGCACGACCGGTTTGGGGTGAAGCGGGTGTTCTGCGTGTCGATGCAGGCGATCAGCGGCGCGGGCTATCCGGGCGTGCCCTCGCTCGACATCACCGACAACGTCCTGCCCTTCATCAAGGGCGAGGAAGAGAAGGTCGGGGCGGAGACCCGCAAGCTGCTGGGCGCGCTGGGTGAGGATCGGATTCAGGATGCCGATATCGCGGTGAGCGCGCACTGCAACCGGGTGCAGGTCATCGACGGGCACATGGTGACGATGAGCGTGGAGCTCGAGACCGCTGCGACGCCCGAGCAGGCCGCCCAGGCGATGCGGGATTACGCCTGCGCCGACGTGGCCGGCTTGCCCAGCGCGCCGGAGCACGCCATCATCGTCCACGACGCGCTCGACCGGCCGCAGCCACGGCGCGACCGGATGAACGGTGGCGGAATGAGTACGAGCGTTGGGCGAATGCGGCGAGAGGAGCTGTTCGGCGAGCGCGGCATCAAATACATGACCCTGGCCCACAATACAATTCGCGGGGCGGCGGGCGGCAGCCTGCTGAACGCGGAGACCCTGCTGCGGATGCTGTGGTGAACGTCAGAACCCATGCCGTCATTCCCGCGAAAGCGCAATGGCATAAAGTTAAGGTGCGCATGCGCAAGATGCCGCACGAACGATCCTCCATTCTTGTCATCCTGAGTGAGCCCCATAGGGTCTCGGGCGGGACGAGCGGTGGGGGCGAGCGAAGGACCCCTGTGACGTCAACCCGGGCATGGGTGGATCGGCATACGCGTGTTGTCACCGATATCCTACGCATCCGCGCAACGTCACAGGGGTCCTTCGCGCGGCCTGTTACTCGCGTTGACGCATCGGCTCGGTGGGCCGCACTCAGGATGACAAACGCGAGAAACGCGCGCCCGCGCCGGTCCGAAGGGCCCTTCAAGCTCGCGCTTTACGCTCACTTAGTGCCATTGCGCGCAAGAGAGAATCCAGAAAACGATTCCGTGTCTTCCTCGTTCGTCGTTGGCCGCGGGCTCCTGCCCTGGATTCCCTGTCATCCCCGCTTGCGCGGGGAGTTCGCGGGAATGACGTACGTCGAGCGCGGGAATGACGAGTGAGTCTGTCACAATCGGAGCCTACAAACATGAAAAACATCGTCGTCATCGGGGTGGGTTACGTGGGGTTGCCCATGGCCGCCTGTTTTGCCGATTTTGGCAACCTGGTCACCTGCGTCGACATCAACGGTCCGCGCATCGAGGGCCTGAAAGCCGGGGTCATGCCGATCTTCGAGCCCGGGCTGGAGGAGATCACCCGCCGCAACGCGCACGCGGGCCGGCTGCGCTTCACCACTTCATATCCAGACGCGCTGAATGATCCCGCCGCGCCGGCCGACATGGTCTTTATCTGCGTGGGCACGCCCTCGGGGGTGGACGGCGAAGCCGATCTGCGCTATGTGCGCGCCGCCGCCGAGTCGATCGCCGAGATCGCCGACCATCCGATCATCATCATCAACAAGAGCACCGTGCCGGTCGGCACCGGCGACTGGGTGGCCGATATTGTGCGCGGGAAGCAGCCGAAGCCGATCCCCTTCGCCGTGGTGAGCAACCCCGAGTTCCTGCGCGAGGGCCAGGCGGTCACCGACTTCATCAACCCGGACCGGGTAGTGCTGGGCTCGCTCGACGCCAGCGCGGCGCAGCAGGTTGCCCAGCTGTATCTCCCGCTCCGCGCGCCGATCGTGGTCACCGACCTGCGCACGGCCGAGATGATCAAATACGCCAGCAACGCCTTTCTGGCGACCAAGATCTCGTTCATCAATGAGATCGCCAATATCTGCGAGGCGCTGGGCGCCGACGTGAAGGAAGTGGCGGTCGGGATGGGCTACGACAAGCGCATCGGCCGCGCGTTTCTGGACGCGGGGCTCGGGTACGGGGGCTCCTGCTTCCCGAAAGACGTCAAGGCTCTGGCCCACATGGCCAACGTTCAGGGTAGACATCCACAATTGCTTGAGAGCGTTATGCAGATCAACTCCGACCAGCGCAAGAGCATCGTGCGCAAGGTCCGGGCGCTGATCGGCGACGCGGGAAAGCCGCAGCCCCTGGCCGGGCAGACGGTCGGCATTCTCGGCCTGGCGTTCAAGGCCAACACCGACGACACCCGCGAGTCGCAGCCAGTCGAGATCGCGCAGATGCTCGAGGCCGACGGGGCCCTGGTGAAGGCCTATGATCCGGTCGCCATGGAGTCGGCCGGCAAGGTGCTCAAGGACGTCAAGATGTGCGAGGACGCCTATGAAACCGCGGCGGGCTGCGACGCGCTGATCCTGGCCACCGAGTGGAACGAGTTCAAGAACCTCGACTTCCGCCGCATCAAGAACAGCATGAACACCCCGGTGATGGTCGACGGGCGAAACATGTATGACCCCGAAGTCATGCGCCGGCACGGCTTCGTCTATCGCGGCGTCGGGCGCGGCTACGCCGACGCCTGATCCTTCAACGCATGCCAAAAACCACTCCGCGCCCGGCTGCCCTCATGCGGGTCCGCCATGACCGCGCCACCGGCGTCACCACGGCCAGCCTGTCCAACGGCTTGACGATCCTCGCCCGCGAAATGCGGGCCGCGCCAATCACCGCTTTCTGCGTGTGGTACCGGGTGGGGTCGCGCAACGAACACCTGGGCATCACCGGCGCCTCGCACTGGGTCGAGCACATGATGTTCAAGGGCACGCCCCAGCACAACGAAGCGGAGATGGACCGCCTGATCTCGCGCGAGGGCGGGCATCGGAATGCCTTCACCTGGATCGACTGCACCGCCTACTACGAGACGATGCCGTCGGACAAGATCGACCTGGCCATCGCGCTCGAGGCGGATCGAATGACCGGCTCGCTCTTCCGGCCGCGGGATGTGGCCAGCGAACGCACCGTCATCATCAACGAACGCCAGGGCAGCGAGAACAGCCCGGGCTTCCGGCTGGGCGAGGAAGTCCAGGCGGCGGCGTTCCGGGTGCATCCGTATGGGCACGAGGTGATCGGCCACATGGCCGACCTGCAGTCGATGTCGCGGGACGACCTGTTTGGGCACTACCGCCGTTTCTACGCGCCCAACAACGCCATCGTGTCAGTGGCGGGCGATTTCGACACGGCTGACATGCTGGCCCGCATCGCGCGCAAGCTCGGCCCGCTCAAGCGCGGGGTGGCGGCGCCGAAAGTGGCCGCCGATGAGCCCGAGCAGAAGGGCGAGCGGCGCGTGACGGTGAGGGGCGAGGGCAAGACCGATTACGTCACGCTGGCCTTTCACGCGCCCGGCGCCATGCACCCGGACGCGATGCCGTTGGTAGTCGTGGAGGCGGTGTTGAGCGGCGCGGGCGGGCTGACCTTCTTCGGGGGTGGCACGAGCAATCGCAGCTCGCGCCTGAGCAAGGCCCTGGTCGACACCGGCATCTCGGCCGACGCCGGCTGCAGCGTCGTGCCGACCATCGATCCGTTCTTGTTCTCGTTCTCGGCCACGCCCCAGGTGGGCGTGCCGCCCGCCGATGTCGAAGCCGCGCTGTGGCGCGAGATCGAGCGGATCAAGACCGAGCCGATCTCAGCCGAGGAGCTGGAGAAGGCCATCAAGCAGACCCGGGCCCAGGTCGCCTTCAACACCGAGTCGTGCACCAACCAGGCCTTCTGGCTCGGTTTCAGCCAGATCGTCGCCGACACAGCCTGGTTCACCGGCTATCTCGATCGCCTGCGCCAGGTCACCCCGGCGGAGGTTCAGCGCGTCGCGCAGGCCTATCTAACCCGCGACAATGTCACTGTTGGCGTCTACGTCGCCGACGAGAAGTAGCCGGCGGACGCACCCATGAAGACACATCGCCCCGCGGCGGCCAGCGTGCCGCACACCGGCAACATCGCCCAGTTCAGCCTCGACAACGGGATCACCCTGCTGGTCTACGAGAACTTCGCCAGCCCGGCCGTGATCGTGAGCGGATATTTCACGGCGGGGATGCGGGATGAGGCGCCGCTCGGCACCGGCTTGTCCGGATTCGTGACGGACTGCCTCACCCGCGGCACGACCCGGCGCAGCTATGCCCAAATTTACGACGTGACCGAGTCGATCGGGGCCAGCATGGGGGTCTCTGCGGGAACGCATACGAGCTCGCTGTATGCCAAGAGCCTGGCCGAAGATCTGCCGCTGATGCTCGACCTGCTGAGCGACGTCGTGCGCCATCCATCGTTCCCGGCCGAGGAGCTCGAGCGCGAGCGGGCCGAATGGATCAGCGCGCTGCGCGAGCGGGAGAACAGCACCCGGGCCCAGAGCGGGATGGCCTTCTACGATCTGTGCTACCCGGAAGGGCATCCATATCACTACCCCGGGGGAACGCTGGAGACGGCCAGGGCAATCACCCGCGAGCAGGTGCTGGAGCACCATCAGACGTTCTTTTCGCCCCGGGAAATGACGTTGTGCATCGTGGGCGCGGTGAAAGCCGAGGAGGCCCTGGCCCGGGTGGTCGCTGCGTTTGGCGACTGGACGGCGACCCGGCCCGAGCGCGCGCCGATGATCCCCGCTCCGGCGATTGTCGGTCAACCGCGGCGGCACATTCCGTTGCGCAACAAAAGCCAGACCACCCTGCAGTGGGGGTTCCCAGCCCTGCCCCGAAATAACCCGGACTGGATTCCGGCTGTGCTGATGAACAGCATCCTGGGCCAGTTCGGGATGTATGGGCGGATGGGCGAGCGGGTGCGCAAGGAAGAAGGGCTGGTGTATTACATCGGCACGAGCTTCAGCGGGGGGATCGGGCCGGGCGCCTGGCAGTGCCATGCCGGCACCCAGCCAACGACAGTGGACCGGGTGGTGGAGATCTCGCGCAATGAGGTCCGCCGAATTCAGGACAAGCGGGTGACAGCCCGCGAGCTGGACGACAACAAACGGTATTTCGTCGGCTCGCTGCCGCTGCAAATGGAGACCAATGAGGGGATCGCCGGGCGGATTCTGGACATGCGCCGCTACAACCTTGGGTTTGACTATCTGCTGAACTACGCCGAGCGGATCAATTCGATCACGGCCGCGCAACTGCAAGGCGCCGCCCAGCGCTGGCTGAACGCCGACAACTTTGTGCTGACGTCGTCGGGCTGAAACACAACCGATGCCCATAGCTACCAATAGACCTCATTCTCGGATTCGATATCCCCGCCCCGGCGTACGCCGGGGCGGGGATATCGAATCCGGAAGGAGTTCAGTAAGTGGCCCTTAGCACCGGGGTCGACATTCTGCACGTGCCGCGCGTGGCCGAGGCCATCGCCCGGCATGGCGAGCGCTTTCTGGCCCGGGTCTACACCCCGGCCGAGATCGCGTATTGCCGCGGCCGCGCGCCGGAACTGGCCGCCCGCTTTGCGGCCAAAGAGGCCGTGGCCAAGGCGCTGGGGGTGGGGATGCGGGTGCTGTCGCGGCAGGGCGTGGGCTGGCACGAGATCGAGGTCGAGCGGGATGGGCTGGGCAAGCCGCACGTGCGGCTGAGCGGCTCGGCGGCCGAGCGCGCGGCACGTCTTGGGTTGAGCCGTTGGTCAATCTCGCTCGCCCATGAGCGCGAGTATGCGGTGGCTTTCGTGGTGGCGACAGCGGACAGCTAGAATGCGCGGCGTGCGCTTTGCAGCAGAAGGGGAGAACGGGAGAATGCCATTTAGAACTCCCGTTCTCCCGTTCTCCTGCAAAGAGATCAGACCGTCTGACTTAGCTTCCTTTCGAGCCCGTCCATCGCCGCCTTGAGTTCCGCCTCGCGGAAGCTGGTGGTGAGCTCGCCACGGGTGCGCTCGAGCACGCCCCGGACCATGTCGGTGTTGCGGCGCAGCCCGCCGGTAAGCGCATCAGGGAAGTCCATCCCGACCAGCACGTCGTAGATGTCGTCCATGGCGCCGAGCAGGCGCTCGCACTCGGCGCTGTGGCCGGCCCTCATTTTGTCGAGGGTGCGCCGGCGCAGCTCGCCGGCCGACTCGGCCAGGCCATTCAGATACGCGGCAAACTCGACGCCGATGTCCTCTGGCTGCGGGAAGGGTTGGCCCTGGGCAATG